>Ga0114930_10001544_pt1 | contig 21751 bp, 16 predicted proteins | sample AnhtaG_FD_87300 | JGI IMG/M metagenome (GOLD analysis project Ga0114930, IMG submission 87300) | Deep subsurface microbial communities from Anholt, Denmark to uncover new lineages of life (NeLLi) - Anholt_01485 metaG | ecosystem: Environmental > Aquatic > Marine > Oceanic > Sediment | place... | reverse complement strand
TACGCCAAGCAAGTGCAGGCAGGACAATATCCCGACAAGGAGCATAGCTACCATATGAAAGCCGGGGAGTTCGAACGTCTGCAGGGACGGCTGAAGAGCAGTTTTTAGGGGGCGCATTTGGCGAGTGCCCAAGTTTTGTCAAGAAAGTTCGCATCAAATGCGCAAGTTTTCGAAGCAAATGTGCAGGTTTTTTGTCAAGAAATCAGTCAAACGTGCAGGTTTTCGAAGCAAACACGCAAGTTTTTGTCGAGAAGAGCGCAAAAATGCGCAGAAATTGACAGAAATTTACAAAAATGCGCACGTTTTTAACAAAAATTAACAAAAATGGACCGTTTTTGAACCACTTTTTCATACCCCCCCCGCGCGAATTGTGCGAAAGGCACAATTCGCAAATCCGAAACTCGAAATCCGAAATCCGAAAATTTTTCCTGGACGGAAAAAAGAATCAGACCAGCGGCTCGGGAGGAGGCGGAGCTGGTGATGAGCGGTCATAAAAACCTGCGCAAATGCGCTTGCACTATCCTGCTACAGAGGCCTGCGTATTTGATTCGAAATTTTTCTTGTTAAAACCTGCGTATTTGATGCGATGTGGACAGTTCATATCTCGTATTTCGTATCTCGTATCTCGTATATCGTATATCGTACTTCGTATTTCGTATACCTGTGGCAGTCCGTAAGTCCACTAAGGGACGCCTTCCGGCGGACTCCATAGGAGAGCTATCGTATGTGGTTAAGAGAATAATGTGGGGGCAGAATTTAGACGGAAGACTCAGGACGGAAGACAGTCCTATGGACTCTCCACAGGACGCCTCACGGTGCTTACGGAGAAGACGGGAGATAGAAGAGGGACGATGGACGATGGACGATGGACGATGGAAGGAATATCGAATGTCGAAGTGAAAAGATAAACGGGGGGAGAGAAGAAAGCGAAGACAGTCCTATGGACTCCTTACGGAGAAGGCGGAAGGAATATCGAATGTCGAACAAGGAATATCGAATATCGAAGTGAAAGGATAAACAGGGGGAGAGAAGGGTGGATGCGTGCTTGGCAGTCGGAGTCGAGGATGGGTTGGCGGTAGGTGGCAATGTAAGGTACCTTGCATTGCCACTTAGTCAATAGCAGCAGCTTGTGTTGTTAGTAGGAGTTTGGGTTGTTGGCAGCAGTTTGTGTGGATAGTAGCAGTTTGTGAGATTGGGTGCGCGGGGATTGGCAGCCGTGCGCAGGAATGATGAGAAGGAGAGTCTTCTCAATAGACCGTCTCGGCTGCGCTCAGAAGAGGGTTTTGCAGAGGGATGAAAAAAAGAAAGGGCTGGGAGCGTTGTGCTCACAGCCCTTTGGTAGCAAATGAAATCGTTGTCATATCAGCAGACTAATCCTGTAGAAGGGTAGATTGCAACCAGGTTTCGGCCATCAGGGTGAAATTGACTATGTTAGTGATACCATCTTTGTTAATGTCGCCTTTGGTAAATGGCTTGAATTTGCCACGAATTACTATGCAGTCCGTTCCCTCTATTGATGTCCCATCTTGTAACAGGCCTGTCAGGGTTAGTGGCAATACATCACCGTGGTTGACCTCGCCGATGGCCTCTGCGATCCCTTGTGTTTTGAACTTGAGCGTAAGGTCGGTGTAGCCGTCAGGACCTTCTGTGGTGCAGTCACACTCGTTTCCATCCGATACCGGAGTAGCCACGTCTTCATAGTTGCTGCGGATTGGGCCAACGCCAGCTAAGCTAATAGAAGCTGGATCAATGTTGCTTACATCAAAGTCTGCCGATCCCAGGATTGCGACGGGCAGTATGCCTTTGCTTCGGACATTAAATGGGTTGGGGCAGGATTGAGGTTTGATATCCACGGCCACTCGAGTACCGGTGCATCCCAACGGCAAAAGTGGATTCGCAGTCACATCGCCCTGGCAGACCATAGCCGCTAAACCGGTCCAGACACTGCTGGCGACGTGCAGAAGCCTATAATACCAACTGCCGTAGCCGGTATTTGCTCCTTCCGGACACGGCGTCGCTACAATGCCACTCGCGTCCTCTATGCCGTCGTATGGCGGCGCGGCGTTAACTCGAACCCAGTCCAGACAGGTGAGCAAACAATTTCTATCCTCGCAACAGCATCCGTCCACATCTATATGGCGCAGGGCCATAGCTGCACCGGCTGTAACCTCGGATTGAAAGTTCTTTCCCGCGTCGCTGAATTTGATTCCGTCACAAGGTAGGATAAGGAAATCACACTCACAGCGGTCCTTCAAATTCTCCATCAGCCACTGCATCGCATGCTTCGCCCTTTCGTCCGTATCAATCTTTATACGGCCGCACCGTGCCAGAGCCGTCCACGCCTGAGCGTCGGCCGGTATCGGAGACGGGTTCGGCGTACACCCATCATTCATTGTTCCGGTCATGTAGTAGCCGCATTGCCCGTCCACAGGGACATACATGCACTGTACGAAATCCTGGGCGTGTTTTGCCATTTCCGCCCATTTTGGGTCGCCGTTAAGGGCGTAAAGGTTCTGGGCAAGTACGAAAACATCAATATTATGCTCCGTGCTCTTCCACTCGATTTTGCTCTGTCCCCAGCCTTCGTACCCCCCGGTGAAGCCGCCACAACATCTGTCGTCCTTACAATGGGTAAGAATCCAATTGGCTTTTTTCTTGGCAGTTCCAAGGTAGTGTGCTATTGTGTCCTGGTCCAGACAACCGGTTCTTTGTGCTACCCAGCAGAACCGTGTCAGCGCGATGCCAAACCAGGCAATATTGCCGGTAGCTGCATCTGGAGCCATGATGGATGGTTCGGTTTTGTCAGGACTAAGGAGGTCGTTTGCCCAGTAGGCTGCTCGCACTCGCCCATCGGCATAAGGGTCACGGTCCTCAACAAAAATGAGAGCATCAAGCAGTCTTCTCGCACGCGTAATGTTCTCTGTGCATCCTCTTCCTTTGAGGAAATCAAGCCAAGCCTGGTGCGTGAACCAAATCGCCGCCAATGACTGGTCGTAGGTATCTCCCCTAAACTTGAGTTCCCACTGAGGGCACGGGGCACATTGCGTACTACAGCATGGCGGCGGGCAAAGCTCAGGTGGAGGAAAGTCGAGGTTCAGGTTCCACCCGTAAGTCTGCACCAGCGGCGGCTGCTCGGGCGGCCGGATGCCATCGAAGACTTCCATCTGACGGATTAGAAACTCGTGCATACTCCTGATGAGTTCGCTTGGGTCGCAATCGGCCGTGGCTGCGCCGTTGAGACTTGTGATAATTGTGAGAACAATAATGAAATATTTTGACTTTTTCATCGGGTCGCTCCTTTTTGATTTTGGGTGTTTCGGGAGACAATATCAATTGTTTTGGAAGGCCCGTTTCATCGCGGAGGACCGCGAATGGGTAAGGTTACGGTGTTTCTTGCGAAATGAATTGTGGAACTTATCTGGATGCTTTGGGATTTGGCGTTGGATTGATAGAGATTTGGGGCGTCCGCAATGGGGTTTATGTATTGGGCACAGTTAAGTATCATACCACTCCTCCATCCGCCGAATTGAGGCGGGTGTAGATTATTTATTGCCTAAACCACGAATATGAAGCGGTTGTGTATTAGATACCGGATAAGAGGTTGTCTGTCAATGAAGTTTTGGATTTTTTTTATTTTTTTGGGGTATTTGGCGTACTTTTGCGGAAACCTCATTTTTGTTGCAAAAGGGAAGAAAACCCCCAGATAAATCTGGGGGCTAAATATGAGATCCTTCGCTAACGCTCAGGATGACAAGGGGTGGCGGTTCGTTCGGGAGGAGAGGGAGGGAATATTGAATATCGAACAAGGAGCGGCGAAGTGAGAAGGGAAGCGGCAAAGGGATTTTGGATTTGGGGATTTCGATTGACAGGGTGGATTTTTGTGTGTAAAGATAATTGCGTGGGCGATTGTTGACGGGAAATTTTTTGGCAGTTTTTTTTGGGGAGATGTAAAATGCGAGTTACAGAATTTCTGGACAAGTCGGGCGTGAAGTACGAGGTTACCGAACATAAGCCGACGTTTACAGCGCAACGTATGGCGGCAGAAGAACATGAGCCGGGGAAATATGTGGCGAAGCCGGTCATAGTCAAGGCCGACGGCAAGTGCGTGATGTGCGTAGTTTCGGCGAACCACAAGATTGACCTGCGAGCGCTGAAAAAGCAACTGAAGGCTAAAAGGGTGGAGCTGGCTACAGAAGAGGATATGGGGGGGATATTCGGGGACTGTGAGGTTGGGGCGGAGCCGCCGTTTGGGAAGCTGTATGATTTGCCGACTATTATGGACAAGGCGCTGGAGAAGGACGACCATATTATGTTCCAGGCTGGCACGCACGAAAAAGCGATACGTATGAGTATGGCTGATTACCGAAAGCTGGCTGGGCCGGAAGTGCTTGAATTCAGCTACCATATAGCGGCAGAGCGGTAAATTGCGAAAAAGTCCGATGCGGGGACAATTTGGTTGACAAGGGTATGTGGTTTATTGTATAATGAGTGTGTTGCGAGTGCAGCTTAGACGGTTTCGTCACAGCAGTATCCGCGGTAGGGCACATAAAGGCACATCGCAACAGGGAGACGGGCCTACAATCAGTTTTCTGTTACTCGCCTGTGTCTCCCTTTTTTTATGCGCGTTGGGATATTGAGGGTTTGGATTTTGAGTTTGGGGTAGATAGATTGAGCAGTTGATGAAGGGGCAGTAGAGATTATGGCTGAAGTTCCGGAGAGACAATGTGCCGTTCAGCTGGTTGGTCCGGATGAGCTTGTTTTGAATAGTTCGAAGAAGGTTGTGCGGCCCGGGCGATGGCAGATTCTGTGCCGAGTTGAGGCGGTGGGACTGTGCTTTTCGGATTTGAAGCTGCTGAAACAATTTTCCAGGCATGTTCGCAAGGGCAAGATAGTCTCCGGTATTGAACAGGAGATTTTGGATGAGATACCGAGTTATGTCCCCGGTGAGGCAGCGACGGTTCCCGGTCACGAAGCGGTGGTGAGAGTCGAAGTGGTTGGTGGCGGGGTGGAGAATTTTAAGGCTGGTGAGCGGTATCTTGTTCAGACGGATTACCGGTGGCTGCGGACGGCCGGCTCTAATGCTGCTTTTGGATATAACTTCGAGGGTGCCCTTCAAGAATATGTGCTGATGGATGAGCGTGTGATAACCTCGCCGGGCGGTGAGTCGCTGCTGATACCGGTTTGCGAAGAGCTTTCAGCGTCGGCAGTGGCTATGGTTGAGCCGTGGGCGTGTGTGGAAAATGCTTACGCATCAAGAGAACGGCAGAGTCTAAAAAAAGATGGGCAAATGGTGGTGGTTGCAGATGTGGAGCTGGGGGCAGATGCGTTGGGTAGATTGTTTGAGCGCTACGGCAGGCCGGGGCAAGTGACGTGGGTTTCAAGGTCTGCAGCGCCAGATGGTTTTGGTGTTGGGGTAAGCAAGGCTGCAAACGTGTCGGAGCTTGAAGATGTCAGCTATGACGATGTGGTCTATTTCGGCTGTGATGCGAGAGTAGTCGAGGCGTTGTTTTCAAAAGTTGCTGCACGTGGGCTTTTTAATATCGTTCTATGCGGGGGCAGGTTGGGCAGGGACGTTGTTACAATGGTGGGTCGGGTTCACTATGGCGGTATTCGGATAGTGGGCACCGGAGGCTGTGACCCGGCTGAGTCTATGGAATACATACCTGCGACGGGTGAGGTTCGAGGGGGTGACAAGGTTCATATCATCGGTGCGGGGGGACCTATGGGGATGATGCATGCGTTGCGGAACATCTGTCAGGGCATTGAAGGTATCGGGGTTTTTGCGGGTGACGTGGACGAGAGGAGATTGGGGGCATTGACAAGGATCGCGGCGCCTTTGGCTGTGAAAAATGGTGTTGAGTACAAGGCATATAATCCCGCCAAGGATGAGATTGAGGGGACTTTCGACTATACGGTTGTGCTGGTGGCGAGACCTGATTTGGTGGCGGGGTCGGTTCGCAGAGCCGCTGAGCGGGGGGTGATAAACATCTTCGCGGGGATAGCTGCGACGGTTACGGGAGAGATTGATGTTGACGCATATATAGAAAAGCAATTGTATTTTATTGGTACGAGCGGGTCTGTTCTTGAGGATATGAAAGTGGTCCTTGGGCGAGTGGAAACGGGCAGGCTTGACAGCAATGTGTGCGTTGCGGCTGTGTGCGGTCTGGAGGGTGCAGTTGAGGGGATTCGGGCGGTCGAGAATCGGCAGATAGCGGGTAAAATTATTGTTTATCCGGGCTGCAAAGGGCTGGGACTGATGCCGTTGGAAAAGCTGAAGGGGGAAATTCCGCAAGTGGGTGAGTGTCTGAGTGAGGGGCTGTGGAATGAGCGAGCGGAGGAAGCTCTTTTGCGAATTTACCAAGGTCCGCAGAGCGGGATATGTGAAGACGGATGAAGGCTTGTTTTTGGCCGAATCAGCGGTGACGGGCTTCGAAAAGAAAAGTGAAAAACAAAAAGAATTCACATAGAGTGCGCTGGGTTTGAAATTGGGTTTGATTGGGTTTGTTTCGCGGAGTCCGAAGGCGTGGTTTGTTTTCATAATCCTTTTCGGCAAAGAGGTTTGCATTGGTTTTGTCCTTGAGAAAATTGGGTTTGATTGGGTTTGTATTGGGTTTGTTTTCACACAGTTTGCAATTGGCAATATTTTCATAATCCACTGTATGAAAAGACTTTAAGTTCATTAGGGCATCCAGAAAATTGGGTTTGTTTTGCATATTAATCGTCGCTTGTCGCTCGTATATCGTATTTCGTATATCGTATTTCGTATATCGTATGTCGTATGTCGTATATCGTATAGCGTATCTCATATATCGTATACCTGTGGCAGAGCTTTCGTATTTCGTATATCGTATACCTGTGGCAGTCCGTAAGGACTCCATAGGAGAGCTTTCGTGGTAGTGGGCCTGCCGCCTTGGCCTCGAACTTTTCGCTCGGCCTCATAACGACCTGGTTATTCGGATAAGCTCTTAGTTATCTTCGCCCCCCCCAGGGAAAGGGGCAAGCTCCGGGCGGTTTATGTTTGCCTGCTGGCCCCTAAGGGGCAGGCAAAACAGGTGGGTATTTTAACATAGTTTCAAACAAAAGTCAACAAAAAAGGGCAAAAAAATTAGCCACAGAGAGCACAGAGGTCACAGAGAGGTTGGCTTCACCGGCCGTGGTGTGGACGGCCTTGTTTATACAAACTCGCAGCCGTACTCCAAGCGAGCTTGTGCGTTCGGTTTGCAGAGTTTGTCTAAGTTGCTGACGTTGTCAGCGTTGGTGAAGCCGGAGAAGAGTCTTTTCTTTTTAGAGAGGATAGCCACGAAAATGCGCAAAATGCAAAAAAAACGGCCAAAAATGAACTTTTTTTGGTGGTCCTTTTTCCTATTGAAATCCGAACTCTATCCCGTATAATCTAGTGTGTGGAATTCCTTGTGTTGACGGGAATTGTGGTTTTGGCTAGATAAGAAAGAACAAAATAAGATCTATTTAGAGAAGGTAAAAATATAAAAAGGGAGAAAAGATGCTATTGAATTACAAAATTGGAGAAGGAAGGGATGGACCTGAACAAGATATTTAAAATTTACGATTTTGAACCAACACGAGAGCAACGGAAGGCGATTGAAAGCATTAATGGTCCAAATTTGATCATTGCTGGGCCTGGTTCTGGTAAATCTCAAGTTCTTTTACTGAGAACAGTAAATCTACTCTTGAACTATAATGTTGAACCTCAAAACATAATCTTGTGTACTTTTACAGAGAAGGCAGCATCTCAATTAAAAGAAAGACTATCCTTTTTGTTAGAGAAATTAGACAATGATATAACTGTACACGATATTAAATGCGGCACGATACATAGCATTTGCAGAAGTATTATTGAAGATAATATTGAACTATCACACTTCAAAAATGATTTTGAGATACTTGATGAGATTACACAATGCCTGTTTCTAAATGAAAACTTTGGGAGATTGATAGAACCCTTGGAATTTGGCCAGAAATATCTATATAAATGGCCAATCAATAGGAAGATCTTCACAATTAATCAAGCAATCGAGTATTTAAACAAACTTACCGAGGAAAATATCACGATAAGCAGGTTAAAGGAATCGGAAAACTTATTTCACAGATCGCTTGGCATGTTGTACGATTTTTATTTAGAAGCTTTAAAAGACCATAACAAAATTGACTTTCCACACTTGCAAAAAGAGGCACTGAATATATTAAGGAACCCGAGAAACAAGTTGGATTTTTCCAATGTGTACTTAATGGTGGATGAATTTCAAGACACGAACCACATCCAAGAATTAATATTTTTTGAAATTACTAAATGTAACAAAAACATTTGTGTAGTTGGAGACGATGACCAGGGAATTTATCGATTCAGGGGAGCTTCAGTTGAAAATATCTTACAATTTGAAAGTAAATTTGAACATACTAATAAATTTACTCTGAATGAAAATTTTAGATCTAACGACAAGATAATAAATGTTTATAACTATTTCATAAACTCTTGTGATTGGACTAATATTGAAGGTGACTATTTGCGACATCGGAAAAGGATCAAAGCGGGCAAGAACGAGCAAAAAGCACGATATCCAAGTTCTTTAAGCATCTCAGTTGATACTGATACGAAAGAAGCAAATTTGCTTGCTTCGTTTGTAAAATTCTTGATGGATAACCATGTAATCTCGGACTGGGCTGAAGTGGCAATATTATTGAAGAGTGTCCGGCAAAAATACAGCGACCGATTTGTTGAAGCTTTTTCAAGAAGAGGGATCAACGTGTACTGTCCCAGAGCAAGAGGATTTTTTAGTAGAACCGAGATAGAATTATTGATAGGGTGCTTCCACTTAATTTTCAAGGAAGCAAGCGCCGATCTAAAGGATGAAAAGCTAAAAGAATATTTAACGGAATGTGAAGATCAGCTTCTTAAAGCTATTTCAGATAGTAAGCACGATCAGAAATTGATTGCAGACCTAAGAAATAGACTTCAGACTTCCGAGAAGTCGATTGCAAGAGATGTATTAGAAATCTTTTACGATCTAATTGCTTTGGATGTTTTTCAAAAACAATTGAAAGACAAAAATACCGCTTATAATATGGGCGTAATGTCTCAATTAATACAAAAATTTCAGTCTTATTATCATTACGTGCCGTTTACAAAAAAGAAATTAGATTATTTCTATCTTCAGTTCTTTGCAAGCTTTCTTGGCTTTTTGAAAACAGCCGGTATAAATGAATATGAAGATAAAGAAGATGCATTGCCTAAAGGACATGTGCATATATTAACAATTCACCAATCTAAAGGCTTAGAATTCCCTGTTGTTGTAGTGGGAACCTTGAGCAATAAGTTTGCAGGTACACATTATGTGGACAAAGAACTGTCGAACTATTATGGCAGGAATATTAGTGAACCAATCGAGAAATACAGCTTGTTCGATAATATGAGACTTTTTTATGTAGCCTTTTCAAGAGCGAAGCATTTTCTGATTTTATTAGCGAGCAAGGGGCTTAATAGACATTTTGGAAACGTGCTAAAGTACAGTAGAAGCCTTCAGAGAATTGACATGAAAGAGATTGGGGCTTTACGTTTTAAACCTACAGAGATTAAGAGATTGAAGAGAAAATTGAGTCTTACGGGAGATATCACACTTTATGATACGTGTCCGAGGCAATATCAAGTTTTTCGAGAGTATGGGTTTGCTCCCTCTAGTACAGCTCAATTTACAGTAGGCATTTTAGTTCACAATACAATCGAAGAAGTGCATAAAGAGATACTGCTCAATAATACGCAGATGGATAAAGATGACGTCATGGCTAGATTAGAAGAGAATATAAGAATTTTGAAATTAAGTAATTCAAAAATTCTTGGAAAGAATTTGATAGAAAACGCAAGAAACCAAATTAGCAACTATTATGACAATTTTAGTGACAATTTTGACAGACTTGTTGATTGCGAACAACTAATCATATTAGAAAAGGAAAAGTTTTATTTAGTTGGCAAGGTTGACTTACTTACAGGTACCGATGAAGAAATTGAATTGATTGATTTTAAAGCTTATGCAAGGCCACGAGTCATTGATGATGCAGTATTAGGTAATTATAAAAAGCAACTTGCAGTCTATAACTATCAATTGATGGAAAAATGTGATAAGACCCCTTCAAGGAATATTATTTTCTTTACAGGGGAAAAGCTTAAAAACAATGCTATTTTAGATGTAGATATTACAAATTACGATATTGATCAAGCGTTAAAGTCTTTTGAACAAACAGCAAACAAGATACTTAATAAGGAATATTCAATGAAAAAGTTGCCCGATTTTGATGAAGTGTGTTCACAGTGTGATTATAAGAAAGTGTGTTACAAGAAATGAAGATTATCCATAAAGTATATCATGATAATTGTTTTACCGTTCTTCCGAATATTAAGAACGAATCTGTCGATTTGATAATTACCGACCCACCTTATGGACAGAATTATTCAACAGGAAGACAAAAGCACACTATCAGAAAAACAACAGAAATTAAATATGACAAGGGAAACCTTGATATTGAGAAACTTATGTGGGAGCTTAATAGAGTATCAAAAAATGAGAGTCATATTTATATTTTTACAAGTTGGAAGACTATCGACAGTTGGAAGCCTATACTGGAAAAATATTATGTTCTCAAAAACATATTGATATGGTCAAAAGATCTTCATACGGCGGGTGATTTGGCTTGGAGTTATGCACAAAGCTATGAGATGATCTTGTTTGGTATGAAGGGCCGAAAAAAACTAAAGGGCTCAAGAGATCGCGATTGTTTTTTCATTGATAAAATTAAAGGACCAAAGCAACTCCATTTATTACAAAAACCTAAAAAGTTGATTACATATTTTATTGAAAAATCTTCAAATGCTGGAGATATCGTTTTGGATCCTTTTGCTGGCTCAGGAACTTTAGGACATTGTTGTATGCAAACCAATCGAAGCAGCATTCAAATTGAAATAGAGAAAAAATACATTAAAAACATAGTAAATAGAGTAAAAGATAAAGAGCTTTTCGCTAAGCCACAAGAAGTTTTGCTTTTCAAGAAGGGGGCAAAGAATGGTGCCGACAAGGGAAAGATTTGAAGAATTCATTGCCTTAGAAAAAACAGTAATGAGCAGCATTCCAACATTTCATCCCTGGTATAATGACGTTGTCGAAAAGTATGAAACTCACGGAACTAGCCACCACGATTTTAAAGTACATCTTAAAAATGGGAAAATGGTCCTATTTCAAATTCAGATAACTGATTACGGAAATAAAAAGAGTGGCTATTGTAGGTACCATGATGTAAGGTTGGATCTAATTTCTTCTTTTGACCCTTTTACCGAAGAGGGAAGAGCCAAATATCATGATTTTAGTTGGAGATGGAAAACATTGAAAAATGTTAACGAGTTGGAAGATTTTGACAAATTGTGCAAGGTTTCAAAATGGGGCAAATTGAAAACTTGTGATGCAGAGATATTTATTTTTTGTGTCGCTAAAATGAGTGGAAGAGGAACAAACAAGAAGATTGAAAAAATACACCTTATAAATATTTTTGACAACGAAAAATTGAAAGAGAACTGCGACTATTTCGTTAATACTTATGGGGTAAAAATCAATCACAAACAAAAAGAACCTTGGGGATCAGCATTTGTGCCCGTTGATGAGTCTGACTTAGTTTTGAATTCGTGCTCAATCAATGATAAAGATACATTTCTCCAGTGTGTGGGTAGGAAAACTTGTCCCTAAAGTGGAGGATTTTCTATGGAAGAGAAGTATAGCCCAAAACATAAAGAAGCCAGAAATAGTCTACCAAATGAATTAAAACTTATGTTTGATGCACTTGTTTTTGATTATAAGCGTTTCGCCACACAGCATCACGGAAGACTGGAATATTGCCCTGAAGGACTTCAGCGGCTTAGATATGAACAGTGTGAAGAAGGTCTATATCGGCTTTGGCATCAGGGGCAATCCGAATCCGAGTGGCACACCTGGAGGTAACGGCAGGGTGTACTTCGATGATATCCGTCTGTATCCGCCAAAGTGCGTTCCTGAGCATGGACCGGTTGGGGATTTGAGCGGCAATTGCATTGTTGACCTTGCAGACGTTGGGATAATGGCAGATGAGTGGCTGGAGTGTGATATAAGTTTTGATGTTGTGGAAGAGCCGAACTCCGAGGGCCTGGCAGGCTGGTGGAAGCTTGATGAGAATGGCGGCAGCACAGCTAACGATTCCAGCGTTTACGGCAATCACGGGACGATAAGCGGTTCGTATTCGTGGGTTGACGACCACAACGACGGCTACGCTGTCGCATTCACCGAGGGCATATGCAAGGTTCCGGATGCACTACAATTGAAGCCGCCCTCTACGGTCAGTGCATCGGCCTGGGTCAACTATTCCGGAGACCCGGGTGACAGCCCCCGCGTAGTGGTTAAAGGAGGAGACAACCACGAATCATATTGCATCGAGATGAGCAGCGACACTGGTGTAGTCTTCTATGTAGGGGATACCAATGGTACGAGGTACTTCGCAGACAGCGGTGATGATGCAGTCGATCAAGGCGAATGGACTCATCTGGCCGGTACGTACGACGGCTCGATTGTAAAGTGCTACGTAAACGGCCGAGTTGTCGCAACCAACGATGAAGCAATTGCTATAGCTCTTTCTCAGGACCCCAACGATTTGGGAATAGGTAACCGACCGTGTGACGAGGAGCATCCGTTTGAAGGCACCATTGATGACGTCCGCGTGTACAACTATGCTCTGTCGCAGGCCAAGGTCGCGTGGCTTGCAACCGACGGGATGGGTATCGTATTGATGCGACCGTCGCCGGCTGATCTGTACAACAAAGAGGCGGTGGGCTCCAGAGCGGTCAACTTGAGGGACTACGCGGTGTTGATGGATAGCTGGGGAGTGGAGAAGGTGTGGCCTGAATAATCGGCGCTGATACCTGTGGCAGAGCTACCTGTGGCAGAGCTACCTGTGGCAGAGCTACGCAGTGATTTTGCATAAGTTCGGGGCCTGTACCGGTAATCGGTATGGGCCCCGGTTTTTTTGGGTTAGCAGGGGTCGGCCTTACGTCTGGCGGACGAACCGCCCGTACCCGAATAATGGGTGTTTGGAATTTGGGTTTGCAGAGGTGGAGAATTTGGGTTATAAAATTTCTCAACTGGCAGGGGGCGGTTCGCGAGCCGCCCGTACGACACGAGAGAAGCTGTTAATGGCGGAAGTAAAGAAGTATATTGCGGTCGACCTTGGAGCCGAGAGCGGCAGAGTAATGCTTGGGTCGGTTTCGGCCGACAAGGTTGCGCTTGAGGAGGTCCACCGTTTCATCAATAAGCCCCTCGAAGAAAACGGAACGTTGCGTTGGGACTTCCAGAAGCTGTTTTCAGAGGTCAAAGCCGGTATAAGCAAGGGTGTAAAGCAAGCGGGCACTCAAGTCTGGGGGATTGGTGTCGATAGCTGGGGTGTTGATTTTGGTCTTTTAGACGGTGACGGCAGACTGATTGAAAATCCTTATCATTATCGTGACAGCCGGACCAATGGAATGAGAGAAAAAGCATTTGAACTTGTGGGCAAACGCGAAATTTATGAAAACACCGGCTTGCAGTTTTTGCAGTTCAATACGGTCTATCAACTACTTGCGATGCGTTTTGCGAATTCGGTTGCCCTGGCGAAAGCAAAGACTTTGATATTTATGGCTGATTTGTTCTCGTACTGTCTGTGCGGCAAGATGTACGGCGAATACACTCTTGCGAGCACGTCTCAATTGATGGATATGAGAACGGGCCAATGGTCGAAAGAGCTTTTCGATAAGCTGTCTTTGCCGATTGAGATTATGCCGGATGTTGTACGGCCCGGGACGATTGTGGGGCAGTTGAGCAGTAAAATTGGAAAAGAAATTGGCTGCGGTCCTATTGCGGTTATTGCAATCGGCTCGCACGATACGGCTTCAGCGGTGGCGGCGGTGCCGGCGGGAGAGGGTGGCTGGGCATATCTTTCGTCGGGGACGTGGTCTCTGATAGGGGTAGAAGTTGCTGAGGCAATTATCAACGAAAAAACCTTTGAATATTCGTTCACCAATGAAGGCGGAGTAGAAGGCACAATTCGGCTCTTGAAGAACATAATGGGCTTATGGCTGGTTCAGGAATGCAAAAGGCAGTGGCAGAGAGAAGGAGTTGAGTTATCGTATGGCGAATTGACTGAGATGGCTCAGAAAGCTGAGGCGTTTGCGGCCCATATTGACCCTGACTATGGTGAGTTTCTTTCGCCGGGTGATAGCTCTGCCACAGGTAGCTCTGCCACAGGTATGCCCAGGAGAATAAATGATTATCTGGCTGCGAGAGGGCAGAAGACAATCAGCGATAAGGGTCAGATGATAAGGGTGATACTGGAGAGTCTTGCGTTAAAGTATCGGTGGGCGGTTGAAAAGATTGAAGAAATTACGGGCAAAACTGTGGATTGTGTGCATATTGTTGGCGGCGGGATACGAAATGAAGTGCTTTGTCAGTTTGCGGCAAATGCTACGGGCAAGAAGGTTGTCACGGGGCCCATCGAGGCGACGGCGATCGGGAATATTCTGATGCAGGCTAAGGCGACAGGGCAGGGGATAGGGTATAGGGGGCAGGGGATAGGGTATAGGGGACAGGGGATAGGGGATAGAGAAGGCAAACTGAACGCTAAACCCTATACCCTAAAGCCTAATTGGTTGGCGGAGGCGAGGAGAATTGTGCGGAATTCATTCGAGCTGAAAGAGTATCAGCCGGAGGATGCGTCGGTTTGGGAAGAACAATACAAAAAGATTGCGGGCGAATGACATCCGCTTTTTGCTGAGAGGGACATATTGAGAAAGAAAGGGCTGTTTTGATAAAAGAGCTTGAAGACAGGCTTGATAGTTTAGATTGTGTGGAGAGAAAAGAAGCGCTTTTGGCACTATGTGAAAAGATTAAGGCGGGGGAAGTGACTTTGCCTGAGTCGGGCAGGGAGGTTACCTGTGGCAGAGCTAACCTGCATTGTCATAGTTTTTTCTCCTACAATAGTTACGGCTATTCACCGAGTAAGTTTGCGTGGCTGGCTCGAAAGAGAGGTCTTGCGGTTGCGGGTATTGTGGATTTCGATGTACTCGATGGTCTGGAGGAGTTTCTGGAGGCATCTCGAATGTTGGGGCTGAAAGCGTGCGCAGGGATTGAGACGCGGGTTTTTGTGCCGGAGTTTGCGGATAAGGTAATGACATCACCTGGTGAGCCGGGAATTACATATCATATGGGGGTTGGCTTTCCGGCGGCCGGGGTGGACGGATGGCTGAATGAATTTCTTTTGAATTTGAAGAGGATTGCTCAGGAGAGAAACGTTGGTTTGATGGAGCGGGTGAATAAATATCTTGGCCCGGTTGAATTGGACTACGACCAAGACGTTGTCACTCTGACGCCTGCGGGTAACCCGACTGAGAGACATATTTGCCTGGCCTTTGCAAGGAAGGCACGCAAGCTGTTCGCAGAAGACAGACAACTGGCTGAATTCTGGACGGAGAAGCTGGGTGTCGATACCTGTGGCAGAGCTGCTGAATCGCTCGATTTACCGGAGGGTAGAAATCTTCTCAATACCATTCGCGCAAAAACGATGAAACGGGGCGGAGTGGGATATGTTCAGCCTGATACCGGGGCCTTTCCCAGTATGCAAGAAACAAACAAGTTCGTTCTTGCCGCCGGCGGGATTCCAACGCTGACGTGGCTGGATGGGACATCGGATGGGGAAAGAGAGATTGAGAGGCTTTTGGAGGTTGCGATGCGAAGCGGAGTGGCGGCAATTAATACTATTCCCGACCGTAACTATACGCCGGGGGTTAAGGACGAAAAATTGGCGAATCTATACGAGATGGTGGAATTGGCTGAGAAACTGGGTTTGCCGGTTGTGGTCGGGACGGAAATGAACAGTCCGGGACAAAAATTTGTCGATGACTTTGACTCGGAGGAACTTTCGCCTTTGGCGCCGGTGTTTCTAAAGGGAGCTTATATCGTTTATGCTCACTCGGTTTTGCAGCAAAGGTCAGGGTTGGGATACACCAGCGATTGGGCGAAGAGGAATTTTGCGAGTGTCGCAGAGAAGAATGAATTTTTCGAGGAGGTTGGCAGTTCGATTGCCCCTGAGCGGGAAGAGGCTCTTGTCGGTCTAAGTGAGAATTCGACCGCTGAGGAAATACTGGATAAAGTGAAGAAGTGACGTGGGTTTAGGGTTTAGGGTTTAGGGTTTAGGGTTTAGGGTATAGTTTGCCTTCTCTATCCCCTATCCCCTATCCGCTATACCCTATCTTCGCCAAGCGATGCCGGGTTTAGGGTGAAGGAGATTGAAATCAGATGAGTGATTCGGGAGCGGTTGAAAAGGCGTACGAGGCGGCGAAGGAGCGTTACGCCGAGCTGGGGGTGGACACCAACAGAGCGATGAAGCACTTGGGTGAGATAGCTATCTCGCTTCACTGCTGGCAGGGCGATGACGTCGGAGGATTTGAAGGCGGTCGTGAAGTAGGTGGGGGCGGCATAATGGCGACGGGCGCTTATCGGGGGAAGGCGCGTACGCCTGATGAATTGCGCGGTGATATTGTTAAGGTTCTTAGTCTTGTGCCGGGCAGACATCGAGTGAGTGTTCATGCGAGCTATCTGGAGGCCGGCGGCAAAAAGGTGGAGCGCAACGAAATTCAGCCTGAGCATTACGCCAACTGGATTGACTGGGCCAGGGAACATGGTGTCGGGCTGGATTTTAACCATACTTTTTTTTCGCATCCGAAGGCGGAAAGCGGTTTTACTCTTTCGAGTTACGATGAGGGGATACGAAGGTTCTGGATTGAACATGGTGTTGCCTGCAGGAAGATTGCCGCACACATCGGAAAGGAACTTGGCAGTGCTTGTGTGACGAACCTTTGGATTCCCGACGGCTTCAAAGACATTCCTGTTGACCGTAAAAGGTCGCGGGAGATATTGAAAGATTCGCTGGACGAGATATTTGCTGAAAAGATTGATAAGAAATATCTGCTTGATTCGGTGGAATCGAAGCTGTTCGGGATTGGTTCTGAGAGCTGTGTAATCGGCTCTTATGAGTTTTACTTAGGTTATGCTATCAAGAATAATATTCTGCTTTGCCTGGATGCGGGTCATTTTCATCCGACGGAGGTTATTTCGGACAAGATTTCCTCCGTACTGTTCTATTTAGACGAGATTCTGCTGCATGTGAGCAGGCCGGTCCGGTGGGACAGTGACCACGTGGTCATTCTCTCGGATGAGCTGCGGGCTATTGCGGAAGAGTTAGTGCGTGGCGGTTACCTCGAAAGGGTGCATATTGGTCTTGACTTTTTTGACGCCAGCATAAATCGGATAGCGGCGTGGACTATCGGCGTGCGCTGTGTGCTGAAGGCGCTTTTGATTGCGGTGCTTGAGCCGACGGAGAAGCTGCGTCAGATGGAGGTCATCGGGGACTACACGTCGCGGCTGGCGATGTTAGAGGAACTGAAGACCCTTCCATTCGGGGCCGTCTGGGATTACTACTGTGAAAGATTGAGTGTTCCGGTGGGGGATGCCTGGCTGAAAGAGGTCAAGGATTATGAAGCGAAGGTTACGAGTCAACGTCAGTAACTGGAACAGAAATATAGTGACGAGCATTATTGAAAGAGTGAAGGATGTCAGAATCAAAATCTTGCGGGATTATTGCCCGGCTGGACAAGCTGAACGAATTTGAGCGGCAGCCAGTTGCTGCGGACAAGTTGCAAAGCGGTCGGCATTTTGCGGGGATTTTTGCCGGCGAGCATGTGGCGGCGACGGAGTTTGTCATCGGAGCGCTGTTTGTCAGTAAAGGGGCACATACCTGTGATGTCATTGTCGGTTTGATTTTCGGTAATCTGTTGGCGGTTCTCTCGTGGGCGTTGATTTGCGCTCCGATTGCGGTGAGAACTCGTCTTACTCTTTACTGGTATCTTCGCAAGATTGGCGGGCCTGTAATGATGGTCGTTTATAACGTACTCAATGCGATTATGTATTGTATTCTGGCCGGGGCGATGATTACCGTTTCGGCGTCGGCGGTGCGGATACCTTTTGGTATTGCGGACCAGGTGAAATGGTATCCTACGGATATGAGATTTGTCTTCATCGTCCTGGTCGTGGGTGTGGTGGTGGTGACCTTAGCTATCTGGGGATTCAAGAAACTGGCGCAGTTTGCGGAGGTGTGCTCGCCCTGGATGTTTTTGATGTTTGTCGCCGGTGCTCTGGCACTTCTTCCGGCCATTCTGGCACGTATCCCGGAAGTTGGAGCCATCGGGAGCTTTTTTGATTTTTGGAGGGTAGCGGACGCCGGGATTTGGCCTGGGCCGCAGGCGGGACAGAAAGAGGCTTTGGGTTTTCTGCATATAGCTTCTTTTGCGTGGATATGTAACCTTGCGATGCACGTGGGGCTGTCGGATATGGCGTTGTTCAGATATGCCAGGCGGGCGAGCTACGGATTTTACTCTGCGTTCGGGATGTACCTCGGACATTACTTAGCGTGGATTTGTGCGGGAATAATGGGTGCGGGCGCAGCGATCGTTTTGAACGCGGAACTCACTGAGCTGGATTCGGGTTCGGTAGCGTATGCGGCACTTGGCGTCGTCGGTGCCGTTGCGGTGGTAATTGCCGGGTGGACGACGGCCAATCCTACTATTTACCGCGCAGGATTGGCACTGCAGGTTGTCACGCCGAACTGGCCTCGCTGGCTGGTGACCCTTGTTGCAGGTATCGCTACCACAATAATTGCCTGCTCGCCGTTTGTATTCACCAGGCTGCTGGATTTTGTTGGTATTTACGGCCTGCTGCTTATGCCGATCGGCGCCATCGTTTTTGTGGAGCATTGGATATTTCCGCGAATCGGACTGACTCAATACTGGATATCGCGGAGGCAGGATTGGATGAAGTGGGTGAATGTTCCGGGGCTGATTGCCTGGCTTGTGACGCTGGCGGCGGCGGTAGTCGTGTGGTTGACAGGTGTGTTTCATCTGTTCTTTCTGACTATTCCGGTGTGGCTTAGCACGGCGGTTCTTTATATAATCCTTTCGTATGTGTTTGGCGCCGGCAGTCCGCAGGACGCCTTCCGGCGGAAGCTGGGTGAGTTGCCGGATGAGGCTGGGGCCGATGGAGCTGTTGTGGCGAATACCGAATCAGACTCTCAACCGGCCAAGAAGTCCGGGATTTACTATATTTCCGGCCTTATTGCCCTGGCATCACTTGTGGTCTGCTTTGGAATGGCGATTTGGGTGGCGGTTTCGTCGGCTGATGTTTATATCGCACGGGTGGCTTTGTTCAAGACGGCACTTATATACATAACCGTGACTTATTTTATATTCGGCACAATATGGCTTTGGTTGAAAGAGAAAAGCGTAAAAGCTGGAGCGTAAAGCGAGATGTGAAATATAGGAGGGCAAAAGGAAGGATAATAATATGGCTGATACAGATGCTGCAAAGGAAGCAAAGAAGTTTTACGAAGATGTTCCGATGGAGACGCGAGGCTTTTTCCTTAAGGGGGCGGGCTCTTTGGATTGGGGGATGAAGAACCGTCTGTCGCGGATATTTAATCCGGATACGGGGCGTACGGTAATGTTTGCGATTGACCACGGTTATTTTCAGGGACCTACGACAGGTCTTGAGCGAATTGACCTGACGATTGTTCCGTTGATGTACTACGCCGACGCGATAATGCTGACGCGGGGAATTCTGCGAACCACGGTGCCGCCTACTCTGACCAAGCCGATAGTGATGCGGTGCAGCGGCGGGCCAAGCGTACTCAAGGAATTATCGAACGAAGAGCTGGCCGTTGACATCGAAGACGCCATTCGGATGAACGTGGCGGCGATTACGCTGCAGGTATTTATCGGCGGCGAGTTCGAGACGCGCTCGGTACATAATATGACCCGGCTGGTGGATATGGGGATGCGTTACGGTATTCCTACTATGGCAGTGACGGCGGTGGGCAAAGATATGGTACGCGATGCGCGATATTTCCGCCTGGCTTGCCGAATCTGCGCTGAGCTTGGAGCGAACATTATCAAGACTTATTATGTTCGGGAAGGCTTTGAGAGCATAACCGCTTCGTGTCCGGTACCGATTGTGATGGCCGGCGGCAAAAAAATTCCCGTACTCGATGCTCTGACGATGGCCTATAACGCCGTGCAAGAGGGTGCCTCAGGCGTGGATATGGGACGGAACATTTTCCAAAGCGATGCTCCCAAGGCCATGATGCAGACGATTCACAAGGTTGTTCACGAAAATATGAAGCCGGCGGAGGCTTACGAGCTGTACGAAGCGCTCAAAAACGAAGGGTAAAGATGAAAAACAGTGCGTCAGATCGACATTCCTGGAGCCAATTAGTTCAGATAATACCGATTCTGCGTGGGCTTCTGGCAAAGCCGACGGGTGATGAGGATGTACCGTATGAGCCTGTTATTCTGAGATGTCTGACGAGCAAAGAAGCGCTTAATTTCGCCGGTTCCTGGGAGGATGGCGAAGCCGAGTGTTATCCTAAGCCTTTGACTAAAGGTAAAAGGCCGCCGCTGTTCCTGGATACTCCAGATTGTGATGCTGAGCCGGAGAATCTCCGCAAGCAATTGAACGATTGGATTTCAAACTATTCGCAGCAGCATGGCTGCAAACCGGAGATTGTATGTTTTCGTGAGCTGGGCGTAGTTTACGTGGGTAAAAAAGATGGTACTGGTGATATGGCTCTTAAGAACAAGGTTGCGGTGGTGACCGGTGCTGCCGGTGCCATCGGTTACGGAGTTTGTCGGGGTCTGCTGGAGAACGGCTGCCATCTGGCTGCTACCGACCTTGCAGGCAAGAAGCTTGATGGTTTTGTAGCTGACCTGAAGCAAATAGGCGGTGCTCGGGTGATAGGTGTCCCCATCGATGTTGCAGATAAGGAATCTGTGGTCCGAGGTTTCGAAAGTGTCGTTGAAATGTGGGGCGGTATTGATATTGTGGTGGTTAATGCGGGTATCCCGCTTATCTCATTCTTGAAGGATATTGACCTGGATGCCTTTCGCAAGCTGGAGAAGGTCAACGTTGAAGGCGCGCTGCTGACGCTGTCAGAAGCTGCCCATCACTTTATACGTCAGGGAACGGGAGGCGACATTATCATCATATCCACCAAGAATGTTCCCAGTCCCGGGGCGGGCTTTGGTGCTTACAGCGCTACGAAAGCGGCGTGTCACCAGTTGGGTCGTATTGCGAGCATAGAGTTGGCGCAATACGGCGTTCGGGTAAATATGGTGGCACCGGACGCGGTGTTTTCAGAGGGCAAATATAAATCCGGCTTATGGGAAGAAATAGGTCCGAGCCGGATGCAGGCTCGCGGCCTTGATGAAAAGGGACTGCAGGAGTATTATCGCAGCAGGAATCTATTGAAAGCGAGAGTTACGGGACGGCATGTTGCGAACGCGGTGCTTTTTTTCGCTACGCGGCAGACACCAACTACCGGCGCGACGATTCCTGTGGATGGCGGTCTGCCTGATGCCACGCCGCGATAGATTTAGTTGTGTTTCTGACACACTACTGTCCCATTATAAGTCAAATAATAACAATTGGTTATGAAATTGGAAGTTTTCGTTTTGCAAAAGATTTTTCGTAGTACTTGCGCCATAGGCACTTTCTCGAAAAGTACAATGCTGAGAATTTGCAGGATTTCGCCCAAACTCAGCTCGATTTTCAGTTCTTTCTTGACAATCGCAACCAGAACATAAACGCTGACG
>Ga0114930_10001543_pt1 | contig 21751 bp, 17 predicted proteins | sample AnhtaG_FD_87300 | JGI IMG/M metagenome (GOLD analysis project Ga0114930, IMG submission 87300) | Deep subsurface microbial communities from Anholt, Denmark to uncover new lineages of life (NeLLi) - Anholt_01485 metaG | ecosystem: Environmental > Aquatic > Marine > Oceanic > Sediment | place... | reverse complement strand
TTTCACTTTCTTGAACCAGGGAGCCAGGATCCATATAGCCTTGCCTCCCTTCTTAACTGTTCTTCCTAGTTCCTTCCACTTCTTATATCCGGCTACCTGAGAGCAGCCTGCAAAACACAGTATGATCTGATTGTAGAAACTGTAGTTATGAAACTTTGCTAGGCTGTCCAAAGTCTCTTGAAACTTCTCCGGGGTTAGTTCCTTGACCTCTTCAAGCAAGTTCTTAACTCTCCTCACGTTTCTTTTTATTATCTCCTTGTTTGTCATTACTTTTCACCACCTTTCTTTTTGGCCTTTGTCTGATAAAAGGTATGTCCCAATATGGAGTATGGCATTTCGGACATACTCTCACGTCTTTGACTCTGGGATTCCAAGAATGACCGCACCTCTTGCACATTAATTGCTTTTTCATACTGACTTTTACCATTACTTACTTCTCCTTTCAAAAATTTGATAATATCATTCAATTATAATCATACAACAAAAAACTAATTTGTCAAGCCCCTCCGGCTTATCGAGGCTTATCAATATTAAATAACTATTTAATCTTAGGGTAGTATCCTAAGAGGGTGAAAAAATGATTATGATAGGAAATTTGCGAATATTGGTTATTTTGTCAGATTGACCTGCCCCCCCTTAGAACCGATACAGACGCATGGCATAGAAAGCCTGTGACGAAAAGACGGAGATTTTAGTCAGTCCCAGAATGACCAGATCGTGCATCGGTCTCCTCCAAACCCAGATTGACAAGTACTGAGATTTGGGTCGGCGTTCTGGGATCTCCAATAGGACTTCGGATATACAAGAAAACAGAAAGATCTCAATCCGGAAGCATAGAGGCTAAACAAAACTTCTTAGGCTGCCAGTTTCCTTAATATGTGAGTTCACGCCCTAACTAAGGGTTTTACTAGCTCAAACTCATATGTTGAATTGCGAGCATAACATTTATGGTAAATAGTAGTTCATTTTGCTCACCTTAATTTTATCTTCTCTAAAGTAGTGATTTTCTCCTTTAAAAGCTTTATACTGAATCTATCTCGAAAACAGTTTTGGTTATTGAATAAGAAGACGCAATCACCCTTTACAAAAAGGGAATTTGGCATATACTGAATTGTATGACATGGCGGTAGGCTACGTATTCAAATATCAGTTTGGCTACGGTGCTAATTATCGGAAGGAAAGGAACGAGACCAGCATATACACACCTGAAAATCAAAGGCATCAATTGTCTGGGTTTGTTCAATATTGAGTACGAAAAGGATGAGGAAAGAATGCTCAAAGAGTTTGGGATTGGGAATTGCACAATACATTGCTTCAGTGAAATGGATCAAATTACCAAAAACACAAGACAAACCAGAAATGCAAAAGGTGCATAGGAATGGTATCTGAAAGGCTCATAACCTTTCTGGGGAAGCTGAAAGATAGGCTAAAGTCTAAGGATATGCTTACATTTGCTGCTAAAGCAGCTTTTGGTGTTATTCCTGTCTGGGGTCCAACTATTCAGGCTGCTATTGACGAGTTCTCGCCAGACGAAAAAAAAGACCTTATAAAAGAACTGAAAGAGCTTTCTGAAAGTCAATTTAGGGAGATCAGCGAGAAAGCAGAAATTTCAATTGAGTATTTAAAAGATATTCAGCAATTTTTTGAATTCCGGTCTGTTTGTATCTTTGGCTGACCTCCCTTCTTCACGATAGACCTTCATAACATTCCAGTTTCTCTGCTTACAAAAGTCTTCAAGCTTCTGTTCCTGTTCTTGGAGAGATTCTCCCTCTATCGCCTGTCTATCAGTGGAAACCCTAACATATAGACCGCAAACCCTGTACATGTTTATCTCCCTTTCATGACCTCAGTGGTTGAATAATAATAACAGGAATCACTGAGAGGGCAGATCGAGCATTTTGGTTGCCTTGGAGTGCAAATTAAGGCAGTGAAATCAAGAATTGCAAGATTAGCTTTTCGAGGATTTCTTCCAGATGAATACATTCTGGCCATCTCTATAACATGTCTGTCCCGTCTCCCTTCTTTTGATGTAAGAATCCCAAAATATCGTCTGAAGACTCGCACAATATTACTATCAACGATCCATTCCTTTTTACCATAAGCTATTGAAAGCACCGCACCAGCAACATAATCACCCACTCCGGGCAAGGAAGTTAATTCTTCCCTGTTTTCAGGAACCCTGCTATAATACTTTTGTCTCACTTCCTTTGCAACCAGACCGAATGCAGGTGTTCGCCATTTTAACCCCAGTGGATAGAGAATCTTGCTCAGACTATCATCTTTAGCATTTGCCATTGCCTCAACATCAGGATATTCTGTGAATAATTGCTCGTATACCGCTTTAACTTGGTCAGCCTTTGTCCGCCTGAGCATCATCTCAGCGATTAAAACTTTAAAAGGATCCCTGGTTTTTCTCCAAGGGTAACTCCTCTTATTTTTATCAAACCAGCGAATAATTTTATCCCGAAAATATCGAATGTCTTGGCGAGTGGGAATCTTATTTCCAGATTTATTACTCATATATCCTTTTTAACTCCTTCAGAATTTTTCCTGCAATTACCTTAGCCATGAGGGGAGGAACTGAGTTCCCAGCCTGTCTGAACTGTTCTGTTCTGGGTCCCTCAAACTTGAAGTTATCCGGAAAAGATTGACATCTTGCTGCTTCCCTGACAGTAAACGAACGGCATTGAGAAATATCAGGATGAATATAATAATGACCATCTTTGCAGATGTGTGAGGTGACTGTTGATGACGGACGATTCCACCACTGTACTTTGAATCTATCAAGGAATTTGTCCAGATGTTTGTGCCGCGGGATGAGATCAGGTCTTTCCCTTATAAGGTCGTGTAAGGTGGCGGCTCCATTTCCATTTTTATGGTGTTCAATGAAGAATCTATATCTTTCAAGATCACTTTCCATGTGTGTTCTTGCTTTATGATTGATGATACCCGGTGAATTCTTTCTCATTTTTATCTGGTAAAATTTAAGTGGCGATTCGGAATTGGATGGTCCAAACCAGCTATCACTTCCTTCCCCGGGCCTCAATGAAGGTAAATCACCTATTGCATCATCAACAGTCAAAAACCCCTTTTTTCTGTTCTTGAGAGCCTGCCTTTGTAGTCTGGCAAATATATCTTTTATGCGGAGATTTTTGCACTCAAGGGATTTTTTGTATCCAATAAGGAATAATCTTCTTCTATTCTGTGGAATATGAAAATCAGCACTATCAAGAATATAACTACAGGGATCACTGTAAATCAGTTCTAGGGGTGGAATTATTTCATAGGAAGGATCGAGCGATGAAAAATCGTCCAGTATTTTTTTAAATATTTCTTTACCTTCTGCCTTTGCTGTAAAAAGACCTGGAACATTTTCATAAAGAAAAAAATCTGGTTTCAGGTATTCCAGAATTTCGAGATAATGCCTGTAAAGATAGTGTCTCTTATCATTTTCCATCCTGAACGGGTCTCTTGATCTTCCTGCTATGGAATATGGCTGACATGGTGGCCCCCCCAGAAGCACATGAAATTTCGAGGCTCCATGAAACTTCATACTTGATTCTGTTTTCTCAAGTATCTCATCAATCCTATCTTCTCCAAAAGTAGCTCGAATAACCCGAAGAGAAATTGATTCCTTCAGTGTTGGGAATTTATTCAGGATGTTTTCACGCGAAAGCTCTTCTCTGAGATATTTACGGTAGAGATAACCTTTTCCTGTTCCTTTCAATTCGTGATATAGATGACGTGTTCTTAATGTCTCGCATGCCCATTTATCCATTTCAATCTGAGCAATAATCTCAAATCCTGCCTGTTTGAATCCCTCACTCAATCCGCCACAACCAGCAAAAAGGTCTATTGCATAGAAATTTTGTCTCATTGAACCTTCCCGACTATCCATCAGAATCTTTCCATGAATTGAATTCCCCTGGCAAAAGATTCAGAATTTCATCAGGAACCATGGTATAGATATCATAGGTCAGCTCAAGCTGGCCAATTATTTTCACAAATCGTCTGTGATTGCCGGGTCTTCTTCGTGACTGGGCACCTCTTTTGGGACGGTTTAAATTACTATCCCAGTAAAGTCGGTGAAAAACTTTTACAAGATTCAAGTTTGAGATAATATACTGTCTGGAAGCAATCTGTTCAATGAAATCATTGTGTTCGTATGCTGGATTGTAAAGAAATAGTCTGGAATTTTGTTCTCCATGAAGCGAACAGATATCATACGAAGCAGCAACATAATGCCTGTAGTAGTCCGTATAATCATGACTGCAGATGTATCGTGGTGTTTCTCGAATTCTTCTTGTCCCGTTTATGATCGGGCACAGCTGGTCAAACCAGATATAACTCAGCCATGTCCAGAGAGCGTGATTACCGATTATGTCATTTCGGTCAATCTTCTCGGCTCTGAAGGAGATTGTAAGATATTCTCCCATTTCCATCCTTGTGGAAAAAGTTTTATTTTCATCGATATACACCGTTGGTTGAAATTCGGATGAGTACGGATCAAAATTCAGATTTGGGCGGGACACATGGGGATTATCTTTGAACTCGTGTATATACTCTCTGAAGCTGTCAATACCCTGTTCAGAGAAGATTCTAACACAAATCATCTCTCTCCTCCGTCAAGAAGTTGATTGATATATTCTTTCCATTCGTTTCTGGAAGCGCAAAACTCCTCCACCACCTTATTTATCCAGTTTTTTGCATCTTCTGGTTCAAAGTCTCCATCTTCTCGACAAAGAACTCGGGGAGGATCCACTCCCGGAAGTATTCTCCTTGAAAAATCAAGCCAGTCCCTATGCCAGTCCAGTGCTGGATCAGAAGGTGACTCCACACTATCAACAAATATCATATGTGTTAGAATTTCTCTGATAACAGCAGGATAGACATAAATTATAAATTGCGGATCAGATTTGGAAATGTGGTCTATATTTGGAATTCTATCATTAATAATCAGGACAGGTGAACCTTCATCCCCGGCGAAGTCAACCCGGCATATCTGTTGACCGAGATCCCGGAACTCGACAGGAAGAATAGGTTTTCTTTCAACCTCTGATACCAGTCTGAGTCTGTCCGCATGGGCAAGAATCAGGCCATGACGTTCAGAAGACTCATCCACCACGAGTATCCGGAACTTCAGATTCTCAGCGTAGGCAAGACCGGATAGTGAAGTACTTGGTGGTGGTGATATATTTCCCACTGTTCTAAAATCGAAACGTCTTGCCTCAGTCCTATGATATACCTCTATATAGACCTTAGCTTCAGAGGGGAGATTCATATCATTCAGATCCACGGTTGCAGTGAATGACCTGATAGAGCCTCCGTCCCTGTTGAGCATTATAGAAATCATTTCACGGAAGATTCTACTTCTGCCAGTATAATTAAACCTGCGTTTCATCACTTTGCTCCTTTATATTAATAACCAAGTCTCTCTTTGCATCGAATCCAATGACCTTCAGAGCAAAATCGAAGCCTGTAACCTTAATCTTCATAGAATTTCTGTTGGTGCTCAAAATTGTACATCCTGTTGATTTTATGGAAATCAACTTACTTGCGAGATCAAAATCATGTATTTCATATTGTTTGAATGGGTTGCCTCTTCTCACATCATAGGCAACTTTTATCTCTGCACGGATTGGAAGTTGAATGTCAGTTTTATTTCTATTTAACGATAATTTCAAACCTGTTGCCATGCTGGTTATTATAAATGTTGCAGGTTTTGGAGGAGGTGGGAAAATGGGTGGTTTTGTAGTTTCTCTACTTTTTTCTTCTTCAGTCCTTTCCGGAATAGAAAATATTTCTTTAAGAAAATCCCTCTGTCGTTCCAGCGGTGGTCGATCAAGGATTGATACAATTTTTACCATGCTCTTCTTAACAAATCTTAAAATTCTTGCCGCAATTTGTCCGCCATATTTTTCCCTAAAATCTTCGGTTCTCTCGTTCCAGTCTGTATGATGAGGATTTTCGCAGTCTCCGAGAAAGGCAGTAATTGGTTCATCTTCTGCCACCAATAGACCGCGTACCGGTCGGTTGCCCAGTGTCTTTATCCCTGAGATCGTTATTCCAGAGCGGACGAAAAACTCCTCAGACTGCCTCAATTGTGGATGCTTCTTAAGGTATATATTAAAATATGTCCGAGATGGTCGCACATTAACATTTCTTATAATTACAGGAATTCTGAAGGATAGAAAATTACCTGCATTGAAGGAGTCCTTTAATTCAGCGAGACTATCTCCAAAAGAATTCTCTGTAATTTCTGGTCTTTCATCATCAATCCCTGTAAGTGTAATGATGTTTTCGTCACCTGTTGAATTAGCTATAAATTTCAACATTTCCGCAACATCGAGTTCTTCCCATGATGTCCCCTCCCATTCCTCTGAACGGGCCATGTTCACGATATTACTTGCATTAAGAGTCAGACAGTCATCCGATTCTCTGAACTCAACCTCAAGAATCCCTTTCATAATAGCGTAGAAATAATGAATGATGACAGCCTTCTTAACTGAAGAAATATTGATTTCATTATCTGGTAACGGAATAACGAGAGACAGACCGGGTTCTCTATCTCTCGCTAATGAAAATTTTTGCTTAAAATCCCGGATAGCTGTATGTTCCGATAATGGCTTATAATCTTCTGCTGTAAAGTAACCGTAATAATGATAAACTGAATCGCCAATTCTGTGGGTCTTGAGCAACGCCTTTCCCATTAATAGCTGTGTAAGGTCATCCTGCCTTACAGTAAGACCCCAGAATGCCCTGAGGCGTGAAGCGATATGGAATGTGGTCTTTCCGAGGCCCCATCTGCCAACTACTCGTCCACTTTTTCCTGACATGCCCTCACGCCACCAGAAATCAAAAAAGTTGTTTCCTTTTTCGGGTCTCCTTCCATCTTCTCCTGTGATTCCATCAAGCCCGGTCGTCCCGAAATCCTCTATTGTAAGAAAAGCAACTTTATCATCGTTGTTGTATTCTGATGGCAGCAGGTTACACGCTGTAAGATGGGATTCCAGACCTTCAAAATAATCCATCATGTTATCTTTATCCAACTCACCGAACGAGAAACTGACTTTAAGTGTATTGTCACCGGGAATCTTCGCATCAAGTGAGTTCTGTATAGCCTCCCTCACGACTGCTTCAGGCGGTTCCATGAGACGAAAAAACTCAGCCTCGTGAGGATCTCTTTCGGGCATTCCGCGTTCAAGTTTTCTGAACCTCCACATAGTTAACCTCCTTAAAGTTTAAACTTCTCTTCCTTCGGGAAGTAAAACTTGGATTTTGTTTCTTTGACCTGGCGTTCAATGGTGGAAAAGATTTTATCAATGTCTTCTTCAGAATACGCGTATATCTGTCGGTTAGCACAATTACCAAGTATTTTAAGCCTTTTCAAGACTGCATTCGTACGCAAAGTCGCAAGTCTCTTGAATCGTTCAGCAGTGGTTTCACCACTTTTACTCATCATAATTTCATCCTTTTATATGTAACCTGTATGATAACATGCAATTCATATATTACATTATACACTTTATTCTTAAAATGTCAAGTTCTTTCAAAAAGTTCCTTGAGGATAAATTTCTTCTATGCTATTCCGGGAAATTCAAAGTAGCCACTTCCGAACATCGGAATCATGGGATATGTTCGGTCAGGAGCATCAATGCTGAAGTTTTAGAAGGACTTGTTTTGAAGAGGATAGAGGAGATTACTCAAAATGGGATTCTTCTTCAGAGGCTTGTTTCAAAAGCATCGGGAGAGGCTTCTTTTAAGGTAAAAGATTTAGAAGAAAAGAGGGTTCTTTTAAAATTCAGGATAAAAGAATTAGAAAAGAAAGGCTCTTTGCTTGCCAATAAACTCATTGAGATTGAGGGTAAGTCAGCAGAGAGATTTATTTTAAAAGAAATTGAGGCTGTGGATAAAAGTTTGAAAGAATTAGAGGAAGAGTTAAAGAGGATTTGACCTGCCCCCATTAATAGTACCATTTGTTAAGTTAGAGTCAACGGAACGATGGTCTCGGGGAGCAGGTGACTATCCTGCATAAAAAGATTAGTTCTTACTGTTAAGAATAACTGTTTGCATTGAGAAACATTTGAGCAATATTAAATGTGTATTTAATCTGTGATATATCACAAGGAGGGAGCAAGCGATGGCTGGCCAAACTTATCTTTTCTCGATTCATTCTTCTTGGTTCTATCGATATTGCCATAATCCTTGCAGGCTACGGCTTTCCCGAGAACTGGAAATTATACGGATGGTTACCAAGAACTAATCTATCTGACGAAGATGGATTAAATATATGTTTAGTTTAGTCTATGGACTAAACTAAATGCCTATTTAATGTGAAGTATGCCTCAATGAAAGGAAAAGAAACAAATGGTTGAAATGCCATCGACAAGTATGTTGTCGAATTGCATTAGTTATCTGATCGAAGTTATGAAAAGAGTTCTGGCTAGACTGATGTCTAGTCTTTACGTGGTCAATTAGACTTCTGTTTAATCGTGTTCTAAAGAGTAGGGCGCAGAGGTAGTCAAAATTCTATTGTGGTCGACTTAAATAAAAGATGCATTTTATTGGTGACGATTCAATCCCCTATTCATCGGTAGCCAATCTTGAGTTTTGCCATATTGGGCGATGACTTCAAACGCGCCTACAGCTTTAACGTAAACAAAAGCTTTCGGTCACCGAACAGACAGTTCTGAGGTAGAAAATTGACGTTCACCATACTTTCTTGGTAGAAAGAACAAGATTGAATTCCGCGATGTTTCCCAACCAGACGTCAAACACGTGCCTGTCTAGGAATCACGGAAAATAAATTCATCATTACAGGCGACGATTTCCTCACATATTCTCTTCTTTAAACTCTCTTCACTCGAAGAAGTAAGGACAGCTTTGAGCGCTGTGAAAAGCTGCCAAGTTGTAATCCTACAGTATTTCTGACTTTCACAACCCCTGATGGCTTCTGTAGTGAACTGCTCTTCTCGGGTCGAAGGATCTTGATCAGCATCACCATTGGCCACTAGAATTCCTTTACACTGCTCGTTTTTTTGCGTTTGCCGTTCGGTGACGTAACCCAGAAGCTGACGGAACTTCTGCACATCAACCTGACCCGTGGTTCCCTCTATCTCACCAAGCACGCAATTTTCTCCGTAGCGCATCCAGAGATCGTACGGCTCGCCATAATCTTCGGGATCGAGAACATTGAACCCAAGTCTTCGAAATACTTCTCGTACCAATGGTTCGAGCTGATGCTTTCCGGATAGATCAAGGATGCCCTTTAAGCCTTTGATCGCATCCTGCCGCACTCTAAACTGCTTCTTCTTGCTCTCTAGTTCTTGAATCCGTTCAGCAAGATTCAGTATGTCTTCCTCGTAGTTGTTCTCGCCGGGCAGAGTATACTTGTTTAGCCAAGATGCGCGATGTACCGAAACCGGAAGTTTCATGAGGCTGGAGACACTGTTGAGGACCACGCCGGCAAGTTTTTCTTGGTCCTCAGAACTAGTAATGAGAGCGGGAGGAACACAGATCATTCTCCCCTGTGCGATCGGCAGTTCGAAGGATATGACTTCTTTGGCTTTGTTCCTAGCTATAATCGTTGAGAATTGCTCAACATCCCCCAAGTCGACCACAACCTCAAAACGTATCTGTTCACTGAACGCCCTAAAGTATTGGCTGAAGGGGTGCTTTAGATTAACCTCGCCTATACTCTTGCCATGTCGCGATATCACTGAGTATGATAGTCCCTGGAAAAAATACTCCTGGTTTCCTTCCTTCGATTCCTTTTCAAACCTTGATTTTGGAATCCAGCTATATCGGTCAAGATTTTCAAATGAGTGCAAAGAGCTGAGTGTATGTCTTTCTAGGACCGGCCCCTTTTCGCGGAGCAAACATACGAGGATTCCCCCCGTCCTTTCGAAGAGCATTTCGATTTCGGAAGATCTTCGGTTCATAAATTGGCTGATCGATTGACCGATCCCCGCGTCTTGCCCGACAATCATTTTTCTACACCCGTAGCCGTCAGGTGATAGATCTCCCCAAGAATGAGAGACCTCTTGTGGATCAATTATCACAATATCATAGTCAGAAAAAGCATCACTATTACGAAAATTGTTCTTTTCAAACTGTCCGTGCTGTAATGGAACGTCACACGACAGTATTCGTAGTTTCATGGCGTCCTCGATTTGCTGCTACCGAGCGCTCCCCCTGGGTTGAAACGGCAGAAACGAGTAATCCAGTTTGTTTGCCTTGCTGTTTCATCGTAGACTCTTTATCTTATAGTGTCAACTACCAGTCCTGGATCACGCCACTGGCGAAGTACGCAAATGTTGAAATAACCGTCAAAATAGGTTACTGGCGCAGGTAGGCAATTGCTTATTGAGCTAGATGCGTGGATGTGAGCACATAGAGAGTCAGCGGCTGAACACTTGATACAAGGAAGTCCCTTCCAATCACAATCGCCAGCTGTAAGCTTACTTAATCTTAAATAGCAGTTTAATTCGAAAATCCCCCAAGGTTATCGGTAATTCTTGCTTTGGCAATCACATTGAATTCGCGTTAAGTCTACGGGATAAACTAAGCTGAGCGACGGCCGGTATCTCCCCTTGAGTTAATCTCCTTTCCAGTGGATTCGACGAGCAATGGTATGGCTCACAGTATGGCCATTGCATCGTATAGCGAAGGAGTCAGGAATCTGTCGCTCATCGTCCCTCAGACCGTTTACGATCTATTTGGCGAAGCCATTCCCTTATCACCGTCTTCCTAGTGGTCGCCGTAGCCAGTCTTAGAGCTTTCTTTAGGTGTGGTCTTGCTTCCCCTTCTCTACCTACTTCCATGAGGGCTAGGCCTAGAGCATAACTAGCATTGCAGTGCCGGGAGTCACTGTCGGAAACACTTTGAAAGTACGAGAGTGCCTCCTCCTTATGTGCCCTTATCAGCTTTCGTGCTGCCTGTAAGTGTGGATAATCCAAAGTTAAACGAAGTGCCTGATCTATGCGCCTAGCCTTCCGATAGCTGGCTATCGCAGTCTGGATGCCTTCTTCTGGGTGATATTCTTGGGCTAGATACCACTTAAGTATGTCATCGGCCGACGTCCTGGAGAGGTCTTTGCTAAATAGTGTACAATAGGTGAAAACGTTTGGTTGGATGCGTTCCTTTCGCATTGCGTTAACCCAATCCTTAGCTACATCATAGTCAGGAGCCTTATCGATGAGTGTAGTGTAGGTGAAAACGTTTGGTTGGATGCGTTCCTTTCGCATTGCGTTAACCCAATCCTTAGCTACATCATAGTCAGGAGCCTTATTGATGAGTGTAGTGTAGGTAACAACGTCTGGTTGGATACCTTCCTCTCGCATTGCGTTAACCCAATCCTTAGCTACATCATAGTCAGGAGCCTTATCGATGAGTGTATTGTAGGTAACAACGTCTGGTTGGATACCTTCCTCTCGCATTACCTTAACCCAATCCTTAGCTACATCATAGTCAGGAGCCTTATCGATGAGTGTAGTGTAGGTGACAACGTTTGGTTGGATGCGTTCCTTTCGCATTGCGTTAACCCAATCCTTAGCTACATCATAGTCAGGAGCCTTATCGATGAGTGTAGTGTAGGTGAAAACGTTTGGTTGGATACCTTCCTCTCGCATTACCTTAACCCAATCCTCAGCTACATCATAGTCAGGAGCCTTATCGATGAGTGTATTGTAGGTGACAACGTCTGGTTGGATGCGTTCCTTTCGCATTACCTTAACCCAATCCTCAGCTACATCATAGTCAGGAGCCTTATCGATGAGTGTAGTGTAGGTAACAACGTCTGGTTGGATGCGTTCCTTTCGCATTACCTTAACCCAATCCTCAGCTACATCATAGTCAGGAGCCTTATTGATGAGTGTAGTGTAGGTAACAACGTCGGGAACTAATCCGGAAGTTCTGATCCCATCTAGGATCTCAAGCACACTTGAATAGTCGAGAACACTTGCCATAAGTCGATTCCAGCTTGACAAGATTCTTAGGACACTCTCTTTATCAGGCACGGCTAAGCTCCTAGTTTTGTCAGTGAGCCGTTTTACAACCCGTCGGACAGCTGTTCTGGCTTCCCTTTCTTTCTTAATGACCTCAAGAGTGTAGAGAAAACATCCAGGAGATTCTGGTTCTATATCTTCTAGCTTTAATTCCCCCAGGACATATACGGGAAACATCTCTTCTCTCTTCTTAGGTTGATACTCTAGCAGGCGCTGCTGGATATCTACGGACTCAATATTAAAGTCTCGAAAAACTATATAACGAATAGGCTCATCGACAAGTGTCTCATTAGGTCCACAATAAACAGATGCACGCATTGCCCTTCGAGCACTGTCTCCCACCCAATCTCTCCTTCCGTCTGGCAGGTCGACACTTACGTCTCGCCCAGAACAGACCGCGAGACGTAGTCGCGGTACGTGGCTTATGGCGATTCCAGTCCTTTCATTCATTTCTACCTGGAACCTGTTAGCCATAATGATTGCAAGGCAACATAAAGCAGGAACTTTCTGGACGCGGTCCGTCATTAACATCCAGCCATCACCAGTGAATTTTATCAAAGCGTCAAGCAATTCGAGCTTTTCAATATGAGGTATGATTTGTTCCACTAATGATCTATTGAAGCGGTCTAGCTTTGATGTGCTGATTTTCAGTCCAGCTTCCGTCGAACGAATTAGATCTATACAAAGACAATAAACGAAGTGCGGTGGTCGTTGCTCATGGTTACTATGCCTCACCTTCGAGTTAGCTCCTTCGTTATTTTCGGTAGCAACTGAACGCAACTCAATATACCCCCATTCTGTCTCACATACTTTGAATATTTATTTCTGTTTGGGAAACCCAGAAACTTGTGCATATTGTCATTTCGCTCATCCAAGCATCCCACTTTTTAGGGAATTTATTCTGGTCTTAGAAGATTCCACTTTTTGTTTCCAAAATGATTCATCCAATAGATTCGTTACAAGGAGAAGATCCTCTTTGTTCGGATCAATCAACATTTCTCAATACTCTGCTTGTTTCTGAATCTAACCATCTACTTATACGTTATGTCTTATTGTACCCCGCTCAACGACGATGGATAACAAAACTGGGCGTGACAGGCTTCACAGAAATATTCTGGCCTTCATCTACAAGGGCCGACATCTCGAAGTTAACTTTGTGAAGTAACCTTTAGAGATCATGATTTCTACTTGGCCGGGAAGGACTTCTGCAATCTGAATCAGAGATAGATGAGTGCTACCAAATGATTGGAAGTAAGGGTCAGTCTTTCTCCAGCTGACGTCTTTTCAGTAAACATCACCAATCGGGTTATGCTGATCTTCACTTTACCTCATGCGCATTCTAAACCAATCCTAATCTTCTGTCAACAAACTTGGTGGGAGTAAAAAACATTCCCGCTATCGGGGGAATTCACATTGAAAGAAAAAGGTTTTAAATCGCAATTCAGAGCTCCCTGTGAAATCCGTTTGTAGTCAGTTCTAGGAAAGATATTAAACGAGTATATGATTATAGGCCGTGCAGAAACAGTTTAGTTCTCTGAACAATTTTTCTAATTATCAGCTTTGTCTCTTGGCGTTCAAATCTAATTGAGGGGGGATGACCAATTAGGTGAAGGATCCCTAATTTGATCCGTATGCTGGCAAGAAAGTCCATCCAAGGTAGACTATCTTCGAAGTCTAGTGCTAGATACTAAAATGAACATTTTCAGTTTCCAATATTAAATATCAATTTAATATCTGATTCGAGTTAATTTGTGTTTTTTGCTCTAGACACCTCCGGGAAAGTATTCTTTTAGCATACTTAAATAATACAGTAATACCTAAAAGAGTCTAAAAATGAAGGACAAAATGAAACAAAATTTATCCTTGTGGCAGGCGAGATAAGGCTTCATTATCTTTAATGGTTAAACCATAGAACTTTGCGAATCTGACTATAGTGGACCCAGACGGGTTCAGTTTGGCCGTCCCATGTAACAAAATATCGCTTATTACCTAATTCGTCATCCTTTTCGTTCCAAACTTGAGCTTCACCCCACCAAGGAGAATCTCCACCGTGCAACAGTTGTGCTTTTCCTTTAGGATTCCCTAGAGGCGCAGTTGTCTCAAGCGACTGAGTCGGTCTCGTTTTATCCGTTTGCTTATTGGGCTTCACACTTATAGAGATATTACGAAGTTGACTTGCTTCAACCCATGTAGAGGACATGGCTTTATCTCGAAATTTTACCTCATATCTTTTTACGCCAGCTGTATCAATATTCATGTTCCAAATTTGAACTTTGAATAATTTATTAATCTTAGAATCGAAAAATTCGGCCGTTCCTATGGGTTTTGTTATTTGCTGTTGAGTTTCCCACCAGTTTTTCATTTTTTTGCCCGCCCATTCCACCAGTGCTTGCAGGGCAAGGTCCCCTTGCATAGAGTCTGCCTTCGTTTTTTTCGGTTGGTCACCTGCCTTGTCGATAGTGTATCTACCTAAATCCTTAGATACCTTTTGCCTATATTCTCTACCCACCACTAGAGTTTTATCCTCAACTCCACTTGTGAGTAGCGAAAGAGCTTCTTCTTTGCAACGACCAATGGTAAGCCAGTCTTCCTTGGCTTTATACTTAGAAAAGTCAAATTCGCCAGGCCCATATGATCTTCCATTGATATCCTCTAATTCTCTGTGGCCAGAAATAGTAGTTACTCCTTTTAACAATCCGAGTGCTATCAGGTCTTGAGTAATATCTTCTGTTGGCGCTTGTTCTCTTCTTAGACAGGATATCAGGTTCTGTTTAATCTCTATGGACAATCTCCTATATTTCTCCATCAAAGCTTGTGCTAATTCAAGGTTCAATTCTTCACTGAGGCAAGCGCTGTCAGCCACCATAAGTTCATAAGCTTCCATAAAATGCGAAAAATTATCCGCTTTCCTTATTTTTGCTAAATGCTTTTCCTTGAGAGCTCGCATTCCTTTCTCCAATACAATCTTTCTTTTCTCTGTTAGCTCTTTTAATTCACGCTTTAGCCCAGGAGGCAAGAGAGACTTATCTATGTTTTTGGTAATGGGAGGAATTTGGCTTATTTTTTCAACATTGGATAACTGACTCAAATGTAATTCCACTATTTTTTTATATAGCTTAATTCGTTCTTTAAACGCTATTAGGGGCTTAATGTATGCCTCATCTAACCAGTTATTGGCCTCCTTGAAGCTTCCTAAATTTTTCCAATCTCCTTCTTGGATACGGTTATATTCTTTTTCAAGATTTCGAACTGCATTCTGGCATGTTTTAGGAAAAGAAAGTTTGTATCCTTCCTCAAAAAAAATCTGACCAATTCTCTTCCAAGTGATGTTTTCCTGCTGTAGGAATTTTTCAAATTCTTTTATCTTTATACTCAGTTTTTTAAGCTTACTAAGCTCATCTTTATATTCTTCTTGGAATTTTATAGCACCCTTTAACCTTCCCAGGCCCTTTTTATCTATCTTTATAGTAGGCTCGGCTTCTGGAAATGTTTCTTTTTCCTTGGGCCTGCCCGACTGGTCACTTTTCTTCCAAAATATGTTACGCCAATCGTCTTTCAATATCCCCAGAGTTTCCCGGGTTAAGAGAAAATCATAGGCGACTTGACGCACAGTCTCTTCGAGGTTGAATTTGTGGCACCAGCTAAGCCTTCCTAAGACAAGATGTGCGACATAATTTGTATCTATGATATTCTCTAGAGTGGCGTTCTTGATGCAGTTGTAGATAAGCTTCTCGAGAAGATTGAATTCTTTTTCGCTTGAGCTCTTTTTTTCGATTTTCAAATTCGAAAGTGCAATGTGAGGAAAGCTTTCCTTTTTTTCAAGTTTAATAAGTTTACGCCCCAACTCGTCCATCTTTCGATAATCTACACTGAGGAATTTAGTATTCATAACTATTGAACGGCGAATATATTCCCTTCCTAATTTTCTCTCAATATACTGAAAGTCTTCTCCTTCCCGGAGGTTAAAGAGAACTATTGGAACTGGGTCTACGCGAAATCGCTCGCCCTCGACCTCCAGAATCCTTTCTCCCTCAAGAAGATACTTCACATTCCTTGCCGTATCCTTGTTTTTAATTTTATCGTAGTTCTCGAGAATCAGGAGAGGTTTAGCCAAAGCAGGAGATACATGGATCCCAAACTTTCCTTTACCCTTAGAAAATCGCCTCACACCCAATTCTCCAGGGAGCGTATGTTGGAGATAAAACACAGTCCCCTTCCGATGAAAGCGAAAAGTCCAGGCAATGGCACGTGCCAGCTGGCTTTTCCCGTCCTTCGTATCGCCTGCTAAAACTAGGCCTAGCCAATTGTGCTCATCTTCTTTTAACAGGTATTTGGATACAACAGCATCTAGGCCCAGTCGATAGCCCGCTTTTTGGGCCTCAAGGGGTAGATACATCAGAACGGGTTCCAGATTTGGTTCATCATAGATAGTTTGAGGCAAATTACTGTCTCGTCTTTGCCCTTCCTCGCTAAGCCCGTAAATGCCGTATCTTTTCTGCATAACTAGTCCTTCTCTCTGGAGTCTTTCTAAGACGTATCCACGCTGACGGTCGGTCATCTCTTCACCATATTTTTGTTTAAGCAAAAGAAAGACCTCATTCCGCTTCTTATCGCCTTGCTTAAGATAAAGGATAACATCGTTATCCATACTTTTGTGGTCATTCATGATAAAGCTCCTCGCTGCTCTAAAACCAGATTCTAGAGAAAGTTAACAAAATTAGTTTACAACACCAAGGAGGAATTGTCAACTTTTGAGGAATCCAGCTATTGAAGCCATTTATGCGATGTTTTTACGCTTTCCTGCTACCAGAGTGACTTTCTGGGAAAGTTGACAACCTAGCGTATGTTAAGTTTTTTTTCAGAAAGCTTTAGAAAGTAGATCAAACAACTCATTTGAACTCATTTTCCTTTGACATCTTTATTGCCAGGTTATGTAGTTACTATGTACAGTGAGGTCATCAAAGGGACATATTAGTAAATATGCCCACAGCAGAACTGTGACATCATACATTTCCATAGGAAAAGATTATGGACCCAAAGGGTTCAGGTTCTTTGGAGAAGAATGGGAAGATGATGGAGAGAAGATTCAATCTAACCAAGGTCAAAGGAGAGTGTTGAAGCTGGGATCACCACTTCAAAACGGGAAGCGGACAATCATGTCTGTATTGTGCGATTCTCACCTAATGGCCTGCCCCCATTGAATAGTACCACTTGTTAAGTTAGAGTCATCGAAATGGTGGTCTCGGGAGCAGGTGGCCAGTAATTTAAGACGCAGTGCAACCTTACCTTCTTAGACCGAATCTGCAAGTCCTCATATTAATTTCCCAGCATAACACCACAATAACATTACTCTACGAGTTTTCAAAATATGTCATATAGTGTGAGTGAGGTTTTATGAATACCTTACCGTGGGTGGGAACTGCTCCCCCCTGTCATACCTTAAGAACAGTTATCTTTGAAGTAGCTATGGTGTCAGATTCGTGGTGTCCATATAGGTGTCCATGAGAAGTGTAAAAAGAGGCAAATTCAGGCAAATTTGGGAAAAGAAAATGAAGCAAACTATGGTTTGGAATCTTTTTTACGGACTGAACGCTTCTTTTGAGAACCCTTGGAATCGCATCCGCAATCCGATGCTCTATCCAATTGAGCTACAGGCGCATTTATGGTAGAACTGCCCCTCTACTATCTTCTTCTTTAGCTCAAAATCTATTCTACCTAATTACTGGTGAAAATCAAATTCATGGGGTTGGCTTCGAATCCCACCGATATCAAAAACTGGCGGTGTGCGTTTGAAAAAGTTTAAACAGATTTCGCCCAAAATTTGTAACGGGACGGACGGAATTCCCCAGACCTCCCTTCCGTCCGCCCTGCGGAAGTGACCCTTTCCGATTGGCCGATTTCAAGTTTCTCTTTGGCGGCAAATTCTTTTCTTAAAATTTCAAAAACCTCCTATCTAATTACTGTACTGAATTAATTGCTTCTTTTTTCCATAAAATTTTTCTAGCAGGTTTTTACTCATTCCCATATTTTTGAGAAAAGAATATTCAAGAAGAAATGTAAGTTTATGAAAGTAAATCAATTTATCTTTATCATCCAAAATAAACTTATCATCTCCTTTCTTTACGCCAACATGAGATAATTTGTTTCGTATAACTCTCATTTCTTTATAATCCTTTTTTCGCCGATCAAGTGGTCTGTCATCTTTACGGACTTCTTCATTGAGTGTCTTTATTGTCTTTTCCAAAGTCACGTTAAGATTATTTCCTGCAATTCGAACATATCCCTCAATAGCGCTAGCAATATCTTTGAAATAATTGTTGAGATTTTTGTTTATACCGGAATTTATTACATCAGAAAGGGAAACTACGCTTCAGGACAGGGATTCCTATCTGCGAGGAGATTCGCACCCAGGCTTCACCCAATAAACTGTCCTTTCGGTTTACCCAGAAACACTTTTTGTTGCTTCTATAAGCCCCCATTTCCAGTGTTCTTTGATACACGGCAAATATCTACCTTAGCGCATGTGCCCTAATCCCAACCCAAAATGAGAGTTGCTATTGGCCTGGATCCTGCAAGAAATAAATTCATCAGGAATCTCGCCAACTTTAACTGTTCGGCAATAGACTTTGTGTATTATAGTTGACTTTTCCTCCTCTTGGGTTACAATAAATCCTGGTTGGGGCCGCTGGACCTTTGTTGAGATACTCGAGAGGTGTACCCTGGTGTCCCCAATGATTAGAGTCTGAAAAGCTTTGAACGAGTAAAGAAATGTCCAAGGTCCTTAAGGAGATCAACGGGGTCGAGTATTGGGTGAGGAACGTGTTGCTGGGTCAACCAGTCAATAGGAAAGTTCGCTGGGTGATACCCGAAACCGTTGACGGCTTACCTTTGGACGATTTTGTTTTATCGAGCCATACAAAGAGTGCGTCTGAGCCGGAACGTGAGCTAATATTCACGCTCATGGCTTGCGGGGCTTATGAGTACTTAGTGCCCCGTTATCTGTTGAGAGGACGGAGTTTTCACCTTAGCCTTCTATCCTCTTCCGACAATTCGGCTTTTAGAAACCTTAGAAAAAGCTCTGACCCGGAACTCACCGAGGACCCAACCATAAACAACCTCCTGAGGCTGGTCACGTGGGGCAAATCTTCTGAGCCTACCCCCGAGCTTCTCCATAAAGCTCTTTACCGTCATCCGGAGTGGCTTCCCCTTGCTAAGCCGCAGGAAGATCTCGAAAAACTATTTGACCAGCTCTTCGATGATCTGGCTTCCAAGTTCTGTGAGGGAATCGCTGAAACTACTGACTCGCTAGAGGATTATCTGAAGGGGTTCCTGGACAGGTACCTGGTGGCTTTTCTCTACTGGATAGAAAGGCAGCTTATTTTTATCTACGGAGAGGGGATGAAAAGAATATATGACCGGCTCAAGTGCACATTAACTCCACTTGAAAAGGCGCTCTTCAGAGACCATTTTCTGCCCGACGTAGCCTACCTCAACAGGATTCGGTCCTTCGACATCTCCCCAGTCTACGAAGGTTACGAACGGATGCAGCAACAAATTGCCCAGGCGCTGTCGCCTCAAGGATTCTGTCTCATTACTCCCGATGTGTGGAACGCCATTTGGCGATCATATTTGTCCTTTTATCCACACTACACCGCCTACCTAAGGGAACCTGAGGAAGATCGGGAAAGGAAAACACGAAAGACCGATCGATCGGATCTTGTTGATGATTTCGACGGACTTAAAATTGAAGCCGGTGAACAACCTATGTATTCGGCCAATCCTCAGCTGCAAGCACTCCTTAAATTGGGATACCGGTGGGATGATTCCCCCAAAAAGTCTCCTGCGGTCAAGACTTCAAAGAAGCCAAAAAAGGAAAAGACCAGGATGGGAACCCCTACCCCTTCCCTTACCTTCCTTTCCCCAAACGAGAAAATGGCTATTGTCTCGAGCAACCAAGGCCACACTCAGAAGGAGATAAGCAAGCAACTCGGCTACGCTTCCCGCTCGGCGATTTCGAAGATTGTGCACAAAACTCAGGCACGAATGATGCAGAGCTGGGACGGCGTTTATCAGAGAGAACGAGAAAGATACCGCAGAACTGTCAAAGATGACCTCCGCAAGGTTCCTGAAGAATATAGAGCCGATTTTTCCCGGATGATAAAAGAACTCTTCAAGACACTCCTTGGCAATGTCAAAACCCAAGAAGGACCCAACGGTAAAGACTTTGAAAAGGATCTACTCGGGCCCTGGCAGACCCAATAGCCCACAGTTGGGCAAAGAATTTCCCAATCAATGTTCTTCCCGCAAGCAAATCTAAATCAAAAAAACGTGCCAAAAGCTAAAATGTTTCCAAGCCGTTGCCAGGGTGTTGGTCTATAAAAGCACGACTGATAGCGGCTTCTAGCCGTTTATCCCACCAAATATTTCCCGACATTCCCCTTTCCCAGTAGAGGGAAAATAATTGAGAAAGAAAACAAGGGACAAAAGAGATACCCCGTGTCCGGAAGGTCTACGCATCCTTGCTTGACTGATTACCATGTCCGTCATCAGTGAGTCTCCAACTACACCGAATGCAGGATAAACATCACCATGGACAGACTAAAGTGCCTCATTCTGGCCCATGAAAAAAGGTCAAGAGGTTGGCAGAAAGAACCGAGCGAAGCAGGAAGCAACCATTTATGATAGCCAGATATCTACCTTGGCTAAGTAAATCTAGCCTCTGTTTTTTCAAGAAAGGACTGATCAATTCTGATGAAGATTCCCGAAAAAGGGATAGAAGAATACCGAGAGCTCATTAAGAGTAAATATTCTCTTGATATCAGCTATGCTAAGGCAAAGGAAGGGCTTAGGGACCTTCTTTCCCTTTTCCAGGTGATTTACCAGCCTATAGAGAATTTTGACAGAAATGATTTTTCTAAATATAATCAAAGCGGGAAAAGTAATGAAGAGAGATAAGAATTTTATCTACTGCCGGAAATCCTCAGAAGAGGAGGACCGACAAGTTTTGAGCATTGAATCGCAAATGAGTGAGCTGAGGACTCTGGCTGAGAAACTGGACCTACCGGTTGCTGACATTCTCACCGAATCAAAATCTGCCAAGGCTCCCGGTAGAAAAGTCTTTAATGAGATGACAAGAAGGATATACCGCAAAGAAGCCAGGGGAATAATCTGCTGGAAGCTGGATCGTCTGGCCAGAAACCCCGTCGACGGAGGACAAATCTCCTGGATGCTTCAACAAGGCGTCATCAGGCATATCCAGACCCCAGAAAGAGGCTACCGCCCCGAGGATAATGTTCTCCTCATAAATGTCGAATTCGGAATGGCCAACCAATTCATACTAGACTTGAGCAAGAACGTCAAAAGGGGCCTCAAGACCAAAGTTGAGAAAGGGTGGCTTCCGGGAGTGTCACCCTTAGGATATCTCAACAACAAGAGTAGGATCGAAGGAGAAAAAGATATTATCAAAGATCCCAAAAGATTTCTTCTCCTTCAAAAAATGTGGGAACTGATGCTTACCGAAAACTACAGCCTTGGCCAAATTGTAAAAATTGCCAACGAGGACTGGAACTTTGAAATGAGGAGATTCAAAAGAAGAGGTGGAGGGCCCCTTCTCAGAGGTCAACTCTACAAGATCTTCACTGATCCTTTCTACTGTGGAACGATCAGGTACAATGGCGAGCTTCATACGGGAAAGCATGAAGCTATGGTAAGCAAGGAAGAATTTGACCGGGTTCAGAACATCCTTG
>Ga0114930_10001539_pt1 | contig 21787 bp, 14 predicted proteins | sample AnhtaG_FD_87300 | JGI IMG/M metagenome (GOLD analysis project Ga0114930, IMG submission 87300) | Deep subsurface microbial communities from Anholt, Denmark to uncover new lineages of life (NeLLi) - Anholt_01485 metaG | ecosystem: Environmental > Aquatic > Marine > Oceanic > Sediment | place... | reverse complement strand
CCTCTCCGACCCGTCGTGACGCGCCACGCAGATGCCCATGCCGCCGCCCCGGTTGGTCTCGAAGGCCAGCCATTGCCCGTCCGGCGACCACACGGGGGGGCCGTCGCGACTGCCAGGGCCGACGCGCGTCACCGCGCCCGAGGCCAAGTCCATCACGCACACGCACTGGTCTTCCTGCTCGGTCCCGGAGACGTAGGCGATCTGCCCCGATAGGTCCGCGGCCAGCGCCGTCAAACCCAGCAAGGCGGCAAGGGGACTCATCATGACGCTACTCGGCTATCTCCAGCTAAGACGAAATCATGGGAGGCATTGGGGCAACGCATGGACGGCTGAGTGGGCGGTCCCAGGAACGGCGCCCCTTGACCAGGTGTTCAGGCCGGGCTGTCGGCATCCGGGGTGTCCAGGAAGATGTCGTCCGGCTCAAACGCCGGGACCGCGATAATCAGCGACGTGAGGTCGCCCTCGGCGTGGTGTTTGGCGCCGGGACGGATCCACACGCAGTCTCCGGCCTCGATGGGCACGCGCTCGTCGTCGATCACCAGCGCGCCCGCACCCTCGATCACGTAGTAGTATTCGTGCGTTCTGGTGTGCCAATGGCGGGCGGCATCGTGGGTCTTCAGGTAGGTGACGCTGGCGGGGGCGCCGTGGTCTTTCGTGATCAGACGCTGGCGGAAACCGCACGTACTGCGTTCCGGCGCAATGTCTTTGGCGCTCGCCTTCGTGTATTTGGCTCCGCTCACCGGCAAATCATCCACGGCTGTGGACCGGCCCCGGCGCCGCCTTGACGCCAGGCCGCCGCACGCACGCGGCGGTCAGTCCAGGGCCTCGTTCACGACGACCTGGATGTCGGCCGCGTTGACGTGGCCGTCTCGGTTCACGTCGGCGTCGGTAGCAGCCTTGGAGCGTTGGAGCACGGCGTTGACGACGAGTTGCACGTCCACCGCGTTGACCTTGCCGTCGCGATTGACGTCCGCCTTGGCGATCGACGCGCCGGTGTCTAAGTACGCAAAGGCCTGACGCAGAATGCCGGCCCCCCCGACGGTCGTGACGACGACGTCCTCCGGGATGGACGCGCCGCCGACCACCGGGCTGGAAATGTGGGCGGGGGTAAGCACGTCAAGCCGGAAATCGCTGACGGCCGTGATGGACGAGGCCGGCACGCCGCCGAACGTCACCGATATGGGCCCGTCGAGGCGTCGGCCCAGGATCACGACGTGTGTCCCGCCCTCCGCGGGACCCGCGGCCGCCGGCAATCCCTCGAGCGGCAGATCGTCCTGGGTGACACCCGCCGGCACGTCCTCCGCCAAGGCGACGTTCAGAACGTCGGGCAACGCCACGACCGTGACGATCTGCGATTGCCGCGTCATGCCTTGGAGGAACCACAGCGTGTACGGCGTGACCCTGAAGAACCACGTGTCGCCAATGGTCGTGGCGACCGGAGGGATGGTGCGCTGGTTGCTCCAAGCCCGCACAAACTGGTTGTTGCGGAACCAATGGATCTCGGTGGGGCCCTCGGCGTAGAGTTCCGGGTCCACCAGTTCCAGCGGGTGCGAGTAGTCGTATTCGGCGGTCAGCGGCGAATCCGGGCTGACCGTGCGGTTGCGCGAGGGGTCCTCGACGGGGTTGTTCGAGCGCAGCAGCAGGCGGCTGGCCACGGGCAGCGCCTCCGAGGTGACGTCCACGAACAGCCGTACGTCCTGATAGGCCTCGAGGTCGCCGGCCTGCGCCAGCACGCGCACCGTGAAGGCGCCATAGTCGTCGAGATCCGTCTGCCACCGGAAGGCGGCCGTGCCGTCCCCTCGGTCCGCGAAGGGGACAGCGCCCGGACCGTCCCACTGCGCCGAGAAGCTGGGCGTGGGTATGCCGGCCGGGCCGTCGGCAAACACGTCAAAGAAGATCTCGACTCCTGACTCGACCTCCTGCAGTGCAATGGGCGGGATGGTCAACGCGGCAAGTGAGGCCGGCAGTTCGGACAGGTCGGACCCGAGCGGCACACTGCGCACATTGGGGAACACGGTGGCGGGGTCGAGCGGGACGCCCTGGCCGTCCGAGAGGCCGCACACGGCCGTCTCCGCGTTCACCCCTTGGTAGGTAATCCGAATCCGTCCGCTGTAGTACAGCTCCACCTGAACCGTGTTGGGCGCCGTGGAAGGTGGAAACACGAAGGGCTGCCACTCCGGCACGTTCTCGAACGTGGCCACCACGCGGTCGTCCAGCTCGCGCGCCCATACGTTGCCGCCCCCGTTGGGGTTCAGGTCCGCGAACAGGAAGGAGACGCGCGGTGTGGCGAAATGGCTCGCCAGGGATGGGAAGTTGATGGGGTCGCGGCTGTCGACGGGCCTGAAGGCTACGTAGCCGTTGGGGGAAAGGTAGAGCCACTCGTACTGCTTGCCGAAGAAGGGGAACGGCGCATCGATCGGGAGCCCCACCATCGTGTCGTCCAGCATGGGCACGTTGTACGAGCCGCCGTCTTCGTCTTCGCGCGCCACGGGCAACTGCGACAGGTTCCGGCGGATGGTGGCCGTGTACTGCGAGTGGTCGCCATAGCCCTCCGAGCCCAGCGGCACCGTCGGCGGGCCGGTCGGCGAGAACGTGATCTGGCTGAAGGCGAGGTCAAAGGGATTCGCGGGGACGGTCGGTTCGAGACTGTCCGCAAAGAACGCCTCGGTCAGGTAGTCGGGCGGGTCGCCGCCAGCCTCCGCCCTGGCGAAGGCGGCCGACGGGAACCCCTCACGAACGTCCACAAACAGCGTGTAATAGTACATCGTGCCGGTGATGACGGCGCTGTCGAGGAACCGCTCCTCCCGGCCGCGGTACAGTTCCATGCCCACTCCCGGCTCTCGAGGGAAGTCCTCGGTGCCGCGCTCGAGGATGACGCGGAGGAAGTTCTCCGAAGCCGGGTTCTCCCAATGCAGAACCACGACCGGCCGGTCGAACTCATCGAAGGTCGGAATGGCCCGGAAAGCGCCTAGGGCGTCCAACTCGGACGACGGCGCGATTTCGACCGCGAGCCCGCCCGCCTTGACGTTCAGCCGCTCCTCAAAGGTGTAGCCGAAATTTACGGTGGCCTGGCCCAGCGCCATGTAGAGGTCTTCCCAGCCCGACGCGGGTGTAAGGAGGTTCGTCTGGCACTCATAGAAAAGCTCGGCCGTCCGCGTAATGCCCATGCCTTCGACGGTCTGGCCGTTGAACTCGTCGCCGTCCGTGAGCAGGTAGCACAGCTTGTTGATGATGCCGCTGTTCGAATGGACGCCGCCGGAATCGAAAGGGCTGGTCCAATACAAAGGGCTTCCCACGCGATCCGGGTCCCCGAACTGCGGGGGGTCTTGCATGCTGCGGAACGCGCCGATCGGGGTATCCTCGCCCGTGAGCCAGCGGACCTCGTCGGTGTCGGTCCCTTTCCCGTTGGTGAGGTCCACGAACTCGCCCCAGATGTCGGAGAAACCTTCGTTGATGGCGCCGGACTCGTAGGCGTAGATGAGGGCGGATTCGAAACTAGTCACGCCATGGGTAAGTTCGTGGGCCGTCACGTCGTCCACGGCCCACCCTTCGCCGAAGTACATGCTGTTGCCGCGCGTCCCGTCAAACCAGTCCCCCCCCCAGGGAGGGGCGGACACCCAAAACGCGTTCTCCATGGGGCAGCCGTACCACGGTTCGCAGTAGCGTACGGTCGCGCGCAGCGTCAGTCCTTGGTCATCGATGCTGTCCCGGCCGTGGGTCTCGAAGTAGAAGTCATACGTGTCGCCGAGGTAGTCGTACGCCAGGTCGACGTCCGTGATGCCGGTGGGGGGCTGGCCCTCGCTGCGCACCAACGGGGCCGCAGGCAAGTACTGGTTGTCAGCGTCGTAGATCATGCGTGTTTTCGCGTCGTGTATCAGCGAGTAATGAAACGCGACCGCGCCGCTGTGCGCGTCCACGAATACGCGCTCGGCCACTTGTTTGCCGCCGATGCTCGAAACCACGCCGACCCAGGTGAACGCGAGGGTTCCCGGCGCGCCAAGGACCGCCGGGTCGAAGATCATGCGCTCGGGATCGCTGCAAACAAGGTCGCCCGAATCCACTGCGTGTTGTGCCGCCACCGCCGCGATGGCCGCCTCCTTGGCGTCTTCCATGCTCACGGACGGCGTGAGCGAGATCGCGCCGCTGTCGAGCGCCGCCGTGTCCCGGAGGATATCGCTCAGCACGCAGGCCACGCCGTTCGTGCCGGTTACCTGCACGTTCATCTGCGCACCGAATACCTCGAAGCCGCCATAGGTCTGCTGCAGGCGCACCGAGGTGCGGCCCGGGTTGCTGTTCACGCGGGCCGTAGTGAACGCCGCACGCATCCCGAGCGCGCCAAAGGCCCCCTGGTTCGTCGTCACGAAATCACGCGCCACCGTTTCCGGCGAGCCGGCCTTCGCCCCTGGGACCCCGGTAACGAAATGCGCCCCGGGAGGCGCCCCGATGAAACGCAAGAACCCCTCGGTGGTTCTCAGCAGACGCGGCAGCTCGGTGGTCCCCGGCGCCTTGAGGGCCTTGAGGAGTTGCTCCACGTCCGCCGGATTGACCTGCGCCGGTTCCGCGAAGGCCGTCAAAAACGAACACAGGCAAACCACCACCCAGGCCGCGATGAGGTAAGCGCGCATCAATCGTCTCCTGCAAAGCATCCCGCCGGGGCCAGCGCCATCTCCGCGCTACAAACGATCCCCAGCGTCTCACCTAGCGAGACAGCAAAGTCGTGCCGCACCATGCCCGCTCTCGGCATCGCGCGCACTCGTCCCTTTGGTTTATTAACCTTTGTACAACAACAACATAAACTAAGTCAAGAGAAAACCTTCGACGCCGCATGGACAAGATGCCAATTCTCTGAATTGTGGGGTTTCCCCAAGCGATCCGGCAGGAGGCAAGCCGACCTTCGGGTCGCCGATGCGAGACCGGCGAAAAAGCGCCCGCGCGGGCTCAAGAATTGGCCGCGTTGGTCGATATACCGAATGAGGGAACCAGGGACGGTTCCCAGGCGACGATATGCCAAGGATGGCAGTGATGCCAGTAGAAGGAGTCAACAGTGTAGGGCGGATGCCCCCGATGAAGGGGCTCGCACGCGCACGGAAACCAAGCCCGCCACAGGTCAGCAGCCCCCCCAAGCCTGCTTCCACTCCCGTTCCCCGCGCTCAAAAGGCCGCTGCACCCGCCAAGGTCTCCCGCAAAGACGCGCCCAATCCCTTCGCCGCACCGCGCCCGCCGGTCGACGTCGACGTGCGGAAGTTCCTCTCGATGACGGCCCAACTGCTCACGCGCATGGCGGCCACCCACCCCCAGCGCATCGGCCCGCAGCTTGACCTGCACGTGTAGTCCCGCCGCGGTTGTCTTGATTCCCCATCCCCCCATCGGTACCATGCTCTCGTAGGTGCCACGCCTTTCGATGACTTCGTACACAACGACCAAGGCAGTATGCTCGAAGTAAAGGGATTTCAGGGGCTTCGGTTCTCGACCCAACGGATCGGGTCGCTCGACGCGGTCCTTGCCCCGCCGTACGACGTCATCACCCCCGAACAACGCCGCGAGCTGGCCCGGCGTAGCCGGTACAGCGTCGTCCACCTCACCCTGCCTCAGCCCGAGGCCGGCGTCACGCCGTACCAGGCCGCGTCCCGTCATCTCGATCAATGCATCGAGGAAGGCGCCCTGCAACAAGACCAGAGCGATTCGTTTTACCTACTCGAGCAGACCTTTCGGGACGCAGCGGGGGCGGAGCACACCCGTCAGGCGTTCCTGGGCCTGGCCCGTTTGCCCGAGCCCGGCGAACGTTCCATCCTCGGCCATGAACGCACGTTTCCGCGGACCGTGGACGACCGGCTCAGGCTGATCGAGGCAACCCGCGCCAACGTCGGCCCCGTATTCGTCCTGTACGACGACCCCGAGCACGCCTTGGCCTCGTTCCTGGCCCAGGGCCGCGGGCGGCCTCCGGACGCTACGGCCCACACGTTGGACGGGGTGACGCAACGCCTGTGGCGCGTGCCCCATGATGGAGCGGTGACCGATTTCTTCCGGGGCAAGCGGCTGTACATAGCCGATGGCCACCACCGGTTCCGGCGGGCCTGCGTCTACCGCGACCGCATGCGGGAACTCGAGCGCCCGGACGGACCGCGGCGCTACGACTACCTCCTCGTGGGGTTGGTCTCGATCAGCGACCCGGGCCTTTTCGTGTATCCAGTGCACCGTCTCATGAGCACGCCGCGCGGCTTCCAAACCGGCAGCTTCCTGGCCTCCCTCGCCGACTGGTTCGAGGTCGGCGCGGTCGAACACGGGCTGGCCCGGGCGGTCGCCGCCGAGCCCGGCTGCGCCATCGGCGTCGCCACCCAGGGGGACGGCCATTACCTGCTGAAGCTCAAGGAAGTCGACCGCCTCCGAATGCTGGGCGCCGACCATGGCCCCGCGTGGCGCGACCTCGACGTGGCCGTGCTCCATCGCGGGATCCTCGAGAACGTCCTTTGCCTGGAAAGGGCCGTGGAATTCACCTACGAGAAGGAAGCGTCCCAGGCGCTGGATGCCGTGGAACGTGGGGAACACGGCATGGCCTTCATCCTCAAGGCCACCCGGCCCGAGCAGATCCGGGCATGCGCCGAAGCCGGCGACTCCATGCCCCACAAGTCCACGTACTTCTTCCCCAAAGTTCCCTCCGGGGCTGCGATCTACCGCCTGATCTAGGGCGAGCCCCCCGAGACCGCAACGAACGATCAACGACTCATTGCCGCCCCGCGGTGGTATTCCTGGAGCGACACCACGTGGGCCGGGTCTTGGCTCATGGCGCGGATCGCCAGGACCGCGGCCTTGGCCGCGGCCAGGGTCGTCATGGTGGGGAGCCCGCGTTCGAGTGCCGTGCGGCGGATGGCGCGCTCGTCCAGCTTCGACTCGCCGCCCAGCGGCGTGTTGATGATCCAGTCCACGTCGCCGTTGATCATGCGGTCGACGATGTGGGGCCGGCCCTCGCCAACTCGCAGCACGGTCGCGACGATAAGCCCCTGCTCGAACAGGGCCGCGGCCGTGCCCTTGGTGGCGATGATCTTGAAGCCGAGGCCGGCCATGTCCTTCCCGAGCGTGCCCATCTTCGCCTTGTCACGGTCGTTGAGGCTCAGGAACACGGCGCCCTTTGTGGGCACGCGGTTGCCGGCCGCGATCTGACTCTTGGCGAAGGCCAGCCCCATGTTCTGGCCGATGCCCATCACCTCGCCCGTGCTGCGCATCTCGGGCCCGAGCAGGATATCGACTCCCGGGAACTTGATGAAGGGCAGCACGACCTCCTTGGCGGACACGTAGGACGGTTCCGGGTCCTCGGTGACGCCCAGTTCACGCAGCGTCTTGCCGGCCATGACGCGGGCCGCGATCTTGGCCAGCGGCAGCCCGGTCGCCTTGCTCACAAAGGGCACCGTCCGCGACGCCCGCGGATTGACCTCGAGCAGGTAGACGTCCTCGTCGCGCACGGCGTATTGGATATTCATGAGGCCGACCACGTGCAGATCGCGGGCCAGGGCGCGCGTCTGCTCCTTGATGCGCTCGATGACGGTCGGCTCGAGGTCATAGGGCGGCAGGATGCACGCGCTGTCGCCCGAGTGAACGCCCGCCTCCTCGATGTGCTGCATGATGCCGGCCACGACCACGTCGCGCCCGTCCGACAGCGCGTCCACGTCGATCTCGATGGCCGCCTCGATGAACTTGTCGATCAGAATCGGGTGTTCGGGGGAGGCGTCCACCGCCATCGCCATGTAGCGGTCCAACGACTCCTGCTCGTAGACGATCTCCATCGCGCGGCCGCCCAACACGAACGACGGCCGGACCACCACCGGATACCCGATCCGATGGGCGATCGCCCGGGCGCCCTCGATCGAGGAGGCGGTCGCGTTGTCCGGCTGCAGCAGCCCCAGCTTCTGCACCAGGGCGCGGAACCGCTCGCGGTCCTCGGCCCGGTCGATGCTGTCCGGCGCCGTGCCGATGATGGGCACGCCCGCCTTCTCGAGGGCCTTGGCGAGATTGAGGGGCGTTTGCCCGCCGAACTGAACGATGACGCCCTTGGGCCTCTCGCGCTCGCAGATGTTCAGCACGTCCTCGAGGGTGACCGGCTCGAAATACAGCCGGTCCGACGTGTCGTAGTCGGTCGAGACGGTCTCGGGGTTGCTGTTGACCATGATGGTCTCGTAACCGTCTTCTTTGAGTGCGAAGGCGGCGTGCACGCAGCAGTAGTCGAACTCGATGCCCTGGCCGATCCGGTTCGGGCCGCCGCCGAGGATCATCACCTTGTCCTTGGCCGTGTCCCGGACCTCGTCCTCGTCGCCGTAGGTCGAGTAGTAGTAAGGCGTGTAGGCCTCGAACTCCGAGGCGCACGTGTCCACAAGGCGATACGTGGCCGCCACGCCGTGCTGCTTGCGTAACGCACGGACCTCGAGCGGGTCCATGTCCCAGATCTCGCCCAACTGGTGGTCCGAGAACCCGTACTGCTTGGCTTGGCGCAACGTCGCGGGATGGTTCGGGCCGGCGGTGCGCAGCGCCCGCTCTTCCTCGACAATGGCGCGGATGTTGTCCAGGAACCACGGGTCAATGGCGGTAACTTCGTGGAGCTCTTCCGTGGTCGCGCCGGCGCGAAAGGCCTGCGCCAGTTGCAGCAACCGCTCCGGCCGCGGCGTCCGAACCGCCCTCAGCAACGCCTCCTTCTCCTCTTCGGAGTGCGGGTCGCCGGTCAGCGATTTGTCCTTCCCGTCCGCCCCCAAGCCGAACCGGCCGATCTCGAGCCCCCGCATGGCTTTCTGGAGCGATTCCTTGAACGTGCGGCCGATGCTCATCGTCTCGCCCACGCTCTTCATCTGAACGGTCAGGTTGCTGTCGGAACCGGGGAATTTCTCGAAGGCCCATCGCGGGATCTTGGTCACGCAGTAGTCGATGGTGGGCTCGAAAGAGGCCGGCGTCTCCTTGGTGATGTCGTTCGGGATCTCGTCGAGGCTCAGGCCGACGGCGAGCTTGGCCGCGATCTTGGCAATCGGAAAGCCGGTGGCCTTCGACGCCAGCGCGGAACTGCGCGACACCCGCGGGTTCATCTCGATCACCACCATGCGCCCCGTGCCGGGATGAACGGCGAACTGGATGTTCGAGCCGCCCGTGTCCACGCCGATCTCGCGGATGATGGCGATGGCCGCGTCCCGCATCGCCTGGTACTCTTTGTCGGTCAGCGTCTGCGCCGGCGCCACCGTGATGCTGTCGCCCGTGTGGACGCCCATCGCGTCGAAGTTCTCGATCGAGCAGACGATCACGACGTTGTCGTTGAGGTCGCGCATCACCTCGAGCTCGTACTCTTTCCAGCCGAGCACGGATTGCTCGACCAGGACCTCGGTGACCGGGCTCGCATCGAGACCCCACTGCACTACGCCGTCATACTCCTCGCGGTTGAACGACACGCCCGCGCCCGTGCCGCCCAGGGTGAAGGCGGGGCGAATGATGGCGTTGTAGTGCAACTCCGCGCCGAAGGCCTTGGCCTCCTCGAGGTCGTGGACCACCTTGCTTTGCGGCGTTTCGAGGCCGCAGCGCGCCACGGCCTCGCGGAACAGCCCGCGATCCTCCGCCTTCCGGATGGCGGGCAGTTTCGCGCCGATCAACTCGACGCCGTACTTCTCGAGGACGCCCGACTCGGCCAGTTCGACCGACAGGTTCAGCCCCGTTTGTCCGCCCACCGTGGGCAGCAGCGCGTCCGGGCGCTCCCGCTCGATGATGCGTTCGACCACCTCGGAGGTCAGCGGCTCGATGTAGGTCCGGTCCGCCGTCTCCGGGTCGGTCATGATCGTGGCGGGATTGCTGTTGACCAGGACTACCTCGTAGCCCTCCTCGCGCAGCGCCTTGCAGGCCTGGGTCCCCGAGTAGTCGAATTCGCAGGCCTGGCCGATCACGATCGGCCCCGAGCCGATCAGCAGGATCCGGTGTATGTCCGTTCGCTTAGGCATAACCTTCCGCGCCGCCGCCCGCGGCAACTCCCGCCGTGTCATTGCGAGCGAAGCGAAGCAATCTCCCCCGGCCCGCGGGGATTGCTTCGCTTCGCTCGCAATGACACGCGGGTCGGTGGCCCCGCCCCGCCCGCGGGGCCGTCAGCGGGTGATCTCGAGGATCTCCATCTCGATACTGCCGGCCGGGACCTCGCCCGTAACCACGTCGCCCACCGAGTGGCCGAGCAGGGCCTTGCCGACCGGCGACTGCACCGAGATCTTCCCGTGCGCCATGTCCATTTCCACCGGGCTGACCAGTTGATACGCGACCTCCCGCTTCGTTTTCTTGTTCAGCACGCGCACCGTCGCGCCGAGGTACGCCTTGGTGGCGTCGATGGCCGCGTCGTCCATCACCACGGCTGTGGTGATGCTGTGCTCGAGCGACGCGATGCGGGCGTGCAACAGGCCCTGTTCCTCCTTCGCGGCGTGGTACTCCGCGTTCTCGGTCAGATCGCCGAACCCGCGGGCCTGCTCGATGATCGCCGCCACCTTGAGCCGATGCCCCTTGCACTGCGCCAACTCGGCCTCGAGCTTGTCCAGCCCCGCTTGCGATACGTACACTCTGTCCACGCGTAGGGCTCTCCTGTAAACGCATTGGGCCTTGGAAAACCGCCGGCCGCGCGCCCCTGCGGCGTCACACAAATCGGCCCATTATAGCAGTTTCGGCAGGGCGTCGAGAAACTCGCGCCACGAGTGGAACACGTAGTCGGCGCGGGTCTCGTTGGCGTGGCGGGCGTTGACGCCCGCGAAAAGGGCGGCCTTGGCGCCGCAGGCCTTGGCGCCGGCCACGTCCGTGTACTCGAGGTCGCCGATGTGGAGCAACTCGTGGGGCTCGACGGCCAGATCGCGCGCGGAACTCTCGAACATGGGGGCCTGCGGCTTCGATACGCCCACCTCGTCGCTAAAGGTCAGCGACGTGAACCAACGCGTGAAATCGTGGCGGTCGAGCAATTGGCGCAACGAACGGCCCGGGCTGACCCCGGTGTCCGAGACCAGGCCTACGGGACAGCGGGCGGCCGCGGCCTGGACCGCCTCGAGCGCCCCCTCGACGGGCTCGGCGGAATGCACCAGGATGGCGGTGGCGAACACGTCCGCCAGGTCGGGGACCACCGACGGGTCGACAACCACGCCGAGGGCGTCGGCCGCGATGTGCACGGCGTCCTCGGGCCGCAAGGTGCGCTGTTCTTCGCGGTGGACGCGCTCGAACTCGGCCCAAGCCACCTCCAGCGCTTCGTCCGCCTCGTCCTTCGCCGCCCCGGTGGCGTCGGCGAAGGCGTCGATGCGGATCTGCTGGCGGGCCTCGCCGTTGGCGTCGCGAAACAGGGTGCACCAGAAATCAAACGTGACGGCGCGGACGGTCATCAGTCGGCACCGTCCTCCTCGCCCGACTCGTCGTCCTGCTCGGCGGCGAGGGCCTCGTCGCGGTCGAGCGCGCCGTAGGCCACGTCGTCTTGGCCGATGGCGCCCGCTGCGGGGTCTTCTTCCCACCGGTCGGCCTTGACGCCATATTTCCTGATCAGGGCCTCGGACTTGCGCAGGAGAAACTTCGGCACGTTCTTGGTGCGGTGGGCGATCTTGCGCGCCGGGTTGCCGGCCCAGACCTCGTAGGGGCCCACGTCGGTCGTGACGACGCTGGCGACCTGGATGACGGCGCCGTCGCCGATGGTCACGCCGGGCATGATGTAGCAGCGGCTCCCGATGAGACAGTCGCTGCCGATGCGGATGGGCTGGGCGATGAGCGGCGTGAGGCGCCAGTGGCGTTCCGTGCCGAACACCATGTGGTTGCTGTCGCGGACCACGCAGAACTCGGCCAGGGCCGTGCGCTCGCCGATCTCGACCAAGTTGGTGGCCTCGATGATGACGTAGAAGCTCAGGCCGCTGCGATCACCAATGATGATTTTGCCGCCCGGGTTGGCGCGAAGGATCACGTTGTCGCGCAGGCGGCAGCGTCTGCCCAGCTCGACGTGGCCGCTGATTTCCAGGTGCTTGCCGGGGAAGCCGCAGTGTTTGCCCAGCTTGGTGAACTTGCGGCCGTGTTTCCAGTTGCGCCACTTGCGGATGACGGGGTTCATGTTTCGACCTTCAGATGCCTCGATGCGGACGGCGAGGAACCGAAGAGAAGCGCTGCGCCCGGCCCTCAACCCAATCGCCACGGACGGAAAGGAATGATAACACGCCGTCGTCCCCGTCTTCATCTTCATCATCTTCGCCTTCGTCTTCATCTTCGTCTCCATCTCCTATCTCCCCATCGCCCACACCTCCTGACATGCTCGTCACTCGTCATTGCCGGGTAGGCCTGGCGCTTCCCCGCCAGGCCCCCGCAGACCCGGACGTGAGCAATTGACTCATTTTATGTGTTGGAACACATAAGGTGAGGGAGAACCGCACCGACGGTTCGGAGGTACTGAAGTCATGCTTGCGCCGAAGGACCAACCCGTCCTGCGTGTCGGTGATGAACTGGTCGTCATGACGTGGGAGGGCCCTTGGCTGTGAGCCCCAAGAGGCAAACACCCGAGGATGGGGAAGCCGGCGGATCACACGGCGATGGCGCATTCACGCTTGGGCATTCTCAGGGCCAGGCGTCTGCGCGGCTCACGCCGCGTGGGGTATCCGAGGACGCGTCGTGGCCGGTGGGCCGGCCGGCGGGGTCGCGATACTGTCCAGGAGGTCCTGCAATTCGCGTACGTCGTCGGAATCGGGGGCCAGACGCTTGGCGTTATCGGCGGCTTGTTGGGCTTGCCTGAAGATCCCGTGCATGCTGGCCGGGCCGGCGCCGAGGCGGGCGGCGTGCATCAGCAGCCGCAGGTAGACCTTGGCCAGCTCGAGGTGACAGCGCAACTCGAAGTAGTCGTCTGAGTACCCCTCGATGGGGCTGTGTTTGCCGTTTTCGCGGAAGAGCCGTAGGGCCGTCTGTAATTCACCCTCGGCCGCGCCGGGGTGGAACGGGGTCCCGTTCAGGTAGCAACGCCCGAGGTGGAAGTGGGCGGCCGCGTTGGCGTGTACGTCCGGGTGTCGCTCGAGCAGATGGCGCTTGAGCAAGGGAACGGCCGCGTCCCATTGCTGCCCCTGGCACAGCGTCTGGGCCTGCGCCAGCCAGTCCTCGTGCGCGGCCCGCGGACAGCCCGCGAAGAGCGCCAGGCCACAGACCAGGGCGACGAAATAGGTCGGACAAGTCGGACAGACCGGATGAGAACAGTCACCGCTTCTGTCGCATGGCTCTTTGGTCATGTTCCCTACTCTCCGTGGAGAGAGATGGTGACGGTCCCTGTTCAGGGGCTCCACCTCGGCTGCAACCGGAAGAACCCGGTGGCCGTGCCTGCACGACAGAAGGCGGTGACCTCGTCCGGCTTTGCGTTGGCGATGTTCTGGACGGCGTCCTTGAACTCGTCGAGGGAGGCGATGGGGTAGTTGCCGAGGTTGAGAATGATGATGCCTGGGCGCATGCCGGCCAGGGCGGCCACGCTGCCCGAGCGGACCCGGCGCACAATGACGCCGTTCACGTCCTCGGACAGGTTGAGCATGATGCGCACATCGCGGGTGATCTCGCGGACGGTCAGGCCGAAGACCTCGTCGACAAACTCGCCGGCGTCGCGTGCGGACTTGGGCCGCGACGACAGCGTGGCCTCGAGCTCGATGGCTTGGCCGTCGCGCAGCAGCTTGATTGCCACGGTTTTGCCGACGCCGGTCTCGCGCACGAGCTTGGTGAAGCCGACGACCTCGCGGTCCTGCTTGGCCCGAATGGGGGTGCCGTCGAAGTTGATGATGACGTCGCCGCGTTGGATGCCGGCGGTCTCGGCCGGGGTGCCGGGAACGAGGCTGCTGACGATGACGCCGCCCTCGTCGGGCAGGCCCCAGTATTCGGCGAAGTCCTCGGTGAGGGGTTGGGTGAATACGCCGAGCCAGCCGTCGTCCTCGGCGTTTCGGGCGACGCTCTCGCTGGGCGGGTGGTCGATGTATTGCTCGAAGAGGTCGGTCTGGTAGACGAGGGGGTGGCCGCTGCGCACGTAGAGGTCGCCGCCTTCCGCACGGGTGAGGTCAAAGCCGATCACGCCGACCAGTGCGCCGCGCGTGTTCACGACGGGCCCGCCGACGAACCCGTAGCGGATCGAGCTGTCGACGGCATAGGTCCGCCGGGGCTTCTCGAGTATCGTCCCGACGCGGCAGGTGAAAATCCCGCGCGCGAAGTCCAGCGTCTCCGACAGGACACCGAACAGCAGAAGGGGCTGGCCGACGACGAGGTCGGCCCCGCGCTGGAAGCGGACGTAGGGGAGATCGAGCCGTTCCTCGGACTCGACCTCGAGGAAGCAAACATTGACGTCGTCGGGCTTCTTGAGCAGCTTGGCGGGGTACTTCCTTTCGTCGTCGCCCTGGCCGACGGTGACGTTGATGTTGAAGGGCTCGGCGTTTTCCTTCTGCATGTGGCCGGGCGTCATGACGAGGCCGGCGGGGGACACGATGAGGCCGAGCGAGCTGTTGTTGCGTTTGGTGGGCTCGCCGGAGGTGGGGTTGGTGATCTCGGACGTGTACGTCACAAGGCATATGGCGGGCGCGACCTGCTCGTAGGCCTCGGAGATCGTGTCCTGGGTGAAGCCTTCCCCGGCGGGCGCCAAGGCGGCGCCCATCAGCGCAAGTCCCACCGCTACAGCGCTACTCAGCATCTTGATGGCCTTCCTCCAACTTGGGCGCACCGTCCAGCGTCGCACCCTCGGCCTCGGCCTCCTGCTTCACCAGCACGAAGCGCGTCAACGCCCCGTGCTTGACGTCCAGCATGGCCAGCCGTTTCCCCGTGTCAATCAGCGTGCGGTAGATCTGGTCGAAGTGATCGAGATTGCTGACCGCTGCGCCGTCCACGGAGAGGATGATGTCGCCGTTTTTCAGGCCGGCATTGGCCGCGATCCCGCCGGCTTGGCTGCCCGTGACCAGCACGCCTTTGCGGGACGGCAGTTGCGCGCGGCGCACCGCGCTTGCGGTGAGGTCTACGGCCGTGAACCCCCACTCGGAGAACTCGACCTGCTCGCCCTTGAGCCGGCTGCGCTCGACGGTCTCGACCTCGATATCGAGTTCCTCGTCGCCGCGCACTACGCGCACCGTCACGGTCGTACCGACGGGGAAGTCGGCGATCAGCTTGCGCACGGCGGGCAGGTCCTCCTCGAAACGCGCGTCCGTGGGGATGCCGTAAATGGACAGCATCACGTCGCCCGGGCGCAGGCCCGCGTCGTATCCCGGCGACAACGGGTCCACGTCGGCGATGACCACGCCCTTCTGGGTCGGGTCGTCCGTCTTGGCCGTCATGGGCTGGAGGGTCTCGCCGATCCAACTGCGGCGCACCCGGCCGTGCTCGATCAGCTCTTCGATGACCTGCCTGGCGATGTTGATGGGTATGGCGAAACCGACGTTCTCGGCCCCGGACAGCATCCGGGCGTTCACGCCGATGACCTCGCCCTTCAGGTTGACCAGGGGCCCGCCGCTGTTACCGGGGTTGATGGCCGCGTCCGTCTGGATCCACGTGTTGAACGGCGACACCATCCGGTCGCCGCGGTCCTCGAGGTAGCGGTCCGTCACGCTCACGATGCCCTTGGAAACCGACCGGGCCAGCCCGTGCGGGCTGCCCATGGCCAGGACCGTCTCGCCGGCGCGCAGCTTCGACGAATCCCCGAGCCGGACGTGCGGCAGGTTGCCGGCTTCGACTTTCAGCACGGCCAGGTCCGTGTACTGGTCCACGCCCACCACCTCCGCGTCGACCTCTTCCTTGTTGTACAGCACGCAGCGCACGAACTTGCTCTGTCCGGCCACGTGTTCGTTGGTCACCACGTAGCCGTCGGCCGACAGGATGAACCCGCTGCCGACGACCTCGACCTCCTCGCGGCGGCCGCGCGTGAACACCTCCTTGACCGGCCGGATGTGGACCAAGGCCGGGGCGACCTTGTCCTTGGCCCGGGTCACGGCCGATTGGGTGCCCATGGTCGCGCAGCCCGCGGCCAACGCGGCCAGCGCCAACGCCAGAACCACTGCCTGTTTCAACGAGCAACCTCCATCCAGCAACGCAACGCTGGAATCCACGTTATGAAGGGCCTTCGTCAGTCGGCGCGCATGCCGCCTGCCGGAACCTGATAGCCGAACGCCCACGGCCCGCGATTATAACGCATGGCGCGACGGCACGGAAGCGGTTCGTCCGGCCCTCGCGATCTCCGCGAAGACAAAGTGACGGTCCCTTTTCGACAGGCAGCCGGCAAGCTCGGCCGCGAGAAGGGCCTGTGGCCGGATGAGAACGCGGACAGTGCAAAGCACAACGCGAGAGACAGGGCTGGAGTTGGGCCGAATGATGCCGGTATCCTCGGGCCTGCCATGAGAGCGCCGGGCGCAGCGTTGGGCCTCGTTGGACTTCGACTCACCCTCGGCCCGGTACGGCGACCCAGAGAAGGACATACCACGATGACCCATCAAGACACCGTAAACATTGGCACCACCAGCCACGGGGAGATGCACGACGTCACCGGCGAGGTGCGCCGTGTTGTCGCCCGGTCCGGCGTCACGACCGGGATCTGCCACGTGTTCAACGTCGGCAGCACGGCCGCGGTCGGGACCATCGAGTTCGAGCCGGGCCTCGAACGCGACCTGCCCGAGCTGCTCGACAAGCTGGCCCCGCCCAGCCGCGCCTACGGCCACGAGCAGGCCTGGCACGACGGGAACGGCCATTCCCACCTCCAGGCCACCGTGATGGGGCCGTCGCTGAGTGTCCCCGTGACGAACGGCGACCTCGTGCTCGGCACGTGGCAGCAGATCTTCCACCTCGAATGCGACGTCAAGCCCCACAACCGCACGCTGGTGGTTAGCGTCGTCGGTGACTGAAGCGCAGCGATGCCTTGGCGAGCCGCTGTTTCGCGCCGGCCGGCCTTCCTTCTCTTGAAGCACGGCAGGGTCGCCGCGTACACTGGGCGCGCTTCTCTTAGGCGCGTCCAGGCGCCTGCGGGTCGCGCGAATTCACCAGACAAGGAGACGTACGGTATGGCGAAGGAGTTGAACATCGCGGTTGTCGGGTTGGGCATGGGCCGGCACCATTGCAAGGCGATCCGCGATGCGAAGGGTGCGAACCTGGCGGGTGTGTGCGACATTGACGAGCACCGGCTCACGGACGCGATGAGGGAGTTCGGCTGCAAGGGCTACGCACGCTATGCGGACGTCCTCAAGGATAACGACGTGGACGCCGTCAGCATCGTCACGGAGAGCGGCTACCACGCGGCCATGGGCATCAAGGCCGCGCGCGCCGGCAGGCACCTGATTGTCGAGAAGCCCGTCGAGGTGACCCCCGCGAAGATCAAGCGGCTCGAGGACGTGGTCGAGGAGACCGGGGTGAAGTGCGGCTGCATCTTCCAGTCGCGTATGGAGAACTGCAACATCATGCTCAAGAAGGCCATCGACAAGGGCAAGATGGGCAAACTGATCGGTGCGCACGCCCACCTGCCCTGGTTCCGGGCCGACGGGTACTACCAAGGGCTCCACGGGGCGTGGCGCGGCACGTGGAAGCTCGATGGCGGCGGCAGCATGATGAACCAGGGCATCCACACCATCGACCTGATTCAGTGGCTGGCCGGGCGGGTCGAGAGCGTGTGCGGGTTCCACGACGCGCACAACCACGACATCGAGGCCGAGGACCAAGCCGTGGCTATCCTCAAGTTCCAGAACGGCGCGCTGGGCACGTTCTACGCGACGACCTGCTGCGTTCCGGAAGACGCTCAACGCGTCTACATGTACGGGACCAAGGGCTCGTTCTCGAAGCACGGCGGCAACCTCGAGTTCTGCGAGATGGGGTCGCCGAAGGAGCGCAAGCGCATGATGGCGCTCTTCGGCGGCAAGAAGATCGACACGGCCATCGGGCGCGACCCCATGGCCGTGTCCGCCGACGGCCACACCCTCATCATCGAAGACTTCGTGCGCGCGGTGCGCAACGACCGCGAGCCCGTGATCCCCATTTCGAGCGCCAAGCACGCGGTCGAGATCGCCTGCGCCATCTACAAGTCGGCGCGCACCCACCGCGAGGTCAAGATCCGCGACGTGGCCAAGTGACCTGACGCCGCGCGCCGGGGCGTCAGCCAACAGGCGGGGTTCCCATGCTACGTGACAGAACCCGCGAGAGGCGCACCGCGCCCCGTCCCCTCGCGCGGTTGGCCGCGGCCATTGGGCTCCTGGCCGCGTCGTTCCCAGCATGGACGCAACCCGAAGCCAACCTCGACGAATCCCGCGAGACTATCCGGCTTTGGGCCGACGACGGCCTCGAACTGACCCTAAACCGCAACGACGGGACCGCGGCGGCGTTGACCGTGCACGGCCGCCGCATCCGGCTCGAGGGCGTGCCGGTACTGCGCTTCGAGGACGTTGTCGAAGACGCGGACGCGCGGGACTTGCTCGGCGGCGGCCCTGGCGCGTGGGGCATGCCCGAGGCGGCGTATGAGGAGGGCGCCAATGGGCATCCCGGGCGGTGGCTCCGGGTATCCGGAGGCGAGGATGCGCGGCCAAGGCGAAGCGTGCGGGTGGGGCAAACCGAGCCGGCGCCGCTGGTGGTGTCCGGCTGGTGCCAGGCGCAGGTCCAGGGCATGGCCTTGGGCTGGTGGAACCGGCATCTTGCGCTCAACGCGAACGTCACGTACGTCGACGGCGACCACATGCCCGAGGTTTCGGCCTACTTCGGACAATATGACCACGGGCCGCAGTTCAACCGGCGCGTCATCAGTCCGGACAGGCCCGTGGCCCGAGTCGACCTAGACCTGTCTGTGCCGGCGGCGGGCGGCTGTACGGCTTGGTACCGCGACGTTCAGTTGCGCCCCGCGCGCTACCAGGTCGTCAGCCCAGCCACGCCGGTCGAGCGCATCGGCACGTGTGTGCACCAGCAGTTCGCCGTCGCGGACGTATCGCTGCGCGGGCTCGTCACGTACCAGCCGAAACCGGACTGCATCGAGATCCGGTGCCGGCTCGAGAGCATTGACCGCGTCGACCGCGCGGTCAGCGCCTACGTCGCCGTGCCGTTTGACGCCGTCGGCGGGGTGTGGCACGACCACTTCCGGGCGTCACGCCGCATCGAGCCCGGCCGGCTCTACCGCGACGCCGTGTGGTACGGCGCGGGGCGCGACGGGCACAACAGCCGCTACCCTATCGCCTGCGTCGAGACGGCCGACGGCGTGGGCCTGGGTATCGGGACCACCGTGGCCGAGCCGCGCGTCTTCCAGACGGAATACGACGCGGTGCGGCGCGAGTTGCGCATCCGCTTCGACCTCGGGCTGAGCCCGGACGCGGGCCGCTGGGCCAACCGCGCCGCGTTCACCGCGCTGCTCTTCCGCTACGACACGCGCGACGGCTTTCGCGCCGCCGCCGAGAAGTACCACCGCATGTTCGGGTGGGCGTTCCGCAAGCGCGTCCGACAGGAGGGGCTCTGGCTGGCCTTCATGTCGCCCGCGGCCGTGGCCGGCGGGTGGCAGGACTTCCATTTCCAGTTCGTCGAGGCCGTGTCGAACATGGGCTGGGACGAACGGCACGGCATGTACTCGCTGCGCTACGCGGAACCGTGGATCCACCACCACGAGTTCCCGCCGCACGTGTCCGTGCCGGAAGTCCACGGCCCCGTCCTCCCGGCCGCTTCCATCGAGATCGCCCGTCGCATAGCGGGGCGCGATGACCTGCCCCTCGACATGCGCCGCCGCTACCCCGCCTATCTCGGCAGCTACGTCGAAGACAAGTGGGGCGAGCCCGACGGCTACTTCTTCCGCCACCGCGACGGCGGCCGCAACGAGAACATGATGATCGTCAACCCGAATGACCGCCTCCCGCCGCCCGAGGGCGCGCCGTTCTGTTCCGGCGGCTGGGACCGCGAGATCATCCGCGAGACCATGGGCGTCCGCAAGCAATGGTCCGTCGAAGGCTGGACGGCCGCCCGTACCGATGCACATCCCTTCCTGGCGATCGACCGCGAACACCGCGTCTCGGGCGAGCAGTCGTTGCGTCTCGACCCCGTCCAGGGCCCGTCGTACTTCGAGCAATACCTTCGCGGCGTGAGCCAGGTGTTTTACCTGGACGAAGCGACTGCCGGGCCCTTCACCTTGGCCTTCAGCGCGCGCGCCGAGCAGCTTCCGGAAACCGGCACACGGTTTCGCTGGACCCTCGAGCTCTGGCGCCGCGACGGCTCGGTGGCGAGCCACACGTCTCCCCTGACGGACCTCAGCGACGCGTGGCAGCAATGCTCTCACACTGTCGAGGCGGAGCGCCCTCCGCAAGCCGTCCGCGTGAGCCTGGCCACGTCCACCTGGGACTACGACCCGACCGTGCTATGGGTGGACGACGTGGGCCTCACGGCCGACGGCAACGGCAAGGACCTGCTCTGCAACGGCGGTTTCGAGGAGGCCGAGTTCCTGGCGTGCCGTGTGGACGGCGCCTACCTCGACACGATGGAATGTTACGAGTGCAACCTGAACTACCGGCGCGAGCACTGGACCTACGCCGAGGCGCCGTTGATCTTCGACTCGGCCCGCGACCCCGCCATGCACCAGGTCTTCTCGCACGTCGCCTTCGCCAGGCACATGGCCCAGTGGCTCCGACCGAGCGACGGGATCGTGTTCGGCAACTGCGCGCCGCGGACGCCCTTCGCAGCACCGTACCTCGACGTGCTCGGAAACGAGCTGCACTGGAAGCACGGCGACGCGTGGGCGCCGTGGCCCGACGCCGAGTTCAACTTCGTGCGCTTCATGTGCCGCGACAAGCCCTACTGCCTGCTCCAGTACTCGGACCTGGACCTCGAGGAGCAGACGCGCTACGTGAAGCGGTGTTTGTTCTACGGGGTATTCCCCTCGAACCAGGCGGCCCCGGGCGGCGGATGGTATTGGGCCGATCCCATTGTCGTGGCGCGCCACCGGCCCGTCTTCGCCAAGTACGTCCCCATCATCGTCGAGTTGGCCCATGCGGGTTGGCGGCCATTGACCTTGGCCACGGCCGACACGGAAGCCCTCTGGATCGAACGTTTCGGAGAAGGCGACGACCTGTACCTCACCGTGTTCAACCCAGGCCCGGAGTCCCAGACGGCGACCATCACGCTGGACCCGCGGCTGGGCGTCGATGAGGGCGCTTCGCTCGAGGAGCTGATCGCCGGCGACCCTGTGCCCTGGCGGTCCTGGCATACCCGACCCGCCTTCGCGGTAGAACTCGCGCCGGAGGACGTGGCAGCCTACCGCATGCATCCCAGGCGCAGACCTCCGACGCGGTGACGGTCGTTTACGGACGGGACCTGGTCGCCGACGTCGGCGTCCCGGCCCACGAGGGAGCTTCAGCATGACCATTTGGGAACGCTTGTATCGCGCCGTGTTCGTCGCGCTGGCCGTAGGGCTGGCCTGGGGGATCCGGGGCGACTTCGGGCACGTCATCGGCGCCATGTATCCCGGGGCCGCGCTGGGGCTCGGGTTCGCCTACGTGACGGGGCAGCGCTCCATGTTCCGCTGGATGCCCATCCTGGGCGCGCTCACCGGCCTGGGCATCTCGACCGGCGGCATGATGAGCTACGGCATCCTCCACGGCTACGCGAAGTCGGACACGTTCATCAACTATTCCTACGGCTTCTTGACGCTCGTCCTGCAAGGCGGCGCGTGGGGCGTGTTCGGCTGCGCCCTGGCAGGGCTCGTGCTCGAGGACGAGCGGCTTCGATGGCACGAATGGGCGGAGGCCGTGGCGGCCGTGTTCCTATCCGGCGCCGTCGTGTATCTCCTGGTGGTCACGCTCGCCGGGTTCCACATCAACCCCCCGCGCTCCGACCT
>Ga0114930_10001537_pt1 | contig 21815 bp, 24 predicted proteins | sample AnhtaG_FD_87300 | JGI IMG/M metagenome (GOLD analysis project Ga0114930, IMG submission 87300) | Deep subsurface microbial communities from Anholt, Denmark to uncover new lineages of life (NeLLi) - Anholt_01485 metaG | ecosystem: Environmental > Aquatic > Marine > Oceanic > Sediment | place... | reverse complement strand
TAAAATCATGTAAATTAATAATGTTCTTTTACTTGGTTCCAATTTTAACACAGTTTTACCCAATTTTTCCATACTTAAATGAAAAAATTCTGAAGGTGCTACGGATTTCCTCAAAAACATTAATAAAATTTGTAATTCTATTAACTTCTGATATTCATCTTTTTCGTGTAATTTTACAGAAAAAGAATTGATGAATTTAGTGATTCCTTTCTGAGATAAATCTTCCATTTTTATAAACTGCTTAAGAAGATTAATCCCAAAATTATTGAATAAATAAAAATCATCTAAATTAGCTAAGAATGAAAAAAATCTTTTATATGCATCAATATATCTGATTAAATCAATTTTAACTTTTCCCTCTTCCCGTCTTACGAGTGAATTTAAATACATCCACCAAGAATTCGAGATTATCATTAATAATTGATGCTTCTTCTGGATATCTAACCATTCATTTTTTTCTATATCCATTCTTAAATTATCAAGTAAATTTGAAGCCCATTTATGATTAGCACCAAATAATAATTTGCGTGCAATTATTATTTTTTTTTGAAAGTCTATTAAAAATTCCTGCTTTATATCTAAACTAACAGTCATAAAATTTTAATTTCCATAATTTTAATTATTGGTTTGATTGAGGCTTTCCATTTCTTCTCCTTCGGAGACTTTAGGGTTTTGTTCCCATCCTTTTTTCAATTTTTCCTGTGCCCATAAAACACTAGCTCCAACCCAACTAACATTCTCTCTTCCTGAGGCTGCTAAAACATTAATTTTTTCTTTTATTCTATCTGAGAAGAACTTTGAAATCTCAATTTTTAATCTCTTATCCAATCCAGGGATCAAACTTCCACCACCTGCAAGAATAATATTCGATAATAAATCCTCCCAATTCTCTCGATCCCATGTACGAACAACTTTAGCAATTGCTTCAGGTAATCCAATATAATCAATGTGAATTATTGATGGGTTAAATAGAGGTTCTGAAATAAGAAATCTTTCTGAATTAATTTCTAAATTAGATCCATCAGGTAGATCAATATTACTTTTATATTTTGTAAATCCATCTTTTATTCGTCTGATCTCCTCCTCTGGATCTAAAATACATAATGATAATTTCTCTTTTATCTCCTTAGTAATTTTATGATCAAGATATATTGATTTTCCAGACCCAATTTGGGATAAAAGTATATTAAGAAGATAATTAGTTATATCTTTACCCGCAATTGGATATGTATCTCTTGCCATTACATTAGAGAAACCATGTAAGAATGTTGTAATATAGGTATTTTCCTCTCCCATACTTACGATTACTCCACTTGTCTTCCGGAATGTAGATATTATTCCTTGACTTTCAGATAAAAATAAAACACTTGGAAAATCAAACACATTAAAAAAAATATCTTTTAATTTGGTTTTCTCTAATTCAGGCATGAAGAAGGGCGTAATTATGATAATTGGTTGTTTAAATTGATTTTCTTCCATTATTTCTAACTGTTTGTAATGATGATAGAAGAATTTCATTAAAATTGTAAAATTATTTTCTTTTTTAAACTCATGAACCGTAAGTATATTAGAATATTTTAGCGCTTCATGACCAAATAACTGATTGTCGACAGTCTTTTCACTAATAAATATATCTTCAAGACCATCAATTACATCTGAAGTAAATAAATAATCAGTATTATCTACATAGACACTGGGAGCAATAATATCTGGATAATCATTACCTGCCCATCCCAGCCGAAAAAAATTATTACCTATATCGAGAATTAATGGACGCAGTTGGTTTTTATTTTCAGATGACATATTCTTCTGATAATTTTTAATTTATTACATCATTCAGAAAAAAAGCGTATATTTAGTACCTTATTTCATGAATTAAATCGTCTGTGACTCTCTTTAATTGATATTCCTTAATTTGTAATTCTAATAATCCTAATACTCTTTTAAATTTGCCAGACATAGATTCTATGTCAACTTCTGCAACCTTTTCAACTTCATCGCGTTTGACTTTAAACAACTCTAATTCTACCTGGATCTTTTTATATTGATTGGATATAGAAACAACCAAATCATCTGTATTTTTCTTGGTTATTTTACGCATTTTTCTTAAAATTGCTAATATATTAGAAATAGAATTCTCCCATCTCTCGTATCTCTCATTATAACTCTTTAATAAATCCTCAAAAAATACCGTTAATTTAGCATAAATATTATCTTTTTTAATCGATGGTTGTGTTTTTTTCTCTGGAGGTGTTGGAGCTAGTTCTTCTTTAACTTCTAAGGCTTCTTTTTCACCTGGGGTTGGCACTGTTGAAGCTTCTACTTGAATTTTCGGATGAGTTACAGTTTTAGGTTTTTCATGACTTACTGATGGTTTTACTCTTTCCTTAGACTCAGAGGCTACTAAAACTTTCTCTCGTTTCTGGGAAGGTTTTCTTTGGGTCAAAGGGACATCCTCCAAAGCGTACGCTGCTGCTATTTTACTTTTGCTTTCATGAGATAACTGAGGTGTAATTTTTTCCTCTCCCACTTTTTTAGGAAGCTCAAATCCCCTTCCTTCAGTAGCTTCCTCTATTAAACTCTGTAATGTCGTTTTTGTAGTTTTTGTTGAATGCAAAGCATCATCTAAGGAATAACCTTGAATATCCCCTATCTCTTCAACTTCTTCAACTATTTTCTTTTTCTTTTCTTTCTTCTTTTTCTTCGCCATAAAATATGCTCATATACTTAATAAAATTCTCATTTATGAATTTATTCAAAAGGTAGGATATCAACATTAATTGCTTTTCCGTTTTTTATCAACGTTTCTCTTAATTCTTCCATATTAACATTTTTTGGAGTTGGGCTAAGTACAGTCCAAATTGCTGTTTTCGATTTTTCTATAATGATACTCTCTCCCCACATTAAAGAAATACCAAAATCTCCGAATATTGTTGCAATTTTTGCTAAAGAACCAGGTTCATCGAGCATTGTAATTCTAAATTTAATAGGTTTATCCTCCTTTGAAATTCCTACTGGTGTAATCCGTATTTCCTTTGTTTCTGAGTCGCTTACAAGCATTAACTGTGAATCTGTTGTAATGCCGAGATTTTTCCTAGTTACTAATGGTAGTACTATCCTCCCTCGATTATCTATAGATATAATTTTAACATCCTTCATATTTCTTAATATATTACTATTTCTTTTAATAATTACAATATGGAAATAATTTTCTTATAAATATTAACGAAATTATTATTAATAATTTTAATGAAAATTTTACATAGAAGAAGTTTAAAATAGAAATAATATAAAGAATTAGTATGTAAAACCTATTCTTTATGGGATTTTAATTTTACTGTAAGATCTCGCGCTCGTTTAGAATACCAAATTAATAATTCTCCCGCATCTTCTGGCTCGAAATATTCTCCACCGCACAATGATGCTGCGCGTGTCATTAATTCTCGATCGGGGTTTCCTAAACCAATAATATAAATCACGACATTCAAATTTTCACTAAACTTTTTGATGGACTGTAGAAATGCCTCCTTTTGAGTAGGTTCGCCGTCTGTCAAGAGACAGATCATCGTAGGCTGGTCTGGGTTCATTTTTTCAAACTCTCCAAGCACTTGGTGCGCAGCATTCATCGCTAAATGCATGTTGGTAGCTTGACCATAACTGTTGCCAATTCTGTCCACGATCATTCTTGCGGCATCTTCGAGCACTCCCTTTTTACCACTTGCAGAATCCATGTAATAGCTGTTTCCAAAAGGAAGCGTCTGGGCCTCATCAGCAAACCTAATAACTGAAACTTTTTCTCCAAAACCTCTTCCTACCTTTTCACTTAAGAACAAAACTGCAGCAAAAGCAGCCGAAATTCTACGAGGTATATTAATACCATCTTTGAAATTTTTTAAAAACTCTTGGATTTCTCGAGATTCCATAGCCGCTTTTATACCTTCGATAGCGGGTGCTATGTTAGTGACAAGCACATCTCTGGCCATCATGCTCCGGCTAATATCAATTATTAGAATAGCGTTGAAAGGAATTAATCCTACTGGGCTCAAAGATAATGTAGTATTTTCAGTAACACTTGCAAAAATATCTCCAACAAGATCAGGAACTGTATCAAGAATTGAGCAGGCTATGTTTACAGCATTCCATCTTAATTTAATGCCTTTAAATATAACATAATTTGATATCCAGCCCTTCATAGAGGATATATTTTCTCGTGCCGTGCTTATTATGTCCCATAATCCCTCACCCGAAATAGCAGAAATTCCTAGTGATATACTTTGCAAAGGGATAATTGTTCTTTGATTTTTAGAAACTTTTACTTCAAAGCTTCCAATCCCAGAAGCTTCTAATATCTCGCTATCAATGATAATTACATCATCTGGAGTTGATTCTAAAACATCTACTTTTCCAGCCCCCATAGCCCCGGTAAGTTCATCTTCGAATGCCAGAATATCATTTTGCTGAACGGAGAGAGAATACTGAGTTCTTGGGCTCACTAAAGCATATCCCATTAAATTTGGTTGAGATTCAACTTGCAACATTAATTCAAACGCTTTCTCTATAGGAGGTTCTGTTGAATATATGACTATTTGGTCAAATTTAATATTGGTATCCTCATAAGTGTCAAAACTCATCTTTAAATCAGTCATAGCTATATTTGCTTCATCAATCCGAGCCGATCCCATAGATCTTGTTAATGGGTCTTCCCAAGCTATTAGCATTCCTTGCCCAAGACCTAATTGTTGAAGAACATTAGGGCTTAATTGAACTCTCCCTCCTTCTATATTATTATCTATTACAGGTTTAAGAATTATACCATGTTTTTGACTCGCTAACATATTAATATCGATTTTATTCGGGTAAGGTTCAACAGGAGCCGCTGGCTGGGTTAATGGTTGTGTGGTAGGAGATGGAGGAAATCCTGTCGTTGTAGGTTGAGGTGGGGGTGAAGGTAATGGTGATAAGGAAGGCTGAGGTGCAGGAGTAGGTGGTGATGGCGTGAGTAGAGGTATTGGTGCAGGTTGTGGGGATGGTTGAGATATTGTAGTAGGTTGTGGAACTGGAGTCGGTTGAATCTGTGGAGGTGGTGCAGGTTGTAGAGATGGCTGCGGAGTGGCTGTAGGTTGAGGAGGCGTTATTCCGGGAGATGGTGGAGGGGCAGGTAATGGTGACAATGTAGACGGTTTCGTTGGTGCGGGACTGGGCTGTTGTGTAGGAATTTTAGGAACCTGTAAATTAGGTGTAAGGGAAGAAGCAGCACTAGCAGGACGAACAGCTAATTCTACTCCTGAAAATTGTAAATCTTCAAGAACGTTTTTTGCGAATTGTCCAGCAAAATCTAACATATCATCTGATATTTCTATGAAAGCTACTTTTTTCAAGTTATTATCAGAATTTATAACTTCTACTGAATCTCCATTCTTTACACCCAATTTATCGGCATTAGATTGACAGATTATAACTTTATCTGATATTTCATTATTACCATCTACAAAAAGTTTAAGTTCTGCCATATTTACTCATTAATTTTTCTCAATTTTTTAATATAATATAAGTGATATAGATTAAAATTTCTATCAATTATTGTTTACTTTATTTATTAATATTAAACTAATATCAGTATAAGATATTTATCAAGAATTGATAAAATCATACACATAAATATAATTATTTATGCAATTGAAGAGTAAAGATTAGATGAAAAGGCTAAAGAAATATCAACTCTATTTTCTTACCTAAATATCTATAAATTAGCAGAACTAGGTGAATTTAAGCACTTATATTCGTGTTAGATTATTGTTAAGCACAAAAATTTTATAGAAATATAAACAGACAGAAGACGCAAAGTTCTATTCATAATAATGATATGCAAAAATTTGTTTTGAACTTATAAACTTCATTTGGGAAAAAAATTAGGATAATTTAACAGTCCAGTTTATTAAGTATGGCGTGCTACTCTTGAAAATCCCTTCCATCGTTATTGAATGGGGTAACGGGCTTTTATCTCAGAGCTGTAGTAACGGAATATTTTAACGATCTTTCCTAATTCAGGCATTTGTCTGGATGCCCCCATTAGGAAAAATCTGCCAGCAGAACTAAGAATAATAAAACCATTATCACCACGTAAAATAACTTCAAGCATATTTGTAAATCCTAGAACATCAATTGCATCACTACCAGACTGCATAACTACTGCGCTTAAACTAGCAAAAAGGTCAGGGTCCACACTATAACCCGGAACTGCACTAAAAGCGAGTCGGAGTCCTTCTCGCGTGATAAGTGCCAGCGAGTCCAATTCGCTGTATTCAGTAATTGATCCGAGAAACTGGCTAAGGGACTGTGCTTCATCAGGAGTTAATTCTGCCATAATATATTAAATTATTTTTATTCAATTAATAATAATTAAAAAATTTAGACTTAAAAAATTATATTTTAAGAATATTTGAAATTCTTACCTTTTTTAAATAAAATAAGAGAAAGGTTATTGAAAAAATTTACTTAATTACCTTCTAATTGTTGTTTAATTTGATCTTTTAATAATTCTCGTTTGGTTTTACCTTCTACTGGCTTAGATGATTGACCAGAGCGTTTAAGAAACTCTATTGCTAAGATCTTTCCTCCCTCTGACAGTATTCGGGGGCTGTAATTCTCAGCGAAAAATATTCCCTCAGGGATCGCACCCACTTTCGAGATTTCTTTGGTAACCTGCTTTTCCCCTAAGAATTGTTGTACTTTTTCAACGACAGAATAAGCTTGATTCCCAATTATTAATAATTCTCTTTCAAAACCGGCTGGCATTTTTATTTCTTCTAATTTTGACATAATCTCTTGAAAATCGATTTGAGTTTCCTCTTGCATATATGCTGTCATCGATCCTTCTCCTCTATATAAAGGGCCTGCATTTTTTTCTGCTCGTGATTTACTCCCTGCAATATTCATTCCCTCAGCGGGTTCTGGAGCCCCAAAAACATTCCTATCTCTCAATGGATGAACGGATGGTGGAGTAACTGGTTCATCTTTTATTTCTTTAGCAATTCCGCCTTCTGTTCTTCCACCAATAAGTTTTATAAATTCAGAATTTTCTTCACCTTCGTCAAGAGGTATTACACTATAATGCATTCCTACTTGACCACGGATTTCTTGAGATCTCTTTGCCCCAATAAATTTAGATCTAACACTGCTTTTTATACCCTTCCAGAGATAAACTTGTCTTGATTCATCATCAACGAGAACATAACATTCATCAGTACTTAACACATCCTTAATTGGACCTTCTGTTGTCAGTTCGGTTGTTGTTCCATCTGGGTTAATAAGAAACACTTGCGTTATTTTAATCAATCTCCACTATTCTTTTATGAAAACTAGCTTATGGTTAAATAAATTATATTAATTGCAAATTGTTACTCAAAATATTAATTCTAAAACCTCAACTTAGTTATCATAATAACTAGTTTAATAATATAATAAATTAGAAACTAATAAATTTTTATCAAAAAACAAAAATACGTTCTGACATCTCCTAATTTGTTATCAAAATATTTTGGATCTTTAGATGTATTAAAGATTAAATAATTTCTTTGTTACACTATTAATATTGTTAATCATATCTACTGCTGTAAAACGCGTTCCTATATTCTGTTTACAATATTCACCAATGTTACCGTTAAGGAACGCCCCAGAACATGCTGATTTAAATAGGTTATTATCTGTAGCCAGAAAAGCAGCACATAATCCAGCTAATACATCCCCCGTACCCCCTATTGACATTTCTGGACATCCTGTACGATTAATTTTTATTTCTTTCCCATTGCTTATATAGTCATATGGTCCTTTTACAAGAAGTGTAAAATCATATTTTTTAGCTAACTTTAATACTGCCTTACTCCTTTCTTCAATCTGGTCATACGAGGGTAACTCAATACCAGTCATAATTTTTAATTCGCCTTCATGTGGGGTTAAAATAACATTCTGACCCTTTAATAATTCAAGATGATTTTTAACTAATTTTAAAGAATCAGCATCAAGCACATATGACTTATTTTCATGATTGAGTTTTTCTAGTAGTTTGAGTAATAATTCTTCAGTTTCTTTTTGCAATCCTAAACCTGGACCTATAATTACTGCATTAGACCATTCAATTAACTCTGAGATCTCATCAAATGAATTCATATTTAACCATTTACCCGGACTTGTCCTTACGATCATGTTTGGAGAATATTTCCTTATAACATCTCCAACAACTTCTGGAACATAAGTTATGACCAAATCTATTCCAAAATTAATCCCTGCTAGTGAGGAATATGCAGGAGCTCCGGAATAATTTTTGGATCCTCCGATAACAAGCATTCTTCCAAATTGCCCTTTATGAGTATCAAGATTTCTAGTTTTTAGAGTTGGAATTAAATCGCCTTTTCCTATAAATATATTAGCTTCATATGGGATTCCGATGGATCTGATTACTAATTCTTTAATATAATCGCTCTTATTATCTAATCCTTTTTTAATTCGATGAAGTGCTACAACTAAATCTGCTCTTACAGCTTTGTCAAGGACTTCTCCAGTATTTGGGTTCATTCCAGAAGGTATATCTATTGATACGACCTCTATTCCATTTTCCCCTCTTAATTTATTTATAACATCGATAGCTGTTGATATAGGTTCTCTGATTTTTCCAGACACTCCTGTTCCTAGTAAGCCATCAACAATTAAACCTAAATTTTTCTTATCTTCTCTCAATAATCTAATATTCCCAATTTCTGTAGAATCACTTACTATTATCGTCTTAACCATATAATTAATCTTGTTCCTAATTACATCCCAATTGAATCGTGAAGCTTGGGTCCTAATTTTTTCAGGAGTCCCAACCAGAATTACCAATGATTTGATATTAAACGCACTTAAGTGTCTTGCAACTACAAACCCATCTCCCCCGTTATTTCCAGTACCACAAAAAATAGCAACAGTTGGCTTATCGCTAAGATTATATTTTTTTACAATTTCATCAGCAATACTGTATCCAGCACATTCCATTAAATGAATTAAGGGAATTCCCAACCATTGAGCATTATTATCGGCTATGGCAACATCTTCAGCCGAAATTTTTTCAGAATTAAATCTTTCCATAACAATTAATCTTAAGATTCTGAATTAAAAAATATTATTTAATTAGAAGGATTATACTGCAACAAATTAATACGCTTAATAAAAAGGATTTCTAAATGGATACTCTGAAAGAAGATATCGATGAAGCAAAAAATAGACTAGAAGCTTGGTGGGACCATGAAATAATTGATCGTCCTGTTATTTCTTACTATTTTCCTCGTAATGGTATTTCAATTGCTGGATTCCTTGATATTCTTTTTTTTGGCTGGAAATTAGCTAAAAATCCTGATGGAATAGAAGAGGTAATCACTGATTTTGAACAGCGGATACAAAATTTAACTTATGGCGGTGAGAGTATTCCTTCCTTTATCCCTTATTATGGTGCGGGAATTATGGCAGCAATTTTTGGTGTGATCCCAAAATTTCATACTCAAACTGTGTGGTTCAGTCGCCCTACCTCTCCAAATGATATAGTTGCTTTACTTGAAGACGCTAAGCTAAATGCTAATAATCTATGGTACTCAAGATTATTACGAATAACTGAATATGCCGCTAAACACTCTCAGAATAATTATCAAATCTCAATGACAGATTTAGGGGGGATATTAGACATTTTATCTTCTTTTCTTGGTCCCAAAGAAGTCATACTAACAATGAAACGACGTCCTGATATTATTGACACCTGTCGAGCAATAATTTTAGAGAAAACTTTGAAAGTATATGATGACCTTCAAAACATTATTGATAAATATAATGATGGATGCAATGCTTGGCTTAATGTCTGGAGTAGAAAACGATGGTATCCTATTCAATGTGATTTTTGTGCAATGCTCAGTCCCACATGGTTTAAACAATTCGTCCTACCAGATATAATTGCTCAAGCGGCGCATATGGATTATTCAATATATCATTTAGATGGCCCTAATGCACTAGTACATTTGGATGATTTACTTTCTATACCAGAACTTACAGGAATACAATGGGTACCTGGGGGTGTCAGAGAACCTATGGGCCATGAGAAATGGTACCCTCTATATAAGAAAATTCAGGCAGCAGGGAAAAACATTGTTAGTACTGTAACACCTAGCCGTCTTTCCACCATGTATCGAAACTTTGATCCTAAGGGATTGTACTTACGTGCAATATTTTTTAATAATAATCTCGCTGACTTCTATTTACCACACTTTTTAGGAGGAGATGGGGGAGAAATAATAGAAAAGAGTATGGAATGGGCGGAGAAAAGGAATTTGAACAGAATGAGTCGATCTGATTTTGAAACTTTTATCAATAAAAATAAATTCAAACTTGAGAATAGAGATCCTAAAAAATTACATCAGGAAATTAATAGGAAATTGAAAAGGAAAAAGGAGGTATAATATCTTCTTAAAAACGTTTCATATAGTAATATTCATATAATTTTGTCATCCCAAGTTTATGATATAGATCCAATGCTTTAGTATTTACCTTTTCTACTTGTAACCAAATGTATTTTACCCCATTCGCTACAGCCCATTCATCAATTAGTTTAATTAACATAGAAGTGGCTATATTTTGCCTTCTATAATCCGGATGGACGAAAACATCTCCAATATACAGGTATCCTTGAGGAACTAAAACTGCTAAAAGTGTTCCAATAACTTCATTATTGTATTTTGTAAGCATATAACATTTCTTAGGAATAATTATTCTTTGATTGATTTCTTGAATGATATTTTGTTCAACTTCATTCCATTTTGAAAATCTAGCTAAAAAATCTGAGATTTCCTTAACTCGGGAATCAAAAATGTGATATTCAAAATATTATTTATTATTTTAGTTTGGATTTCATTAATCCTTATTCCTAAAGCAATAGTAAGATCATAGGTCTGATACCCCCGTTTCAGTAACTTTTCCTTAAGGTTTTTAGGTTCATGAAAATCAGGTATAGTAAAAACTGCTTCTAAATTATGAGCTTTATATGCCTTTTCAACTAACTCTATATTGCTATCGAGAGTTTTTTGTGTACCCGTATATTGTATAGGAAAAACAGAATTAGCTCGAGATGTAATACCTTCAGTAAAACGTAAAATCCATCCGTTTAAAAAATAATAATACTTTGCTGGCCATGAATTTATCAAAAATTCTTGAAATTCCATTAGATCATGAACAGAGGATGTGGATAGGATTATATCATGGAGGATGTACGGGTTGTAATAAATTTAACCCAGAAGATAAAGTTAGACTTTAAAAACCAGGTGATAAACCTAGTGGAGAGGCAAAACTCGAAGGAGATATGGCAAAAAATAAACAAATTTCACAGGAATTCTTTATGCTTTTTACATTAATAATGCAAATACTTTTAAAAAGAAACGTTGAATCAATAATAAAGAAATTTACATATAAAATTAAAAAAGTAAGTGAGAAATCTGGGATCTTCAAAAGGTAAACCTATTCTTGGTGGTATCTTATTTTTGATTATAGGGTTTTTGCATATACTTATTCCTGCGTGGGGTATTTTGATTCCTGAAATTAGTGCATCGTTCTTTTGGTATTGGGGATTCTATTTTGCGGGCGGCGGTGGCACTACTACGTCAGGTATTGGTCCAATTGATGCTTGGGTAACTGCTGGTAGAACCGCAATGACATTAATGATAATTTGTTTTGTAATCATAACAATAACTCTAATCTTAGCCAAAGCATTAAAAACTTTTAAGACTAAAAAAAATCTTACTATATTTGGGATTGTCTGGTTGATAACAGGTATTTTATTGTTAATCGCTCCATCAATATACTTAATAGAAGTAAGTGAATTTATATTTGATGAATATTCTTGGGGTATAGGGATATTTTTCTCATATTGTCTCGCCTTTATACCTCTTTTAGTAGGAATTGCTGTTCTCTATAATCAGATGAAAGGAGAAAAGGTTGAAACTTAAATTTATATAAATGTAAACTCTAAGAAGAGAAGAGATAATTTTTTTTATCTCTTTTTATTTTTTTTTATCAATTTTATGTTTAGCTTAAGTATGAAAAAACCTTGATTAAGAAGAAGATAAACTTCTTTAAAAAAATATATAAAATAATTTCTTAGACTTGAATTAAAAGGAGTGCCGGTGGAGGGATTTGAGCCCTCGAACCTCCAGAATACATCCAGTCTGACCCAATTTTTCAGAAGGATTATGAGTCTGGCGCTTATTAAACATATGACTATTGCAGATGCTTTATAACCAGCTAAGCCACACCGGCATATAAGGTATATGAAGACTAGTAATTTTTTAAATTTAAAATTATTATTATCTTTTTTGGTTTTTGTTTCATATTTAATTAATAAATCAATTCTCTGTTTGAATATTTATTAAATTCATTAGGACGTTCAATCAATCAAGCATTAACGAGCAAATATAAAAGAAGAGATTCATATTTGTCATAAAAAAGCCTCAAGGGGGCTTATCCTTTTCGAGCTAAATGCCCGTAAATTATGATCCCCCGACCTTTGCCTTACCAAGGCAACGCTCTACCGACTGAGCTATTGAGGCACCTTTTTTTAAAACCTATGCTATTAACATTAAATTATTGCTAAATTAAAAATTTTTTTACATAAAGTAAATTTTAAATAAAAAAAAGGTAAGATATCTTATTTTTTCATTTATAAATTAGCGGTAAATAATACTCCTAAGGTAATATAGAATTGGGCTAATATATAAGTAGTCATAATGATAAGCCTTGCGTTAATAAACTCTCCAGCCCATTTATTTACAGCTATACAAGCGTCAGAAAATATAAAGGAAATTGAACCAACATAAACTAAAACAAATGGTAATTCTTGAAACTCTGCAAATCTTAAGATCGCTGCTATATGCATTAATACGATCGCTATTAAATAGACTAACACAGGAATTTTCATATCTTCAGTTTTCTTAATGAACCTTGGTACGGTAAATACGAGTATTAAGATTGCTGGTCCTAACAAGAAGTAACCCCACGCATTAAAGTTCGTAATATCAGTTATAGATAAGAAGAATGATATAATATAGAAGATCTGGTTAATTAAGAAGGCTCCCATTCCAAATAAAAACCATTTATCTTCATTTTCAAGCATCAAGAAAATATCTCCAGCACAACCACCAAGTAACGCAATAATAATTAACCAGTCAACATTGGTTATTGAGGTTGTTTCAACTACTCCAAAAATATAAAAAAGAATCAATAAGGGCATCAAAAGTGGCTTAGTGCAATATTCAATTTTTTTATTGTCTTTGTATTCTGCAAACACTTCTACTATAACAAAGATAAAGAATAGTACTAAAAAGATGTATTCAATCATAGTTTTTCACTAAAGAGATGTGTAATATAGTAATATCCAAATAATTAAAAAATAGTTAAATAATTTTAGTATATTAATTTGTGATTCCACCTTGCCGAATACATAACGAGATTTCAAAATTTATATTAAAAAATTTAAATATCTACGTTTCATTCAATTTTATAATTTCAATAAAAATCAGTTAGATACTTAATCGGAAAGCTTTTCGTTTTATTATATTCGCTTTCCAGATTAATATTTAGAAATTAATCAAAAAGAGGAATTTGTATGCAATTTGGGGCACAGTTAGTTAATTATTTTACCACATGGGAAGAGACGCTCTCAACGATTAAGGTAGTCGAAGCAGGCCGTTGGCACAGTCTCTGGTTTTCAGACCATTTCCTGCCACCTGTCCCGGGAGCAGGTCTGGATTCCAGGCCAGCACTGGAAAGTTGGTCGATGATCACCGCCGCTGCTACCGTCACTAAGCGTTTGCGACTAGGTATACTCGTCACAGGCAATACCTACCGAAACCCAGCGCTACTCGCCAAAATGGCATCCACGGTAGACCAAATCTCTAATGGTCGTCTTATCCTTGGTATCGGTGCGGCCTGGTACAAGCGCGAACATGAAGCTTTCGGCTGGGAATTTCCAGGTGTTCGTGAACGATGTGATCGTCTAGAGGAGGCAGTTGAGCTGATCAAGATGCTATTTACAGCGGAAGGACCCGTCGACTACAACGGTCGCTATTACAAGCTTAATGAGGCATACTTGTCACCGACCTGTACGCAGAAGCCGCACGTTCCAATTATGGTTGGTGGAAATGGCGAGAAACGGACACTACGCACACTCGCCCGATTCGGTGACATTTGTAATATTGATTTTAATCTCCCTGGATCTCCAGAATTATTTAAGCATAAGCTGGAAGTGGTGGAGCGTCATTGTGAAGACATTGGGCATGATCCGGCTGAGATCAAGAAAACAATGCTGATTCCCTTGCGCATTGAAAATGATGAGAAAAAAGCTGCCGAACTTCGCAAGGGGCGAGGTGAGTGGGTCTTGTTCGGTTCAATCTCGTTTATAATCGACCGTATTCAACAGTATATAGACGCTGGTGCCGAGGAAATCATGTTTGGGGGTGTACCATCCAAACCGAAACTGTTTAAGTTTATTGATGAAGAGATTCTGTCTGCGTTTGATTAATCCATTCTAGCCATAGTCTATTGTTATTATATTTTTTATTTTTAGTACATACTTCTCTTATGATATTTTAAAGAAAATTCTCCCTTATATTTCATTATGGATAAATAACTTTTTAATTTGTAGAAAAGAGAAGATTTAAATATTTTGTTTTATTTCGAACAAGTATCGTTCGAGATCGAACGATAAAAAAAAATCATTAAAAATGGAGGAATGAAGTATGGATACAATGTATTTCTATTTCGAAATTGATGATATTAGATGTAGAAAACATGCAAACCCTAAAAAAAGGGAAAAAGATAAAGAAAAGAGTGCTAATGAAAATATTCATTCTAAATTTAATAATGAAGGTGAAAAAGATGAATAAAGTTAAAACAGGTTGGAAATTGCCGTTATTGCCTCTACCAGTATGTCTATTAGGTGCTCATGTTAATGGCAAACCCAATTTCAATACTATCGTGTGGTTTAACATGTTACATGATAATCCGCCTTTAATTGGCATTACAATGGCTAAAAGGCATTATACTAATCAAGGTATTAAGCAAAATAGGTCATTTAGTGTTAATATACCCACGAGTGATATGGTTATTGTAACAGATTATTGTGGACTGCATTCTGGTTCAAAAGTGGATAAATCTAAAGAATTCGAACTTTTTTACGGAGATCTTCAAACAGCTCCAATGATAAAAGAATGTAGTGTAAATATAGAGTGTAAGTTAGTCAATACTATAGAATTCAAGAACACAGAGTTAATTATTGGAGAAATTGTTGAGATATATTCAGATGAGAAATATATAAAAGATAAAAAACCAGATGTTAAGAAATTTGACTCATTTATTTTTTTAATGCCTAATGGTCCATATTGGAAAATTGGGGATTATTTAGCCGAAGCATATGAAGTGGGAACAAATTATAAACCCAAAAACTAATAAAATTTTTTTATACTTAAAAATAAAAAGAAAATAAATTTAAGACAAGTTAAAATTAAAAGAAGAGATAAGAAATATGGCGTTGGAACAAGCAAAACAATTAAGTTTGGAATTAATAGAGTCATCCAAAGCCGCTTACTTAACAACTATTGACTCTGAAGGTTATCCCATAACAAGAGCAATATTTAATTTAAAAAATAAGGAACAGTTTCCAGAATTTTCTGAGTTTTTCGCTAAACAAGATAATGAATTCATCATATATATCTCAACAAATACCTCATCATCGAAAATTGAACATATTAAGAAAAATCCCAAAATTTCTGTCTATTTCTGCGATCCTGAAGATTTTAAAGGAGTTATGTTTGGAGGTGAGGCAGATATTGTCGATGATATGAAAATGAAACAAAATGTATGGTTAGATTGGTGGACAAGGTATTATCCAAAAGGATTAGAAGATCCTGATTATACTTTACTAAAATTGAATCCTAAAAATGCAAGATTCTATTATAAACTAAATCAAGTTAAATTCAATCCAGGAGAAAAATAATGGAAAAATTGAGAGAAGGAGGATTTTTAATCTCAAAGATCCGTCAATTATCGGAAAGGATTTTTGCTAAATTGCTTCGTGATTATCAGGCTATTGAGATAAATCCAGCCCAAGGTAGAGTTATGTTTCCACTTTGGAAGAAAGATAACATTTCTTTTCATGAACTTAAAGAAAAGACTTTATTGAGTAAAGCAACATTATCTCACTTGTTGGATAATCTTGAAAAAGCGGGTTACATAAAACGAGTGCCTTCTCCAAACGATAAACGAACTATAAATATAAAACTGACGGAAAAAAATAAAGAGTTACAGGATAAATTTATTCAAGTTTCTAATCAAATGAAAGATATATATTACAAAGATTTCACTGAAGAGGATATAGATGAGTTTGAAGGCTATTTAAGGCGACTTTTAAACAATTTAACAAACTTTAGTGAAAAAAAGTAAGCCGTGAAAAGAAAATAATTCAACTATCATTTCTTTTTATTTTTTATTTTTTTAATAATTTCTAAAAAATAACAATACGAACAATAAAATCTTATCTCTTGATTTTGCCATATTTTTGTGATTTTATCATGTTGCGGTTCAGGATAGTTCTGAATAAATGTATTAAAGGTATATTCCCTTTTACAATTTCCACAATATCTGATTGAAGTATGACGAAGTTCGGGCGATAACTCTTTTAATTTTGACATTCTGTTCTATTCTCTCAAGTATCAGTTAATCGTCTAATTTTCATCTTTTTTTATAGATATTTTAGGTATATGTATTTTAACTCCTGGAAAATGAATTTTTGGTACTTGAATTTTTGGCATAATCATTTGAGTGTTAAAATTTTCATCCAATTTAATTACTTGATTTTGAATTTTAACAGCGGTTACATCTTTTTCATCATTTCCAGTATAAATAGGAAATTCTTCTTCCTTATCAACCAATTGGTGCAAATCACCTTTTTTTACTTCAGGTAAATCTTTTTCTAACATAGTTTCCTCAAGTTCGTCATTATTGATAATTTCATTTTCAATTGTTTCGATGAAATCTATAAACTTGTCTTTTTTCTCTCTAAGTATTGTTTTATAATACTTTCTAAAATTCTCAATAAAAGCAAATTCTTTAAATTTATCGTACTCAAACACCCATCCAGTTTCTACATCATATAGCATTCCTGTAATTTTCACTTCTGGTTTATGCATATGTAATCTTTGCAAATTTTCTACTTGCTGTTTGATATTTCTCAATTCATCTATAAATGGTTTGAAAAAATCTCTAATTTCAGAAAAGAGATCTAAATTCTCCCCTGACTTATAAGAAAGAAATTCATATGGTATTTTCCGTTTTAATTCTAATAATTTAATTTTTGTCATACAGCAGTCTAAATGACCTAAAATTATAATATATTTAATATTATATTGATAAATAGTAAGTAAAATTGATCTCAGAGTATCTTGAGTATAAAGATTTCCTGCATTTCTTAGGACAAAGATATCTCCAGGATTTAGTTGAAATATTCGGTGAACATCAATTCTAGGGTCAAAACAAGTAAGAATTAAAACAGGATATTTTGGAATTTTATTATTTACTTCAATATTTTCTAAGCCCTGCGATATCTTCCATTGATACCGTAAATTTCCATTTATTAGTACATTTTCAATATTATCAATCATGCCTTTTCTATATCTCGTTTTTAATCTCCCTTTAAATTCCTAAAGAATTATAATAGAATTAAATATTAAAATGAAAAAAAAAAATTATTTTTTAACTAACATTTCCTTAATTTTCTCAGATCCACCATTGCCAAAAAAGTCCTTAATTTTATCAGAATACTCAGGTAAAAGCTGTAAGAATGGCATAATTGCTTTTGAAAGTGATGAAAATGCGTCATTGCCATCACCCATGATAAACATTTTATCAGGTTTTATATGTTTAAATATTTCAGGTAAAATGTTTGTCAATTGAACAGCTAAGAATCGCTCATCTGCGCTTCCCATAGCCTCTACTTGTTTCTTAAACCCTTCTGCTTGAGCGAGCATTTGTTGTTTTATATTCTCAGATTCACCTTCAGCTTGGGCTATTAACCTTCGTTTTATTTGTTGAGCGTCAGCATCAGCTTCAATAATTTTCTTCTGTCTTTCACCATCAGCCTCGATTGTCTTGCGTTCTCTTTCTTGTTCTGCAATTGCGATTTCTTTTTCTTTTCTCCTGATCTCAATTTCTCTTTCTACGAGTTGTTCTTGTATACCTACCTCATTTTTTACTTCTAGTTCTCTCATTTTTGAATCTCTTTCAGCTTCAGCTTTAGCAATTCTAGCTTTTCGAAATTCTTCTGCTTGTTTCGTTGCCTCCATGTTTTTTTTTAGTTCCGGTTCTCCAATAATGACTTCTAAAATTTCTAAAGATTCAATAACTATACCCCAATCAGCTGTTAATTCATGTAGATCCTTTTCAATGGGATCAATAATCTCCCTTCTTTCTCTAATGATCTTTTCCAATGGCATGTTAGCACAAGTAGTACGAATAATCGCTTCTGTTGCGCCTTTTAATATTTTTTCAACAAAATTTTCATCTCTCATATTCCATGATACTGCACTAAACGCTTTTTCTGGATCAATGACCTTCCAAATCAATAACCCTTCGATTTCTATATTTTGGTACTCAGTTGAAACTACTTGTTCATGAGCTTCAACCACAGTTTGAATACTAGTAGTTGGAATGATAATATATTCATCTATTAATGGAAGAAGGAATAAGCTTCCACCCAACCCTGCATGTTTGACTTTACCATTACGTAAATGTATTACAAATTGGTTTGTTTTGAACTTTCTATATCGAGCAGCTAGGAATATTACAAACAGAAATACAACAATCCCTACTGTGACACCTATCCCTACAAATAAAGGATTTAATTCTTGATATATCAACTTTTTTTTAAAACCTCCTTTTTTTTATTTTTAATTGAAAATTTTTAATTTTTTGTTTAAATCTCGAAAAATCATTACCTTTTCTTTTAAGTAAATATAAATCATAATTCATTTCATCTTCTCCTTTTTTTAATTGACCTCTTAGAATTATCAACTAATAAATAACCATTTTTAGAGTCGCATATGTATACCCGATCACCCCTTTCAAAAATCGATTCTTCTATTACAGGTTTAACATGCAATCGTTCAAACTTTAATGGTGTCTTTGAAGGAACTTTAATTACTCCCCCTCTGTCATCAACTTTTAATATTACCTCCCCTTCTTTGCCAATTAAATTCATTGTAGATGAAATTCTATAATAGCGCGATTTTGCCAGAATTTTCCAAAGAGAATTTATTAATTTTATAGATAAAAATGAAATTGTAGGGGTGGCAAAGAATATTAAATATCTTAAATTTACACCTAAAAGGTAATATAAAGATAAACCTGAAATTCCATAAACTAGAAATGCGGTTGAAAACAAAAGCATAATGGGAGCAGGAGTAATAGTGGGTATTAAATCTGAATCAAACTCGCCCTCCATTTCGACGTCTAATTCAGAATCCACATCTAATTCTGCTTCGACATCTAAATCCGCTTCAACTTCAACAGCATCTACATCGATTTCTGCCTCTATGTCATAATCAACATCTACATCAGTGTCGATATCTATATCGCCATCAATATCAATATCGACATCAGCATCAATATCAATATCAGCATCGACATCAGCATCAATGTCTACATCCACTTCAGCATCAACGTCTACATCCACATCCACATCAGCATCTATTTCACCAGCCCCCGTTATATTTGACTCCATTTGAGCTAAGAATGTAGAAATAATCGATAATAAAAATCCTCCTATAAAAAATCCTAAACACAAGCTTACAAAAATACTATAAAAATTATTATAGAGAAAGCCAATTGATGTCATTAATAGACCAACAACTACAATCAGAAATACAGCAATATTATCCTTCCTTTTCCAGCGAAGATACATAAATCCCTTATATAAATTATTTCGCATTGAGCGTCTAATTTATTATTTTTTTATTTTTTTAAGTGTTTTAAAAAATCAAATAAATATAAAACTATAATTTAGTTCCACACATATGGCAAAATATTGCATCTTTATCTCGTTTCGCTCCACAGTACCGACAATAAATGATTTCCATTACAACAGGAATATCTCTATTATTGTTTTCTCCGAATATTTCTTTATTTTGCCCTTCAGTAGATCTTGGTACTTTATATGGATTTAATATATTGGCTTGTTTTTGAGGAATTCTATAATGTTCATTAAAAGTTCTATTTCTAGGGGGCTTATATGTCTTGCTCGTTGCTGCGACAGCAAAGCTAACTACTAAAATTATCATAAAAAACACCGAAAACCCACCAATTATGAATATAACATTAAATTGAAATCCGAATACCCCAGAACGATTGAAAAATAGGAAAAACATAATTCCAAAAATTAAAAAGATAATTAAGCCTGCTATAACCCCACCAGTACTAGATCTACCATTTCTTCTTCTATTTGCTATAATTGGAACTACAAATGCCATTTTTTTCTCTTGTTATATTTTAATATATATTTTTATATTTTTTTCTATTCCCAACATATATTCATATACTTATATATTTAAATGTTATGATCTAGAAAAAAACTCCGACAATACATATGAAATCCTTTTTAATAAATGTAATGTGATATATATATGTATATATAGAAATAGCTGAAAGGTTTAAAAATATGAAGAATATCTAGTATATATCTTTATATATGAATAGAAACATTTTTTAATGCTATTTATTCATTTATTAAATAAGATTAAAGCTTATAAATATAAAGATATATATTTAATTGAGACGCTAATAAAAATTATAATTTCGGAGATGATTTTAATCGCAAAAGGAAATGATAATTCCGACGACAAAAATGATATTAAAGAGACAGAACATAAAGATAAACCAATATATGTCAAAGTAAGTGATGAAACAAGAGGATTGATTGATAAATATAAGTTACACGGAACTACGATATCTGACCTAGTAAGAAATGCGGTTAAGTGTTATGACGATTTCAACTCAATCTCACCTGAAATTCATGCTACTATTGAGAAATATAGAGAGAATGGTGAATCTGACATCACTTTCATCGAACGCGCTATTAAATATTTTGGAGAACAAAAAAATTTAGATAGAGACCTCTGGGTTCGTACTAGAGATGAAATGAAAATGATGTTGATTGGAAAAACTACTTTCAATCAATTAATTGCTGCCGCAGAAGCACCAAAAGAAAGTTTGGAAAAACCATGGCATAAAAATGTAGCTATTGATTTAATTCTATGGTATAATGACGCAAGACCACTTAAAAATCTTTCAATAGGAGAAATTATTAAAACTATACAAAAGATGTGGGTTGTTGCGAATTACTTCCATACAATTGATGTTGTTAAAGAGAGTGAAGATGAATTTCATGTACTCTTCAGACATAGACAAAATAAGCGTTACAGTTCTTACTGGTTAGGTTATTTCACAGAGTTGTTTACCTCAGAAGAAATACCCTTTAAATGTGAAGTTGAAGGACAGACCTTTGAGGAGTCATTATCATTTATAATAAAAGTAGGGTATAATAAATAAAATTCAAATTTTCATAGTTTCTTACTTTTAAATATGAGTGAATAGTCTTTCTAATTCTTCTCTCTCTCCCTCGTTATCATAAATATTGAACCAATCCCATATTTTTAGGGCAAAATCCACGAATGCATGTCCTTGAGCAGTGATTATATTTCCAT
>Ga0114930_10001535_pt1 | contig 21839 bp, 19 predicted proteins | sample AnhtaG_FD_87300 | JGI IMG/M metagenome (GOLD analysis project Ga0114930, IMG submission 87300) | Deep subsurface microbial communities from Anholt, Denmark to uncover new lineages of life (NeLLi) - Anholt_01485 metaG | ecosystem: Environmental > Aquatic > Marine > Oceanic > Sediment | place... | reverse complement strand
CGAAAGATCACCCCCCTCTCATACTCCCTGAGTACCTTGATGGCTGCACTCAGAAAGAGCAGGAGAAATACTATTGCAAGGATATAGAACATAGTAACCTCCTTTTGTGTTTGTTGTGTTCATGTAGTTTTGATTATACTCTCCTGGCTTATAAGATCAAAACCTTTTAGGCCGAATTTATTTGATTCTGTTCCTAGCCATTATATACTGGCTGCAGGCTTAATTCCTTGTGGCGGCAAGGCCAAAGATGGAAATGCCGGCGTTAAGAAACCGGGCAGCCTGTCAGCATGGCTTCGGTTGGATATTGGTGAGATATGAAGGGGATTGAGATCATCCTATGGTTGCAAAGTCTGCGTTCACCCGGCCTTGATATGGTTATGCTCAGCATATCAGCGCTAGGGAGCAGCTATGCTTATATGGTAATGTTGCCGCTCGCCTATTGGTTAATGGACCGACGACGCGGGTGGTTGTTGGCACTGGTTTTTCTCTTATCGATGCAAGTTAATGGCGTCCTCAAGGAATTCACGGAAACACTACGGCCCTTTCAGGTTGACGCGAGGGTTGCATTGGTGGGGCCGAAACCACTTACATACGCATTCCCCAGCGGCCATGCTCAGGGGGGCCTAATTATGTGGGGTGGCCTTGCGGCCATGCGCCCGTCGGTACTTCCCGCAACAATATATGGTTCCATCATATTTCTGGTTGGATTAACACGCCTCTATCTGGGCGTTCACTCGCCACTAGATGTCGGTGTCGGATGGGCTTTGGGTGGCCTCGGGCTAGGGGTGGCGCTTCTTTTATTCAAGCTGGATGAAATATGCCCGGCGATATCTAAAGACTGGCGTGTGCGCCTACTCTGGGTAATAGCTGGCTGCGGCATGATCATGTTGCGCACATCCAAAGGAACCATCCCTCCAGGAGCCACCTTGGCTGCTGTCGCTGCGCTTGAATATTGGGAGCGAACACGGATCAGATTTGATGATTGTCGACAGACCTCACAGAGGATCGCCCGCCTGGCAGGCGGCTTGATTCCGCCCGCTGTTTTGCTAGCCTTCTACAAATACCTTGGAGTTGAATCGTTGTGGATGACAGGCATCATTTTTGTAGTAATGGGCGGATGGATGGTTCTCGGCGCCCCGTATCTATTTAAAAAACTAAGGATTTGATCTTTTTCTCCGTATTCGGCTGGGTATATGCAAACATTCTTGGTTAAAGGGGGATGCAGAAGATTAAAAATGAACGCAGGGATTCTCTCCCCGTCTTGGCCCAGATGATTCCTCTCTATGAGCGGTTTAAACAGGATACCGTCGGTGTTCTTGCCTTGGGGGCAAGGGAGGCCAAAGGATCTGGTAATGTGAGAATCCTCCAGGCGACGCATTTGGAGCAGGAAATAGTCGAAGTCCATGGCTTCTCCGGCAAGTCCAAGGGTCCCCTGATCCTCAGAGAGGGTGAAACAATTCTTAGGCTTGCTGGCCGATGGATCCTCGGGCCACACCTCTTCTCTTATCTCGAACTCCTTTGATCACCGACAAAGCAGAATAACAGGAGATCAAAGCTTTCCCGCTTGAACCAATCTGGAAAAGCATTCAAAGGACCTATCAAAGCTTGCCTCTGCATCTTTGGGAAAACAACATGCCGGCAGCTGCCTTGATCTCATATGATATGATACACACTCGCAGCAAATACCTTTCCTCGAGCAGGGTTCATAGGTACAGTTGCATTTCTGAAGATTCTCTTCACTTCTGCATTCCATAGTGCTACCTCCAATCTATTTTAAGAAGACTATTGAACATACCAGTTGAATCTGGTAACCTTACGAAGACTCCGGATTATGGTCTCTTTACCACAGTGGATAAGTTTATGAAATCCTTAACCCAATTTCTTTTCTTTATATACCTGCTTACCGCTCATTTCCTGTGTTTTAACCCTGTCCATGCAAAGGATATCCCTCCAGTCTTTGAATCATTGGTCACACGTCTACAGATGGATGGCATGGATGAACAATATCTCCAGGATCTCTTTACCCGTCCAGAGCTCAAGCTGATGCCTCAGGCATTGGCTAAGAGTTTGGTCAGAAAGGAAGCTAACCTTAACTATGCCCAGTTCCTGGAAAAGGACTCAGTGGACAGGGCGATCTCCTGTCTCAAAACCCATATGAAGATCCTCAAGAAGATGGAAAGCCATTTCAGTGTCTCCGCCCCCGTGGTAGTAGCGATCCTTTCTATAGAGACCTTATGCGGAACATATACAGGTCGCTTTGACACACTTAACATTTTGGTAACGCAAACACTCTCCTTAGAGCCAGGGGTTTACCCACAGGTTTATGATCGGATCCCCGTGGACGAGAGATTAGACCTGACTCCTCAAGAGATTAGAAAAAGGCTCGCGAGAAAGAGCATCAGGGCCTACAGGGAACTAAAGGCCCTCCTCATCTATGTCAGGGATCAGGATATGGACCCCTTTTCTGTAAAGGGCTCCATAGAGGGAGCCATTGGACTACCACAGTTCCTTCCCTCAAACATCAAAAGATATGGATGGGATGGAAACGGTGATGGCAAGATAGATCTCTTTCAACCTGGAGATGCCATCCCGAGTATTGCCTCCTACCTTAAGGCCTATAATTGGAGGGAGGACAATAATTACACGAGGAAAAAAGAGATCATACTCGCCTACAACCCAAGTGACTATTATGCCACCACAGTACTCAAGTTGGCTGAAAGGCTTGCTGATTACTGGCATTAGGAGTTGAAAATCTGACCCTCAGGCAATTGTTATCTCTTTGCTCAGGTAAACATCCTGAATGGCATGAAATATCTCTATCCCCTCTTTACGAGGCTTTTGAAAGGCCTTCCTTCCCGTTATCAGACCCATCCCGCCACCTCTTTTATTTACAATTGCAGTACGCACTGCATCGGCAAGATCGTTTTCACCGGAAGGACCCCCAGAATTTATCAGACCAACTCTGCCCATATAATTGTTGGCCACCTGATATCTCACCAGATCTATCGGGTGCTCTGAGGTTAATTCGGAATAAACCCTTTCATGGGTCCTACCAAAGTTCAATGCCGTGTAGCCACCATTATTTTCCGGCAGCTTCTGTTTTATGATATCAGCCTCAATCGTAGCACCCAGGTGGTTTGCCTGACCAGTAAGATCAGCGCTTACATGATAGTCAACACCATCCTTTTTAAAGGCGTTATTCCTCAGGTAACACCACAGAACGGTAAACATCCCCAAATCATGGGCCATTTGAAATGCCTCACTTATCTCGACAATCTGTCTACTTGACTCCTGTGATCCAAAATATATGGTAGCCCCTGCGCCTACAGCACCCATATCAAAGGCCTGTTCGATCCGGGCAAAGAAGATCTGATCGTATTTATTAGGGTATGTCAGCAGTTCATTATGATTGAACTTAGCAATAAAGGGGATTTTATGGGCATATTTCCTGCTCACAGCACCAAGCACACCAAGGGTTGATGCAACCGCATTGCATCCTGCCTCAATAGCAAGCTTTACTATATTTTCAGGATCAAAGTAATCCGGGTTAGGGGCAAAAGATGCTCCGGCAGAATGTTCTACCCCTTGATCAACCGGGAGTATGGAAAGATAGCCAGTACCCTTGAGGCGGCCATTGTTGAAAACAGACTGCAGACTCCTTAACACACTATTTGATCTGTCTGAGTCAATAAGCACCTGATCAATGAAATCAGGGCCAGGGATTTTTAGCCTCTCCCTGCTGATAGTTGTGCATTTGTGATTAAGTAGATAGTTTGCCTTTTCCTTTCCCAAAAGTTCATGAACTTTATTAAGCATGGGTACCCTCCTTGTTTAAAGATCTGATTATTCTTCTTCTACCTTGATACAAAAATAGGGACCGTTTGTCTATCCCATCGGCCTTATTTGGTGGATTAGCATTTGCTTTTTTTACAATTACCGTATACAGAAATAGGGGTCCTTTGTGACCGCTCGTCTCCGGTCTTTTAATATCTTGATAGATGAGGCCCATCTTTGATGAATATTGAACAGACCATTATATTAGGGATTATCCAGGGACTCACGGAGTTTCTGCCTATCAGCAGCTCTGGACATTTGGTCATTTTTCAACACCTGATCGGGTTGAGGAATCCCGAGCTCTTGCTGGATATATCTCTGCACGTAGGCACACTGCTGGCGGTCTTGATATTCTTCTGGGCTGACATAACAAGTATGGTCACTGAGAGCATAGGATTTGTGGGAACGGCTCTCCGGAAGAGGAAACCCATCAGGGAAATCAAACAATTACCTCATGCGGCTCTCACCTTCTGGATCTTAATAGGGATAATCCCTACAGCGCTTTTGGGGGTAATCTTCAACCTATTCGTTCAGAAGATGTTTGGATCAACCTGCCTCGTTGGTTTTACGTTGATCGTTACTGGCGCAATTCTCGGGACAAGCCGCCTTATCCCCGATTATTTTACAAAGAAGAAGGAAGTTGGTCTCATCTCTGCAATGGCCGTAGGTTTAGCCCAGGGCGCAGCTATTATCCCTGGCATAAGCAGGTCTGGGGCAACTATAGTCTGCGGTCTTTTCTGCGGTCTCAGTCGGGATATGGCTGGCCGATTTTCCTTTCTTCTTTCTATTCCAGCTATTATAGGGGCCTCTGTGTTGAAATTTGACACAGCGGAGATAACTGAAATTGGCTTTATTCCTTTGCTGGCAGGCATCCTTGTGTCGTTTTTGGCTGGCCTTACAGCCTTGAAGATAACAATGGGTATGTTAAGGAAGGGGAATCTCTATTACTTTTCGCCATATTGCTTCCTGGCAGGCACTGTGGTCTTATTCATTACCTGATGTTCTTTATTCCGTGAAAAGAAAGCGATCTATATTATCACAATCCCTATCCACTTATCTTATTCTCGCAGTTAAGGGATTTTGTATGGGTGCGGCAAATGTTATTCCCGGTGTATCAGGAGGGACCATGGCCCTCATCCTTGGCATCTATGAAGAATTAATTGGTGCCATCCGTTCACTGAACCTTAATTTTCTCAGGCTTATGAGCTTGCTCAAAATCAGGGAGGCAATCTCATCTGTTTCCTGGCCTTTTCTTTTGTCTGTTGGTGTGGGTGTTTTATTGGCTACCGTCTCTCTGGCAAGGGCCCTCAGTTGGCTTCTAGACGAGTGCTCAGTTATTGTCTGGTCCTTTTTCTTCGGTTTGATTTTATCCTCAGTCTTTGCCGTGAGCAGGGTAGTAAAACGATGGAAAATGACTGCCTTTGTTGCTATCGGATTGGGGGCAGTGGCTGCCTATTTTTTGTTTGGCTTGGTCCCTGCGGCTACACCAGATGCCCCATGGTTTATCTTTTCAAGCGGTTTCTTGGCCATCTGTGCAATGATTCTGCCCGGGGTATCAGGTGCCTATATCCTGCTGCTGCTGGGAAAATATCACTATATCCTTGAGGCAATAAACAACAAAGATCTTGGAACCCTCTTAATTCTCATAGCCGGCGCCTCGGTGGGATTACTCAGTTTTGTGAGAGTTATAGGATGGCTTTTAAGAAGATATCATGATTTGACCATGGCGCTTCTCATTGGTCTCATGCTTGGCTCTTTGAGGAAAATCTGGCCCTGGAAAGAGACCCTGACAACCCTTCTTGACAGTCATGGAAAGGAGATTCCTGCACTACAGGTTAATACCCTGCCAGCTTCCTTTAACAGTGAGGTTTGTCTTGCGCTCCTTTTGATGTTTTTTGGTTTTCTGGTTGTCTTGGGTATGAATGCTTGGACACAGAAAAAGGATTAGCCCTTTATAACACCAAGGGGTCTCAATTTGGCCACTTTTTTTGCTAATCCCACCATATGAACAGCTTCAACCACTAACGAGACATCCTTATAGGCCTCGGAGATCTCCTCTTTTAAGGTGTTCCGTCCCCTTGCTTGAACAAAGATACCCCTATCTTCGAGTTCTCGATTTATAGCCCTACCTTTTGCCACCTTGATGGCCTGCCTCCTGCTCATCACCCTACCAGCCCCATGACAGGTGGACCCAAAGGTTTCCTCCATGGCCTTTTGGGAGCCTGCCAATACATACGAGCAAGTTCCCATATCACCGGGTATCAGGACTGGCTGCCCCACCTCCCTGTATCTCTGCGGAACATCTGGATGGCCAGGAGGCAGTGACCGTGTAGCCCCCTTTCGGTGAACACACAGGGTTACCTTTTTGCCACCCAGTACATGTGTTTCTAATTTAGCAATGTTATGGCAGACATCATAGAGAAGTTCCATCTGCAAATCGCCTGGGGCAATTTCTAGCGCCTTCTCAAATGTTTCCCTTGTCCAGTGCATTATTATCTGCCTGTTTGCCCAGGCATAGTTGGCTGCACAGGCCATACCAGAAAGATATCTCTTACCCGGGCCAGATTTTATATAGGCGCATGCTAACTGTCTGTCTGGAAGACTAAATCCTAACCCCTTCACCTGAGTTCCCATCTCCTTTAAGAAGTCATCGCAGATCTGATGGCCAAATCCCCTTGAGCCTGAATGAATAAGTACCGTGAGTTGACCTTCAAAGAGATTAAAAACACCCGCTATTTTTTGGTCATAAATCTCATCAACGGTCTGTATTTCCAAAAAATGGTTGCCAGAGCCAAGGGTCCCAAGCTGATCGTGCCCCCTCTTAAATGCCCTGTCACTGACTACTGCAGGATCAGCCCCTTTCATAACCCCATAATCCTCGGTCCTCTCTAGATCTTCTTCTGTACCAAAGCCCTTTTGCACAGCCCAGGAGGCACCCTTAACAGCTACCTTGCTCTCCTCCTGTTTTGATAAGCGTATGTTTCCTCTGGAGCCAACGCCTGCGGGGATATCCCTGAACAGGGCTGAAACAAGCTCTTTTATCTTAGGCCTGATTTCGCTTGCAAAAAGAGAGGTGGTCAGAAGCCTGGTGCCGCAGTTTATGTCATAACCAACCCCCCCTGGTGAGATGATCCCATCTTCAAGACTGAATGCAGCTACACCACCTATCGGGAAGCCGTAACCCCAATGTATATCTGGCATGGCAAGGGCATGTTTGACGATACCTGGGAGCGTGGCGACATTGACTACCTGCAGGAGGCTCTGATCACCTCTTATATCAGGCATTAACTCAGAGCTGGCAAAAATAAGCCCTGGCACCCTCATAGCACCCGTCTTGGGTATAAGGTAACGCCAATCGTCTATCTTTTTTATCTCAAAATCCATAACGTCCCGATTTGCTAGATATCAAATATAACCCTTGCCTCCCACCCATCATTGGCCTTATTAACTGAAATCTGATGGTAGGTAACAGCCTTTATTTCCCTCAGGATCTGGTGACGTTCTGGCTCAAAACGGCCTAACGCAAGCGTAGCCCGCAGTTGAATCGGACCTATTGATTTGATCTCTATTGAATTTACTATCAAACCCTCACCTTCAAAGAGATAGAGAATCTCTCCAAGCCATTTAACCATAAGGTCCGGAAAATCTTCACCTTCCACCGAAACATCCCTTATAAGAATCTTATCACTGACATGTCGCCTAACCATGAGATCGGTGATGGCCTGGGCAGCATGAACAAAGAGATGTTCTACATCAGGGCCCTTAACGATTATCCCCAGATCGGCTGTATGATCAATAATCCGATAAGTCACAGGGGTTGACTCCATAATCTTACAATCTAAAAAGGGGCGTACAATCAGTGCTAAAAGTATAGCCTCTTAACAAGAAAAAGTCAAAATAAGATAAAATGATGGCCTGCTTTTCAAGGCCGTTTAACCGAACCGCAGGAGATTGAGCACTGGAGGCTTTATTAACCCTCTTCAGCAGCCCCTCATAGGTGGATCGCTTTCCTAGGGCCTTCAAAGTCTTGGACTTTGGAATATTTGCAAGGCAAAGCCTTCGGACTTCCCTGATGGTTCTTCGCCGCTGTTCTCCACGCCCATCGTCATCAACTCTATTGTTGACGAGGTAACGAATTTGATTATATACCTATCAACGTCTTCCGAGGCATTTCCAGGACTTCTCATTTTGGTATTCATAATTGTAAAAAGGGTCAACCTTCTCTATCAAGGTTTTTGCCAACATTATGGAATTACCGGAACAATAGGGACTGTTTTAAGACATGAAAATAGATTTTAGACAAGGGGTAAGCAGGTACTGGTTATTGTTCTTTTTTATCATTGTATTTTTCCTTATGGCCATTTTCAAAATATCTTTGAGAGATATCTGGATAGCCATCTCATCATTGAAACTATGGCAATTTGTTTTATTGCTATTCATCTTTCTTCTAATCTCTCTCTTTCACATTATTGCACGTAAATATCTTTTATATTCATTATATTCTTCCGCCACATTGAAGAACCTTACTCTAATACATTTTTCCAGCATGGCCGCTCATTACTCTACCCCTGCCAAGATCGGCTTTCCGCTAGCAGTCTATCTATTAAATAGATTGAATAACGTTCCTTATGCTACAGGAACAACCGTGATTCTCATTGAACTCATTGTGAGTACAACAATATGCGGTATCATTGCTTTTATTGGCGCTTTATTCTATCTTACGGGGAAAACAAACATTTTCATATTCTCCTTTTCCTGCCTCCTTATTCTTGTTGTGCTAACGTTTTATGGAATGCATATTTTTTTAAAAAAGGGTAACGAGAATAGTCGTATATACCAATTTATCAAAAAGGTTCGTGAAGCCTTTTCTCGCATAGCCATTTCTCATTTAATGATATACATGTTCCTCATGATTCTTATCCAATTGCTTGCCGGTATTACTCTGGTCTTGCTGAGCGGCTTTTTTTCAGAGGAATTATCTCTTTGGCAGGCAGTAATAGCAAATTCAACTGCATTCTTTTTGGGTGCTATCTCAATGATACCTATGGGATTAGGGGTACGTGAAGGATCCCTGCTCTTCTACCTAAGGCATCTCGGGATAACGAATGAAGTAGGGATATCCATTGTCACCATACAGAGGCTATTTTCTACAGGTTTGAGTTTTGTTCTAGGGGTAATCTTTGGGGCAATTTTAGGGGTAAAAAATGTTAGTCAAGATTCCACTTAAAGGCTTAGTGGGATTTTATGGGGAATCAAAATTCGGATATTTTACTCTGACCCAAAATTATCGTTCGATACTAATCTTGCAGGACATCCTAAGGCTTTGCTTCTGGCTGGAATATCAGAAAGGACAACGCTATTGGCTCCCACAACTGAGCCACTGCCTATTTTTACCCCTTTCGAAATGACCGTGTTAGGGCCGATGTAGCAGCGATCACCTATTCCTACAGGAGCATACTCATAGGGGGCATTTCCACCAGTAACAGCCCACTTTATCGTATCATGAGTGTAGATTTGAACCCCTGCGGAGATGGAGCAATAGGAACCAATCTCCAACCCTCCTGTTCCGTCAAGAATGGTGAATGGCCCGATCCACGTGTGCTCCCCCACCTTCACATCTCCGTACACATAGCTGCTGTGATAGATGCTCGTTCCTTTCCCGAAGCCTAATTTTACCGCCCGCTCCCATCTATCAAAAAGGAGCTCCTCCAGCGGGAGGTCCCTGTTCCATTTCTTCTGCATTTCCTGTCTTAATGATTCATAAAGCCTTCTCAATTCATCGATTCTCTTGGCACTGATCTTTAACCAACTATTTTCGTCTCCCAAAATCTTTTTTTCTTCCATAGTGGACATCCCCAAAAATTGATTTCCTGTTTTAGCTACGCTGCGATGAAAAATGGCAGCCTTACATACGGGTTTTTTATTGTTATGGAAGGCACCAAGGCATGCCATTGCACCCAAAAGAATGCAGGTTGTATCTAATATCGCAGATGGTAGTTATCTAATTTTCAGTGGGGATCTTACCATCTAAGAAGATCCTGCACCACCACTCGAAACAGAGAAATGACCACAATAGGAGTCTATAATTTTTTCTTCCAGATACATGCTCATTGATGATGCCAGCCACGAAGCTGGGATTTAAGAAATCCCTGTAAGCGGCCCTCCTATTTAGAAGGATCTCCTTGACATAGTCAAGAGCTTCTCCTCTGTACCATGACTCATCTGGTGCTGAGAAACCTTGCTTTTTTCGCCTTACTATTTCTTCAGGAAGTAGCCTGGACATGGCATTACGCAGGACATTTTTTCCATCATCGAATGCCTGGTATCGTCGTAGCTTTCTGGTCTCATTTTCATCGAGCCTTTTGATCTTCTCCAGGTTTGCCAGCTTGTATTTGATTGGAACACGCTGAGCAAACTCCACGAGGTCGTTATCGAGGAAGGGGACCCTTTCTTCCAAGCTATTGGCCATAGAGAGTTTGTCTTGGACTACAAAGAGACCCGCTAGAAAGGTCTTTATTTCAAAATACAGGGAATTGGCGATATGCTCCTCTGGAGAGTCGTATTTTAGCCCCTCGTTAAAGGTAAAGACTCGGCAAAAGATTCGAAAGGTGTCCCGTTCTCTTACATGTCGCCATACGTCTTCAGTAAATAAGAGGGGCTTATCTTTATCAGGAACCAGTCTCTGCCAAAATTCATAATATTGCCTAAGGTAATCATCCCTTCCCAAGGCATCAAAAACACGGTAGTACCGCCAGGGATAACCAGCATAAAGCTCATCACCACCAGCTCCTGAAAGGCATACCTTCACAAATTTGGATGCCAGTTGCGCCGCATAGAAATTAGGATAGCTCATGCCCAGCCTAAGATCCTCAAGGTGCCAGACCAAATTGGGCAGCGCCCAGGATATGTCTGAGGCGTTTACTACCTGCTGATAATGCCGGGTCTTGAAGCTACAGGAGATGAGTTCAGCCTCCCGTCGTTCATCGAAGTTGGCCTCGGTGCCCGTTACTGAAGATAGGTCAAATCCACAGGTAAAGGTAGCAAGCCGCGGGATATGTGATGCTGCCACGGCGACAACCGAACCAGAATCCATCCCTCCTGAAAGATAGCTCCCTACCGGCACATCGCTGATCAGCTGCCTGGTCACGGCCTGGCGAAAAAGCCGCAGGGTCTCTTGCCTGGCCTCTTGAATACTCATGGTTTCATCACGCTTGGTGAAATCATAATCCCACCATGTCCGTTTTTCGAGATCTTGGTCTCTTTCACTTATCCATCTAACGGAGGCTGCCTGAAGCAGATTGATGCCTCTAAAAAGTGTATGGTATCGAAAGAGGTTCTGAAAGGTAAAATACTCATTGAGGGCATCCGGGTTCACCTGGGCTGATACCATGGGATGAGTCAAAATGGCCTTTATTTCAGAGGCAAAGATGAAGGTCTTCCCCACCTTTGTCCAGTACACGGGCTTTATCCCGTAGCGGTCACGCACCAGATAAAGGGTCCGGGTCCGTCCATCCCACAGGCCAAAGGCAAACATACCATTTAGCCTCTCGACTATCTCAATTCCCCACGCCTCATATCCCTTGAGAAGAACCTCAGTATCCGTGCGGGACCGGAACTGATACCCCAGGGCCTCCAGCTCAACTTTGAGTTCAAGATGGTTGTAAATTTGCCCGTTGTAAACCAAGACGATATCACCGTCTTTACTGCCCATGGGCTGGTGACCTGCAGGGGTAAGGTCGAGAACAGCGAGTCGCCTGTGACCGAGTGCAATGTTCACATCTACGTAATGGCCTTCATCATCAGGACCTCGGTGGGCCAATGCATCGGTCATGGACTTGATATGGCGATGGGGAATAGGTTCCCCATCTAAATTAAAGATTCCGCAAATTCCGCACATGGTTTATCTTTAAGGCAACAACCGTTATTCCAGAATTTTGGATATCCATATGTTCTATTTGCAATCCTGCTCTATCGCAAAAAGTTTCTATCTCTTGTGGTGTATGACGGTGGCAATTTAGAGGTCTGTACCAGTCAAAATTTATGTGGTTCATTTCCTCTAAAGTAAGTTTGGGAGAATAGAACAATTTACAGATATTCCAATAGAAAAAACGTTGTAAGTCTATCCTGCCTTTCTCTATTCCCAAATATGGTATATCTTCTGGCACATCTATTTCAACGTTCATCTTTCCCAAAACGATCCCCAATCTAGTTAATGGCTTAAGCGCTTCCCACGCTTTTTGATCCTCCATATCTTTAACACCATTTCTTATATAATCATCTGTAAACTCACGAATCACACCTTTCTTTGCATATACGTAAAAAAGGAATCTTCCCCCCATTTTCAATTTGTTTGCAAGACACCTTATCCCTTCTTCAACCGAATCTGTATGGTGCAATACGCCCTCGCAAAAAATTAAGTCTAGACACTTCTCGGGTATAGGTAAATCCATTATACTAACTTGGATAAAATCCCCTGGATACCCCATTTCCTGAAAGCGAATCTTTGCAACATTCACAGAAGATGATATGTCAACACCCAAATAGTCATGTTCTTTCAAAAAATCTCCAAAAAAAAGTAAAGCAGAGTGTCCAGAGCCACAACCAGCATCAAGTATTATCTTATGTCCACCATCTAACCATTCTGATAACTTCTTGAGATCTCCAGAACAATATCTTTCCAATAGCCATTTTGCAGTTAATTCCTGCAGGTTATCTGATTCATAGGTTTCACGTTTCGACCATTTGAAAGCAAAAGATTTTGCAGTCTGCTCTTGTTCCCTTGAGTATCTCTTTTCAGGCCTGTATTTTTGGGTGTCTATACCAAGCCTTTTTAGTGCCGACATAGTAGACTCCATTTAAGAAATAGTTTCTAATAGTCTCTCCACGATATATTCTTGGTCTGTGGCTTTTAAATCATGATACAGCGGGAGAGCCAAACAATGCTCAAAGGCATATCTGCTACCAGACATGTCACCCCTGATCTGGCAATAGTCGCTCGGTGCGAATGCGGGATGCATGTGTAGTGCATAGGTTCCTATCTGCACCTCAATACCCTTTTCTTTGAGCTTCCGGATGATTTGATTGCGATTTTCTACAAAAATACAACAGGATTGCCAGGAATGGGAGCCTTTAGACGTAATTCTAAGAAAGGAGACCCCTGGCACGTTTTTAAGCAGACCATAGTAGCGTTCTGCAATCTCCGCGCGTCTGGCTAAGAGCTTCTCTACATAACGCATCTGCACCAGGCCCACAGCAGCCTGGATATTACTCAATTTATAATTTGTGCCGATACGTTCAAATTGAGTCTCAACCGTGCTGTCATGATTCCCCATGCCAAAATGTTTGTAGGAATCCATCCATTCGGCCCACTGAGCGTTATTAGTGGTAATTACTCCGCCTTCACCAGTGGTAATGAATTTGCGTGGATGGAGACTGAAGACGGAAATGTCGGCCAAGTTCCCCACGCAGACCCCATTGTATCTTGCCCCAAGGGAACAGGCAGCATCTTCAAGAATAAAAATGCCATACCTCTCTTTTATCCTGTTCAGCCGATCATAATCCAATGGATTTCCAAACAGTGAAACTGGTACAAGTGCCTTTGTATACGATGTAATTGCCTGTTCTAAGGCTTCGTAATTGATCAACCCGGTTTCCGGGTCGATATCAACAATTACGATCTGAGCCCCAACTATCTGGACAACATCCGCGGTTGCCGGATAGGTGTAGTCCGGTACGATGACCTCATCTCCGGGGCCAATCCCCATGGCCCGGAGGCCCATTTCTAGCCCAACGGTGCAATTGGAAACGGCCAGAGTATATTGACAACCGACATAATCTTTGACCCTATCCTCAAACTCCTTTGTCACTGGGCCTTCAGTAAGGTAGCCGCTGTCCAGGACCTCACAGACCTTGGCTTTTACCTCTTCGGTGATATAGGGTTTAATTAAGGGTATTTTTTTCATGACATTTTGCGGTTACAGGTGACTACTGAGACCTGTCAAATCAGAAGTGCGCACTTTTTATCGCCTACGCCCCGTAACCTCAAACCTTAAATTTTTGTTTCCGAGCTCTTGCGCCTCTTTTCCACTTCTTTAATGTGGGATCTTCGCCATTCGATCAGGCGTTTCAAGCCATCTTCCAGTTCTACGCTCCACTTAAAGCTTAGTTCTCTTTCGGCTGCGGTTGGATCTCCTACTCGATTCGTCACAAAGGTCTGGCCAGCAGGCTCATATTGAATAGGCAAATCCGAACCGGTGACCTTCAAAATCAATTCCGTTAACTCCTTGATTGAGGTTTTTATGCCTCGACCCACGTTATAAAAACCGAAAGGTATGTCACTCTTAAGGGCACACACATTAGCGCGGGCAGCATCACCGACATAAATGAAGTCATACGCCTGGCTGCCATCTCCATATACAATGGGGGCAACCCCATTATCGATTTTGTCGAGAATCTTCATCATGACAGCAACATAGGTTCCTTTATAATCCTGACGAGATCCATAGACATTCATGTATCTCAAGCCCACTCCCTTCAGGTCATATCTTCTGTGAAATGCCTTAAACATATGTTCACCAGCGATCTTGGTAGCTCCATAAAATGTCCAGTTGTTATAAGGGTGATTCTCAGCCATAGGTTCTTCAACGGCATCTCCATACACCGAGGCGGATGATGAATAGACCAAGCGCTTCACATTGTTGAGGACGCAGGCCTCCAGCACATTAAAGGTACCACGAATATTAACATCAAAGGCTGCTCTCGGAAACTCGTAGCATTGCAAGAGCCATAGGGCAGCAAGATGAACGACTCCATCTACGCCTTGCATAGCGGCATTTAATATATCCGTCTGGAGAATATCCCCCCCGATTTCAAAGACATGACAACGGGGATCCTTTAGAGCTTCTTCCAAGTTTTCAACGGGTCCTCTGCTAAAGTTGTCATAAACAATAATCTCCTCCACCTCTTCTTTGAGCAATTCTTCAACTACATGGGAACCAATGAGCCCGGCACCGCCTATTACGAGAACTCTCTTACCTATGATATCCATTAGCGCTTCTCCTGAAAATCTTAATGCCTCTCCATCAACCTGCGAGTGGAAAGAATTAATTTGCTCGATTTATTAGATTCTGAAATTCTCTGAGATAAAGCCGCCCCCCTCTTCTACTATCCACAATATACTTGTTCATTTCATCCTTGGCATTTTCCCCTATCTTTTCTACTTGTCTACGATTCTTCATGGCCCATATTAATTTGTCTGCAAGGTCTGTTTCATCATCTGGTTTTACGAAAATAGAATTAATACCGTGACGCCAGGGCGTGCCCGCATTGTCGATTCCCTCTATCAAAATCTGTGGCTTACTGGCAATAGTAAAGTCGTGGCTGACCCCATTAAAGGCAATTCCCCCGATACCCAGGTGGCAAAACTGAGTGTAGTCTGACACATTGGTTTTGGGCCCCAGTAATGTTACGTGATTATGCAGATCATATTCGTCGATAAAACCCAGTATCTCATTTCTTATACTCTCATCACCGTCTCCAATGTAAAAAACATGAAAGTCCATACCTTGCAGCTTCAAAATCCTGCTGGCATGAATCAAATTAATGAGTGGTAATTTGTTAACCCTTATCTTTAGGTGATCAAAACGCCCAATATATAAAATGATGAATGGATCTGATTTCTTCCTATTAAGGATGTTTTTCATATCTTCAGGCATAACCCCTGATGCGTCATTATGCACGATGTGGGGTAACTTTATATAATGTGCTGGAAAGCTTTTTTTGTATTCTTCATTCCATGGTTGTGGTCCAAAACAATCAATGGCGGCGTCTACTCTGGCATGGATAAGTCTGTTTAACCACTTAGGGATTAGTCTAATATCGCTGCCTCTTGCTGTCAGTGCGATCCTCGTGCCGAAAATCCATTTCGAGGGAAGGGCTAAAAGTGCAGTTACCGTCCATTGAGCATGGATTACATGAGCCCATGCAGCATGTTTAAGGATATTCAGGGCAAAAAAAAGGCACAAAAAAGGAATCTGTAGGATTGAGAGAAATGATTTTTGATCATATATAGGAAGTCCGGGTTTTTTTAGCATCTGTAACGACTTCGGAACAAAATATTGAAATCTGAATATCGTGATATTTTTGTTGATCTGTTCTTTCTTGCCCACTCCGAGATAATGAGGTGTGATAACTCTGACGTTTGCCCCATTTCTAGCATACGCTATGGCTTCTGAAAAAACGAACTTCCCATCGTACGTCCTCTTCTGATATGACGGAAAGCTGAAGGTTGTAATAAGTATATTCACTAGCTAACCAATGAGCCTGCGAGCTGAAAGCCCAAAATCTCATTTCAAATGCTTATTGTAATCCATATCGAACCACATGGCAAAAAACAGAGTTTGCAGTCCCGTGACAAGGGTAAAGACAAGCGCCAGAGTGTTGATACGAGGGATAGCACCTGTTAGATACCAGATCCAGATGAGGCGTATTGATAGGGGTAAACTTGCGCCAAGGAGGAAAAAAGATAAGGCATAAAAAAATACCAGTGGGTGAAAATCCTTAATGACATATTTGAAAAATAACCTTTTCCAGAATCCTTTGAACAAAAGCCATGATATCTTCGGTATGACCGTAATTAATTTTATCCCCGACCTTTCTCCAACATTATAAACGGGCCTCACATGTACATCTCTCACCCGAAAATCATATTGGTTTAGTTTAATAAGCATGTCATTTGGCATGCCGTAGCGTTTATAAATAGTATCTAGATTTAATTTTTTAACTACATTCAAGGAAACAGCCGTGTATCCGGTCTGAGAATCAGCGATATGCCAGTAACCAGAAGCAATTTTGGTTAAAAGGGAAAGAAACGAATTACCCAAATACCGATAATGTGGAATCATACTCCAGGCGTCACCCTGAAAAAGCCTATTTCCTTTGGTGTAATCCACAGCCCCACTGGCAACAGGTCCTATGATATTCTTGAAATCACCTGGATCCATCTGCCCATCACCAGCCATAACAGCGATAACATCCAGGTCCAACTCTATAGCCTTTTTGTATCCCGTGATAATAGCCCCTCCCACTCCCTGATTTACCTCATGTTCAATCAAGATTATCCTTCTACCTTCTCGGGCTGTTTCCCTTACGATTTCTGCCGTATTGTCGTTGCTTTTATCATCGACAACAATAACCTTATCCACGAGAGAGGGAATTGAAGTTAATGTTTTGGCTATTAATTTCTCCTCATCGTAAGCTGGAACAACTACACCGATTGTTTTTTGTAAATACATTCTCTTAAAAAAGTTTGTTAGGTTGGCGACTAGTTCTTTTAACGAGTCCAAACAGAGGCTATTTTTTCATACTCACTTGCAGCATATGCAAAACCTTTGCCAGAATGTGTCTACAAAAATCCATAAGCATCCAAAGACATCTGCTTTGACTAAGCACTTTACTGCATCCAGAAAACGCCTTTCAATTTGTTGAGGGGTTACTAAAACAGCCCATACTTCTCAAAGTTTTCTGAAGAAAATAGATTGTCTTTGACTTTCAGGGCATTGACTTCTTTCTGTATCTTCACCACCAAGATCGAATATGACTAAAGTTAAAATATTAAAGTGTATTTATCAAGTGCATAGAGTTTATATCTATATGGCATATAAATCCTGGTGATAAAATTTTCAGACGTGGCATATCTTATTATGGGCACTCTCATGATGAGGGCAAAAAGATAGAATGGAAAGACGGCTTCAAGGCCATATAGTGTATCATAAGACATGCAATCTTTGGTTAATATCTTAACAGAAAATATTATAGAGGCTTGGCACTCCCAATCAAGAGGACTGATCTTCCAAAACAGAGAGGCCATATCCCCACTTGAAAAAGAGCAGTCTCACATATTTTTCAAAAAATGCCTTCATGACCACTCGATCTTTTGCAGTAAAATGGGTCTTCACCCACTTGTCGAAAATACGATAGCGAATCAGAAGATGGGTTATTCCCATTTCCTTGAGCCCCAGGAATATGGTTTCAGCGTCGCTTGACCCCTTCACAAGCCGACGCAGGGTGCTCCTGTGCTTTCTCATATCAAAAATATACTCCCTATCGCAGTAATAACCCCTATTTCCCATATAGATGAATAATATTCTGGCATCATGAGGAAGGTTTTCATTGATGTATCTCATAGCTGGATATTCCAAGCGGTATTTATCTATATACTCATCACGGCTTAGTTTCCCTCTTATAAAGCTAAAAGGATCGACCTCTCTGTATTGATTGAAAATATAGACGCCATTTAGCCAGAGCGAAAAGAATAAGGCTGAAAAGACGATACCCGCCCCTATATGTTGTACGGTGCGCGAAACGGAAGTCTCCCCCAACCCCTGAAACATTTTCCTCACACCAAAAACGCCTAGTATTACCAGTGGGGGAACAATCGGTGAGACGTATCTTGCTCTCATATCGCTGCTGAAAAATGCAAAGCAGAAATACAAGACAGCAAAGGCGAGTATTATCTTCTTTTCGTTTCTGAGCACTTCAGGCTCTTTCCCCATTCGATAAAACGCAAAAAGGGGGAGAAGCAAAAGAAAGGGGTTGAGTTTGCCGTCAAAATACTGCGGGTTCCCGTCCTGTCCCTGGAAAAAGATCCTTATGGGAAGAAGTGCCATCTCCCACCAGGATTCATGATATATAGAGGATCTAAAGATAAAAAGGTTCGTCGACCTTTGAGCGGAGCTGTATTGAGGGTTGAACCACTGATCGTAGAGTGGGAAGATCGGATTGTTTGCCCAGAAGTAGTCTCTCATCATCCAGGGAGAAAAGAAGAGAAGGGCTACAAACAGGAAAAACATTCCATATCCGGCAGCCTTATAAAAGCCGGGTTTTCCACCTCCTCTGTATCTTGAATAAAGAAACGGGACAAAAAGGGTTAACAGGAAGACTGTTACCAGGCCATTATATTTCGTGCCCGCTGCAAGACCACAGAAAAAGGCAGATAGCATTAAATATTTTAAGGGAAAACCGTTTTCGATCCATCTCAACAAAAAGAGAAGCGATGCGGTGGAAAAAAATATGAGGCCCAGATCAACGTAAACAGTTATGGAGAGCTTTACAATAATGGGCACAGAAAGGAAAAAAATCACTCCAAGGATAGCATAGATAACGTTGATTCGACGCTTCAAGTAATTGAAAATGAGCCACGCTGTGAGCAATGCAAAGCTGAAATGGATAAACTTGGGAACAATGCCACTACCAAAATAGAGAGGAATCATATAGAGAAGATCCAAGTTCATCGGGTAATAAGAAAATATCATGGAAGGGATCTCATAAATCCCTCCATGTCTGAGATAAAGCTTGGGGACGGCTAAATGGTGAGTGAGGGCATCTTTGCTGACAGGTGGGACACAGGAGAGGATCACGATGGAAACAATCAAGACAGCCAAGAGAGCTAGAAGCAAGGCCTTGACACACCACAGAACAGCAGGATTTTCCACTATCTTTAATTCTGACGGGCTCAAGTCGTTTCCCCTTGGTTAGAGCTTAACCATAGCCTGCGCCTCGTGCCAAGCAGATTGATATAATGCACCACGTAAACAGGTTGTCAAAATAGCCTAAATGTAGTATTTGATCTATATCTTTTTCATACCTTATGCTTTCTTAAAACCCATTAGGTGAAGATGTGCAACAGGTATACCAGTCAATCGGATCGCATGCTGAACGACCCGTCTCGAACTGCCGCATGGCGGCCTTTGCCGTTGTTAGCCTAGCGATAGTCATCTTCTCTATTTACGCAAACACTTTTGACAGTTCATGGCATTTTGATGACGAACCTAACATTCTGGATAACAAGCCCCTGCACTTAACTGAACTTAGCTGGCAAAATATAAAGGGTACGTTTTTTGCCGGCAGTTATAGCGGAAGACTCTATCGTCCAGTAGCATGTCTCAGTTTTGCTCTCAACTACTATTTCGGGAGGGATAATGTCTTTGGCTACCATTTGGTCAATATTTCTATTCATGTTCTCGCTTGTCTTTTTCTATTCCTCTTCATCTATCACACCCTCAACCTCCCTATTTTAAGAGCAAGGTATGGGCCACAGTCTTATTTTATAGCCCTTCTTGCCTCTACGCTCTGGGCCATTAACCCAATACAAACACAGGCCATCACTTACATTGTTCAGCGCATGGCGAGCATGGCCGGGATGTTTTATATTATTTCGATATACTTTTATCTTAAGGGAAGAACATCTGAGCAGAATGCAGTAAAGGCCATCTTCTATCTTCTGTGTTTCATTGCTGGGGCATTTTCCTTTGGGTCAAAGGAAAATGCCGCCATCCTCCCGATCAGTATCTTCCTTTTCGACCTTTTTCTAATCCAGGGGCTTACAAAGGAGAATGTCAAAAAGAACCTTCTTTTTCTCCTTTTAGTGGTCCTTATCCCTCTGGGCCTGGCGCTAATACTCAAGGGCCCTTCCATATTTTCTGCCAAGATACTTTCAGGCTATGAGGGCAGGGGATTTACCCTGTTTGAGAGAGTATTAACCGAACCTCGTATAATATTATTCTATATTACCCTCTTATTATATCCCATGCCAGATAGATTATGCATAACTCATCATATCCCCATATCACATAACCTCATTGACCCACCCACAACCATAATAGCCATTTCTATAATCCTAATTATACTGGGCGCAGCCGTATTAAAATCCAAGAAATGGCCACTCATCTCTTACTGCGTGATATTCTTCTTCCTGAACCATTTATTAGAATCATCTATTTTCCCCTTAGAGCTCATCTTTGAACACCGAAATTATATTCCTTCCATGCTATTTTTTGTCCCAATATCCATTCTACTCTTAAAGGCAATACAATTCTTTTCCTATAAACGCAGTATGCAGGTAATTCTCTGTGCTTTTATCATCCTAGTTCTGATCGCTCAAGGCCATAGCACATTTATGCGTAACTTTATCTGGAAGACGGAGGAGAGCCTATGGTTAGATGCCGTCGATAAAAGCCCTGATCTACCCAGAGCACATCATAATTTGGGCAAGTATTATGGGGATACCGGTCAGCTAGAAAAGGCTATTGCCGAGTATAAAGAGGCAGTCAAACTGAAAAGAGGTTCCCATGCTCAAACCCACCATTTGACTCACTTTAATCTGGCCTTAATATATGTGAGCAATAATGAAGAAGATAAGGCGATAGATCATCTTCATAAAGCTATTGCAATATTCCCGCGTTATGCCGAGGCTTACAATAATCTGAGCATAATAGTGGCCAAGAGAGGAAAATACGATGAAGCCTATAATCTTCTCATAACGTCACTAACTTACAACCGAAATAGCTCCCAGGCCCACAACAATCTTGGCTATATACTCCTTAAAAAGAATCGAATTGAAGAGGCTATTCTCGAATTTAAAAAGGCCCTTGATTTAAAGGATAGCGATCCAACTGCCCTCCATAACCTGGGAATTGCCTATAAGTATAGGGGAGAGTTAGAAAAGTCAGAAAGGTGTTTTAAATCGGTATTAGCAAAAAACGCCAGGGCGTTGTTAACCCGGCTTCATTTAGCGGAAACTCTCTATCTTAGGGGAAAAGAGGAAGTTGCAAAACGTATTGTATCCAACACCCTTGATCTATTGCCACCGGAGGTGGTCTATTCAAAACTCAAGGTATTTTTTCAAAAGGATGCCTTTGAGATAGTGCCCGATAGGTCTATCATCCTGCCCTTGCTTAAGAATGCCTATCTCGAAAGGTCTGTGTCTCTAAAAAAGATGGGAAATGATTTGTGGAAAATAAAGGATGATACCTAAAAACTGGAAGGGATAGAAAGGGCATGCCTAATCAACAAAAAGGCCTGCCTTTTTACAGAATGATCTATAATGCCCCAACACTTCCACCCGGACCTGAGATCTCATAGGTTTTATCACCGCTATAATGATACGATTTCATATTATAAAGTGTAGTGTCGGCCGAACTAATTCCCACATATACATTAGCCGATGT
>Ga0114930_10001533_pt1 | contig 21845 bp, 23 predicted proteins | sample AnhtaG_FD_87300 | JGI IMG/M metagenome (GOLD analysis project Ga0114930, IMG submission 87300) | Deep subsurface microbial communities from Anholt, Denmark to uncover new lineages of life (NeLLi) - Anholt_01485 metaG | ecosystem: Environmental > Aquatic > Marine > Oceanic > Sediment | place... | reverse complement strand
CCATCTTAGAGATTGTTTACCAACCCCTCACCCTTTATCCCTCTCCCCTTGATAAGGGGAGAGGGATGGGAATTTCTTAAAGGGGCTTCGCCCCTTTTAATCCCCTTAATAAACAAACCCCGCCTTACTCTCTTTACAAAAGCCTTAGCTTGGTTACTCCAGGGTCTATAATGACCTCATCAGTTTCAAAATTCAATTTTAGCCGCCAGGCTTGAAGCGTTTTGGCACCAATCAGCACTGGCTCAGAAAGATTGGGGATTAGCATGAACTCATCAGAAAACCGATAGCCATCAATGTAAAAATTAAGGCGAATTGCCTCTTTTGCCGATAGGCTTTCACCTTCTTTAGCAGTTCCGAAATCCATTGGCTCGGGAAGAGGCTCTACCATTCCAAGTTCTTTGGCCAGCTCAGGCTTAATACAAGAATAACTAGCTCCACTATCAAAGATAGCCTTTACCGTCCTCTCCCCTTTAGAACCAACTAGTCTTAGCTCTTTCTCAATTACAGCCATTTAATTACTTTATTTTACCAAAATACCCTCCCTTGTCAAGGTTCTTTCGGCTCTATATTGAATTTGGGTAGCAATATCGGTGGTGGTGTGTCTCAGACGGCGGGAAAGGCATGTTAACATTGACTAGATTGTTTAGCAACCTATCCCCCGACCCCCTTCCCTTATCAAGGGAAGGGGGTATAATTTGTTTAGAGGGGCTACGCCCCTCTAAAACTCCCTTTGGTTTGACCATATTTTTAGTACCACCTACAATGAGGGGAAAAAAGAGGCTGGTAATGACACTCCCCTTTTGTCATTGCGAGGAGCGTAAGCGACAAAGCAATCTCTAGAATAATGAGATTGTTAGCAACCTATCCCCCGACCCCCTTCCCTTATCAAGATGATTGCAACACAATTGATGCATCTTCCGTGCTCTCAGGAGCGGGCGGAATAATGCCGTAGATTGTTACTTCGCCGCCATCTACGACTATTTTGTCTACGACTTCCCTTAGAATCTGTCGCTTGTCCTCAAAGTTAAGGCCGGTTAAGACGTTCGGTAGATTACGACAGAATTCATATAATCTCTCTTCGTTCAGTTCCTGGGCTTCGGCTTTGCGTAGCTCGGTATCAAGCTTTAGTTGTTCTTGGTTTAGCTTTGCCTCTTCGCTCTTTATCTCATCCATCTTTTGCTTTAAGGTCTGCAGGTCCATAGCACCTACCTTATAGGCCTCAAGCATCCTGTCTGCCTCGGTTTTCTTCTTCGCCAAAGCGTGCCGGACTCTTTCAAGATTCGCCCTCAAGTGCTCCAACGGTTTGTGCCCGTCCTTCTCTACCTGGTCAATAATGAGTTGAGGCTGAGAGAGAAGCCGCGAGACAGTATCCCAAATCAATGGCTCAAGTCTGTCTCCCCTTACACCGTACGAAGGGCACGGCTCTGGCAGAAAATCACCTTTAGACCGACAGCGATAGTAAGCCGTCCCTTTCGAAGTCCAGCCAGTGTATCTTTGCCCGCATTTTCCACATACCAGAAGCCCGCTCAAAAGGTATTCCCTCTTGGTATTCCTCATGGCGAAGGCTCGGTTCTTTTCAAACCGTGTCTGGACTTGTTCAAATGCTTCGCGTGAGATTATGGCTGGGATAGGGATACGTACCCACTCCTCTTTCGCTCTTATATAGTCCTTACCGTCTTTTTCACATCTCTTGTTATAATACCAGTCGCCGGTGTAAGCTTCGTTAGCAACTACGCGGTATATTGCGGCTCTTGTCCACCACTTCTTGCCCGCTGGCGAAGGTATGTCGAGCTTGTTCAAGCGCTTCTGGCAGGCGTACAGGGTAAGCTCGTCTTTGACCAGCCATTCAAACAACATTCGGACTATCTTGGCTTCTTCTTCATAGATTTCGTGCTTACCGTTTACCAGCCTATACCCGTAAAATGGCTTGCCACACGGTTGTTTCCCTTCCTTTGCCTTTCGGAGTTTGCCGCGTGTCGTGCGCTCTAATAGCTTCGTCCTCTCGTATTCCGCAAATAAGCCTTTCATGCCAAAAAGCATCCTATCCTCAGGATTCTGGCCCATTGATTGCGTAACGAAGTGAAGGTGGGCACCATGCCTTTCACATTCGTCGGCCAGTACCATGAGGTGTACCAGCTTGCGGGATAAGCGGTCGGGATCATAGACTATCACGGCATCAACTATCCTTTGCCTGATATGCTCTCTTAATTCATTAAGAGCTGGGCGGTCCAAAATTGTCCCGCTAATACCCTTGTCCATGAACTCCCGCACTATCTCCAAATTATGGTCAGCGGCAAAGTTGCGCATGGCTTCAAACTGTGATGGAATAGAATAGTTTTTGGCCTGGTCTTCGGTGCTGACTCTTGCATAAAGTGCTGCTCGCATTCAGAACCTCCTTTGCTAGCCTCTTACCGTACGGCACAGACTAACACAGAAATAATGGATGTTAGCCCTCGTTTCGATGAGGCTATATCCTATCGTCCAGTATATCATATGTTAATATTATCTGTGTTTGCCTCCAACGGGAAGTTGGCGAAACCGGGGTCTTGTGCCCTGAAATACGAAATCTAACTTGTACCGTCGTGTCCTCCTGCATCCTTTTGCACAACATTAACCTACTCTGTACTAACCGTATTATCACCCTTAAGTTCTTTCTCGATCAGCCTTCGCAGCTTCTATCTCGTCCTGAAACAACCACCCAGGTAAGGGTATCCATTCATGGCAGTGACCGCAGGAAAATGATCCTTCTTCATCAAGCTTCAGTTTACCCATACAGCGAGGACATGTCAATTCGGTATGCAGATTAAACCGCAGCGTTTTGGTTATAGAATCAATCCAATCTCCCACGCATTTTATGAAAAGGTCGTCAACATGCGGGCGTTCTAGAGGCTTAATAGTCGTTGTCGTTTTAGATTTTCGTAGCGGGTCATACTTTTGCACGGTCTTTAAGTTGACACCAGTCTTTTCTGCTGTCTCGGCCTGGGTGTAACCTTTCTTACGTAGCTTTATTATTGTATCTATTATAGACTTACGTAATCTTCCCATTGTTCCTCCTAAAGTGGGGCTGTTTTGGTATATCATAAGGTATGTCATAGTACATGTCAAGTGGTAGATATTAGCAATAAAACATCCACGAAAAGACCATAAAGCCCTCTTACATAATGCACACATTAGTACGATGCAGAGACAGCGTCCCGAATGTGGTGGAAAATCTAATCGGGTATATTCGTACCCTATGGCAAAGCAAAGACGAGGAGTCGAGGTATCAACAGGTAGAACTTTCAAAGCGGTGTTCAGTCTCTGTATTTAGTCGGTGAGTAACATTACGATGAACTGTTTAATTCGGAAGCCATTGCGTTTGCGATTACCGATTCAGGCCCCTCCTCTTACAATACTCGTGAATGCGCTATGCTGGTATAACTACAGTTACTGTTGTCCCTCTACCCGGTTCAGATTGTACCGTTAGAGTGCCATCAAGTAACTGAGCTCGCTCCTGCATCCCAGCCAGACCAAGCTTACCATCCCTGGCTAGATCGCCCATCGTCTTGGGAAGGTTAAACCCTTTGCCATTGTCACTGACGATTATCCTTGTTTTCCTCTCATCAAACTCCAATGTAATCTCCGCCTCAGTTGCTTGAGAATGCCGCCACACGTTTCTTAATGCCTCCTGCGCGATGCGGAAAAGAACTAGTTGTACCTCTTCATGGAGATGGCGTTTGGTACCAAGTACATTGACCTTTATCGCTATTCCTGAGTACTCTGCTACATCAGAGGCCAGCCATTCCAGTGCCGGCAACAGCCCAAGTCGATCTAGTGCTGCCGGCCGTAGGTCCTGGCTCAAACGGCGCACCCCCTGCAAGATGTTGTTGGTCTGCTGCCGTAGCTCCTCTAGCCGGAGACGATCGTCCTCTGACGGGCTCTTACCGCTGGAAGCCAGAGCGTCTAACTGACGAGAGAGCACAACCAGAGCCTGGATGGTTTCATCATGTAGCTCACGGGAGATGCGCTTTCTCTCCTCTTCTTGAGCCCTGGTAGCCTGCTGTAAATAGAAACGTAGGTTCTCCTGCGTCCGTTTTTCCTGAGTAACGTCCCTGGCAATATGCTGAAAACCGACAATTTGCCCACTGGCGAGGATCGGGTTGGTGGATAGCTGCACAGGCGTCTCAGACTTGTCCTTCCTAACCAGCGTCGCTTCTGAAAAGTGGCCCATAGCTTCGCCTCTGACGGGCAGGTCTTCCACCTCCTTGACACTGTCGATGCAGCCCTCTGTGAACAGGTCAGCTGATTTTATGCTCGATAACTCCTCCAGAGTATATCCTGTAAGCCTAGCCAAGGACTTATTAGCTGCAATGATGTTGTCCTGCAAATCGTGAAGCCAAATAGAATCGTGGGCACTCTCAAATAGCTCCCGATATTTTTCTTCGGATGTTTTTAATTCCTGTTGAGCCATTTCTAGCTGGGAAAGGTGTTCCCGCTCCCGGCGCAGCAACTTGAAGGAAAAGGCTACCAAGCCGCTAACAAAGCTGCCAGTAAGGAGAACGGCACCTGCTTCAAGTATGGCATCTGTGGGGCTCGGCGAGATGAAGACGGCACGAGGCAACATGCAGGCAAGCGCGGCCAGCGAAGTGATGGTAGTTCCCCTAAAGCCAAACAGGAAACCAGCCCAGACTATTGGTACCAGATAGAGGACTCGCTCTAAGGCATGGCGAGTTAAGCCAAGGTTGGTCATTATGTAGGTGAGGAATGCCGGGTGCCCAAGGGCTTCCTCATAGTGGGGAAGTGTGATAAGCACGAATAAAACTAGAATAAGCCACAAACCTGGTTTACGAATTACCCTTGTCAGCCAGCTTATCAATGCTCGGTGTGCCCCATCCATACCTCAAGCATCCTCCAAAGTGCTAATTCTTAGGGTATATCCTCAAGGGTAATCCAGCCCTCTTTTAAGGCACGCACCACAGCTTCAGTCCGTGAGCTAACCTGTAGTTTGTTGAAGATATGGCCGAGGTGAGCCTGAACAGTGCGGAGACTGAGACAAAGCTCGTTGGCGATATGTTGGTTGCTTAAGCCCCGGGTTGCCAGTCTGAGGACCTCCCTCTCACGTTCAGTGAGTGCCTCCAAAGACTTCTGCTCTCGGGGTTCGCCAGAAACAGGGATAAAACGGTTTAGCACCTTGCGGGCAATTGACGGGTGAAGCACTGACTCTCCAGCATATACTGCTCGCACAGCATCAATGAGTTCACGGCCACGAATGCTTTTTAACAAGTAGCCAGCCGCCCCAGCTTCTAGGAGGCTGAAGACAAATTGGTCATCGTCATAGGCACTAAGTATCAGCACAGCTATGGTAGGATAGAGTGCCTTTATCTGCCTGGTAGCTTCGATGCCATCGAGCTTGGGCATGGCAATGTCAATTATAGCAACATCCGGCTTGAAGGTACCAGCCAGTTGCACTGCTTCTTCCCCATCGCCAGCCTCAGCAACTACATTCAGGTCTGGTTCCTGCTCCAGAATCTGGCGAGTGCCCTCTCGCACCACGGCATGGTCATCAGCGATTAGAATTTTGATCTTACCCAAATGGCATCCTCCTTGCTTCCCTCATCTCCATTATACCCCATTTTGGCTAAGGTCTCAACTCGGGAACGGGCTCGACATGTGCGCTGATATACTGGTGTGGGCAGGCATATTTGCCTAATTTTAGGCAGTTACGGGTAGGTATAAAGCACAAGGTGAAGGCAGGCAGTTTAGGTGTTTTTGGAGGTTAGAAATAGGTGGTACAGCGGAAGCCGGGTTTGTTAGTAGGATGGTAAGCTGATAGTGGAGGTAAGAGGAAGGGTAATGGGAGAGATGGAAGAGTCGCCGGTCTAGCTTCATAGTCCCGCTCTTACTCCGGAAGCCAAATAAAGGAGGTGAAATTACATGGAAACGGCACTGGCAATCTTAATGGTTCTCGGAATCTTCGTTGGTGTCCCTGCTCTAATTGGCTTTGCCACAGCTGGCGTGTATATCCTGAGCGACCGCCGAGTTCGAAAGGCTAAGGCTGCGAAAGCTTTGGAGGCAGTTACTGAAGTTCCGGGCGTGCAACCTGCTGAAACTCCAGCCGAGGAACCGACTCGCGAACCTGTTGAGGTGAAATAGCACCAATGCCCGGACATTTGAAATCATGGAGTTGGATGGGCATGAAAGGAGACGAAGTCCGTGGAGCTAGTGTAAGCGATTTCGATGGCAGTCGGGATCTTCGTCATCTTCCCGGGCATCGTCATCGGTTTCGGAATCCGTCGGGATGTTCGGCTCCGGTGCGCTCGAACGGCTCGCACCCACAGGACAATGACCAAAACAGGCATAACCCAGTCGACTTCTGTCGATAGTGTACAAGAGGGTCCTGCGCCGCGGAGGTGACCTGAACCATGGCGGGCTCAGTTCGCCATTAGGATCCGCGACCTGAAGCAAGGTAGAAAGCTCACCCGCCGAGAGTGTCCTGGCTAAAGAGGTGAAACATGGAAATTTTTATAGCCGTACTTATAGTGTTGGGGATCTTTGTCGTCATCCCTGCCATAATCGGGTTTATCGTGGTTGCCGTGGTTAGTGGTCTATTTCAAGTCGTTCGTGACAGGCTGCGAAAGAGAGTCGCTGCTCTTCAGAGGAAGGTAGTACGAACGGCTAAGGAACCAGTACCTCGGAGGGTTACTTAATAATGACTAAAGAGAAGTTACTTCGGAAGGCTGCTTTGAGAGGGGGGAGCTTATTTTAGCTTCCCCCTTTTGGGAGAGGTAGCACAATTTGTGTTAAATAGAAGCCACCTCAGGAAAGTGGCATAACCTATCGAGGAACAGGGGGAGTTTGATGGAGAAGAAAACGCGAACCAATACTTTCGTAGAGGAGATTAGTGCCGTTCCCGGCGGGGAGGGAATTCGCTTGTGTATCCAGTGTGGTACCTGCACTGCATCCTGCCCTAGCGCTGATAGGATGGAGCATACACCGTCACAGCTCATCGCCATGGTACGGGCGGGGATGCGTGAGGAGGTTTTGTCCAGTAACGCTATGTGGTACTGCCTGTCTTGCTATCTGTGCACAGTGCGTTGTCCCAGAGGGATTAAGCTGACCGACCTTATGCATGCCTTTGAGGGCATAGCAGTCCGCGAACACTTGAGTCATGGACGAACGCTGACGCCTGCCATGTATCGAAGCTTCAGCGACTTCGTCTACAGTCTGGGGAGCCTTCCCGAGGTAGGATTTATGGCCTGGTTCTACCTTCTGACTAATCCGCTACGTGCCCTGAGGATGCTCCCTGTAGTACTGAGTTTGCTTAAACATAGACGCCTGTCTATTAGAGCTAGGAGGCTGACGCCGGAAGGGACTAAACAGCTTAAAGCTATCCTTGACAAGGCTGAATCTCTAGGAGGTGTTGCTTGAAGTATTATACCTATTTCCCTGGCTGTTCTTGCTCCCACGGGGGAGCAAAGGCGTATGGCTGGTCAACCCAAGCGGTGAGCAAAATTCTCGCTATGGAGCTCATCGAGCTTGAAGATTGGAACTGCTGCGGTTCTACACCCTATAACTCAATTGATGAGCTAGCCTCTTTTTGTCTGTCAGCTCGCAATCTTGCTTTGGCAGAAAAGCGGGGATTTGACTTGGTGACGCCGTGTAGCTCTTGCTATGTCATGCTGAACCGAACAAATTCCCATCTTAAAGAGTATCCGCAGGTCAAAGCTAAGGTAGATGAGGCTCTGGCTGCCGGTAACCTTGAGTACGGCGGGACGGTTAGGGCTCGGCACCTCCTCGATGTTCTTATAAATGACATTGGTTATGATGAGATTAGCTCCAAAGTGGAAAGGAATCTCAGTGGGCTGAAGGTGGCACCTTACTATGGCTGCCAGATAGTCCGCCCTAGATTAGGCTTCGATCACCCAGAATTTCCTCAATCGCTGGATAAACTGATTGCTAGTCTGGGAGGAGAACCTGTTCCCTTTCCTCTGAAGAGCCGCTGTTGTGGTGGGGCTCTGATTATATCTGAAGAGACGCTAGTACTGGACTTGATTAGAAAGCTTCTTGATTGCGCCGTGAGCAACGGCGCGGAGTGCCTGGTTACGGTTTGCCCCCTGTGCCAGACAAACTTGGATGCCTATCAGAGTCGGGTTAACAAGAGGTATAAAACCAACTTTAGCCTTCCCATTCTATTCTTCACCCAACTGATGGGTCTAGCCTTTGGACTTAGTGACGAAGACTTGGGTTTGAAGACGAACATAGTATCATCCAAGGAGGTTTTGGCACAGTGTTTATAAGAGAAACTGGGCAAGAGGTATCACCACGGTTTGGGAGTGCCGAAGGTGGCGGATATTTCAAGTCCAGCATACTGCCAATGGTTACAGGACCTTTGATTGGATTGGCATACATAACTCTTATGCCTTTAATAGGCGTCGTTACGGTCATTCTACTTGGAACATATCAGTTAGGTCGAGTGCTGCGAGCATTGTTGAAACGCTAGTGAGATGCAGTTTGGGAACAACGAAAGCTGTAATCAAAACCAATGTCTCTAACAGGAACTTTCTAGGAGGATGAGTTGGAACGAAAAATCGGTGTCTATATCTGTCACTGCGGGAGCAATATAGCCGGGACTGTCAATTGCGAAGAGGTGGCCGAATTTGCCCAGGATTTAGACTCAGTGGTCGTCGCCCGCGACTACAAGTACATGTGCTCTGAGCCAGGGCAGAATCTTATCAAGGAAGATATTAGAGAGCAGGGGCTTAACCGGGTAGTGGTAGCTTCCTGCTCACCGCGGATGCATGAGCCTACCTTCCGCCGTGCCTGTCAGGACGCTGGGCTAAATCAGTATCTATTTGAAATGGCTAACATCCGGGAGCACTGTTCCTGGGTGCATGAAGATGGTGGAATGGCAACCGAGAAGGCTAAAGCCCTGGTGAGTGCAGCAGTAAGGCGCGTCTATTATCATGAACCACTGGAAACAAAAGAGGTTCCGGTTAATCCAAATGTGCTGGTTGTAGGTGGGGGTATTGCCGGGATTCAGGCAGCACTGGAGGTTGCCGATTCCGGGCACCAGGTCTATCTGGTTGAAAAAGAGCCGAGCATTGGCGGGCACGTGGCCCAGTTTGATAAGACCTTCCCCACCTTGGATTGCGCCGCCTGTATCCTGACCCCGAAGATGACCACTGCAGGGCAACACCCTTACATCCAGCTTATGAGCTATAGCGAGGTAGTAGATGTCTCGGGATATGTCGGCAATTTCAAGGTCAAAATTCAACGGAAGGCGCGTTATGTTGATGAAGTCAAGTGTACCGGTTGTGGTGATTGCACCAAAGTTTGTCCTGTTGAGCTAGAAAGCGAATTTGAAGAAGGTTTAGCCAAGCGCAAGGCTATTTACATTCCCTTTCCTCAAGCCGTCCCCAATAAAGCTGTTATCGATAAACGAGGCTACCCACCCTGCTGGGCTGCCTGCCCTGCTGGCGTCAATGCTCAAGGCTATATCGCTCTTATCTCCCAGGGTAAGTTCAGAGAAGCCTTGGAGGTGGTGCGCAGAACCATGCCCTTCGCCGGGGTCTGTGGCCGGGTGTGCAACCACCCTTGCGAAATAGACTGTGAGCGGGGGAGGCTTGATGAGCCTATGTCCATCCGGGCGCTGAAGCGATTCATAGCCGATTACGAGCTGAAGGTAGGCAGAGAGAAAGCAACCCCCGCTGAGCGGACAAAGGAGGACAAGGTAGCCATCATTGGCTCTGGACCCGCAGGGTTAGCTTGTGCCTATGACCTAGTCAGGAAGGGATACCCCGTGACGGTGTTTGAAGCCCTTCCTATGGCTGGCGGTTTGTTGCGCTACGGGATCCCCGAATACCGGTTACCGAAGAAGGTGTTGGATAATGAGATTGACTACATAAAAGAGCTTGGGGTGGAGATAAAGACAAATACCCCGTTGAAAAACCTGGAGTACGTCTTTAATCAGGGATATAAAGCGATATTCATAGGCGTTGGTTGCCAAGCAAGCATGAAACTTGGTATCCCCAACGAAGATACTAAAGGGGTAATCCTTGCTCTCGATTTCTTGAAGCAGGTGAATTCTGGGGGCAAGGTCAGTTTAGGTGACCGGGTGGCGGTTATTGGCGGTGGTAGCGTTGCTATCGATGCTGCCCGGGTATCCTTACGTCTTGGAGCCAAAGAAGTTCACCTTGTTTGTCTAGAGACTAGGGACCTCACCTCTAAAGACAGGATGCTTGCTCAGGACTGGGAGATTGAGGAGGCAGAGGACGAAGGATTAATTATCCATCCTTCTTTAGGTCCGAAGGAAATTTTGACTAAGCAAGGAAAGGTTATTGGCTTAGAATCTATTATTTGTACTTCTGTTCGAGATGCCGATGGCAGGTTTGCTCCAAAGTTTGCTGAAGGTCCAGGCCCTACTATACAAGCAGATACAATAATAGTTGCCATTGGACAAAGACCGGGAGAGGCAGTTTTCAAAGAAATAGAGAAAGGCGCGATACAAACCATGAAGGTAGACAGCATCACACTGGAGACGAATATTGACGGTGTTTTCGCTGGTGGTGATGTGGTGGCTGGTCCAGCTGATGTCATTGCTGTTATTGCTGCGGGAAAGGAAGCAGCTACCTCTATAGATCGCTACCTCAGCGGAGTGGACTTAAAGGAAGGGAGACCAGAGCAAATTACCAGGGTCAAAGAGGTCTCAAAGGAAGGTGTAGTTAAAAAGATCAGAGCTACTATGCCCATGCTTGCTCTGGGTAAAAGGGACGGCTCCTTTGCTGAGGTTGAGCTTGGCTTTGACGAAAAAACAGTGATTGAGGAGGCCAAGCGTTGCTTGAACTGCGCTGCCTGTTCGGAATGCTTGGAGTGCGTAAAAGCCTGTGAGGCTCAGGCTATCAATCCTGAAATGGAGGATGAGATTGTTGAGGTTGATGTCGGTTCTATTATTGTCGCCACTGGCTTCCAGCAGTTTGACCCCTCGGTAATCTATGAATATGGCTATGGGCGCTATGATAATGTGATTACCGGCCTCCAGTTTGAAAGGATGTCCAATGCCTCAGGACCCACTGAAGGTGAGATTCTCCTGTCTGATGGGCGGAAACCGGAGAGCATAGCTATTCTGCACTGTGTCGGCAGCCGTGATGAGAATTACCATAAATATTGCTCACGGGCCTGCTGCATGTACTCGCTGAAATTCTCTCATCTGCTAAGAGAAAAACTCCCTGAAGCGGCTGTCTATGAGCTATATATTGACATGCGCTGCGCTGGTTCGGGCTACGAAGAGTTCTATGAGCGGCTTCAGGAGGAGGGGGTCAACTTCGTGCGGGGGCGCGCCGGTGAGATTACCAACATTGCCGAGACCCCTGAGGAGGAGGGTAAGCTGATTGTAATCTGTGAAGATACCCTGGTCCGCCGTAAACGGCGTATCCCGGTTGATATGGTCATCCTGAGCTGTGCTCTAGAACCCACCGCCGATGCCGAGCAGATAGCCAGAACCTTCTCCTTAGGCAGAAAAGCGGATGGCTTCTTCCTGGAGAAGCATCCCAAGCTCGACCCGGTAGCCACCATGACCGACGGTGTCTTTGTCGTCGGTTGCTGCCAGAGTCCGAAGGACATCCCTGACACTGTGGCTCAGGCGTCAGCTGCCGCTGCCCGGGCACTGGCAATGATTAGCAAGGGCAAGGTTGAGATTGAGGCAGCCACGGCAGTCGTTGATGAGGAGCATTGTGCTGGCTGCAAGATATGTGTCGACCTCTGTCCATACAAGGCTATCTCTTTTGATGAGGAGAAAAAGGTATCCCGTGTTAATGAAGTAGTGTGCAAGGGCTGCGGCGTCTGCGTGGCTGCTTGCCCCAGCGGTGCTATTACTGGCAAGCACTTCACCACTGAGGAGATTATGGCTGAAATCGAGGGGGTTTTGGTATGAGCTTTGAACCAAAGATTGTGGGCTTTCTTTGCAACTGGTGCTCATATGCTGGTGCTGACCTTGCCGGCACTTCTCGCAAGAAGTATTCTCCCAATGTAAGAGTAGTGCGGGTCATGTGCAGCGGAAGGGTAGACCCTACATTCATACTTAAAGCCTTTGAGAAGGGGGCTGATGGTGTACTCATCTGTGGCTGTCACCCCGGTGAATGCCACTATGCTGAGGGAAATTATAAGACAGCCCGGCGTATCCCCCTCCTGAAAAAGATGCTGTCTCAACTGGGGATCGAGGATGAGCGGGTACGGTTGGAATGGGTCTCGGCATCAGAGGGAGACCGCTTTGCTTCTATAGTTGATAATATGACGGAACAAATAAGACGACTGGGACCTTTCAGTCGTAACGGTGGATGCGAGAATGGCTAAACCAAAAATAGCTCTATATTGGGCAGCCAGCTGTGGCGGCTGTGATGTAGCAGTTCTCGACATTAACGAGAAGATACTTGATGTGGCGGCAATTGCCGATATTGTGTTCTGGCCAATCGCCCTGGACTTCAAATACCACCACCTTGAAGCAATGGAGGATGGGGCTATTGATTTATGCCTGTTTAATGGCGCTATTAGGAATTCGGAGCAAGAGAGGATTGCCCATCTGCTCCGTGCCAAGTCAAAGGTAATGGTAGCTTTCGGTGCTTGTGCCTGCTTTGGCGGCATACCAGCACTGGGGAATTTCACCAACCGGGCTGAGATATTCGAGCGAGCCTATGTCGAGGCGCCGTCAAATGCCAACGCTGATGGCACCTTTCCCCAGACCCTGACTAAGGTTAGTGAAGGTGAACTGGAGTTACCTGAGTTCTTTGACACCGTATTAACCCTGGCTCAGGTAGTAGACGCTGAGTACTTTGTGCCTGGCTGTCCACCACCGGTGGATATTATCCTGAAGGTAGTAGACCTTTTTGCCACCGGTCAGTTGCCTCCAGTGGGGTCAGTAATTGCCTCAGATAAAACGTTGTGTGACGAGTGCGACCGGGTAAAAGAGGAAAAGAAGATAACCAAGATTTATCGTCCTCATGAGATTATCCCTGACCCGGAGAAATGCCTCCTGGAGCAGGGGATAATATGCTGTGGTCCGGCTACCAGGGGCGGTTGCGGGCTCAGATGCATTAAAGCTAACATGCCCTGCCGCGGCTGCTTCGGACCACCACCAGGGGTCCTTGACCAGGGAGCAAAGCTGGTTAGTGCTATCGCCTCTATTTATCAAGGTAATACTGAGGAAGAGATTGCCGGGATGGTGGAAGAGATAATTGACCCTGCCGGCACTTTTTATAGATTTGGGCTGGCGGATTCAATGCTGAAGAGAAAGCGTCTTCAACAGGCTGAAGGGAGGGCATAGAATGAAAAAGATTACTATTGACCCGATAACCAGGCTTGAGGGACATGGCAAGATAGAGATTTTTCTCAACGATGAGGGTGATGTTGAGAATGCCTATCTTCAGATCCCTGAGCTTCGTGGTTTTGAGAAATTCTGCGAGGGAAGGCCGGTTGAGGAGATGCCCCGGATAACCCCACGCATCTGTGGGGTCTGCCCCGGAGCTCATCACCTGGCATCTACTAAAGCTACTGATGCTGTTTATCATGTAGACCCCCCGCCAGCAGCCAAGAAACTGAGAGAGCTATTTTATTGTGCGCATATGATTCACTCTCATATTGCTCACTTCTATGCCCTGGCAGCTCCAGACTTTGTCTTGGGACCCACCAGCGACCCAGCAGAGAGAAACATCCTAGGGTTAATAGCCAAGGTTGGTCTTGAAGTTGGCGGTGAGGTAATAAAACATCGAGCTTATGCCCAGGATATTCAATCAGTTATCGGGGGTAAGGCGACCCATCCTGTGTGTGGTTTGCCGGGAGGGATGAGCAAGGCAATCACTGAGGAGGAACGAAAAGACTTTGAAGAAAAAGCCAAATCATCGGTGGAGTTCGGTAAATTTAGCCTGAAGCTGTTCAATGACCTGGTACTGGCTAACAAGGAATACCTAGAGATGATAACTGGTGATATCTATACTATGAATAGCTACTACATGGGGATGGTTGATAGTAATAACAAGGTGAACTTCTATGAAGGCGATATTCGTGTCGTTGACCCTGAAGGAAAAGAGGTTGCCAAATTTAAACCGGCTGACTATTTGGAGTATATAGCCGAGCACACTGAGCCCTGGTCTTATCTAAAGTTTCCTTTCTTGAAGAAGGTTGGCTGGAAGGGGTTGGTTGACGGCAAGGACAGCGGGGTTTATCGGGTAAATTCTCTGGCTCGGCTTAATGTGGCTGATGGCATGGCAACGCCCCTGGCTCAATCCGAGTACGAGAGGATGTTTGAGACCTTAGGTGGCAAGCCGGTGCATGCCACACTGGCATTCCACTGGGCGAGGCTAATTGAACTATTATATGCTGCCGAGCGCCTATTGGAGCTTTGCCAGGATGGAGAGGTCACCAGTCCTGAGGTTAGAACCATCCCAACTGCCACTCCCGATGAGGGAGTTGGCGTCGTCGAGGCTCCTCGCGGCACCCTATTCCATCACTATCAGACCGATAACAAGGGCATTATTCAAAAGGTGAACCTGATTGTGGCCACGGTGCAAAATAACCCGGCGATGAATATGTCAATCAAGAAGGCAGCCCAAGGATTAATTAACAAGGGGAAGGTGGTATCAGAAGGACTTCTAAATATGGTTGAGATGGCATTTCGTGCCTATGACCCCTGTATGGCCTGTGCTACCCATACTCTCCCTGGGCAGATGCCACTGGAGGTGGTTATCTGGGATAGCAAAGGGAGCGTGGTTAAGAAGTTTAGTCGGCACTAGCATCCGGAACCGCAAAGAGCTGGAATATGAAGACACTAGTTTTAGGACTGGGTAACCCGATTCTCAGTGATGATGGCGTAGGTATCCATGTTGCTAGAGCTCTAGAAGGTAGACTTAACCAACAAGAGGTAACAGTTGAAGAGACCAGTATGGCTGGCCTCAGCCTGCTGGATTTGCTGGCTGACTATGACAGAGCCATCATCGTTGATGCTATTCAGACCAGACAGGGAAAGGTTGGTCAGGTTTATCGGCTTGAGCTAGAGGCATTCGATACCACCCAACATGCCAGCACACCTCATGATGTTAACTTTGCTACCGCCCTTGAACTTGGCAACCGGCTCGGTTTGACTTTGCCTAGGCAGATCGATATCTTTGCCATCGAGGTGGCAGATGTGAGTACTTTCAGCGAGGAGTGTACACCCGAAGTGAGACGGGCGATCCCTGTTTGTGTTGAAAAAGTCATTCAGGAGCTGAAAGGAGACCACGATGCATAATTTGGCGATGGCTCAAAGCATTTTGCAGGCAGCGTCTAAGGTGCACAAGGTCTATGATAAAGCACAAACGCCATATCAGCGATTACTCAAGGCTGGCATACTTACCGAGGCTAAGCGGCAAGAACTGGCGGTAACCTACCATGGTCTTAACCCTGTCGAACTCTTGAAGCAAATCAATGAGAACCTGGAGCACTTGTGGGCTATGGCGGAATACTCCTCCCATCAACAAAGGGAAGTCAAAACTTATGAGGCTTCGGTAACATGATTTATGACGCAACTATATCCTTTTGGGTAACAGTTTGTTTTGACGCAACACGGTAGGTGATTCGGTATCCTTCCACTGGGATTGGGCCTGTGAGATACTGAGCCCGAGGCAAGTGCACAATCTGGAGAGGTATACTAGGTATCACCTTGAATTAGCCAATCAGACGCTATAGCTGCTGTGGTGCAAGAGGAGGTGAAGCTCAATGGCAGCCAAGGCTTTTGTTCTCATCGAAACAGCGGTGGGCAGGACTAAGGAAATTGTCAGTGCCCTTAAGCAGCTAGAAGGGGTGAAATCGGTTGACCCCGTGACTGGTCCCTATGACGCCATTGCCGTCATAGAACGGGAAAGCCTGACTGATATTGGTGACTTAGTCACTAGTAAAATCCACCCTGTTCCCGGCATTTCCAGAACTGTTACCTGCTTAGCCTTGTCTTAATAGATTGTCATCTTTGCCATGAGGTGGAAAATGCCCAGATTACGAATGGAACAAACACAGTCCTTACAAATGAGGCAGGAACTAAGACAAATTCTGCGAATGGAACAGGCTAACCTCCTGGAAATGCCTGAGGATGAGTTTAATAAGCTCATTACTGAGACAGAGCAGAACCTCCTTTTCAAGAGGCTTTACCAGAGAGAAAAGCTAATCCACTATCAGAGATTCCCCAGAATTGATATCTCATCCAGTTTTTATCAACTTAAAGAGGAGATGGTAGCCGATAGAGGTTCTCTTGATATTGAGTCGCTTCTGTTGAATAAGGAGCATATTATTCATCAAATACAAAAATTAGGATTGGAGAAATTCAAGCGATATTTCTTATTCCCTGAATCAGGGATGACCCTTGAAGAGATCGCCAGAGAGTGCGACTTGGAGGTCTCAGAGGTTCATAGGATAAATAACCTTGTTGATGATTTCTCTATCAGGAGTGAGTTTTATCATCCCTCCAATGTCACCTCAGGCGGCATTCGCTACTCCAAGGTCGCCTCAGTGGAGAAGGATGAAACGGGCTTTATTATCGCCTACTTTTCAGCTTATCTCGCCCGAGGTCGGTATTTGATTGATTATGAAAGATTTGAGGAGTTGAAGGCGGCTGGTACGTTCACCGAGGCTGAATTCAAGGAAGCCAGGCAGTTATTCAAGAAGCTGGAACTAGTTAATAGCCGTAAGGACACACTAGCTCAAATACTGCAAAATATTATTGACAAGCAGTCACTCTATCTAGAGTCTCGCGATTTGAAGTCTCTTTTACCCTTCAGTCAAAAGGAGCTAGCCGAAAAGATTGGGTTTGCTCCGAGCTCGGTCAGTCGCGCTATCAGAGGCAAAAGTATAGACACCCCCTGGGGTAGAGAAATCCCCCTTAAAGACTTTTTCCCTAGACCGAGGAGGTTTAGGAAGGAACTGCTCAGGCAGCTTCTTGAAACTGAGAAGGGGCTTTCCTCAGATGAGGCAATCCGGACCAAACTCTGGGAGAAATTTGGCGTGGCAATCTCCCGGCGCTCGGTAGCGAGCCTGAGAAAGGAGCTGAAAATACCTGCAGCCTGGAAGAGAAAACAAGCTTTAATTCAGCAGAGGAAACTATGACCAACGATCTCACCCCAAAGAGCACCTGGCAGCGCTGGAAGGAAAGCAGTGCCAGAAAAATTATTGAATGGCTACCGGAGGACCAGGGACCAAGAGGTATGCGGAGCCCTCATTTCTGGATAATCGCTGCTCTAATGGCAGTTCTTACCCTCGTTTACTATGCGGGACACACTCCTTTAGCCCATTTCGGAGGCTTCTTTACCTGCACTTATGTTCACGACGTACATCGGGCTTTGTTTTTGTTCCCAATAATCTACGCCGCTGTGGCTTTCAGGGGCTGGGGAGCTTTAAGTACTTCGTTTCTTTTCCTGTGTGTTGTGTTGCCACGTCCCTTTCTCTGTAGCCCATACGTTGCTCCGCTGCTTAGGCCACTTCTCTTTGTCCTGTTTACGGCTTTCCTCGGCTTGTTGACAGCGATGCTAATAGATCGCATAGAGAAAGAAGGAAAGGCCCATGCCGCCCTAAAGGTAGCTTACCAGGAGCTTAGCGAATATGATCAACGCCTTAGAGATAACCAGGCACAGCTAATTCAAGCTGAGAAATTGACCTCTCTAGGTCAGATGGCAGCCTCTATTGCCCACGAGGTTAATAATCCTCTGGCTGGTGTCCTCGTCTACACTCAATTGCTGACTAAAAAGATAACTGGCGACAAATTCTCCAAAGAGATTGCCCTTGACCAATTATCGAAAATGGAATCAGAACTCACTCGCAGTACCAGATTAATCCGAAACCTCTTGGATTTCGCTCGGCAGTCGCCGCCAACTCTTAGAGAGGTGAACCTTAATGATGTCATTAATCGAGCCCTTGACCTGGCTGCTCATTCGGCTGAGCTACAGAATATCCAGGTGATAAAAGAGCTTAACCCATCCTTACCTAAGCTCATGGCTGATTTTGGTCAACTTCAACAGGTCTGCACCAACCTTATTCTGAACGCTATTCAGGCAATGCCTGAAGGAGGCAAGCTAACCCTCCGCACCTCAGCCGATAATAGTCAGGTCAAGGTAGAGATCCAGGACACGGGTTGTGGTATTTCTCAAGAGAATATGCACAAACTGTTCACGCCCTTCTTCACCACCAAGGAGAAGGGGAAGGGCGTAGGCCTGGGTCTGGCAGTGACCTATGGAATTATCCAGCTCCATCAGGGTAGAATAGAAGTGCAAAGTAAAGAGGGGGAGGGTACTACCTTTACTATCTACCTGCCACTGTACCATGAAGAAGGAGGAAACCAATGAAGGTAAAGAAAAGGAAGATTTTGCTTGTAGAAGATGAGACGGTGGTGAGAGACGCTCTACGGGACTGGCTTACGGAGGATGGATTTGTTGTTGATGTTGCAAAAGATGGGGAGGAAGCTCTAAAGAAAATCAAAGAGGAAGAGTTTGGTGCTATTGTTTTTGATTTAAGGCTCCCGGGCATTGATGGTTTGCAAGTATTCGAGGAAGCCAAAGAGCTTAAACCCGAAACTAAAGGGGTAATTATTACCGCCTACCCTTCAAAAGAAACGCTGGAAAAGGCGAAAAGCTTGGGACTCCTCGACTATTTGACTAAACCTTTTAAGGTTGAAGAACTGGAAAGGATAATCAGTGGAGCGCTGGGAGAATTAGAAGAGGGGAAAATAAGCAAAGAACACATCTGGTTAGAACTTGGGGCTGTTTCTTATCGACTCTGTGATCGCGACTATGACTGTGGTCACTGTGCTTTTGCCCAGTACATGCAAGAGAGATTTGGAACGATAGCGCTCATCGGTGAAGATGAGGTTGAGAAGCTCAGGCAATTGCCTGGCAGTCAAAGACAGTGCCGGTATGCCTCAGTACATTTTGTTAAGAAGGAGAAGACAGGCATAGGTTAAGAATAGAAGTGCAAAGTAAAGAGGGAGAGGGTACTACCTTTACCATCTATTTACCGCTGTACCATGACGAAAACGATGAAGAAAAAGGCTAATATCCTTATCGTTGATGATGAAGCCATTATTCGCGAATCGCTTCGTGACTGGCTAAGCGATGTCGGTCACCAGGTACTTATTGCAGAGAATGGCCCCCAGGCCCTTGAGATTATCGTAAAGGAGAAGCCGGGCATTGTTATTGCTGATTTGGTAATGCCTGGGATGGACGGGATTGAGCTATTAAGGAGGGCCAAGGAAATATCTCCTAACATTGAGGTGATCATTATCACTGCCTATGGTAGTATCCCCACGGCTATTACTGCTATGAGGCAAGGCGCCTATGACTACATCGAGAAGCCCTTCTGCCCGGAGAAGGCAGAGCTATTGGTTAAGAAACTGGTGGAGCATCAGCGGCTAATTGAGGAGAATATTTCCCTGCATCAGAAATTAGAGGAGCGCTACCGATTTGAGAATATCATTGCCAAGAGTGCTAAGATGCAGCAGGTAATCGAGGTGATTAAGATCGTCGCCAGGAGTAATGCCACTGTGTTGATTACTGGTGAGAGCGGCACTGGGAAGGAACTGGTAGCACGAGCCATCCACTCTCAGAGCTACCGTAAGGATAAGCCCTTTGTCGCCGTCAGTTGTGCTGCTTTGCCGGAGAGCCTTCTTGAGAGTGAGCTATTTGGACATGAGAAGGGTGCCTTTACCGGGGCTCACGCTCAACGGAGGGGAAAATTTGAAGTCGCTAACAGAGGCATTCTCTTCCTAGATGAGATTGGTGAAATGAGTGCCAATATCCAGGTTCACTTGCTCAGAGTCTTGGAGGAGAAGGAATTCACCAGAGTCGGCGGTAATGAGCTAATCAAGGTCAATGTGAGGGTCATATCAGCGACCAATAAGGACCTGAAAAAGGCGGTAGCCGGCGGGCAATTCCGTGAAGACCTTTATTATCGACTCAATGTGGTTACTATTGAGTTGCCTCCGTTGAGAGAGAGGAAAGAAGACATTCCCCTCTTAGCCCAACATTTCTTGAAAAAGTTTGCTGTAGAAAATCAAAAGGAGATTACCGACTTCTCTCCCGAGGCTACTGATTTTCTCTTGAAATATGAGTGGCCGGGTAATGTCCGAGAACTGGAGAATGCTATTGAAAGGGCGGTCATCTTAACCAAGAATTCTTATATTGAAGTTGCTGACCTGCCCCAAGAAAACCTACTATTGGCTCACTCAGCCCCACTAGGGGAAAGCCTTGGAGAGGTCGAGAAAAGCCATATTCTGAATATACTCAGCGAAACTGGCGGGAACTATAGTGAAGCTGCCAGAATCCTGAGAATTTCCAGAGTGACACTCTACAACAAGATTAGGGCATATGGATTAGATGTAAAGAAAATAAACACTGACTGATTAATTATTTTACAATTAAACTTTTGCTTAAAGCACAGACTTAGGCTATCCTGACTATTTAGGATGGCCTTTTCTTTTGGCAAGAAAATTGCACCTAAATAGAGTGGAGGTGATAAAAAATGAGAAAGCAGACAATTCTAAAGGAGGAAAAAATTAAAGTAGGTGAAGAGATGAAACCGATATTGATAGTAGAGGATGAAGCCATTATGAGAGAGTCTCTCCGAGATTGGCTAACTGATGGTGGTTACCAGGTAGAGACTGCCGAGGAGGGAGAGGAAGCGTTAAAAGCCATTGCTGAGCAGGATTTTGGTATCGTAATCCTTGACCTGAAGTTGCCTGGGAAGGATGGGGTTGAGATATTACGAGAGGCTAGAGCGACGAAGCCGCAGCTCAGGGGAATCATCATTACCGCCTATCCTTCGGTACAGACAGCAGTAGAGGCGATGAAGGAGGGCGCTGTTGATTATTTGCCTAAACCCTTCGACCTTAATGACCTTGAGAAAACAATTCGGGATACCCTGGGACCAGTTCAGGTGGAGATAAGGCCGAAGGCTGTCACTGAGGAAGCTATAGCTGAACCAGTTACAGTAGAGGAGGCCAAGGTTGAGGAGGTCATAGCTATTGCTCCGGAGGAAATCCCAGTCCACCTCAAGCAGGGTAAGGCTCACTTTGAGGCTGGTCGCTACAACCAGGCTCTTAGGGAATTTGAGTCCATTCTCAAGGTTGCTCCAGGTAATATCGAGACCCGGGTCTGGCTCCGAAAGGTAAAGGAGGAGCTAGCCAAGCCGAGGACTGAGGTAGTAACCGAAGGAGAGGCTGCTGTCACTGAGGAGGAAAAACCCAAGTATTGCGTCTGGATGAGCATAGGGATGGTCTCTTATCGCCTTTGCACCAATAATTACGACTGTATGAACTGTGAGTTTGACCAGATGATGCAGCAGCAGATGGCTCGTGGTGAAACCCCTGAGCTTGATGCGGCACTAGCGAGATTTAAGGAGCTTCCCGGCAGCCAAAGGCTTTGCCGCTATGCCCTCAAGGGCGATGTCTCCCACCGTCTCTGCACCCGTCTCTTCCAGTGTGCCACCTGTGAGTTCGGTCAAATGATGGAGGATGCTCTCCAGCAAAAGCTGGCACAAAGGGTAGCCGAGCTAGCCGCCCGACAGGAGGCTTTACGCAAGAAAGAGCAAAGCTGGTGGTGGCCTTATTGGGAGCCGAACTTGCCGACGAGCTTACCTAAGTCACATTCCTCAAACTAGAAAGGGGATCAAGGAGGTAGCAAACAAATGGTGCAAGAACTTGCTGAAATAGACGAAATTGTAGGTAAATATAGAGGTGATAGGTCTGCCTTAATTCAGGTGCTTCTCGACATTCAGCGTGAAAACCGCTGGTTGCCTAAAGATACTCTAAAGTTGGTCAGCCAGGGGCTGGGTGTTCCCTTGACTCAAATCTACCATATATCTACTTT
>Ga0114930_10001532_pt1 | contig 21869 bp, 25 predicted proteins | sample AnhtaG_FD_87300 | JGI IMG/M metagenome (GOLD analysis project Ga0114930, IMG submission 87300) | Deep subsurface microbial communities from Anholt, Denmark to uncover new lineages of life (NeLLi) - Anholt_01485 metaG | ecosystem: Environmental > Aquatic > Marine > Oceanic > Sediment | place... | reverse complement strand
TACACTGGTGATGGAGCACGACGAGATGAAGATGGCTATTATTGGATTCTTGGACGATTAGATGATGTTATAAAAGTGTCAGGACACCGTATAGGAACAATGGAAATAGAATCTGCTCTTGTAACCCATCCAAGTGTTGCGGAAGCTGCTGTTGCTCCTTTTCCACATAAAATTAAAGGACAAGCAATTTGGGCATTTGTTACGTTAATGCAAGGGGTTGAAAAATCAGCTAAATTATCCAAAGAAATTAGAATGCATGTTAGACAAGAAATAGGCCCAGTATTTCAACCAGATGTCATTCAATTTGCTGATGCGTTACCAAAAACGAGAAGTGGAAAGATAATGCGAAGAATTCTTAAAGCAATTGCCTCCTTGTCGGACGTAGGAAACGTCACTACCTTGGCTGATCCATCTGTTGTAGATGCCCTATTAGAAGAACGCAAGAAAATGGATGTTGAAATAGGTTAATTTTATTTTATTTTTATAATTATAATTAGAATCTATCTTGTACTTTGTATAAATTGTATCTCTTTCTTTTGTTCCTTTTCCCACTTTTTGCGCTCTGAGCGTAATGTGAAGAGATCTATATCTTTATATATCAAACCTTCTTCTCTTGCAGGTATTAGTCTTTCAGTGCGATCCTTTTCTGGGGTATATATATGAGATTCACCAAATTCAGCAACATTCGCAAAGAAACAATAACCGTATATAGATCTCCGAGCATCAAAGTGTGCTGCTTTAAAATCAGCTGTAACCGGTGTGAAAGCGGGATTAATAATGATATCCACAGGGGGTTCAAAATTTTTTAATTCTACTCTAAGATCCATGTCTAAGAAGTCTCGACATATAAGAATGGCTATTCTTCCAAATTCAGTATTACAGACGATTGTTTTACGAGGAAGGGAGCTAGTATCTATCGTTTCTTTAAATTTTTTCCCTGTAAAATGTATTATGGCGGGTATATGTTTTTCTTGTTCCCAAAGAACGCCCTCTGGACCAATTACCACACTTAAATTTCGTTTTGTAGTTTGATCATGATAAGAGCCTGGAATAATGTACATTTCATAAATTTTAGCTAGAGTTGATATCTCCTCTAAAAAGATATCATAATTTAAGTCAATTGTCATTTCTGGAAAGATGAGAATATTTATTCCGTTAGAATTAGCCCTTTCTATCAAATTTTTTACAATTGATCTAACTATCTCAATTTTATTTTCTTTAAGCCCTAATAGTCCTGAACCCTTTAATTCAAAGAATTCATTTAAAATATCTCCAGTTTCGGAGAGTCCTATTTGAGCAATTCCAACCCTACATTCCTCTCTTTGGATTTTAGGGTATTCTTTGAGTAAATCTTTATAGATTATATTGTATTTCTTTTCAGTTTTGAATTTTTTCTCCAAAACCTCACTTATGGCTTCTGTTACATACTCTTTTAGATTTAAAATCTCAATTTTCTCTTGTAATTTTGAATTCTGAATAAAAAGTGCTTTCCATTCCTCTAATTGATTGAAAAGTTGATTTTGTTGATCCGTTAATTTTTTTGAAATCAATTCCATTCCTTTATTTTCAGCAATTGTGAGAGCTTTAGTTAATAATTTTTTTGAAAGTTCAGCATTTCCCTCAATTAAAGCTAATTTGGCTTGAAGAGAATATAAATCTAGTAAAGTGGTAATAGAACGTTGTTTGTTAGCGACATCAGAGATTCTATTAAGTAAATCTTGAATTTGTATTAGTATCTCTTCTGATCCAGAATATTTTAACTCTTCTAACAATAAATCACACAGATTTACTTGGATCATGAATTCTACTTGATAATCAAATTTTTTTTTAAGTATTTCTTCAAAAATTTGTTGGGCTTGAAATCGATATTTCACTCGTCGTTTATTCTTCAATATAATAGCTTCCCCAAATCTCCTAAAGAATTCCGTCCAAGGCCATTTATGCACAAATTTAGAAAGTTCCAACATTGAATTCTCAATTTGTTGATTATCATCAATTTCTATGGCTGAAAGAATCAATAATATGTGAAAGAAAATAAGATCGTAATCAAATATAGTATTATTATATTCACATAAAGATTTATGTGCTTTTACCGCTTCTCTAAGGTGTTCAATTGATTTCTTTATTTTATTTTTATAATAGTATATCCATCCAATATTTCTAAGAGCATAGCAATAACTATGTGTCACCCCCTTTTGAATATCTAAATTTTCATTGTAAATATTCAATACTTTATGATAATATTCTAAACTTTTATCGAATTCACCTTTTCCACGATAAATTGATCCGAAAACAGAATATACAGCGGCAAGACCTCCAAAATGTTTGAACTTTTCATAAACTGCTAAAGACTCTTGGGCATATTCTGTTGCTTGCTCTAAGTCTCCTTTATAGAAATTGGTAAATGCTATTGAATATTTTGCCCGTGCGATGTGCATTTCACTATGAATTTCTTTAGCAAGATTTAACATTTTATGGAAATAGTCCAAGGCTTCATCCAATTTGCCTTGAGCTCGTTTGATCCAACCAATTCCATCAAATTGGTAAAATATGGATTTTTTATTGTTCAAGGTTTCATAAATCGTTATGCTGCGATGATAATTAACTATAGCATTTTCAAGATCCCCTTGAGCAGATTGAATACCACCTTTTATAGAAAATAGTTTACCGATTCCATCCTTTACAAGGGAATTTTCTTTATTAACATTATCCATTTGGTTTATAATTTGTTCAGAAAGCTTAATTTCTTCATTAACTTGATCATACTTTTTTAAGGCCATTAACGCTGATGTCCTTGCTATTCTTACACCAAATTTCTGAGTTAAGTTTATTTGGATTCCTTTTTCGTTCAAAATTTTGTTAGTTATTGATAGAGTTTTATCAAACTCCCTCGCTTTTATTAAAGTGAAGCAATTTAAAATTTGATTATCAACATCTTCTAATTCTTGAGATTGTTTATTCTTCTTCACTTTCCTCACTTACCGTCAAATACCAATTATGATATCTTTTCTATTGTATTTCAACCTTTATTATTATACAATTAATAAATATTTAACTCAATTAATAATAATTTTCAATTCTTTGAGTAGAATATTAAAAACTATTGCCGCTGGCACTGATATTGGAAATGTAACAACTTTAGCCGATCCTACAGTGGTAGATGCTTTACTCGAAGACCGAAAGAAGATGGATATTGGAGTTGGTTAAAAATTTCTTTTTTATTTTTTTAATAGAAGTAATTTTGGTAATAGTCATTATCTAAGATGGTAAAAGTTTTTTTATATGATTTTTTAACTGAATTTCCAATTTTGGCTCAATTGGATATCCTACTTTTATCTTATTAGATATTTCATTACTTAAATATTGCTCAAGATCAAAAATATTATCTAATTTTCCTATTAAATTCTTGATTTGTTCTGCATTTTTGATTACTTGAGATAAATATATATATTTTATAATACTTATAGCTTCCTCAGATTTACTTGAACCTATTACCAGAATAGTATTTTTACCAAATAAGCTACCTAAATAGCTAAAAATATTAGTATTCCCCCATTTTTCAAGTTTATATTTTAAAAAATCTAGAACCCCAAGGATCTCCAAAGGATCTTTACCCTTCTCAAGTTTAAAAAATATTCCAGATTTTTCCTCATTCTCATATTTCTTTATTAAATATTCTATATGTTTGAGAAATTGAGTTTTCGAAGACATAGATGTATTTTAATGTAGTTAAATTACCAATATCTATAATATAAATTAGTTTTTATGATTTTTTATGATTTTTTAGATCAATAAAAATAAATAAATCTATTTCTTTGTATAAATTCAAAGATTATCTATTTTTAATTATTTGAATTTAATTTGTAAAGGTTAAGGTTATAGAATTGAAACCTAATACTAAACAGGTACTCGAAAAAATTGATTCCATGAGCCCAGAAGAAGCAATTGAATCGCTCCTATCAATTTTAAAATCTTCAGAAACCTGGGAACATAAAGTGAGAGTGGTTGATTTATTACTACAATTCCAAGATGATCAGAAAATTCCTTTTCAGGAAATTAAAAAGGTATTTTTAGAAGATAAGCACCCTCAATTACGGATTGCATTAATTGAATTATTAGCTATACGTTACAAAGATGATGGAATTGAGTTTTTAAAAGACCAGTATAGAAACTGTAGTGATGGAACTGTTAGGAAAAATCTAATTGAAATAGTTGGAAGATTCGATTTAAATGGTTCAACCCCCTTCTTCATTGAAGCTTTAGGTGATGCTAATATTGAATCTAAAAAGTTAGCGGTTAATTATTTAGGCAAAGCAGGGAAAAAAGAAGCTTTAGTCCCCTTAATAGAGTTATTACATTTTAGAAACACAGAAATATATAATATTTTGATAGATTCTATCGTAAGACTAGGAAAAAAAGGACACGTACAAACTATTAATGAGTATTTTAATACAGAAGATCCAAATATCAAAAGAGAAATACCCGTCGTTTTAGGGAGAATTGGAAATAAGGAGAGTGAGAGTCTTTTAATTTCGTTATTGGAAGATAAAATTCCTATTGTAAGAAAGAATTCAGTAAAAGCACTGGGAAAAATAATAGAATTAAAAAATATAAAAAATATTTTGGATCTTCTTAATGATACAGATATAGAAGTAAGAAAAGAAACAATACGGGTTTTGGGAATTGTAGGAAGTAAAAGAGCTGTAAAACCATTACTAGAAATTTTAAAAGAGAAAGATATCAAAGTTAGAAATCTTGCTCGAAATGCTCTATATAAAATTTTTTCTAAATCCAAAAACTATGAAGTTCTTTATGAGGTTATTAAGGGAAGAAATCTTGATGCTAGAAAGGAGGCAATTAAATTAGTAGGGATGTTAAAGGATAATAATTCAATTGATCTATTAATAAAAGTATTCAACAGTAAAGTTGCAAGCCTGAGAAGATATGCTTACAAGGCAGTCTTAAGAATTCTGGACAAGAATGTTGATGATTTGATAATAAATGGGTTAACAGATAAATCATGGCAAATTCGAATGTTTTGTACTAAAATTTTGGGAGAAATTGCAGACCCTACAACAATTAAGCCTATTTTTGATTTAATAGAGGATGAAAATGGAAGCGTTAGAAAAGCTGCAATTGATAGCTTGATTTATTTCAAATCTGATAGAGTTACTGGTTTAGCAAAGGAAGCAATAAACAGTTCAAATTGGAAAATTAGAAGAGCAGGAGTAAAATTACTTATAAGGATCGGAGGCGATGAATTGATAAATTCACTAATTTCATGCCTAAATGATGATGATATTTATATTAAAAGTTGGGCTGCTATGGCTCTTGGAAAACTTAAAAATATTGATTCAATTGAACCCTTTATTTCCTTATTAAAAGAGTCTGATGATAAAACTCGATTGTCGGCAGTTAAAGCATTAGGTGAAATAGGAAGCAAAGATGCAATAAAACCTCTTATAGAAATACTAGGGGATGATAATTGGGATTTTAGAAAAGAAGTAGAGATTGCTTTAAACAAAATCAATCCAGATTGGATGAACGATTTATAACCTAAAGTCTATTCATAAGACAACGTAACAATTTTTTGAATATATTTATCTAAATTGTCTAAAATAATATTAGTATTTGATTGAGCATTTAATATACATGTTAAAAATGAATTTTTATCAATCTCAACAATAACAATTGTGTCTTCTTTTAATTCTGCTATTATTTTATTTACTTTCTGACTTTCCATTGTTTTACTAAGTCCTATAGCTCCTTCTAAAACAGAGGCACACATTGAAACGAATTCTTTGCTATTAATAGATTTTTCAATATTTTCATTAATAAGTTCTCCATTTCGCTTAGCAAATAAAATCCCAGTAAAATTGCCTTTATTCTTTAATTCATCTAAAATTTGAATTAATTCGGTGATATCTTCTGTATCTTCCTTTTTAATCTCTTTCATAATTATAATTGCTTAAAGTTAAGATAATTAATTTAATTAATTACCTAATTTAACTATTGAATATATATGAAATCAATTAACAAAATTGAAAGCGAACTAAAAAATAGCAATAATGATTTCATTGATAACGATCTACGACCATTCCTCAGAATCCCTAGCAATACATCAAATAAAGAAGGAATTCAGAAAGCAAAAGACTATATTATTTCCTACATTAATTCCTTTTCAGAGGAAATAACAGAATATCAAGGGATATCTAATCCTTTGTTTCTAGCTAAGGTTGACGGTAAAACAAAAGATAAACTGCTAATTTATATGATGTATGATACCCAACCTATTAGTAAAGAAGAAGATTGGATATGTGATCCATTTGGAGCTGAAATCCATAAACTTGATTATCCCCTAGATGATCTAGGAAATTGTATTATAGCAAGGGGTGCATATAATTCGAAAACTCCATTGATTTGCTTTTTGAATGTAGTTAGAGAATTAAAAAGAAATAACAGATTACCGATATCTCTACTGTTTCTATTTGATGGTGAGGAAGAAATAGGGTCTCCTACTTTATTGAAATTCATTGAAGAAAAAAAAAAAGTGTTTAAAGATTGTATAGATGCATATTATCCATCAACAAAACAAAGTATGAGTGGAAATTCAATTTTAAAACTCGGATATAAGGGTATCTTATCTTTAACTATAAAAGTATCATCAAAAAATAAAGAACCGCATTCAGCATTCAGTGCAATGATTCCTAATCCTGCAGCTGATTTAATTTCGATACTTAACTCTATATATGCTAATAATGAATTTCAAATTGAATGTTTAAATAAATCATATAATATTTCTAAGGAAGATCAAAAACTTCTTGATAAATTAATGACTACGCTTGATATAGATAAAATTAAAGAAAAAGCGGGAATCTTAGAAACTCGAGTTAGTGATCAAAAAAAAATTTTTATGGGTTATCTCTTCAATCCAACTTTTAACATTTCTACTTTAAAATCAGGTTTTTTAGATGAAGGAACAAAAAATTATGTTCCTAATGAAGCCATCTGTAATGTTGATATTAGATTTGCCCATGATCTTCCTGTGGATGTTTTATTTCAAGAAATTAAAGGAAAAATAGAAGAATTTTCCAAATCATCAAAATCTGAGATAAAATTAATCAAAAATTTGGGTTATGAGAGCTCAAGAGTTAATAAAGATTCTTTATTGGTAAAAAGTCTTATAAAAAGCGCTTTAACTTTAGGAGTTCAAACTGAATTGTGGCCAATAAGCGCTGCTGCGGCCCCACTAAGTAAAATTCAAAAGATTTTGGGATTAAATTTTATTACAGGTGGTTTAGGTATTGGTGGATTTGCTCACTCTGCAAATGAATTTATTCAGTACGATTCAATAATTAATACAAGATTATCATATTATTATTTTCTGCGAGAATATTCCAATTTGCATAAAGATGGAGATTATATTTAATCAAACAATCCCGCTAAACCCCTAGATCTTGCTTTAATAGCACTCTCCGAACATAATTCAGCGCAGCAAAAACAAGAGATACATTTCTTTCGTAGAAATATCGGAAAACTATCTATTTCAAATTTTATAGCTTCCGAAGCACAATTTTGAGCGCATTCTCCGCATTGTATACATTTAGATTTTATTAGTTCAGGAATTTTTTTAATTATTTTATATCCTATATGTCCTGACATATAAGCGATAAAACTAGTAAAAGTATTTCCCGGTACATTAAATTTAGGGGTTTGCTTTTTAGCTTCTTCAAGAGATAAGCCTAAAATTTCTATATTTTCTAAATTTCCAACTCCTAAGTTTCGCTCTATTCCATTTTTAATATGGGGAACATTTTTTGATTTAATCTTACCAATTTCTAGAGCAACAATATCTAAAGCTAATTCATCTGTTCCAGCAAGTATTAAATCCCATTGTTTCATTGTTCCCCCTCCTGGCCCCATTCTACCTTCCATAATCTCTTGTAAATCGTACACCGTTAATCTATTTGGCTTATTCTTTACTATCCATGAAAAATTATCCGCAAGAACTTCTCCAAATTGTTCAGCTGTTTTTCCAAATAAATGATAATGAGCTTTTAAACCTCCAGGAATAATACCCCAATAATTTTTTATTGCTCCTGTCATTGTTGCTTCTAAATGAGATTTTAAGCGTGGTAGGTTGATCAGTATGTCACAATCCTTAACAGCTTTAGCAACACGAATTTCTTTTAACCTTAAAGCACCTTCAATTTTTTCATTTGTCGGTATATCACTTTCAAAATCCACAAAATTTAATCCATGGGTTTCACATATTTCATGAATTCCAATTTCTTTGGCAACATCAGAACCTAACTTCTGAGATTGACCTGGGGAGTCTCCTAAGTAAACATTACCCATGGAAACCCCAATCATTTTAAGATAAGAAATTACACCTTCAACAAAACCAGGTTGAGTACAAGCATCTTTTTTTGTTGTTAATAAATTTGGCTTTAAAAGAATATTTTTAGATTTAGTAAAATCAAAATGAATATCTTTTTCGATTAATTTGATAGCTCCGATAACAGCCTCAGGAATGCCATCAAAATCATTAACGTTTACAATACTTATCTTTGTCGACATTTTTAATCAAATTTGAAAATTTAGTAAGAAATAAAAATATATTCCTATCTCTTAATAATTTTTTCAGATTATAAAATAAGATTTGTATTTCTTATTATCTGAAACCAATTATTTTTAAAAATTGAATTTATTATATTATAAAAAAGTCAATATTAATTAACAAATCTTTTAGCATAAATTAAAATTTGTTAAAAGTTTCTATAAAAAATATAAAGAAATTAACGGGAGACTCTACTTGCAAGACGCTATGTTTAAAGTTTGTCTGTTTGGAGATGGGGGGGTTGGTAAAACCACATTGATAAACCGTTATCTTACAGGAGTTTTTAAAAGTGATTCTAATATTACAATTGGAGTTGACTTTCATATAAAAAGGTTAGAAATTCAAGAAAAACGAGTTACTTTACAAATCTGGGATTTTGCTGGAGAGGATAGGTTCAGATTCTTGTTACCTAGCTATGTTTTAGGTGCTTCTGGTGGAATTTTCATGTATGATATCACACGATATAGTTCACTCAAAAATTTTCAAGATTGGCTAGATATTTTAAAACATGGATATAAAGGACCTTTAAATCAAATACCTATTATTATGGTTGGAAGTAAATTAGATCTCGAATACAAAAGAGCTGTTTCTAGAGATGAAGCATATGAATTAGCAAAAAGTAATGATTTATTCGGTTATATCGAATGTTCTTCTAAAGATGGCCAAAATGTACAAGAAGTATTTTTAGAAATAGGAAGATTAATGTTAAGACAAGCCAAAATTGTTAACACATGATTTAATTTTTAAAAATATCTGCTAATTTTTCAATAACTAAATCAGGGATTAGATTATTATCGAAGTCTTTTGACTTTATTACCTTTTCTTTTATGTTCTCAATCATATCTCTTGTAGTAACTCCTGTTAAAACTGCTACTGATATAATTCCGGCTCTATTGCCCGCTAATATGTCCGTGTTTAGCCGATCCCCGAAGATACATACTTGTTCGGGAGGAATATTGGCATCATTTAAAATTAGTTCAATACCGGAAGGTTCAGGTTTCCCAAAAATTCTAATAGGTTCTCTACCTGTACAAGTGGTCAAAGCATTAACCATTACACCTGCTCCTGGTTTAAAGCCTCTAGCAACGGGTAAAGTAGAGTCAGTATTTGTTGCATAAAATTGTGCATTTCCCTCTAATATACATCTTTGAGCAATTGCTAACTTTTCATATTTAAAATCTCTATCAAGGCCGACAATCACAAAATCAATATCTTTGTAGTCTGTTGGGTTTGTTTCAATATTATGACCTAGAGATTTTAATTCTTGTCTTAATCCTATTTCTCCTATTACATAGATATTGGCTTTCTCTTTAATCTTTGTGATCTCGGCAGAGGTTATAGATGCGCTTGTATAAAAATCTGTTATTTCACTCTGAATATTGAGGTTTTCTAATCTCTCTACATACGTTTTCCTTGTTGCGGTTGAATTGTTAGAATTATAAACTACTTTAATTGATAGATCTTTAAGTTCGTTTATAACTTTATCTGCATTTGGGATTAATGTATTTCCACGATAAACCACACCATCGAGATCAAATATAGCAAGTCGAATATTTTTCAAGTCATCTAGTAATTCGCGCATGTCTCGAGAAAACATATCAATTTATATCTATTATTAAAACCATCCAACTGGTAACCCTAATATAACTATTAAAATCTGAATTCCTATTGGAATAAATATCGGATTTAATAAATTATCAGCTGTATATATAGGGAAATAATCTGTGATAAAAAATATAACAGGTCCGATTATTGCATAAATTGGACCTACGATAATTAATCCTATAATGTATGCTAGGATAGTCCCGGCTAAAAAACCCTCAATAGATTTTTTGTCTTTGCTTCTTACTTGGATTTTATGTTTTCCGTATCTTCTTCCAATCAAAGCTGCTACCGCGTCTGAAAGGCACGCTATAAGTATTCCAGAAAATACCGCTAAAATATTAAGAATTCCTGCCATATATAACATATAGGAGAAGATAAATCCTGTAATTATATAAATTTGTGGACCTGCCGCATTTTTTTCTTTATTTCTTAGCATTGATTTAGTTAAAAAATTAAAAACTGAGTATTCTGGACCCCAAATTATACGGATTAAATCAGAGATTAATGCAAACATCAAAGCGCCTATTAAAGCCATCATAGTTAAACCAATTACTGCTCGAAAATCACCTGGAATATAATAAAATAGAGCTATGTCACCCCATATAAGTTCATATGCCGGTCCTATATCATTTATTAACACAATCACACTATCACTTACTATCAGTGTAACAGGATAAAGAAGAGAGAAAACCCCAAAATATGCTAATATTAACAATAATCCGGTTAAATGAAAGCTCTTTCTTATCAATTCCATTTTAAATGTAATTTCTTCTCCATAAGGATTTTCTTTGGTCATTCTTTCTATATATCTTCTTAAAACTGGTTTTTTTCCTCCCTCTAAGGGGCCTTCTAGATCCTCCATATTGATTTTCTTTACTTCCCTTTTAACTATCATAAAAAAAATCAAATTAATAAATAAAATAATCCCAATCCACCATACCATAAACCCATTATATGGGTAAGGAAAAAATCTTACAATAGAATTATAATATCCAAAAATCAAAAAACAAAAACCACAAATTATAGTAGATACGCCCCCATACCGATTATCTGCTTTATAACCCTTTCTTCCTATGTGAAACATTAGAAACATAAGTAAGAAAAATGAGAAGGATAAAGTAAGGTTATAAACCTCATCAACTCCAGTCCAATAGTCCATGTTTAATCAGATAAAGAATTGTATTAATTAAATAATTAATAACCTAATAATTAATTTTCCTTAATAATGTGGGGTAAAATTATTGAATCCATCATAGAAACGACAAAAAATTATAAGGTATAACTAATATAAAATTTGTATATTCTAAGATTTTAAAAGCTATATCATCTTCTACATCATTACAATACAAAAATATCAAACCTAAATTAATAAATAAATAATAATATAATTTATTAGAGAATAAGTAATACAAAAAAATAAATAATATTAAAATAAGAAAATTATATCTATATTATTATATTGTAATTTATCTCTATAAATATCCTAAATCTAAATAACAGGAAAAAATGACTTCCATGGAACCAACTATTGATACACTTGATGATATTTTGAAGAAGTTATTGTCAGCCATCCCAGAAGTTAAAGCCGCTGCAATAGTGTCTGCTGAGGGCTTACCAATTGCTTCAGCTCTACCTCAAGGTGTTGATGAGACAAGGATCGCTGCAATGACTGCTGCACTTCTCTCCTTATCCGAAAGAGCTGTTATCGAGATGGATAAGGGGGAATTCGAGCAACTTTATGTCAGAGGAAACGAAGGTTATTTATTAGTCCTACAAGCTGGTCCCAATGCCGTATTAACTGTTTCTACAACGAAGGACGTAAGGCTCGGGTTAATCTTTTTAGATTGTAAACGAACAACTGAAAAGATTGCGAAATTAATATAATTGTTTTTATAATCGACATCTATTTCTATGGATTTAAAAAACGATCTATAGCCTTATACAATGCTTGATTTTGTATTTTTACATCAGTGGCTATCTCCGAAAAATCCGGATCGTATTGGTTAAACTGTGGAACACTGCTAATATGATAAAACTCATCATTATGTTTAGTAATTTTTATTACCTTGAAAGTTCGATGTTTAACCAATACCATAGTTTTTATATCAGATATAGGAATTTCGGTTGTACTTTTTTCACCACTAAAGATTAGTTTATCTTTATTACTCGATAGGGTTCCCTCATCCCAATACTTACGCGAAATTGCAACTATGCCTTTTATTTTTCCTTTACCAAAATAGACACGATCACTTATCATGAATTTACACCTTAAAATAGAAATAAGAATAAAGACATTTATTACTTTTTATTCTTTCATAGAAATAAAAATATAAATGACTAAAAATTTTGGTTCAAATGACTGATGCGAACTTAAATAATTATATGTATGAATTCATAGAAAAAATCTGTAACGAAATTGGTCCGAGAGAATCCGGTACTGAACAAGAAATACTCGCAGGAAACGTGATTGAAGAAGAATTAAAAAAATTCTGCGATGAGGCTCATCAAGAAGAATATATAAGTAGTCCTCATGCTTTTCTTGGAGGTATAAGGTATGCTGCCTTCCTAGTCTTCGTGTCAATAATTTTATATTGGCTTTCATTACTGATTGATCTTAGCATATTACAAATTGGTAATGGGTATAGTTTTATTTTTACGGTCATAGCTGTAATTCTTATAGTAATAAGTGTTAGTTATTTTATCTTGGAAACAATGAAATATCATGAAACATATGATTTCCTTTTCCCAAAAAGGAAGTCGAACAACGTCGTTGGGACTTTAAACCCCTCAGGTGAAGTAAAAAATACTATAAATTTTTAGGCTCATCACGATTCTGCTTTTGAATTCAATACATTTTATTATTTGAAAAGATTTGGTCAAATCATAATTAATATTGGCTATCTTGGAGTGGGGATAATATTAATAGTAATTATTTTAAAAATAATTCTTCAATTGTTATCAATTGAACTTACCATTTTGTTTCTATCGTTTGGATTTTTCTTCATTATTTTAATTCCAATTATTTTAGTCTACATATTATTTCACACATACCATCCTGTTCAAGGTGCATTTGACAACTTATCCGGAGTGTCAATTGTTTTAGGAATAGGTAAATTTCTAGCAGAGAATAAAAATAATGGCGAAATTTACCCCAAAAATACTAAAATATATCTAATTTCTTTTGCAGGGGAAGAAGCGGGTTTAAGAGGTGCAAAACGGTATATTAGTGCTCACTTTAATCAGTTAAAAGAAGAAGAAACGATAGTCGTCAATTTGGATGGCATTGGAAAAAAAGATATCGTTATTATTCATGACAAGGAACCAGGAATTGGCGCAAAGCATGATCCAAAAATATACCAACCAATACTTGAAATAGCCAAAAAAATAAATCCTAATGCGAAATTATCCACTTTACCATTTGGAGCCACTGATGGTGCAGCATTTAGCAAAAAAGGGATCTCTGCAGCCTCGATAGGAGGTCTTAACTTAAAAGATGAACTTCCTCCTTATTATCATACAAGACTAGACACCCCCGAAAATGTTGAAAAAGAAGCATTAGGCCAATTTGTTGAGATATGTTTGGAATATCTAAAATATATAGATTTGCATTAAAATGATAAAAAAACCTATAATTTAAAGGCTTAATTCTTTTATTACTTCATCTACATCGTAATTCTTATGCACAATCAAATATAGAGCTCTTACAAATTTAGTCGGATCATCTGCTTGGAAAACATTCCTTCCAAATGCTACACCAGCACCCCCCACTTCAATTGATTGTTTAGTAATTTCTAAAATATCCCTTATTCCTGCCCTTTCACCTCCTGCGATTATAACTGGTGCCATACAACCATCAGCAACTTCTTTAAAGGAATCAGGATCCCCCGTCCAATTGGTTTTTACTATATCTGCGCCTAATTCAGCTGCAACTCTAGCAGCTATCTTAACTACCTCGACATCTTGTTCATTTTCTATATTTTCACCTCTAGGATACATCATCGCTATGAGTGGCATTCCTAGATCTCTGCATTCTCTTGATACATTTCCCAAAATTTCTAACATCTCGGGATCTGACTTTGTGCCAATATTAATATGAATTGAAACTCCATCTGCCCCAAATTTTACAGCCTCTAAAACAGTATTTACCAAAACTTTATAATTTGAATCTGGACTTAACGAGGTTGAACCTGATAAATGTAAAATTAATCCAATATCTGGACCATAACCCCTATGGGCATATAAAGGGATACCAACATGTCCTATAACAGCATTAGCACCACCAAGAGCAATTTTATTTACAATTTCTCCTAAATCTTTTTCGATTCCTTTAATTGGTCCTAGTGTTAATCCATGATCCATGGGAATTATAATTGTTCTTTTTGTCTCTCTATTAATGATTCTTTCCAATCTAATTTTCTTACCAATATAACCAGACATATTCAAATTTCCATTATTTTTTTATTCAATCTATAAAGAATATTTAAAAAAAGTTAAAGCATCTTTAATAACTCTATCTTTTAAGAGATGTCCCACCATACCAATTTAAACTTATTAATCTAGAACTTTATCCTCGAACTGTGAATAGCTATAAAAAAGTTAATTTTTTAATTTATCAATTTATTTTTTTAAATAAAGGATTAAAGATAGTTCTTTTTCCAATATTTATAGAATTAGAAAACCACAAACTATTAATTTTTTAATTCATTCTAAAATACAAGACTTCGTTAAACTTCATTTATTTAACGGGTATATTCATATGTTTAAACTTTTTACTATTGGCGGAAAAATTGAAATACCACCTTTTCTTTTTGGTCAAGAAAAAACTGTGAGTGCACGAATAATCTTAAGTGAAGATTATGAGGGTATTATTACTCGCGACTATGGATTCATTATAGCTGTTGTTGATGTTCTTAATGTAGGAAAAGGAATAATAATACCGGGTAACGCAAACACGTTCCATGAGGTAGAATTTAGAATCCTTACGTTTAAACCAACAGTTTCAGAAGTTGTTGAGGGAACTATAGTAGAAATTGTTGATTTTGGTGCTTTCATACGACTAGGGCCATTGGATGGATTAGTTCATGTATCTCAGATCTGTGATGATTATATCTCTTATGAACAAGTTGGAAACCGATTTATTGGTAAAGAGACTGGAAAAATCCTTGAAGTAAATGATCAAGTGAGGGCTAAAATAATTGCTGTATCCTTAGGTACTGGAAGAAGCGGAAAACTTGGTTTGACAATGAGGCAGAAATTTCTAGGGAAGGAAGTTTGGATAGAAAATGATATTGAAGAAGAATATTCTAAAAAGCAGACAAAACAAACAAAAGTAAGTGAAGAAGAAGAAGGCGCTTCAGATTAAGTAAAGTATAAAGACTTTAGGTGATTAAGTGAAAGAAAAAGCATGCAAAAATTGCCATTTAATAACTAAAAACGAAACTATATGTCCTAAATGTAAAACACACACTCTGAGTGAGGATTTCACAGGAGAGGTCATAATTATAAATCCTAAAGAATCAAAATTTGCTGAATATTTGAAAATCCATTTTCCAGGAAAGTATGCATTAAGAGTAAGATAGTTTATTTTTTTGAGTTTTCTAACTTATTTATATAACATTTTTTAAATTTATCATTCTTAAATATATTGATGTTACGAATTCCTCAAAATAAAAGGCATTCATTTACAGAGCCTCTCGATATCTTAATTGCAGGTACAAGAGAAGAAACAATTATTCAAGTTGAAAATCTCTTCAGAGATTATTTAAAATCAAATTTAAGCTTAAATTTTTACATTGTAGGGGATATAGTTGCCAAAGATTTCTTCTCTAATTCTTTTTTAAAATCCTTTATAAAAATCTGTGTGATTGATGAGAAAACCCAAAGGAATCAAATTAAAATAGATTTTGAAGGCTTTTTTGAAGATGTTATTGAATTTCAAAATCCTGTTGGCACAATTCATAAGGATTGTTGGGTGCTATTCAGGAAAGTTATTGATTCTGGTAAGAAAACCTTAATTAAGATAACTGAAGGAGAAGAGGATCTACTTATTCTTCCTCTTATTTTAGAAATTCCTATTGAAGAACAAGGAGGTCATTTTGCGTTTTATGGTCAACCACCAATAACAGATTCTAAATTTGTAATTCCAGAAGGAATTGTGATTGTGAATATTGATAAGAATATACAAGAGAAAGTAAGGAAAGTTATAGCAGTTATGGAAAAATTTTGAATTCTTTTATTAATCTCTTTTGCATTAATCTAAGGATTTAGATTTTTGAAAAGCAAAATTTTATTTTCTATCTATTCTTTTGATTTCTATAAATCGTATAGAATCTTATTATAACTTATAGGTTTTAAGCAAAACAAGAAAAAAAGGTTCAAAATGTCAATTGAAAATATTGAAGAAAAGAAAAACCCATTAATCGATAGAATAGAGTTAACATTTAGAGTTGATCATTTTGGGGCTAGTAGTCCAAATCGATTGGACATAAAAAAGAAAATCTCTGCATTACAAGGTTCTGATGAGAAATTAACTATAGTGAAAAAACTCGATACTCATTTTGGGGCATCTTATTCTCTAGGAAAAGTATATATCTATGATAATGCTAAGGAACTTCAATTTTTTGAACCATTTCACATCAAAGTCCGCAATCTTGAGAAAGAAAAGCGAATCGAAATTTATCAGTTAAAAAGGAGAAAAGAACCTTACAAAGATTTATTTAAATAATTAAAAGAATTTAATATTAGAAATGGATGCATCAAATTATTATAAACTCGAAGGGGACAAGTTAGTAAGGACTCATAGGTCATGTCCTAAATGTGGACCCAGTTATTTTCTAGCAAACCATTATGACCGATGGAGTTGTGGGAAATGTGGTTATGCTGTATTTAAAAGAAAGGGTGCTGCTAAAGGAAAGGCTGCTAGAAGGGCTCCTCGAAAACGTGTAAAATCTTTGGAGAGTTAAATTAGGCTCAAAATTAAAAATACTTTAACTCTTGGTTGAAATCTTTTTTAAACATTTCTTTATCAATTTAAGGATTTTAAGGTTTCTATTAGTAAATTTTGGCGGAATTAATGAAAAAATTCTGTTTAGGTATTGAAAGTACGGCACACACTTGGGGCGTAGGTATAGTTGATTTTGAAGGGGAAATACACACCCTAATAAACGATACTTTCATACCTGAAAAAGGTGGGCTCCATCCTGCTTTAGTACGAGAGCATCACCTTAATAATTTTACAGATGTAATTAGTAAGGCTCTTTTAGAAGCAAATCTATCAATAAAAGACATTAATCTAGTTGCCTTTAGTCAAAGTCCTGGTTTAGCCCCTGTCTTAAAAATAGGGGCTTTAGTTGCCCGGATGTTAAGTCAGGTTTTAAAAGTCCCTCTTGTAGGTGTGAATCATTGCATAGCACATGTAGAGATCGGACGTCTAATGTGTAAGATTGAAGATCCCTTAACTTTATATGTTTCCGGAGGTAATACCATTATTAGTGCTTACGAATCAAACAGATATCAGATTTTTGGAGAAACTCTTGATTTGGCAGTTGGCAATATGATTGATTCTTTTGCTCGAGATGCTGGATTAAGTCATCCCGGAGGACCAAAGATCGAAAAATTGGCATTAAGATCAAAAAAATATCTTCAATTACCATATATTGTTAAAGGAATGGATTTATCATTTTCAGGACTCTATACAGCTGCTAAACGACTATTAGAATCTCCAGATTTTAATAACATATATAATTTAAATGATGTTGCAAATTCACTCCAAGAAACTGCTTTTGCTATGTTAACTGAAGTAACTGAACGAGCACTTGCTCATACAGAGATAAAGGAGGTATTACTTACAGGTGGAGTAGCAGCGAATAAAAGATTACAGCAAATGATTCAATATATTAGTGATGAACATGATGCTCGATTTGAAGTAGTTCCTTTAAAATACGCAGGAGATAATGGAGCAATGATAGCATGGACTGGAATTTTGAGATATTTATCTGAAGGTGGGCATGAAATGACAGAAACTATAATCAAACCCAAAGAAAGAATGGATAATATTACAGTTCCATGGAGGTTTGAAAAGAAAACATGAGTTCTGAGATATATAAAGAGATATTAATTCATAAAGGTGCTGAAGCTAGTCTTTGGCTTGGTTATTGGTTTGGAAAAAAGGTAATATTCAAATATCGAATTCCAAAAAAATATCGTTTAGAAGAAATTGATAAAAGAATTCGAACTGAACGGACTTTGAATGAAGCAAGAGCATTAATCAAGGTTAAATCCTATGGTTTAAATGTCCCTCAAGTTTATGAAATCGATATTAAAAATCCAACTATAATAATGAAATATATTGAGGGAGAAAAACTAAAAAATCTTTTAGAAAACTTAGAGGATAATAAAAAAGATCGGTATTTTAGACAGATTGGAACTGATGTCGCTATATTGCATAAAAACGGACATATCCATGGTGATATTACTACTAGCAATTTAATAATTACAAAGGGAGAAGTTATTTTTCTTATCGATTTTGGATTACATGATTATTCTGACACAATAGAAGACAAGAGTGTAGACCTTCATCTCTTTAAGAGAGTGTTGATTTCTTCTCACGGAAATGACTATGAATTCTGTTTTAAAGCTTTTCTTGAAGGTTATAGATCTGAATACGAGAAAACAAACAAGAGTGAATGTAATCAGATTATTAAAAATATTAATGCTATCGAGACACGTGGAAGATATGTGAAATCAGAAGATAGATTATAATACAAAAATTTTATCTAAAGATGTTTATTAAAGATTGGTTGGTTTTTTAATAAGAATAAAATATTTTCATCCAAATTATTAAAAAAATTGACAAAATGTTCATCTAAATAATTAAACAATCAAAATAATTTATATCTGATATAGGAATCTTTAAATACTTTAAATAGGGATAAATAAATTTATATTAATAGTTTACTTACTATATATTATTAGAAAAGAGTGAAAAGAGTAGGGACAAGAATATATCTGCGTTTCTTATTCAGTTCTTCATTTGTTAACAACAGCAATTTAAAAATCATATAGTTTGGAGTTAAATAAATGATGGGTAGTGAGAAAAAGAAAACTAAACCTAAGATGATTAATATTACTATTAATTTGCCTCAAATATATGATCAAAATATTCAGAAACTTATAAAAATGAAGGTAGTCCCTAGTCGATCTGAAGCAATTCGTATTGCGCTACGAGAATTTTTACACAACGAGTATAAAAATCTGAAATTATTAGGTTTTTTTGAAGAGCATGTTTAGAATATTTGCAAAATTATAAATACCTCTAAATTTTTCTGAAATGGTTAAATCAAAGTATTTCTTCATTTGCTTGTAGTCAAAATTTAAAATTCTATTTTACTTAGTTTTACTATAGTAATTCAAAAACGAAAAAAAGAACTGTGATATTATATAGCGTATATGAAAATGGAGCTCTGCGGAAAATCAGTAAAGTTGATTTCAGCAACACTAAAGTTTATTTAATTGATGATTTTAAAACAATATACTTATGGTATGGCTTAAATTCATCTAAAAGAAAGAGAGATTTTAGTAAAAAAAGAGCAAACAGTTTAAATAATAAGCGGAAAACTACTGCTAAAATCCAAATTATCAACCAGGATAAGGAATTTGGAGCTTTTCTTGTTATTATGGATCTTTTAAAGAAGGGTTTGGGCGAAGATGTATCTTTAGAAAAGAGAGAGGAATTAGAGCTAGAAATTGAAGACACTTTAGAACTCATTGAATCGGGACTGGAACTGGATCTAGAAGCTGAAATAACTCTTGCTGCCCATAAACTTTCAAATGAAAAAGTATCTTATGAGGATTTATCTAGACGATTAGCTGAATTACAATTAACCCTTTTAAAAGTAAATAAGGAACCTTCGGAAAAGGAAATTAATAAAAAAACTAAAGATATTCTTAAATCCACCTCCACTTATGAAGAATTATGTTGGATTGTATCAGAACTTGAAATTTTAAAAGAAAAGAAGCATTTGGTGGAAAAATAATAAAGTAATTATGTAAGTGTAATTAATTGTAAATAAAAAATATATTTTATCGGCGTTTTCTTATTTTACGGGCCTCTCTTTCTACTTCTCGTAGGATTACTATATCATTTATTCTGATAGGACCTTTCACGTTCCTAGTTAAGATTCTATTCCTATCTGGGCCATCTAGAATCCTTACTTTAATCTGAGTGATTTCGCCTGTGAGCCCAGTTCGCCCAATCACTTGAATGACTTGGGCGGGTGTGGATTGATCTTGAACACGGACTCCCTTTGATTTATCTAATTTAACCAAATAATTTCACCAGGTTTATTTACTTTTTAATTTCTTCCAATTTCTTTATAACATCATCTAAAACGCCATCATTTCCTGTTCCAACGTTCTCTATGCCAATAGCACTTGCTGATACATTAATTTTCACTGTATTTCCTAGTTCTTTTTTAGTTGACAAGTATGCGTAAGGAATTCCTTTTTCTTCACATAAAAGCGGAATATGGAATAGAATTTCTGGAGGACTAACATCCTCAGCCATAATAATGAGTTTTGCAAGTTGTCTTTCAATAGATTTTGTAACCTCGTTCATTCCCTTTCGGATTTTAGAATCTCGAGCTTCGGCAATTTTGCTTAATGCTGTCTTTAGTGAAGTTTTTAATTTATCTGGGATTTGAAATTTAACATATGAAATTTTTAATCATCTCCTTCAAATATACATTTATTATAATATATTTTCATAATTCATCGATATTTGATACAGTAATTAATACAAGATTAAAAATAAAATTTTCCATTTGGGAGGCAAAACCTAAAAATTTTTTTTGAAGTGAAGAACATTTTCATTTTCCAGACCATGCATATACTTCTTATAACAGCCTTAGAGGTTTACCTTAGTAGTCTGTTTCTATAGGTCTCTCGACAAAGGATCATAATTAGCGAATTGGATTCAAAAGCAGAAAATTAAGATGAATTAATAGAAAGAATTGAATAATTTTTAACTAAAAATATCACATAACTTAAATAATAGGAAGATCTTTTCTCTAATTCATTTCTCCTTTTTAATAGGATAAATCAGGTCGGAATATCACCGCATATTGCTTTTGGGTTTCAAATTTTTAATAGCTACATTAAAAATTATCGCTTTCTTTTTTGAGGTTGAAGAAAAAAAAAAAAAAGCTGTTTTCATAAATAAACTTCATTCACAGATTATTTAAACCACACACATTTATTTTCTTGAAATTGGCTTAAATATAATACTTATGCAAGAACCTATAGAAAATATTTAGAAAACACTGGTAGCAGTCATGTTAATGGTTTGTGGAGCAAGCTATTTTTTATTATTATTTGTCTATATTTAACTTGGTTTGAGAGAGTGAAATAAGTTTCTGATATATCTTTGAAGGATCCTGACATACGGTTATAAGAGAGAGGTTCCTATACCTTAACTCACTATGGATAAGGCTACTGTAAATTCCTTCAAGTTGGGAATTTAGAAGATAATCCTCATCACCAAACGCTTCTTCTATCTGTTCTTTTGTAAGAAAATAGTTTTCCTGTCTAACCTGGTCGTAGTGTTCTCGGTTCACGTCGTAGGTTTCTTTATATTCCTCATGAGGAG
>Ga0114930_10001530_pt1 | contig 21936 bp, 19 predicted proteins | sample AnhtaG_FD_87300 | JGI IMG/M metagenome (GOLD analysis project Ga0114930, IMG submission 87300) | Deep subsurface microbial communities from Anholt, Denmark to uncover new lineages of life (NeLLi) - Anholt_01485 metaG | ecosystem: Environmental > Aquatic > Marine > Oceanic > Sediment | place... | reverse complement strand
GCTGCTGCGGCGTCAAGGTGTTCATGGGCTCGTCCACCGGCGGATTGCTGGTCGAGGACGACGAGACGCTGGAGAAGGTGCTGGGCCTGGGCTACCGGCGCGTGGCGGTGCACGCCGAGGACGAGCCGCGGCTCAAGGAACGCAGGCCCATCGCCGAGCAGGCCAAGCACCCGCGCGCGCACCCGGAGTGGCGCGACGCGGAGTCGGCGCTGACCGCCACGCGCCGGCTGCTGGACCTGGCGCACAAGGTGCGAAGGCGCGTGCACGTGCTGCACGTCACCACGGCGGAGGAGATGGAGCTTCTGGCCCGGCACAAGGACATCGCCACGGTCGAGGTCACGCCCCAGCACCTGACGCTGGCGGCGCCGGAATGCTACGAGCGGCTCGGCACCAAGGCGCAGATGAACCCGCCGATCCGCGACGCGCGCCACCAGGCGGGCCTGTGGCGCGCGGTGGCCGAAGGCGTGGTGGACGTGGTGGGCTCGGACCACGCGCCGCACACCCAAGAGGAGAAGGCTCAGGAGTACCCCAAGTCGCCCTCCGGCATGCCGGGGGTGCAGACCCTGCTGCCGCTGCTCTTGAACCACCTGGCCGAGGGCAGGCTCACGCTCGAGCGCGTGGTGGACCTGACCGCGCACGGGCCGCAGCGCGTCTACGGCATCGCCAACAAGGGGCGCATCGCCGTGGGCTACGACGCCGATTTCGCGCTGGTGGACCTGAAGGCCAAGCGCGCGATCACCGACGCCGACAGCGCCAGCCGCTGCGGCTGGACGCCGTTCGACGGCCTGAAGGTGACGGGCTGGCCCACGGTGACGATCCTGCGCGGGCACGTCGTGGTGCGCGACGGCGAGCTGATCAACGACCCGCTGGGCCGGCCCGCGCGGTTCCTCGAAACGCTTTAAGCCACGATAATGCGAACGGAAACCGCCGCGTTGCCGGCCAACGCGACGCTTGTCGCGATCGACCTGCAAGCGGCGATCGACGCGCCCTATTGGGCCAAGGACGGCCCGCGCAACAATCCCGGCGCGGAGCGGACGATCGCGCGGCTGCTGGCGGCCTGGCGGCGCACGTCCAGGCCCGTCATGCACGTGCGCCACGATTCCGCGGAGCCCGATTCCGCCTATCGCCCCGGCCGGCCCGGCAACGCCTTCAAGCCCGAGGTGCGGCCGCTCGAGGGCGAAACCGTGCTGCCCAAGCACACGACCGACGCCTTCGTCGGCACCGGCCTGGAGGAAAGGCTGCGCGCGGCCGGGCAGACCGTGCCGGCGATCTGCGGCGTCATCACCGACAACTCGGTCGAGGCGACCGCGTGCGGCGCCGGCAATCGCGGCTTCCGCGCCTACGTGGTCGAGGACGCCTGCTTCACCTTCGCCAAGCGCGACTTCGCGGGGACCGTGCGCTCCGCCGGCGAAGTCCACGCCATGTCGCTGGCCAACCTGGATGGCGAGTACGCCACGGTGGTGCGCGCCGACGCCGTCCTCGCCGCGCTCCCATGACCGAGCCTGTGCCGGTACAGCTCCGGGAGCTCTTGCGCCTGTCCGCGCCGGTGATCGTCGCGCGCAGCGGCATCATCGCCATGGGCGTGGTGGACATCGCCTTTCTCGGCCGCGCCGGGCCCGAGCAGGTGGCCTACATGACCATCGCCGGCATGTTCATCGGCACGGTCATCGTGGGCTCGATCGGCCTGATGGTGGGCACGATGGTCGAGGCCGCGCACGCCTTCGGCGCCGGCGACGAGCGCGAGGCCGGCCGGGTGTGGCGGCGCTCCGTGCCCTACGCGCTGGCGGTCGGCGCGGTCGGCGCGCTGCTGTGCCTGTTGGGCGAGCCGTTCTACCGCCTGACCGGCCAGGACCCGGAGATCGCCAGGGGCGGCGCGCGGGTGCTCTTGATCTTCGGCCTGTGCATGCCCGGGACGACGCTGTTCGTCACCACCACGTTCTTCCTGGAGGCGATCAAGCGCCCGGTGCCGGGGATGATCGCGATCCTGCTGGCGAACGGGCTCAACGCGCTGCTCAACTGGGTGTTCGTGTTCGGGCATTGGGGCGCGCCGGCGCTCGGCGCCGAGGGCTCGGCCATCGCCACCGCCGCCACACGCACGGCCATGGCCCTTGGGCTGATCGGCTACGCGCTGCTGATGCCGGGCCACGGGCGCTTCGCGGTGCGCGAGCGCCCGGCGCATCCCTGGCGCGACGGCCGGCGCGCCCGGCACATGGGCTACGCCAGCGGCGCCAGCTACGGCTTCGAGGCCGCGGCGTTCGGCTCGATGAGCCTGTTCGCGGGCTGGCTCGGGCCCTTGCAGCTCGCGGGCTGGGGCATCGCGATCAACGCCATGTCGCTGGTGTTCATGACCGCGGTGGGGCTGGGCGTGGGCACCGCGGTGCGCGTGGGCCACGCGCGCGGCAGCGGCGACCGGCGCGCGATGGAGACCGCGGGGTGGCTCGGCCTCGCCGTCAATTCCGTCGCCATGGGCATGGCGTGCCTGGGCTTCTGGCTGTTGCCCGAGACGCTCGCCGCCATCTTCACCGACGACCCGGCGCTGCTGGCGGTCGGCGCGGCGATGCTGGCGATGGCGGCCTGGGTGATGGTGGTCGACGGCGGCCAGGGCGTGATGCTGTCGGCGGTGCGCGGCGCGGGCGACGCGTGGGTGCCGACGGCGCTGCATTTCGCGGCCTATTTCGGGGTGATGATCCCGGGCGCCTGGCTGATGGCGTTTCCGCTGGGCCTGGGCGCGACCGGCCTCTTCCTCGCCATCCTTTTCGCCAGCATCGTCGCCGTCTGCCTTCTCTCCTGGCGCTTCCGCCGCGTGTGCCGGATTGCCGCGCCCTGATTGCCGATGGAGCGGCGAGCGGCTAAGGTTCCGGGAAACCGCCATCGGGACCCAATTCGGAGAGCCGTCATGACCGCCTGCATCGTGGGCTGGGCGCACAGCAAATTCGGCAAGCTGGACGGGCTGGACGTCGAGGCGATGATCGCCAAGGCCGCGGCCGACGCGATCGCCGACGCCGGCATCGGCCCCGGGGACGTCGACGAGATCTATCTCGGCCATTTCAACGGCGGATTCACGGCGCAGGAGTTCACCTCCTCCCTCGTGCTGCAGGCCTCCGACAAGCTGCGCCACAAGCCCGCCACGCGCGTGGAGAACGCCTGCGCCACGGGCTCGGCCGCGGTGCGCCAGGGCCTCACCGCGATCGAGGCCAGGCGCGCGCGCATCGTGCTGGTCGTGGGCGTGGAGAAGATGACCGACCTGCCGGGGCCGCAGATCGGCGGCGTGCTGATCAAGGCCGCGTACCAGAAGGAGGAAGGCGACATCGAGGGCGGCTTCGCCGGCGTGTTCGGCCGCATCGCGCAGCAGTATTTCCAGCGCCACGGCGACCAGTCCGACGCGCTCGCGCGCATCGCCGCCAAGAACCACAGGAACGGCGTGCACAACCCGATGGCGCAGATGCAGAAGGACCTGGGCTACGAGTTCTGCCGCACCGTGTCGGAAAAGAACCCGATCGTCGCCGGCCCCTTGAAGCGCACCGACTGCTCGCTGGTGTCGGACGGCGCGGCCGCCCTGGTGCTGGCGGACGTGGAGACCGCGCTGGCCATGAAGAAGGCCGTGGTGTTCCGCGCCAACGAGCAGGTCAACGACTACCTGCCGATGAGCCGGCGCGACATCGTCAAGTTCGAGGGCCCGGCGGTGGCGTGGCAGCGCGCGCTGAAGAAGGCGGGCCTCAACCTGCTCGATCTCAGCCTGGTGGAGACGCACGACTGCTTCACCGTGGCGGAGCTGATCGAATACGAGGCGATGGGGCTCACGCCCGAAGGCCAGGGCGCGCGCGCGATCCTCGAGGGCTGGACCGAGAAGACCGGCAAGCTGCCGGTCAACCCGTCGGGCGGCTTGAAGGCCAAGGGCCATCCCATCGGCGCCACCGGCGTGTCCATGCACGTCTTGTGCTCCATGCAGCTCACCGGCACGGCCGGCGGCATGCAGGTGAAGGACGCCAAGCTCGCGGGCATCTTCAACATGGGCGGTGCCGCGGTGGCGAACTACGTCAGCATCCTGGAGCCGCTGCGCTGAATCGGGCGCACGGACCTCATGCTTCGACAAGCTCGGCCTGAAGTCCCCACCCTGAGCCGGTCGAAGGGACCGGACCGAAATCGGGGCGGCGCCTGATGGGCGACGCGATGAACCTGGGCCGGCTCTTGTCGGACACGGCGCGGCGCCTGCCCGGCCGCCCCGGCCTCATCTGGCGCGAGAGGACCTGGAGCTGGGCCGAGATCGACCGGCGCGTCGACGCGCTGGCCGCCGCGCTGAAGTCGCTGGGCTTGGGCAAGGGCGACCGCCTGCTGGTGCAGTCGCGCAACAACAACGCGCTGTTCGAGAGCTGCTGGGCCGCCTTCAAGCTGGGCGCGGTGTGGGTGCCGACCAACCATCGCCTGACGCCGCCCGAGATCGCATGGTTGGGGCAATCCTCGGGCGCCGCCTGCTTCCTCTACGACCGCGGCTTCGGCGAGCACGTCGACGCGGTGCGCGCGGCCTCGCCGGCCCTCAGGCACGTCGTCGCGGTCGAGTCTCCGCGCGCGGGCGAGCACGACTACGAGTCGCTGCTCCGGCGCCATGCCGGCGCGCCCGGCTTCGAAGAGGACGTGAACCGCGACGACCCGATCTGGTTCTTCTTCACCTCGGGCACCACCGGCAAGCCCAAGGGCGCGGTGCTGACGCACGGGCAGATGGCGTTCGTGGTGACCAACCACCTCGCCGACCTGATGCCGGGCCTGGGCGAGAACGACGCCAGCATCGTGGTGGCGCCGCTTTCGCACGGCGCGGGCGTGCACATGCTGGATTGCGTGGCGCGCGGCGCGCCCTCGGTGCTGATGTCGACCGACCGGCTGGACGTCGAGGAGGCGTGGCGGCTGATCGAGAAGCACCGCGTCACCAACCTGTTCACCGTCCCGACCATCGTGAAGATGCTGGTCGAGCATCCTGCGGCCGATCGCGTCGACCACTCGGCCCTGCGCTTCGTGATCTATGCCGGCGCGCCGATGTACCGCGCCGACCAGAAGCTGGCGCTCGAGAAGCTGGGGCCGGTGCTGGTGCAGTATTTCGGCCTCGGCGAGGTCACCGGCAACATCACGGTCTATCCCGCGCATCTCCACCGCCTCGACGACGCGGCGCCCGACGCGCGCATCGGCACCTGCGGCTATCCCCGCACCGGCATGGAGATCGCGATCAAGGACCCCGCGGGCAGGCGCCTGGAGCCCGGCGAGAAAGGCGAGATCTGCGTGCGCGGACCCGCAGTGTTCGCGGGCTACTGGAACAACCCCGAGGCCACCGCCAAGGCGATCAAGGGCGGCTGGTTCCACACCGGCGACCTCGGGCACCTCGACGCCGAGGGGTTCCTCTACATCACCGGCCGCGCATCGGACATGTACATCTCGGGCGGCTCGAACGTGTACCCGAGGGAGTGCGAGGAGGTGCTGCTGACCCATCCCGGCGTGTCGGAGGTGGCGGTGCTGGGCGTGCCCGACCCGAAATGGGGCGAGGCGGGCGTGGCGGTGGTGGTGCCTGCGAACGGCGCCGCGCCGAAGGAGGCGGAACTGATCGCCTATCTCGACGGCAAGCTCGCCAAGTACAAATGGCCGCGGCGCGTGTTCTTCTGGCCTAGCCTGCCGAAGTCCGGCTATGGCAAGATTCCCAAACACCTGATCCGCCAGCAGCTCTACGCCAGCGGCGAGCTGCAGGAGGGCCGGGGCCCGTGAGCGCAAGATGGGGGAGCGCCGTTTGAGAACCGTCAAGCAACCGGGAAGGCCGGCGCGGCCGCGCCTGTTGAGCGTCGCGGCCGGCAACGGCGGCGAGTTGCGCCTGACCCTGCCCGAGGGCGCCGACCTCTTGGACGGCCTGGCCGAGGCGCTGAGCCGCGCCGGGGCAAGGTCCGCCGCGGTGGCGCTCGTCGGCGGGTGTTTCAGCCGCATGCAGTACCTGACCGGCCAGCCCTGCGACGACGGCAGCCGCGTCGCCACCTACGGCGCGCCGACGCCGCTCGAAGGTCCCGTGGCGCTCCTCAGCGGCAGCGCGTTCCTGGGCCTGGACCAGAATGGCCAGCCGATCGTGCATTGCCACGCCGTGCTGCTGGACAACCGGGGCAAAGTGCACGGCGGGCACCTGCCGCCGGGCGTCTGCCGGGTCGGCGCGGGCGGCATGGTCGTCCACGCGGTCGCGTTTTCCGGCGCGGCGCTGGAAGTGCGCTACGACGCCGAGACCAACTACCCGGTGTTCCATCCCGCCGCGCTTGCCGCAGCCGAGGCGGCGCAATGACCGCGCGCAAGCGCGTCAAGCCCGCGCGCAAGCCCGCGGCGGCGAAAGCCGCGCCCGCCGCCATGCCCGGGCGCGCGCCCTACTCGCTGGGCGAGGACCGCCCCGGCACGCTGGCGACGCTGGTGGAGCGCGGGCGCTACGGGCGCATGGTGCTGGCGCGCGTGCGCCCCAACATCGACCTGGTGACCGGCGTGGAGCGCGTGTGCGCCGCGCACGGCATCACCCACGCCGTGGTGCGCAGCGCCGTCGGCAGCCTGGTGGACGCGGCGCTGGGCTACGGCGAAGGCGATTCCATGACGCTCATCGCGGTCGAAGGGCCGGGCATCGAGATTCTGACCATGGGCGGCGAGGTCCGGCCCGACGAGACCGGCAGGCCGGTGGCGCGGCTGCGCGGCACGGTCTCGGATTCCGACGCCAACGTCTACGGCGGCGAGTTCGTGCGCGGCGGCAACCCGGTCTGCATCACGCTCGAGATCGCGATGCAGGAATGGCTGCCCGACCTGCAACCTTCCCCGGAACGACAGGAACGGAACTGATGGCCGCCGATTTCACCGCCCTGCTGCTGGAGGAGTCCGCCGGCAAGGTTTCCGCCTCGGTCAAGCGATTGCCCGAAGCGTCCCTGCCGCAGGGCGACGTGACCGTGCGCGTGACGCACTCCACGCTCAACTACAAGGACGGGATGATCCTGAGCGGGATCGGGCGGCTGGTGCGCCAGTACCCGCACGTGCCGGGCATCGACTTCGCGGGCACGGTCGCCGACTCGGGGCACAAGGATTGGAAAAAAGGCGATGCGGTGGTGCTGACGGGCTGGCGCGTCGGCGAGATGCAATGGGGCGGCTACGCCACGCTGGCGCGCGTGAAGGGCGACTGGCTGGTGCCGCTGCCCAAGGGCATGACGCCGAGGCAGGCGATGGCCGTGGGCACGGCCGGCTTCACCGCGATGCTGGCGGTGATGGCGCTCGAGGCGCACGGCCTCAAGCCCGGCCAGGCCGAGGTGCTGGTGACGGGCGCGGCCGGCGGCGTCGGCAGCGTGGCGACGGCGATCCTCGCCAAGCTCGGCCACGCGGTCGCCTGCTCGACCGGGCGGCCCGAGACGCACGCGTATCTGAAGGGACTGGGCGCGGCGGCGATCGTCGAGCGCGGCGCCCTGGCGCAGCCGCCGGCCAAGCCGCTGGACAGCGAGCGCTGGGCCGGCGCGGTCGACTCGGTGGGCGGCACCACGCTCGCCACGGTGCTGACCCAGATGAAGTATCGCGGCGCGGTCGCGGCCTGCGGGCTCGCGGGCGGGCCGAAGCTCGACACCACCGTGATCCCGTTCCTGTTGCGCGGGGTCAACCTGCTCGGCATCGACTCGGTGATGTGCCCGATGCCGCAGCGCCGCGAGGCGTGGCTGCGCCTGGCGCGCGACCTGCCGCTCGACAAGCTCGATTCCATGATCATCCCGGCGCGGCTCGCCGACCTGCCGCGCCTGGCCGGGGAGATCCTGAAGGGCCAGGTGCGCGGCCGCGTGGTCGTGGAAACCGGCGCGTGAGCGCGGACGAGCGGCGCACCGCGATCCTGACCGGCGCCTCGCGCGGCATCGGCCACGCCACGGTGCGGCGCTTCTCGCAGGAGGGCTGGCGCATCATCTCTTGCTCGCGCGAGGACGCGCCGGCGGAGTGCAAGCGCGACCCCAACTGGACGCACCACATTCCCGCCGACCTGGCCGATCCCAGGTCGCGCGAGGAATTCATCGCTAAGGCCAACGCGGCGCTGGCCGGCCAGCCGCTGCACGCCCTGGTCAACAACGCGGCGGTATCGCCCAAGACCCCGTTCAAGGAGCGGCTCGGTTGCCTCAACGGCCCGATCGAGGGCTGGCGCGACGTGTTCGAGCTCAACTTCTTCGCGCCGCTGGTGCTCGCGCGCGGCTTCGCCACGTCCCTGGGCAAGGGCAAGGGCGCGATCGTCAACATCACCTCGATCGCCGGCCACGCGATCCACCCGTTCGCGGGCTCGGCCTATTCCACCTCCAAGGCCGCGCTGTCGGCGCTGACGCGCGAGATGGCGGTGGAGTTCGCGCAACTGGGCGTGCGCGTCAACGCCGTCGCGCCGGGCGAGATCGAGACCGACATGGTGGGCGCCGACTACGAGCCGCTCATCACCCGCATTCCGATGCACCGCATGGGCACGCCCGACGAAGTCGCGGCCACGGTGTACCAGCTCTGCTCGCCCGATTTCGCCTACGTTACCGGCACCGAGATTTTCGTCACCGGCGGGCAGCATTTGTTCTAGCCGCGCCGGCACACAAGCCCGTTATCGGAGGGCCCGCCGCCTGTTCCGCCGGGGCGGGATCGGTGTAATATTCCTGTAACGAAAGCGCCACGAACCCGCGTGGCGCCAGGGAGGAACATAGCCCGCATGGCTGACGCCGCGCTGGAAGTGGCCGGGCTCGAGGTCGCCTATGGCCCGGTCAAGGTCTTGCACGGGATCGACCTGGGGGTCGAGCCCGGCTCGTTCGTCGCCCTCTTGGGCGCCTCGGGCTGCGGCAAGACCACGCTGTTGCGCGCGATCTCGGGCTTCGTGGCGGTGGACGCGGGCAAGGTGCTGGCCGCCGGGCGCGACATCACGCACCTGCCGCCCGACAAGCGCGGCATGGCGATGGTGTTCCAGTCCTACGCGCTGTGGCCGCACATGACCACGGCGCAGAACATCGGCTACGGGCTCAAGCTGCGCGGCCAGGCGCGCGAGGCCATCGCCAAGCGCGTGAATGAAATACTCGCCATGCTGAAGCTCGACGGCCTGGGCGAGCGCATGGTCACGCAGCTCTCGGGCGGCCAGCGCCAGCGCGTGGCCCTGGGCCGGGCGCTGGCGATCAATCCCGACATCCTCTTGCTCGACGAGCCGCTGTCGAACCTGGACGCGCGCATCCGCGAGGAGGTGCGCCACGAGATCAAGGGCCTGCAGCAGCGCCTCGGCATCACCGCGATCCACGTCACGCACGACCGCGAGGAGGCGATGGTGATGGCCGACCGCATCGTGGTGATGGACGCCGGCAACATCGCCCAGCAGGGCGCGCCCGAGGACGTCTACAACCGCCCGGTCTCCGCCTTCGTCGCGGGATTCATGGGCGCGGGCAACGCCATCCGCCTGGAGGTCAAGCCGGCCGACGGGGCGCTCGCGATCGCCGCCGGGCCCGACCACTCCGCCGCGTCGGTGCCGCGCGCGAAGCTGGGACCGGGCATCGGGCCCGACTATGCCGGCCCCGCGGTCGCGCATTTCCGCAGCGAGGCCGCGACCTTGGGGGCCGTGGGCGAGACGCCGCCCGGCACGCTGGTCTTGCGCGGGCGCGTGGCGCAGTCCTCGTACCCCGGCGGGCATTACCGCTACGGCGTCGACGTGGGACCCTTGCGCGTGATCGTGGACGCGCCGCAGCGCCTGGGCGACGGCGCGGCGGTGGGCATCCGCCTGCCGGTCGAGGCCCTGCACCTGTTTCCCGCGGACGGCGGCGCGCGCCCCTCGGCCCGCGCACCGGCCCGCGCCCCGGCTCCGAACGCAACCGCATCGTGAAGTCATCTGCAACAGGGAGGTATCGATGATCCGTCTGAAGCATCTCATGGCCGGCGCCGCGCCCGCGGCGCTGGCGGCGGCCCTGGCGCTGGCGCCCGCGCCGGCAGGGGCGCAGAAGGTCACGCTCAATGTGGCCACCGCCGGCGACCAGAACATGGTCGACTACGTGAAGGACTTCCTGGCCCCGATGTTCGAGAAGGACAACCCGAACGTCACGGTCAAGGCGGTCGGCACCGGGCCGGGCGACGCCGGCTCGCAGAAGATCGTCGAGAAGCTCGACGCGCAGAAGGCCAACGCCGCCTGGGACGTGGACGTGGCGGTGGTGCACCAGAAGATGGCCGGCGACATGGTGAAGGCGGGCCTGCTGGCGTCCTACACCAAGGACGTGGCGAGCGGGAAGCTCACCACCTCGCAGACCGCCAAGAACGCGCTGGGCCAGAACGTCGAGGGCTACGTGATCCCGATGTTCCAGAGCCAGACCGCCATCGCCTACAACCCGGCGATGGTCAAGAACCCGCCCAAGACCTTCAAGGACCTCGAGGCCTGGGTGAAGGCCAACCCGAAGAAGTTCGGCCACAACGGCATCAAGGGCGGCATGTCGGGCGTGGCGTTCGTGGTCGGCTGGGTCTACGCCAACGCGCCGGGCGCGGACAAATTGATGACCGGGCCCTACGACAAGGCGGTCGAGGACGCCTGGAAGCCGGCCTTCGCCAGCCTCAAGGAGTTCAACAAGAACGTCGTCATCACCCCCGGCAACGCCGGAACGCTCGACATGCTGAACCGCGGCGAGATCGTCATGGGGCCGGTGTGGGTGGACATGTTCTACACCTGGCAGGCCGACGGCAAGCTGCCGCCGACCATGAAGCTGGCGCTGATCGGCCCGGGCATGCCGGGGCAGCCGATGTACTATGTGATCCCGGCGAAGGCCGCGAACATGGCGGCGGCGAAGAAGTTCGTCGAGCTCGCCACCAGCCCCAAGGTGCAGGCCGAGGGCATCGTCAAGAAGTTCAACTGGTATCCGGGCATCGACGCGCAGCACGTCAAGTCGCAGCTCGACGAAAAGACCTGGAACAAGCTGTTCATCGACGTGACCCCGCAGGACCTCCAGACCAAGGGCAAGCCGTTCCCGATCAAGCCCTATTTCGACGCCATCCTGCAGGGCTACGAGAAGAACGTGATGAACTGATCGCGCGTGTCAGGCGCCGGCCTCATCCCCCGACAAGCTCGGGATGAGGCCGGTCGGAGCGGTCCTCATGCCGAGCCGGTCGACGCATGAGGACCGTTCGCATTCCCGTGAACCGATCCCGCACCCTGCCCCTGCTTCTGGTGGCGCCGGCGCTGCTGACGGTGCTGGCGCTGTTCGTCTATCCGCTCGGCTTCTCGCTGGTCACCGCCTTCCAGGCCAAGGACGGGCAGTGGACCGTCGCCAACTTCTTCCGCGCGTTCGAGTTCTACGGCACCGACATCGCCTTCACCGTGGTCATCGTCGCCTTGAGCACGGTCTTGATCGGCGGGCTGGCGGTCGCCATCGGCGGCTACCTGACGCTGGGGGAATGCGGGCCGGCGGTCGCGGCGCTGCGCTGGATCTACCGCTGGCCGCTGTTCATCCCGTTCGTGGTGGCGGCGCAGTGCATGCGCACGTTCCTGGCCAAGAACGGCATCATGAACAACGGCCTGGTGGCCGCGGGGATACTCACGCCCGAGCAGACCGTCGGGTTCCTGGACTGGCGCGGCATCGTCATCACCTTCGTCTGGAAGCAGCTTCCGTTCGTCGCGCTGCTGGTCGCGGGCGCGATGGCCGCGCTCGACCGCACCACGATCGAGGCCGCGCGCAACCTCGGCGCCGGGCGGCTGCGCATCCTCATCGAGATCGTGGTGCCGCAGGTGCGGCCCACGCTGATGGTCGGCTTGATCCTCAGCTTCGTGACCATGATGTCGGTGCTCTCGGTGCCGATCATGGTGAGCGGCGAGTCGCCGACCATGATCACGGTCGACATGGCGTTCCGCATCAACAACTACGGCGACTACGGCACCGCCAACGCGCTGGGGTTCATCTCCTACGCGCTGACCGGGCTGGCGGCGTGGGTGTACCTGAAGCGCGGCCTGGCGCAAGGCGGCACCCCATGAACCCGCGCGCCTGGGCCTGGATTCCGCGCGGCCTCGTCCTGGGGTTCCTGGTGTTCGCGATCTTCGGGCCGCTGTTGAACCTGGCGCTGTGGGCGTTCGCCGAGCAGTGGTACTACCCGCACAAGCTGCCGCTGACCTACGGCTTCCGCTTCTGGTACCAGGTGTTCAAGCCCAGGGGCGACGCGCTCGAGTCGCTCTCGACCAGCGTGGTGATCGCGCTGTTCACCGTCGCGGCGTGCCTGGTGATCGCGATCCCCGCGGGCTACGCGCTGGCGCGCCTCCGGCTGCCGTTCCGGGCGCTGATCATGCTGGCGTTCCTGCTGCCGCAGGCCTTCCCCAGCCTCGCGGTCTACATCAACATCGCGCGGCTGTTCTACGGCATGGGGCTCAACGGCACGATCGCCGGCGTGGTGATGGTGCACACCGTGCACGGCCTGGTGTTCGCGGTGTGGATCACGACCGCCGCCTTCGCCGCGATCGACCGCGACCTCGAGCTCGCGGCGCGCAGCGTCGGCGCCTCGGCCTTGCGCGCGTTCCTGAGCGTGACCCTGCCGCTGGCGGCGCCCGGCATCATGGCGAGCGCGATTTTCGTGTTCCTGGAATCGCTCGACGAGTTCACCGGGACCTACTTCGTGGGCGTGCCCGACGTCATCACCCTGCCGCTCCTCATGTTCACCGCCTCGATCGCCGGCAACTACCAGATCGCGGCGATCACGGCGCTGGTCCTGCTGCTGCCCTCGATCGCCTTCATGCTGTTCGTCGAGCGCTTCCTAAAGGCCGACGTGATGGCCAAGGTCGGGACATAAGGCCCGCCGCCGGCCGCTCGACGCCTCGCCGCCCCGGCTCTCCGCAACCGCAATGCCGCCAAGGACATGGCGGGCGCGGCGGTTGGTCCGCCTTGCCGCGGCCGGGGGGTGCGACTATCATATCGACCATGCAAAAAGCGCTTCTTTGCGGCCTTACGGCCGCCGCGCTCGCGCTCGGCGCGACAGGCCCGGCGCGCGCGCAAGACAACACGCTGACCGGCGCACTTTTGGGCGGCGCGGCGGGAGCCGGCGTCGGCTACGCATTCGGCAAGGGCAAGGGCGCGGCGATCGGCGGCGTCACGGGCCTGGCGCTGGGCGCGCTGGCGGGCAGCCAGATCGGCCGGCGCAACGATCCGCCGCCGGCGCAGACCTACTACGCGCCGCCGCCTCCGGGCTATTACGCCCCCGCGCCCGGCTATTACTACGCGCCCGCGCCGGGCTATGCCGCGCCGGCGCCGGCCTACGCGCCGCCGCCGCAGCCCGCGGTCGCGCAGCAGCCCGCTTACAGCACCGCGAATTGCCGCGAGTACTCCAGCACGATCATGATCGACGGCAAGGAGCAGCGCAGCTACGGCACCGCCTGCCTGCAGCCCGACGGATCGTGGCGCATCGTGCAATAGCATTGGCGGAAAGATCGGAACGCGAAGGGCCGGGCTAACCGGCCCTTTTTCTTCGCCCGGAGATTCCGCCGGGCCTACGCCGCGTAGGGCAGGCGGTCGGCGCCGATCCCGGAAAGCCGCATGCGCAGCGCCACCGCATCGTCGTCGCCGCCGAGCCCGATGCGCGGCAGGGCGAAAAGCGACGCCGCGTCGCCGGCGATGAGCGGGCGCGGCTGCGTGGTGAACCCCGAGGCGAAGCCCGCGGCCTGGACCAGCGCCATCTCGCGCCGGCCGACCGTGGCCGGGACCCCGTAGGGATAGGCGAAGCTCTGCGGCGCGCGGCCGAGCTTCTCCGCGAGCCGCCGGCGGCCGCCCTCGATCTCGGCTTTCGCCTCGGCGTCGGACATCGCCGCGAGCGGATAATGGCCGGCGGTGTGGCCGCCGATCTCGACCAGGCCGCTGGCGGCGAGCGCGCGAACCTGCTCCCAGGTCATCGCCATCGCGTCGGCGATGGCCAGGCAGTCGACTCCGTGGTCGGCCTTGAGGCCCGCGACGGCCGCCAGCGTCTCCGCGGGCGTGAAGCGCAGGAACAGGTCGCCGATGCGGGCGTGGCTGTCGGATTTCTCGGCCGCCGTCGCGGCGGGGAACCGGCGCGCGCCGCCGCCCGCGCGGATCGTCACGCGGTCGTGCGCGGCCAGCGCGCGCTCGACGCCGAACCACCACATCGGCGCGTCGCGGTCGATGAAGCCGGTCGCGACGTACACCGTGGCCTTGGCGCGGCGGCGCGCGAGGATCGGCAGCAGCACGTCGTGGTTGTCGCGATAGCCGTCGTCGAGGGTGACGGCGGCGAACCGGCCGCCGCCCGCGCCGGCGTCAAGCCGCGCCGCGGCCTCCGATGCGGTGACGAGCGCGTAGCCCTCGCCTTCCAGGGTGTCGAAGAAGGATTCCAGCGCCTCGGGCGTGACCTTGAGGCCGTCGGTCGCCGACCAGCCCGCGCCCGGCGTGCGCGGCGTCACCTGATGGAACATCAGCGCCGCGCCCACGCCGCCGAACAGCGCGCGCGCGCAGCGGTCGAGCCTGCTGGCGGCGATCGCCCACTTGACCATTCGCTTCGACATCCTGTCGAGGCTCCGTCGGCCGAAACTCTCCATCTGGTAACCCGCGCGCGGTAAGCAAACGGTTAAGGGCCGGCCCCGCCCCGGTCCTGGCGATTGCGCCGTTGCATGATCGTGGTTTACGCGCTTGCCAACCCTCGGAACAGACAGGATTATGGGCTTTCTATCCAATATGGTGAACGAACATAATAGTAATTTCGTGACTTCGGATATGATTTCTGCTAGCAGTTGAGCCGACTTAGACCCAATTGCGGTTTCCGGGTCGGTCCCCGCCGGCGTTAAGGGTTCGTTCAGTGGGGGCGGTCTAGAACCCGATGGCTCGCGCAGGAAGCGCGGGCGCAGTGGAGGCATAGGTAATGCCGCACTCGACGGACGCCATGAAGGCGCCGCGGGCAGAAATCCATCCCTCGGCCCGGGCCAGGCAGGCTCTTCGCACCGACATCGCCGCCCGTCTCTTGCAGCGCCCGCGCACGCTGACGCGCGCCGCCGTGGGCTGGTGGGCTGCCGTCGTGGACCTCGCGCTGGTGCTGCTGGCGGCGGCGGCCGTGGGCGGCGTGGGCGCGCGCCTCAACGCCGTGCCGGCGTTCCAGCAATGCGTGGCCCTGGGCATGTTGGGCGTCACGCTGATCGGCCTGATGCGCCTGTTCGGCGCCTACGGGCAGGAGGCCCTCGGCAACCCGGCCAAGCGCATCACCGCGCTGTCCGCAGCGATAATCTTCCTCGCCGCGGGCGCGGTGCTGGCCGGGCATTTCGCCGGGGTCGACCCGACCATGGCGCGGCTGGTGGGCCCGTGGGCGCTGGGCGTGACCGTGGCGGTCCTGACGCGCGGCGTGGTGTTCCACGCCGCGGCCGAGCAGTTGAAGGCGCAGGGGCGCTTCGCGCCCACCGTGGTGCTGGTCGGCGCGACTCAGATCGCCGAGCGGCTGATCGCCGAGACGCGCGCCTTCGTCCACCCGCCGTTCGAGATCGCCGGCATTTTCGACGACCGCCTGACGCGCGTTCAGGCCGCGGTGGCGAACCTGCCGGTGCTGGGCACCACCGAGGACCTGCTGAAGTTCGACGGCATCGACCGCGTGGACTGGGTGGTGATCGCCCTGCCCTGGGCCGCCGAGAAGCGCATCGCCGGGCTGCTTGGGCGGCTTCAGCCAGCCTCGGCGCGCATCCTTCTGGCGCCCGACCTCGCGGGCCTCAACTACGCCCGGCGCGGCGGCGCGCATGACGACGGCCTGCCGCTGGTCGAGGTGCTGGCCTCGCCGATGGAAGGCGGACGGCGCCTGGTCAAGGAGCTGGAGGACCGGGTGCTGGGGCCGCTGATGGCCCTGGCCCTGCTGCCCGTCATGCTGCTGATCGGGATCCTGGTGCGGCTCGACAGCCCCGGACCCGCGCTGTTCAAGCAGCGGCGCATCGGCTACGGCGGCAAGGCGTTCGACGTCTACAAGTTCCGCACGCTCCGCACCGACATGGCGGACGCCGTGGCGGCCAGGCAGGTAAGCGAGGACGATCCGCGCGTCACGCGCGTCGGCCATTACCTGCGCAAATACAGCCTGGACGAGCTGCCGCAGCTCATCAACGTCCTGCGCGGCGAGATGTCGCTGATCGGCCCGCGCCCCTATGCCACCGGCATGATGGCCGGCAACACCTTCGCCCAGGACATCCTGGTGGACTACGCGCGCCGGCGCCGCACCAAGCCCGGCATGACCGGCTGGTCGCAGGTCAACGGCGGCCACGGCGCCATCACCAGCGAGGCGGACTTGCGCCGGCGCCTGAAGCACGACCTGGAGTACATCAACCACTGGTCGCCGCTGTTCGACGCCTACATCATCTGGAAGACCGCCGAGGTGGTGCTGACCGGGCGCAAGAAGGCCGCCCAAGCGGAAGCCCTGGTGGAAACGCCGGCCGAGCCCGCGGCGCCCGAGCAGGCGCCCGAACCCGGCGCCTCCGGCCAACGCACCCGCCGCGCCGCTTAGTAGTCTTGGTCAGGCAACCCTATCAAAATCCTGACCCAGTCATTTTGGTGCTGCCAACGCTTCGAAAGTCAGAACCAACCAATTATCTGACGGTCCCCAGCCAACTGCGATAAAGGCCTTGCAATGCAACGATGTCAGTGGGCTGGGAAATACCGGACGCTATCCCGAAAAGCGTCATGACGGCGGCGGCCATTCGATCACTGTCTCCTGACCATTCGAGTATACAACACCCCCCTTTTTCCTTGTCTCCGCCAAGGTTGCCGAGCAGTTCTTTAGCGGCTGCCTGAACAGGATTAGTAGTGCTCGCCATTTTCAACCCCTCCCCCTGTAATTTTTGTGTGTCCAAGGCGACACAAATTAAACTTGTTAACTCTGTTCTTAAATGTCAAGCTTACCATTGTTACAATTAATCGTGTAATCTAAAAACCTGAAGCAACTCAAAATTCATAACAGCTTCCGCAAGCGTTCCAGGTACGCGTCGCCCGCGCGTTCGACCGAATAGCGCGCCGCGCCCGCGCGCAAGGATTCCGGGTCCGTCTTCCTGTCGAGCGCCGCCAGCATCGCCCGGGCCAGCGCCGCCGCGTCGCCCACCGGCACCAGCGCGCCGTAGCGCCCGCCCTCGAGGATGCCGCGCGGGCCGCCGGGGCAATCGGTGCTCACCACCGGCGTGCCGCAGGCCAGCGCCTCGACCAGCACGTTGCCGAAGCCCTCGTAGCGCGAGGACGAGACCACCGCCGCGGCGCGCGCGAAATACGGCACCGGGTCGGCGACGGCGCCGGGCAGGCGCACGCACTCCGCCAGGCCCAGCGCCTTCGCCTGCGCTTCCAGCTCCGCGCGCACCGGTCCGTCGCCCAGCACCACCAGCCGCGCCGGGCGCTTTGCCCGCACCTGCGCGAAGGCCGCGACCAGGGTGGGGAAGTCCTTGACCGGCGTCATGCGCCCGGCGGCGGCGAACACCGGGGTATTCTCCGCGAACCACGGCTCGGCCGGCGCGCGCGCCGCGCGTTCGGGCAGGTCCGCGCCGACCACCGGGTTCGCCAGCACCTCGATCCGCGCGCGCGCGATGCCGCACAGTCGGGCGAGGTCGTCGGCGATCGCTTCGCTCGGGCACAGGATCGCGGAAGCGCCGCGATAGACGAGATTGAGCAGCGGCGGGACGATGCGCCGGTCGCGCGCGCCGCGCTCCGCCAGTTCCTGCGACAGCACCGTGTGCTCGGCCACTGCCACGCGCGTGCCGGCGCGGCTCAACTTCGCCGCGAGGATCGCGATCGGGCTGTTGTAGGTGATGCCGGAGAGCAGCACCGCCGGCCGCCGGCGGCGCAGGAAGCCGACCAGCCGGGGCAGCGCCGCCAGCGTGCGCGGCGCATCGAGCGCCACGAGCTCGACCTGCGGCGAAAGCGCCTCGACCAGCGCGCCGTCGCGCCGGTCCAGCACCATCAGCGCCCGCTCGCCGCGCGCCGCGAAATGGTTCGCGAGGTTGACGGTCACGCGCTCGGCCCCGCCGGTCCGCAAATGCGGCATGTAGAAGGCGAAGCTCATGCGCGCCGGGTCGCCGCCTTGACCATCCACGCGGCGTGGGCGCGGCAATTCGCCATGTTCACCAGCAGCGCGCCCGCGGCGTAGATCGCGCCGCCGAGGGCGACCTGGACGCAGAGCCCGACGACGCCACCCGGCAGGGACAGCAGGCGCAGGATCGCGAACATCGCGGTGCTGACCAGCACGGCCTTGAGCGCCGTGGCCGCGCACAGCGGCATGGCGAAGTGGCGCCGGCCGGCCAGAATCACCACGACCATCTGCACCCCCTGGCTCGCCACGAGGGCGACCGCCGCGCCGAGCGCGCCCATGACCGGCACCAGCGTGAAATTGCCCACGAGATAGACCGTCATCGACGGCAGCAGCGCCAGCACCAGCGCGCCGGGCCGCCGCGCCACCAGGAAGCCCTGCTGGAAGTAGTGCACCGCGAGCCCCTGCAACAGGCCGCCCGCGGCGATCCACGGCAAGAGCCCGCGCGCCTCGGCGCGCAAGGCCTCGCCCACCATCACGTCGCTGAGCGGACCCGCGACCGCCGCGAGCCCGAACGCCGCCGGCACCGCCACGGCGAAGGCGAGGTCGCCCGCGGCGGTCAGGCGCTGGCGCGCCTCGGCGGCGCCCTCGCGCTCGATCGCGGCGAAGGCGAGCGGCGCCGCGGCCGCGCCCACCACGGTGCAGATCGCCATCAGGCTGCGCTGCGCCAGGGTCTGCGCCGCGGCGTAGGGCGCCACGCCCGCCTCGCCCAGGAAATGCGCGATGATGAAGCGGTCGGCCGTGACCAGGAGCGCGTCCATCACCATGGCCACGGTCATGGGCAGGCCGTAGGCGAGGATCGCGCCCAGCGCGCCCGGTTCGGGCCGGCCGCTTGCGCGCCAGAAGCGCAAGGCCGCCGGGTCGATGGCGACGCAGGCGAGGTAGGACAGCGCCAAGCCCCCCATCGCCCAGGCCGCGCCGTAGGCGCCGCCGCCGGAGCGCGCGAACGCCAGCACGAGGGCCAGCGACAGCGCGACGCTGAGCGCCGCCTGGATCGACTGGTAGAGCGCGAACTGGGGCGCCTGCAGCCGGGCGCGGTGGATTTCCAGCACCAGGCTGAACGCCCCCATGGCCGTGGCGGCCGCGAGCATGACCCACAACGTCGCCCTGAGCCCCGCGCTCGCCGGGGCAGCCAGCACCGCGAGCGCGCCCACGGCCAAGCCGCCCAGCGCGACCGCGACGAACCAGCGCCTCATCCCGGCCAGGAACGGGGCCAAGCGCCGCTCGTTCTCGGCCGCGGCGTGGAAGCGCGACACGCTGGAGCGCAGCCAGAAAAAGAGAATCGATTGGTAAAGATGCAGCGCCGCTGCGGCGAGGCCGTACTGCCCGAACTCGGCCTCGCTCAACAGCCGCGTCAGCGCCGCCACCAGCCCCAACGCCGCCGCGGCCTGCGTCGCCGCCGCGGCCAGGTAGAAGAGGGCGTGGTTCAGGACCATCGAGCGACCGCCGCGCAGAGCGCCGCCACGGGGCGTGGCGGCAGGCACGCGATTGGTCTACTCTTTAGCCCCGTCCAGCGGCAAGCGCCGCCCGCGCGAGACAGGATGACGGCCGAGGACCGGCTTTGACGGCACCGACGAGACCGGCGAGCCCGCGCAGCCCGCACACCGCCTCGATCGAGGAATGGGTGGCGCAGGACTGGCCCGACGCGCTGCGCCACCAGCGCCTGCGCGCGCCCGAGCGCGCGCGCCCGAGCGCGCCGCCCGAGCCGGTGTCGCTGCGCCAGGACTTCGCCGGGCTGCTGACGCTCCTGTCCGTGATCGCGATGCTGACCGTCTCGGACCACCTGCTGACCTGGGTGGGCAACCACTACACCACGCCCGGCGGCAACGTGCTGGAGAAGCTGCACCCCAGCACGTACCTCCAGTACCTCGCCTTCCTGGCGCTCACGCTGCCGGTGAACCCGGCGCGCTACATCGCGGCGCTGGCGGCGGCCAAGCCCGCGCTGATCGTCTACGCGGCGGCCATGGCGGCGATCATGGCCTATTGCACCTGGCGCTTCGGCATCAGCGGCGCCGCGTTCATCAACGAATCGCTGATGATGCCGGCGATCATGGCCATGACGCTCTACGGCCTGCCGCACGTCTGGCGCCGGCGCATCTTCCTGGCGGCGCTGACCCTGCTGGTGGCCGACGCCGCGATCGGCCTGGTCGAATACGCGCTCAAGGCGCGGCTGATTCCGTACTACATCAGCGGCAAGCCGCACGAGGAGCCGATTTTCCGCGCCACCGCCCTGCTCGGCCATCCCTTGAAGAACGCCGCGGTGCTGGCGACGTTCCTGTGCGTGTTCGAGGTGGTGCGCCAGCCGCCGTTCTTGGCGGTGCTCGGCACCGTGCTGATCTCGCTGTCGCTGCTGGCGTTCGGCAGCCGCACGGCGTTCGTCGTGTGCCTGGGCATCGGCGCGCTGGTGGTGGTGATCTTGAGCCTGCGCAGCCTCAAGCGCGAGAACTTCTCGTACCCCAAGCTGATCGGCATCCTGATGATGCTGCTGGCGGTGCCGCTGGCGCTGGGGCTTCTCTACCTGATCTTCGGCGAGCAGTCGCGCATCGCGCAGACCCTGTTCTGGGACACCAGCGCCGAGTCGCGGCTGCTCGCGTTCAAGGCGTTCGACCGCGTGACGCCGGCCGAGATCTTCTTCGGCGTCGGCCCCGAGGGCATCGACCGGGTGCTGACCTACATGAAGTCCACGACCACGCTGACCGACATCGAGAACGTGTGGATCCTGCTGCTGCTGAACTTCGGGCTGATGTCGTGGACGATTTTCGTGCTCGCGTTCGGCTGGCTGATGCTGACGCTGCTCAAGGGCGCGCCGATGGGCGCCAAGGCCGCGGCCGTGGTGTTCGTGGTGATGTCCTCGGCCACCAACTCGCTGGCGGTGAAGGACTCGAGCCTGGTGCTGCTGGTGGTGGCGGTGATGGGCGCCGCGTCCTACGCCCGGCTGGCCGGCTACAGCCCGAGGGCCGCCAGCGCCGGCGCGTCGAACTCGCGCCGCGGGTTCGCCGGGTCCTTCGGCACCACGGTGCCGTCGCCCAGGGTCTCCGCCTCGCCGCGCGCCGTGGCGATGCCGAACAGGTCGGCGTAGTCCCACACCGACCAGCCGATGCCGTGGCGCTCGAGCGCCCGGCGCACGTCGCCCAGCCAGCGGTAGCGCGAGGCCGGGTCGATCTTGGTGCGCAGCACGCCGAACTCCGTGCACAGCACGGGCACGCCCGCGCGCCGGGCCCAGGCGGCGGCCACGGCGATGCGCGCGTCGACCGTGGCGGCGTTCCACGGCCGGTCGATGTAGTCGCGCACCAGCTTCTCGGCCTGGGCGCGCTGCGGGCCCATCCGGACGACCGCGGCGGCCGAGTTCATCTCGCTCGACGGGTACAGGATCTTGACCACCTGCGCCGACGGCTCCTTGGTGAACGGCTCCCAGCCCGCGCCGAAATGCGTGACCAGGTGCGGCTCGTAGAAATGGAACACGTAGAAGCTCGCCGGGTCGGCGATCACCCCGGTGCGCTCGATGTAGTCGACGCTGGAGCCGCCGATGCCCGCGAGCGCCAGCAGGCGGCGCCGGTCCTCGGCGCGGACCGCCTGCACCGCGCGCTGCTGGTGCTGGTGCCAGCGCGCGGACCCGCGCACGTAGTATTGCGGCTCGTTCATCAGCGCGAAGATCAGGCGCTCGGGCGGCTCCTGAGCGTAGCGCCGCGCCAGCGCGCGCCAATACTCGATCCACGCGTCCTGGAACGGCTGCTTGAGCTCGATCTGCTCGCGCGTGTCCTCGCGCGCGTGGAAGCTCACGATCACCGCGAGGTCGGCGTCGATCAGCAGCCGGAGCGCCCGGTCGAGCCGCCGGAAGTCGACCAGCATGCGCTTGGCCGCGCTGTCGGCCCGCGGGTTCCAGCCCAGGAACTCGGGGTCGACCGGCAGACG
>Ga0114930_10001527_pt1 | contig 21962 bp, 20 predicted proteins | sample AnhtaG_FD_87300 | JGI IMG/M metagenome (GOLD analysis project Ga0114930, IMG submission 87300) | Deep subsurface microbial communities from Anholt, Denmark to uncover new lineages of life (NeLLi) - Anholt_01485 metaG | ecosystem: Environmental > Aquatic > Marine > Oceanic > Sediment | place... | reverse complement strand
TGTGGGATCAGATCGCCACGCCCCACGGCAGCAACGCCACGCCGCTGACCGCCGCACTGGCGGCTGCGGCTGCGCTCGGCGCGACGCTGCTGTACGGCATCGCCGCCAACTACGCGAAGCGCCATCTGAGCGGAGTCGAACCGCTTACCGTCGCCACCGGCACCATGAGCGCCGCCACCGTCGTGCTGCTGCCGCTCGCCGTGGTCTACTGGCCGGCCACACCGGTCTCGCTGCACGCGTGGGGCTCGGTGATTGCACTCGGCGTCGCCTGCACCGGCATCGCCTACATGCTGTACTTCAATCTGCTCTCGGTGGTCGGTCCTGCCCGGGCGATGACCGTGACCTTCGTGATTCCGGTCTTCGGCATCCTGTGGGGCGCGCTGTTTCTCGACGAAAGCGTTTCGCCGGGGATGCTCGTGGGCTGCGGCGTGATCCTGATCGGCACGGCCCTCGCGACCGGCATGATCAAACGCATTCCGTGGTTCGGATCGCACCGCCCGAGCGGTGCGGATACCTGAGCAGGCCGGCAAACACTGCCGCTGCTGTCGTCGGCCCTGGGCCGTCCGCCGTCCGCCGCTCCTGCGCATTCTCTCGCCGCACCCAAACCGCCGCCTAAAACCCCGCGCGCAAAAAAATAGCCCGCGCTCCAGTGGGGCGCGGGCGAAACCGTCGCCCTACGAGGATAGGCGACGGGGCCAACGGGGCCGCGCGCTACGCGCGCAAGCCATCATTCGGCAACACGCCGGTTCGTCATCCGGCGCGCAAACAACGTGTTTCGAGGTAGGCCGGCACCGCGCGCAGCTATCACAAGTGAGCTTGCCGCCGCGGCCATCCGGCCCCATGAGGTACATAAAAGCAGCTTGTGTGCCAAGCTAAAACATCGTTGACGCACGACCGCAAGCTTTTGATTTTTATGTCTATTTTTTTAGCGAGCGGATAAGGGAGGGGGTTTTTGCGGCGCGTTACGCCGTAACGTCACGTTACGCGCAGGCCGCACACAGGGTAGTAAGACGGCGCCTAGCGCAGCCGCCATTTGCCGCGCTGGCCACGCGGCTGCGGCTGGCGCGCACGCAAGACGCTGTGCTGCGGCTCATGCGCCGAGAGGGCCGCGCCGCATACGAGCGCGAGGACGAGCAGGCTGACTGCCCACATCCAGTAGGGAATGACATCGAACATGGCCGGTCTCCTTGGTGTTGGTCCGGCCTGAGAAGCAAGCTCCATGCGCAGCGGGTCGATCCGCCCAAAGGGCGCCCCGGCCACCGCGCCGCCAGGACGATGGCCATAAAAAAACCCGCCTGGAAACCACCCAGGCGGGTTTTGCAGCAAAGCGATTCGCGCGGCGAGCCGCGCGGTGGATCAGCGCAACTGATCGACCACAAGGCTCATGATCTGCTTGGCCGGCGCCGACGAATCGATATTGCCCTTGTCGTCGACCACCGCCACGCGGGTCTGGTCAGGGGTGACCGCGCGCACGTTGACGAGGTACTGCTTGGCGACCTTTTCAGTCTTGCCGTGGAACACCTGACTCCAGAAGCCCTGCTCGGCCGACGTCATATCCTTCGGATCCACGTAGCGCACCGAATACAGGCCGCGGGTACGGTCGCGGTTGTCGACCGTGAAGTTGCTGCGGTCGAGCGCGATGCCCACGCGCACCCAGGCGCGGTCATACGGCTCGCCGAGCGTGAGCTCGGTGGACGTGTATTGCCCCGACGTATTCGCCGCGTCCAGATCCGGCGTAGGCTGCTGCGCCGCCAGCGCGACGTTCTGGGCCGCCGTTTTGGCCGCAGCCGAGTTCGCGCCTGCCGCCGCTGCACCTGCCGCTGCCGGAGCCGTTTGCGCGCCGGCCGGCGACAAGGCCGCGCCCTGCGTGTCGCCAGCGCCGGCACGCGAATCGGCCAGCGCGAGCGACGCCATCAGGCGCTTCAGGTACTCGGTTTCGAGGCCCGGATCGTTCGGCTTGGGCTGCCACGTGGTCGATTCGTTGTTGGCGCCGCTCAGGGCTTCCTGCATGCCCTTCTGGCTGACGAACACGTAGGTGCCGCCGTTCGGGGCGATTTCGAGACGGGTGCGGTACTTGTTGCGCTCGGAGGCGACATACGAGTTGCCCATGGCTTTCGAGAGCGTGTTGCGGATCAGGCCGTCGTTGATCTGCGCGTGGGTTTCGTTCCAGTCGGTCTCCATCACGCCCTTGTCGCGCTGGTCGACCACCAGCAGGAAGCCCTGTTCCTGCCAGAAACGGCGGATTTGCGGCCAGACCTGATCCGGCGTCTTGCCGTCGATCACCAGCCAGCTTTCCGTACCGTCACGCTGGATATGCATGCCCTTGACCTGCGGCACCACGGTCAGGTCCGAAACCGGCGCCTGGGCCTGCACCTGGTTGAGCGTGGACAACGAGGTCTCGCCGCCCTGTGGCGGAAGCGAGCGCTGATCGGACGTCTCATCGATCAGGTTCGGCGGCACGGCCAGCGACACCTGTTTCGATTTGGAGTCGCTTCTGTAGTCAATCTTGGTCGGCGACGAGGTACCGCAACCGGCGACCAGGCCGCCTGCCATCAGCAATGCTGCAAACCGCTTGGTAAGACGAAGATCAGTCATGTTCAGGGAATCCTTCCGCTACGCCACGGCAAGTTTCCGTGGATCAACCCGTGATTTTACCGGTCCCGGGCGAACCTGTGCAAAAAGCCGGTATGGCCCCCGCCGGAGACGGTCGCAAAGGCGGCTTTCTGGGGGTGATTCCGGCGTCCGGCGAGTCCGCGGCCGACGCATCGAAACGGGTCATTTGACACATGCCAATACCCGCTGGACGGCGCACCTTGACGGCCCTCTGGCGCGCCCGATTTAACACTTCGCAACGTTCCCCACACCAACATCAGACAACCCTGTCAGATGCACTATCCCCTTGTTTTTCCGGGCGATTCCAGAATTGCACGGCGGACTTTTTTGATATTTCAAATTACCGCTCTTAGCCTTGCCAGCATTGCTCAGGAAACCTCAGTGATATCTTAAATTCACTGTCTTAAAAAAATGACGAGGCCAGCCATGCGGGTATCGAGGAGCGCCCTCCAATCGTTCAGCCGCGGCGCCGCACGAGCGGCGGCGCTTGCCGCCTTACTTTCCATGACATGCGCCCACGCCGAGCTCGGCGGGGCTATCGCCGCCCCCGGGGCCGGGACCGCAGCCACCTCGGCGGGGGCCGCAGCGGCGCCGCTGCTGAACGGCGCCGTGCTGAGGCGCACGAACGTCGACGCGGGCGGCACGACGATCAACGAGTACGCGTCGAACACCGGCGAGATCTTCGCCTACACCTGGCAGGGCCCGACCATGCCTGATCTGCCGGCGCTGCTGGGCGCCTATGACGCCTCCTACCGGAGCGGCGCCACCGCGGGTTTCCCGGCAGCGCACGACCTGCACGCCTCGCGCGTGGTTCAGCCCGATGTGGTGGTGGAGTCGGGCGGCCAGATGCGCAGCTACGTGGGCCGCGCCTGGCTGCCGGGTGCGCTGCCCGCCGGCGTGACCCCTGACGACCTGCCCTGAAGGAGCGCGCTCATGTCGACCCGCTCCCTATTCCTGCCATTCCTGTTCCTGATCGCCGGCGCACTCTGCGGCACCCTCGCCGCCTGCGGTGGCGGAGGTAGCGGCGGCGCCAGCAGCGCCGCGACCGGCGCCGCCGCCTCCCCGGCCACAGCCTCCGGCGCCCCGAGCACACCCGGCACGCCGGGCAGCGCGGCCAGCAGCCCGGCGGCAATTCCCCAGTCCAGCACGCCGAACGTCCAGCCGATCGCCGTCACCACTGCGCCGGGTTTGACCCGGAATATGCTGACAACCAGCGTCACGGTCTGCGTGCCCGGCACCAGCAACTGCGCGACCATCGACAACGTGCAGGTCGACACCGGCTCGCAGGGTCTGCGGCTGCTCGCCTCGGCGCTGCCGTCCACGCTGCAGTTGCCGGCGCTGCAGGCGGGCGGCGGCAACGCCGGCGAGTGCGCGGTATTCGGCGGCGGTTACACCTGGGGGGCGGTACGCAGCGCGGACGTGCGCATGGCCGGCCAACTGGCCGCCGCACTGCCGGTCCAGGTGATCGCCGACCCCACGGTGCCCACCGTGCCCTCCGACTGCAGCGGCGCCGGCGTCGCCATGCAGAGCACCGCCAGTTTGCGCAGCAACGGCATTCTCGGTGTCGGACTGTTTGCCGCGGATTGCGGCAGCACCTGCGCAGATAACGCCACGCCGCGCTGGTACTACAGTTGCGACACGAGCGGCGCCTGTCAGGCAAGCGTCCAGGCGGTCGCCCAGCAGGTCACGAACCCGGTGAGCGCCTTTGCGCTCGACAACAACGGCGTCGTGATCGATCTGCCGGCCATCGGCGCCGGCGGCGCGCCGAGCGTGAGCGGCTCGCTGATCTTCGGCATCGGCACCCAGGCGAACAACGTGCTGGGCGAGGCGACCGTACTGCGGGCGAATACGCAAAACGGCTATGTCACGACGGTCAGCAACAGCCAGACCTATTCCCTCAGTTATCTGGATAGCGGCTCGAACGCGTTGTTCATTGCCGACGCCGGAATGCCGGAATGCGGACTCTGGTACTGCCCCGCCACGCAACAGACCGAAAGCGCGACCATCAGCGGCAGCGACGGCGCCACGGCAACGGTGTCCTATTCGGTGGACAATGCGACGGCGCTCTTCAATTCGTCCGATAACGCGTTCAACGATCTCGCGGGCATCTCGAGCAACAGCTTCGGCTGGGGGCTGCCGTTCTTCTATGGGCGGCGCATCTACACCGCCATTGAAGCCCGCCTCACTTCAGCCGGCGCCGGGCCGTACTACGCGTTCTGATTAAATGCCGCGCGCTGACACGGAAAATTCCCAAAATATCCGGCCAGGCATATTTGATATGGGCCAACGGCGATAATTCGATCCTGGATCGACATCGGCCCATAGTCGTTAGCCATGCTTATCTTTTGAGCGTCCAGCCAGCGCGACCAACCCGAGGCCTTGCGTCGCCGGCTCAGTGAGCCACACCTTTAGCCACACCTTTAGCCGTACCAGTTTCCACAGAAGATTGAACCGATGGAAGAAACTTTCTCGCTCGACGATTTCGAGCAACTCGTCTACTCCCACGCGTACGATCAAGCCGCGCTCAAGTTCATCTCGGCGCTCGCGCTCATCCACAAGAAGCGTGGCGCGCTCGACGAAGATTTTTCTGCATCGGGCATGACCGGCCTGCCCCCGGACGAACAGCGCGAGCGTTTCTGTACCCGTCTGACCAGCGCGGCTCTGACGCTGTTCGCCAACCCGCAGTTTCGGCCCGCCAACGAATTCTTCAGGCTCATGCTGACGCTGCACGAGTGGATTGGCATGCTGTTTTCCGCCACCGCTTTCGGCAATGCAGATCACGTCACCCGCCACCTCAATCCGCGCGGCCCCACGAACCGGCAGTTTCTGCCGGGCGATCAGTTTATCGAGAAGCTGTGCGTGCTCTATTCGAGCGAATCGGAACTGGAAGTCGATTTCGCCGCGCTGTGGGCGCACGATAAAACCGTCGCGGCCTGTCTCGCGCTGGTGCTGATGGCGCCGCAATTCCATGGCTCGGCGCCCGCGCACGGCAAACGCGAAGCGCTGCTGGAATGGCTGCCCGGAAAACTGCAGCAGATCGGCGACCTGGACGACCTGCCCACCGCCGTGCTGCACAACACCTATATGTTCTGCAGCTACGCCGACACGCCGCGGCGTCATGCAATCAAGCGCGACATCAACGTGCTGGTGCGCCGCAAGCTCGAGCGGCTGGGGCTGACCGATCTGCCCGCGCCGGCCCCTGTTGCAAAGGGCCCGCGGCATGGCAAGAAGCCGTTGATGGTCGTGGTGACGGAATGGTTCGGCGGCGCTCATTCAATCTACCGCACGCATTCGCGAACCATCGAAGCGGCGCGCAAGCACTTCGAAGTGGTCGGCTTCGGTTTCGGCTACGCGATCGACGACGCGGGCCGCGCGATCTTCGACCGCTTTATCGAGCTCGAGAAGCCCGATTACCTCGGCGATTGCCTGAGGACAATCCGCGCTTTCGCCGAGGCCGAGCAGCCCGAGGTGCTGTATATGCCGAGCGTCGGCATGTTCGTGCTGACCGTGTTCATGTCGAACCTGCGCATCGCGCCGCTGCAGATCGCAGCCCTCGGACATCCGGCCACCACCCATTCGGACAAGATCGACTACATCAGCGTCGAGGAAAACTACGTCGGCGACCCCGCCTGTTTCAGCGAACGCCTGCTCGAACTACCCAGGGACGGCCAGCCCTACCGGCCGTCGCAGGCACTGCCGGAAATCGCCCCGCGCGTGCCGGAGCGGCGCGAGACGATCCGGATCATCGTCACGGCAAGCACCATGAAGCTCAATCCGGCGTTCCTCGATGCCTGCAGGCAGATTCAGGAACGCGCGAGCATGCCCGTGCAGTTCCACTTCATGACCGGCGCGCGCCAGGGCTTGCCGCTGCTGCACATGCGCCGCGTGATCGGCAAGGCCGTGCCGGGCGCCGTGACGCATGGCTTTCACGATTACGCCTCGTACCTGGCGCGGGTCGACGACTCGGACCTGTTCCTGAGCCCGTTCCCGTTCGGCAACACCAACGGGATTGTCGACGCCTTCACGATCGGCCTGCCAGGCGTGTGCAAGACCGGTCCCGAGGTGTTCGAGCATATCGACGGTGCATTGTTCGAACGCGCCGGCATGCCTGGGTGGACCACGGCCGGCACTGTGGAAGCCTATATCGAGGCCGCCGTGCGCATGATCGGCCAGCACGACGAACGCGAAGCGTTGCGCCGACAGCTGATCGAAACCAGCGCGGTCGAGCGGTTCTTTGAAGGATGCCCGGAAGCTTTCGGCGAGCGCGTCTTGAGACTGGTGCGCGAGGCCCGCAAGCGCAGGGCTAAACCGGCGCAGGCCGTGAGCGTAGTCTGAGGATAAGGGGCGAGCACGCCCCTGCTACTGATGGTGAACGGCCGGGCGCCTGAGCATCGCGGCGCTGAAGTCCGGCGCTGCGAAATCCATGCCGCGAAACGCAACGCCGAGGGCGGCAGCGCTTACTCCGTGCTGTCGTTTGCGGCGTCCTCGTTGGTCTTGACGAGCTCTGCCGGCGCCAGCCAGCGGAACGACGCCAGATTCAACCCCGTGAAGGTGCATTCGACAGCCGCGGCCTTCACCACTTTCTTGGGTTTGACCGGTTTTGCAGTTGCCGCGGTAGCGGAAGCGCCCGAGGCGGCCGCGAGCGCCGTGGCCGGCACGGCCGCGGAAGCGGCCGAGGGGGCCACGGCCGCGCCGGCCGCAACGCCCGAAGCGGCGCTCGCCGTAGCGGCTGAGTCAGCCGTAGCATCCGATGCGGCCGCTACCCCCGAAGCGCCCTTCGGCGCGGACGCCGCCGCCACTTCCGAGGCGGTCTGCATATGCGAAAGCGAGGCCTCCACGACAACCCGCGTGCCGTGGATACCGGTACCTGTATGGTCGACGGAGAGCTTGTCGATCGACGCCTCGGGGAACTGTTCGGGCGACACGTCAGCCAGCTTGCTGCGCATCATCTGTTCACACGCGCTGGTGTTCTTGTAGAAGGCCGTACACCCCGCGAGCAGCACGGCGGCGGTCGTTACGCATGCGAGAGATAAAGTGCGGATCTTCATTGATATTCCGGTTTTCAGGCTGACGGCATTGTAGCGTATGGGCCACGCCACGCGCACCGCGGCGGCCCGCGCGCCGCGCCCGCGCGAAACCGCCGCGCCCGCGAATGCGCAGGCTGCCGTCGAGCCTTACCGGATTGTTCGCCGTCGCGCCGTCAATCAGTTCGCCGGCGGCGGTTGCACATAAGTGCGCACGCCCGCCAGCGGTGAACCGTAACCGCCCGCCTCGGCATTGTTCGGCAGCCCGTTCACCAGTTGCGCGCGCGGGTCGACCGGGTTCAGGTTCATTTCACCCGCCTGCTGGTTGCCGTGCGACGGGTATTCGCTGCCGAGCGGCGCGTTCGGCATCAACTGTTTGCCGTTTTGCGGCGCATTCACATCGTCCTGCGGGGTGAGGCCCTGGGCGCCCGCCTGAGCGGCGGCGCCCAGCGCTGCTGCACACAATACGGCCTGCAATAGCTTCGATGTCAGCTTCATGTTGCCTCCAGCACAAAGAAGTGGGTCGGGTACGGCCAGCGTGCGCGGCCGCCGGAAATACACGGGACATTGCTTACCTGCATGAACGAGCGACGGCGGTCTTGCCGAGCCCGGCCGCCAGGCGCTCGTCACTTATACGCATGAACGACGCGACTGGTTTCAATTGTCGTGCGCCCACCCGGCACAACGCCCGCACTCAAGCGCGGAAAAAGCGGTTTTCCGGCCGCGGCAAGCCGAGATTTTCGCGCAGCGTCGCCCCTTCGTATTCACGCCGGAAAATACCGCGCCGCTGCAGCTCCGGAATCACCTTGTCGACGAAATCGTCGAGGCCGCCCGGCAGATAGGGGAACATCACGTTAAAGCCGTCCGAGCCCTCGCCGACGAGCCACGCTTCCATCTGATCGGCGATCATCGCCGGCGTGCCGACCATTTCGAGCCCCGAGTAACCGCCAATACGCTGCGCCAGTTGCCGGATCGTCAGATTGTCCCGCTGGGCCCATTCCACCACACGCTGCCGGCTGGTACGGCTCGCATTGCTCTCCGGAATCTCCGGCAGCGGGCCATCCGGGTCCAGGCCCGACACATCGTGTCCGAGCGCAATCGAAAGCGAGGCGATGCCGCTGTCGTAATGCACGAACGTGTCCAGGCGGGCACGCTTTTCCAGCGCTTCATCGAGCGTGTCGCCCACCACCACGAACGCGGCGGGCAAGATCTTCATATGATCGCGCGAACGCCCGAGTTTCTCCATGCGGCCTTTGACATCCGCGTAAAAGCGCTGGCCGTCGGCGAGCGTCGTCTGCGCCGTGAAAACCGCTTCGGCGGTTTCGGCGGCAATCTGCCGGCCCGCTTCGGATGAGCCGGCCTGCACGATCACCGGCCAGCCTTGCACCGGGCGTGCAATATTGAGCGGCCCGCGCACCGAATAGTATTCGCCCTTGTGATCGAGCACATGCAGCTTGTCAGGATCGAAGAAGATGCCGGACTCGACGTCGCGAAGCAGCGCGTCGTCAGCCCAGCTATCCCATAGTCCGGTGACGACATCGAAGAATTCGCGTGCCCGCCGATATCGTTCGTCGTGCTCGACATGCTCTTCGAGGCCGAAGTTAAGCGCGGCGTCGGGGTTCGAGGTGGTGACGAGATTCCAGCCGGCCCGGCCGCCGCTGATGTGATCGAGCGAGGCGAAGCGGCGCGCGACGTGATACGGCGCGTCGAACGTGGTGGACGCCGTGGCGACCAAACCAAGGCGTTCGGTCACGGCAGCAAGCGCCGGCAGCAAGGTCATCGGTTCGAACGAAGTAACCGTGTGACTGCGCTTTAACGACTCCACCGGCATGTTGAGCACGGCGAGATGATCGGCCATGAAGAAGGCGTCGAAGCGTCCGCGCTCGAGTGTCTGTGCAAAGCGCTTCATGTGCGCGAAATTGAAGTTGGCATCGGGGTAGGCACCCGGATAACGCCAGGCGCCGGTGTGTATCGTCACGGGGCGCATGAAGGCGCCAAGGCGCAACTGGCGCGGCGGGCGTGACTGGGCAGACGTAGACATGCAGGACTCTCCGCTTGAATCGACGATCCCCGCTCACCCTGCTGGCGACGCGGGATTGAGATGTGCACTGTGATCCCGGCTGTACCATCAGCCGCACACAGCTGGCTCGCGAACTACCATACGCTGAAACCGCGCCACGTGCAGAACGCGCGCCGTGCAAAACGCGCTGCAAACGCTTATCGTTAGGCCTGTTTTCGCTCTTGCTGCCCTTGCCGCTCTTGCCAGGGTTCACCGCGGCTCACCCGAACTCACCCCGGACACCATGACTCACTACTCCACTTCGCTGCTCCGCACGCTGCGCTACACACTCGCCGGGCTATCGGCTGCACTCCTGCTGGCGGGCTGCGCGTCGGCTCCATCCAGCCAGGACTCGCTCGCCTCGGCCGTCGCCGGCCCGCAACGCAGCGACGCCGCGAAGGCACGCGACATCTACCGTCATCCACAAGGCACGCTGCAATTCTTCGAGATCTCGCCGACGCAAACGGTGCTCGAAATCGCACCCGGCGGCGGCTGGTACACGGACATTCTCGCGCCCTATCTGCATGATCGCGGCACGCTCTATGAAGCCGAGTACGTGAGCCCATCTCCCTCCGCTGCGGCGGAGGAACAGGCCGGCCATGCCGCGCTCGCGCGCAAGCTCGCGGCGACACCGGCCATCTACGGCAACGTGGTGGTCGGCACGCTGCAAGCGGGCCAGTTCAACGGCTTCGAGGCGAACGGCAACATCGACCGCGTATTCACGTTCCGCAATATCCACAACTGGATCAAGGACGGCCAGCTCGACGCGAACCTGCGCGCCTTCTACCAGGCGCTCAAACCGGGCGGCATACTGGGTGTCGAAGAGCATCGGGCGGCGCCGGGCACCTCGCTGCAGCAGATGATCGACAGCGGCTACGTGACCGAGGCCTACGTGATCGAGCACGCGCGCGCCGCGGGCTTCGAGCTTGCCGGCGAGAGCGAGATCAACAGCAACCCGCGCGACACCAAGGACTATCCGCACGGGGTGTGGTCGCTGCCGCCCACCTACGAAGGCGGCAGCGTCGACCACGCACGCTTTGCCGCGATCGGCGAGTCGGACCGCATGACGTTGAGATTTGTGAAGCCAAACTAAAGACAGCTGTGAGCGGAACCGTGACCGGGACCGCGCAGCGCCTGCCGGCACTGACGCGTGCGCACCCGGAACAAGGGACGAGCAGCGCCGGTCAAGCGTCATTTCCAGCGTTGCAACGCCGATAAACGCCGCCGCCACTCCGGCATGCCTGCAATATCGCTGCCGCGGGTTTCCATGTGATTTTTCATTGGTTACTGAACGCCGCGTCTTTCATTACATTGATCGGTTCACACAACTCGATCTATGGATACTGGGAGACCACCCATGAAGCGGCTCTTCAATCATGCGCTAGGCCTGCTGGCAGTACTGGCGTCGTGCCTCGCGGCAATGGCGGCGGCGCATGCCGCCACGCCGCCGGAGATCCGCGTCGACTACGCGTACTACTCGCCTGAAAGTCTCGTGATCAAGCGCTATGGCTGGCTCGAAGACGAATTCAAACCCGATCACGCGCAGATCACATGGGTCTTGAGTCTCGGCAGCAATCGCGCGCTCGAATATCTGAACAGCGGCGCAATCGATATCGGTTCGACCGCGGGTCTCGCCGCCGTGCTCGGCAAGGCAAACGGCAATCCGATCAGGACCGTGTATATCTTCTCGCGTCCCGAGTGGACCGCGCTGGTGGTCCGCAAAGATTCGCCCATCAAGACGCTCGCGGACCTGAAGGGCAAGAAGATCGCCGCCACCAAGGGCACCGATCCGTTCCTGTTCACCTTGCGCGCATTGCATACGGTCGGACTGACGCGCGACGACGTCGAACTCGTCAACCTGCAGCATCCGGACGGCCGCACGGCGCTCGCGAATGGTCAGGTGGATGCATGGGCAGGGCTCGATCCACACATGGCGGCAGCGCAGATCGACGACGGCGACCGCCTGCTCTACCGCAACGTCGATTTCAATACCTACGGCTTTCTGAACGCGCGCGAAGCGTTTCTGCAGCAGTATCCCGAGACCGTCGCACGCGTGCTGAAGGTCTACGAAAAGGCCCGCCTGTGGATCATCGCGCATCCCGACGACGCCGCAAAGATCGTCGCCGAGGAATCGAAAGTCTCGCTACCGGTCGCAAAGCTGCAGTTGCAGCGTAACGACTTTAGCCAGCCGGTGCCGGGCGCGCAGCAGATTGCCGCGCTCAAGGCCGCGGCGCCGATCCTCGTGCAGGAGCAACTGGTGAAACCTGGCACCGACCTGTCGCAGGTGATCGATGCGCTGGTCGACTCGCAGGTCGCGCAACCGGTGGTGACGGCGGCAAGGGCCCAGTGAGTGCGGAGATGGCAGCGAGTTCCGATGAGACTTTGCCGTTCGATGCTGACAAGGTGCGCAGACCGGGAAGCCATGCGCCGTTAGCAGATCGTGCCGGCCGTGCAACGCCGCCCTCACGCCAGCAGCGGCAGCAGCAGCGCGGCCTGCGCCGCTGGCGGATCGCCGGACTGCTCCTGCCGCTTGGCCTGCTCGCGCTCATCGAAGTGCTGGTACGCACACACGTCGTGCCGGATCATCTGCTGCCGGCCCCCACCACGATCGCCGAAACGCTCTGGCAAATGGGCGCAGCCCGGCTCGGACGCCATATCGCGGCCAGCACGCTGCGGGTGCTGGCGGGCTTCGCTATCGGCGCGGCGCTCGCGCTCGTGCTGGGCGCCGCGATGGGTCTGAGCCGCCGGCTCGATGCGCTGCTGGAACCGTGCTTCCAGGCGCTGCGCTCGATTCCGTCGCTGGCGTGGGTGCCGGTGCTGCTGCTGTGGATGGGTATCGACGAAGCCCCCAAGATCACGCTGATCGCGATCGGGGCATTCTTCCCCGTGCATCTGAGCGTGGTGGCCGGAATCCGCGGCGTCGACCGCAAGCTGGTCGAGCTTGGCGCGATCTACCGGCTGACCCCTGCTGCGCTATTCCGGCGCATCCTTCTGCCGGTGGCGTTGCCGCAGATTTTCACAGGCCTGCGCACGGGCCTGAGCCTCGCGTGGATGTTCATGGTCGCCGCCGAACTGATTGCGGCGACTCGCGGCCTCGGCTACATGCTGAGCGACGGCCGCGAAACGGGCCGCCCCGACCTGGTATTCGGCGCGATCCTGCTGCTCGCCGTGCTCGGCAAGCTGAGCGACGGCGCGATGCGCTGGCTCGAAAACCGCGTGCTCGGCTGGCGCGACGCCTTTGACGCGTTCCATGATTCGTCACGTGCGGGAGAGCAACGATGAGCGCATCCCCTCAAGCGGCGCTGCTGGACGTGCGCATCGAAGCCAAACACTATGCGGCCCGGACCGTGCTCGAGCATTTCTCGTTGCGCATTGGGCACGGCGAAATTGTGAGCCTGGTTGGCCCGAGCGGCTGCGGCAAGAGCACGCTGCTGCGGATCGTCGCCGGACTCGACCGGCAGTACCAGGGCGAAGTGCGTATCAACGGTGCGCCCCAACACGGGCCTTCCCCGCAGATCGGCGTGATCTTCCAGGAACCGCGTCTGCTGCCGTGGCTCACAGTGGCGGACAACATCGGCTTCGAGGCGGGCCGCGATGGCGGACGCGATCCGCGGGTGGCGCGCCTGCTCGGCGAAGTCGGCCTCGACGGCCAGCAGCATGCGTTGCCCAAGGCGCTCTCCGGTGGCATGGCGCAGCGCGTCGCGATTGCGCGAGGACTGTTCTCGCAACCCGAGCTGCTATTGCTCGACGAACCGTTCAGCGCCGTCGATGCGATGACGCGCATGCGCCTGCAGGCCCTGCTGCTCGCGGTGACGCAAACGCACGGCACGGCCGCCCTGCTCGTCACTCACGATCTGGACGAGGCGCTCTATCTAAGCGACCGTGTGCTGTTGATGGCGGCGGCGCCTGGACGGATCGACCGCGAATACCGCGTGGCACGGCCACGACCGCGCGAGCGGCGCGACCCGGTGCTTGCCGATCTGCGTGCGCAACTGCTCGAACGGCTCGATTCCTTCGAAGCCGTGTGAAGCGAGACTTTTCCGTCACAACACCTCTATCGACGTCACAACGCCGGTTCTGTCTGCGCAAATGCGCGAATCAGATAACGGTATGAAAAAAGCTTGGTTCTGGATTGAGCCTCGCTTGTCGAGAATAGCCCCGTACGCTGCGTGAGGCGCGCGCCTCGCATGACGTTGCACCGCGAACGGGCGCAGCGCCGAACACGCGCGCCGCCGAAGGGGCACACCAGCCATTCCCATAATCGACCCAGCATCTGTCATGTCCAACCGTCCGACCCGCTCCGCCCCGCCGCCATCGACTCACCGCCCATGGTTCTCCGCCCTGACACGGCGCGCCCTTGGCCGTACCGCCCTCGTGCTCGCCGCCGCCCTAGGTGCGAACGCCGCCCATGCCGACAGCACGCTCGATCGCATCCACGAGCGCCACAAGCTCGTAGTCGGCGTGATCCTCTCGGGGCCGCCGTTCGGCTCGCTCGACCCGGCCACGCAAAAGCCGGTCGGCTTCAACGTGGACCTCGCCGAGAACCTCGCCAAGCAGCTCGGCGTGGACATCGAAATGATTCCGGTGCAACCGTCCAATCGCGTGCAGTTCCTCCAGCAGGGCAAGGTCGACGCGCTGATCGCCAACATGGAAGTAACCCAGGAACGCGCGCAGATTCTCTCCTATCCGCCCACGCCGTTCGAGGAAATCGGCGGCGCGCTGATCACGCGCAAGGACAGCGGCATCAAGAGCTGGAGCGACCTGCGCGGCAAGGCCGTGTGCGTCTCGCAAGGCAGCAACTACGCCAAGCCGCTCGCCGAGCAATACGGCGCACAGGTCAAGGCCTTCCGCGGCCAGCCCGAATCGCTGCTCGCCCTGCGCGGCAACAACTGCGTGGCCGCCGTACACGTCGCGCCGACGCTGCGCCTGCTGGTCGCGCGCAACCCGGACTGGAAGGACTACACGATTCCCGTCTCGAACGATCTGATTCCGTCGCCGTCCGTCATCTGGGTCCGCAAGGGAGAAACCGATACGCAGAACGCGTTCGAAAAGGTTGTCGAGGACTGGCACCGTTCCGGCTGGCTGATCGACACCGAGCACAGGAACGGCATGCAGCCGTCGCAGGCGGTGCTCGACCTGCACGCAAAATTCAAGGCGCAACCGGCATGAGCGTGGCGCTGGCCGAACAGGCGGTGGCCGCGCTCAACAGGCTCGGTCTCGACTACAGCTTCGTGCTCGCCGCCGACGAACGCGCCTCGTTCCTGCACGGCATGCTGGTGACGATCGAACTGTCGGTGGTGACTGCATTCTTCAGCCTCGTTGCCGGCGTGCTGCTGGCTGCCATGCTGAGCTCGCCGCGTGCGGCGCTGGCACGGCCGGCGCGCGTGTTCGTCGAGATCACCCGCAATACGCCGACGCTGGTGCAACTGTTTTGCGCGTTTCTCGTGCTCAACATGTTGCTAAGCCAGGCACTGCGCGAGCTGGGCGGCAACCCGTTGACGCCGTTCATCTGGAGTGTGATCGTGATCGCGCTGCATAAGGGCGCGTTTCACGCGGAGGCGCTGCGCGCCGGCATCGAAGCGGTGCCGCGTGCGACGCTCGAAGCCGCGCAGTCGCTCGGCTACAGCCGCAGGCAGCGGCTCTGGAATGTGCAGTTGCCGCTCGCGCTGCGCTTCGCCTTGCCGGCGCTCGTCAACAACATGGTCGATCTGGTGAAGATGACCACCATCGCCTCGGCCATCGCGGTCGGCGACGTCACCTACGCGTCGATCATGATCTGGACCCAGCGCGACAACGTGCTCGAACTGATGATCCTGATCCTGCTGTTCTTCGGTGCGCTGACCTTCCTCGTTAACCGCGCGGGCCGCTGGCTCGAAACCCGTTTGAGGATGCCCGGCTATGGCCACTGAGCCGTTCGCTTTTAGCGCCGCCGGCGCGCCCGTGCGCCGTCAGTGGGTCAAGGTAATCGGCGTCGTCGCAGTGGGCGCGCTGCTGGCACTGCTCGAACGCGAACTGGCGAGCCACGCGCACAACGTCATGCTGGCCGCGCTCGTCACCTGGGCTCCGGCGCTCATCAAGGCGCTCTGGGTCAACATCGAAATCAGCCTGCTGGCGATTGCGATCGGCACCGTGGCGGGACTGGCGCTCGGGCCGCTGTTGCTGTCGCCGCTCAAGGTGGTGCGCGTCGTCACACGTGCCTACGTGCAGGTGTTTCGCAACGCACCCTTGCTGGTGCTGATCTACTTCTCGACCTACGTGTTTCCGTTCGAGATCGCGCTCGGCCATCACACGCTGCCCTTTCCCGACTGGTTCAAGGTGACGCTCGGCCTCGCCTTGCCGGCGAGCGCCAATGTGGCGGAGATTTTCCGCGGCGCGATCCAGTCGATCCCGCACGCCCAGTGGGACGCGGCCCGCTCGCTCGCCTTCAGCCGCGCCCAGGTGCTCCGCTGGATCATCCTGCCGCAGTGCGTAAAGCGTATGCTGCCGCCGTGGATGAACCTGTACTCGAGCATCACCATGGGCACCGCCCTCGCCTCGCTGGTCGGCGTGCACGATCTGCTCGATACCGCCCAGGTGGCAAGCAACACCGTGGCGCGCGCCGACTTCACGGTGCTGGTCTACTTCACCGTGCTGGGCCTCTTTTTTGTCTACTGCTACCCGATTGCGCGCTTCACACGGCGCCTCGAAAAACGCTATGCCTTCAGTTGAACCCTCAGTTGAACCTTCAGTTGAACCGCTCCCCGCCGCCCGCAACGCTGTGCGCCCGCTCGTCAGCCTGCGCGACGTGCATCTGTCGTTCGGCGCCAACCCGGTGCTCAACGGTATCGACCTCGACGTGTTCCGCGGCCAGGCCGTCTCGATCATCGGCCCGTCGGGCTCGGGCAAGTCGACCATCCTGCGCTGCATCACCGGCTTGCTCAAGCCGCAGAACGGCACGATCGAAGTGGACGGGACACGGGTGGACCAACTCAGCTCGGAGCGCGACGAGATCGAACTGCGCAAGCGCGTGGGTTTCGTGTTCCAGCAGTACAACCTGTTTCCGCATCTCAGTGTGCTGGACAACCTGGTGGTGGCGCCTGTGCGCATCCTGCGCCGCGACAAGGCCGAGGCCACCCGCACCGCTTACGATCTGCTCAAGAAAGTGCGGCTCGCCGACAAGGCCCACGCCTATCCCGGCGAACTATCGGGCGGCCAGCAACAACGGGTGGCGATTGCACGGGCGCTGGCCATGCAGCCGGATCTGATCCTGTTCGACGAAGTGACTTCGGCGCTCGACCCGGAGACGGTAGGCGAAGTGCTGACGGTGATCCGCGATCTGGTCAAGGACGGCATGACCTGCGTGCTGGTCACGCATGAAATGCGCTTTGCGGAAGAAGTCAGCGATGCGGTGTATTTCACCGAGGCCGGCGTAATCGTCGAGCACGGCCCCGCGCAGCGCCTGTTCCGCGAACCGGCAAGCCCGCGCACGCGGGCATTCCTGACGCGTTCGCTCGCCGCCGCCAATGACGAACGCGAGGCCGCGCGCAGTGAAGCCGCGCGCGTGTCGATTCCGCTCGATCTGCGGAAATTCGCTATTTGATCCGGCTACTCTGCCGCCGCGTAGCGGCTTGCCGGCCGCGGCAAACCCAGATGGTCGCGCAAGGTCGTGCCGCTGTACTCGGTGCGAAACAGGCCGCGCCGCTGCAACTCCGGCACCACCAGTTCGACAAAGTCGTCGAGGCCGCCGGGGAAATACGGCGGCATGATGTTAAAGCCATCCGCACCTTCGCCGACGAACCATTCTTCCAGCGCATCCGCGACCTGGACCGGCGTACCCCACACGATCCGATGCCCGCGTGCGCCCGCCACCAGGTGATACAGCTCGCGCAGGGTGAGATTTTCGCGCCGTGCCAGATCGGTCAGCAGCTTCGCACGGCTTTTCAGTTGCTCCGATTCCGGCAGCTCCGGCAGCGGGCCATCGAGCGGATATCCGGAGACATCGTGACCGAGGCGATCGGACAGTAACGTCAGTGCCCCCGACGTATCGGTCCATTGCTGCAACTGCGCGTACTTGTCCTTGGCTTCCTGCTCGGTCCTGCCGATCACCGGGAACACGCCCGGCATCACATGCAGTTGCTCGCCGTCACGGCCGAACTTCGCCAGCCGCCCTTTGAGATCGCGATAGAAGATGCGTGCTTCGTCGAGCGTCTGCTGCGCGGTGAACACCACTTCCGCGGTGCGCGCCGCCAGGTCCTGTCCCGGGCCCGACGAACCTGCCTGAATCACAACCGGGTGCCCTTGCGGCGGGCGCGACGCATTCAACGGCCCTTTCACCGAAAAGAAGCGGCCCTGGTGAGCCAGCGTATGCACCTTGGCAGGATCGAAGTAGACGCCGCTTGCCTTGTCGCGCACGAGCGCATCGTCGTCCCAGCTATCCCACAGGCCCTTGACGACATCGACGAACTCGCCCGCCATCTCGTAGCGCAACGCATGATCCGGGTGATTGCCGCGAGTGAAATTCGCCGCGGTGCGATCGTACGAGGTCGTCACGACATTCCATGCGGCGCGGCCCTGGCTCAGATGATCGAGCGAGGCAAAGGCGCGCGCCACGTGATACGGCTCGCTATAGGTCGTCGATGCCGTGGCGGCAAGGCCGATATGGCGCGTGCCCATGGCGAGCGCCGACAGCAGGCACAGCGGCTCGATGCGCATCGCCATCGACGGATGCGCGTCCGGGCCGCTCGTCAGGCCGTCGGCGAGAAACACCATGTCGAACCTGGCGCGTTCGGCGGTCTGGGTGATCCGCTGCATCAGGGCGAGATTCTCGCTGCCGGCCTGGGCATCCGGGTGACGCCAGCCGGCCACGTGGTGGCCTGCCCCCTGGATAAACAGCCCGAGGCGCATTTGCCGCTTCGCGGCGGAAGTTTGAAAGGTACTCATGCTTTGATCTTGGCGAAGGACTGAAAAATGATGGCGAGATCGTCCGCGCTCTGCATCGTCTCGACGAGCGCGGGCAGCGTGGCGAAGCCGGCGTGCTGATCGACCGCATCCGCGAATTTGGCCTGCAGGTCTTCAGCACTGTAGAGACGGTCGGTCTTGTGGCTTAGCACCGTGCCGTTTTTCAACGTGATCGTCACGGCGGAGAAGCGCGTCGACGGATCGGTCGAGGCACGCGGCGCGCTCTCGTCGTGCGTGCGCGAGACGCGTGCGGCGAGCGTCGCCAGTTCCGCGCGCACCGGCACGTCGGCGAAGGTGGCGACGCCGGCCGCGCCGTCGGTCAAGGCGGCGGCCAACGCGTACTCCACGCTAAAGCGAGCTTCGAGGCCGGTGGCGGGCGCATGGCTCAATAGCGGGGTATCGCCGCCGGGCGGAAAGGTCACGAGCACGTGCTCGATCTCGTGCGGTGTCAGGTCATGTGCACGGCGCAATGTCAGCGCCGCATGCAAGGCGTAGTGCGTGGCCGTGCAGCAAGGCCACGGCTTGAAGTACAAACCGGGTGTGACGATCTGCCAGGGCGCGCCCCAGCCTTGCAGCACGCGCTCGGGCTGCGCCGCGCCGGCGCCGAATACGCCGAAGAAGCCGGTCGGGCCGTCGAGCGCGCCTCGCGAGCCCTGCAAGCCCGCGGCCGCAAGCTGTGCGGCAAACAGTCCGGCTCGCGCGGCCTGTCCGGCGTGCAGCGGCTTTGCCTCGCTGCCGAACTGCAGGCGCAGACCGGCCGATTGCGTGGCGGCGAGGCCCAGAGCGTTTTCTATCGCGGCCTCATCGAGCCGCAGCAGAAACGCCGCAGCCGCCGCGGCGCCCAGCGTGCCGAGCGTCGCGGTGTTGTGAAAGCCCTGCTCGTAGTGACGGCTGCCCAGCGCAAGACCGAGGCGCGCCATCGTTTCGACGCCCACCACGTAGGCGGCCAGCAATTCGCTCGCGCTGCTGCGCCGGCTCTGCGCCAGCGCAAACAGTGCGGGCAACAGCACCGTGCCCGGATGGCCGCGCACGCTGCTATGCACGTCGTCGTAGTCCAGCGCGTGGCCGGCGTAGCCGTTGAGCAAGGCGGCATCGAGCGCATTGACGCCGGCCGGGTAGCCGATCACGGCGGCCTCGCCGCGGCTGCCGGGGCCTGTTACCGCCAGCAGTTTGCGATAGCCCGCATCGTCGGCGCCCGCGAAGGCTGCGGCAAGAAAATCGAGCACGCCGCGGCGCGCGGCGGCAATCGCCGCGGCGTCCGCGAGAGGCGCCGAAGCGGCAATCGCGCGTGCGAGTTGGCGGGTCACGCCGTCAATGGGTTCGGGAATGGCAGATACGGGTAGGCTGGACATATCGGGCGGTGAAGGTGCGGATGAGCGCGAGCCGAATCCAGCGCAGTTTGCGTAAGCAGGAAACCCCGATGAATTCGAGCGGCTCGATGGCGGGCATGCAAGCGCGCACGTTCAAACGTGCGGCCGGCACGCGGCTACCCGATGGATGCTAGCGAAGCGTGGCATGAGTCACAAACAAGATTTCCCGCTTTCGATATCGCGTTTACAGCGATGCTCGAACGGAGGCGGCCGCTGCGCCGTTCGGCCAATCCTCGCGGGGTTGTCGCGGGGCAGCGTCACCCTTTACTTCGTCACTCGACCCACGCATCCGGCAAATGCTGCGTCAGCGTCGACACAAAACGCGCGGTCTGAGCTTCGCGCGGCTGCGTAAAGATCTGCCGCGACGCCCCCGCCTCCACCACCGCGCCGTTGTTCAGAAACACGACGTCGCGCGCAATCGTCGCGGCAAGACGCAGATCGTGCGTCGCCATCAGCATCGTCATGCCTTCGCTGGCAAGCTGCCTGAGCACCTCGACCACTTCGGCGGCGAGTCCCGGATCGAGCGCCGAGGTCGGTTCGTCGCACAGCAACACCTCCGGCGAAGGCGCGAGCGCGCGTGCAATCGCTACACGCTGTTGCTGGCCGCCGGAGAGCGTGACCGGCCAGGCATCCGCCTTCTGAGCGATGCCGACCTTCGTCAGCAGTTCATGCGCGCGTTCGCGGGCCCGTGCCTTGTCCCACTTCTGCACGGTCAGCAGCCCTTCCATCACGTTCTGCTCGACCGTCAGATGCGGGAACAACTGGAAGTTCTGAAACACCATGCCGGTGCGGCGCCGGATCGCCAGCACCGCGTCGCGTGCGGGCTTGTGCTCGCGGCTGAACTCGAGCCGCTGCGTACCGAGTTCGAGCGAACCGCCTTCGGGTATCTCCAGCAGGTTCACGCAGCGCAACAACGTACTCTTGCCGCTGCCAGACGGACCGATCAAGGCGGTGACGTTGCCCGGCGCGAGCGTCAGATCCACCGCGCTCAACACCCGATGTTCGCCAAAGAACTTCTCGATTTTTTCCAGCTTGATCATGCGTTGCCCGCCTGGAAAAGCGCGTGACGGCCGAAGCGTTGCTCGAGCCTGACCTGCGCCGACGACAACACTGAACTGAGCACCAGATAGACCAGCGCCGCCTCCGTATAGAGAATCAGCGGCTCATAGGTCACCGAGGCAATCCGCTGGGCGGCCTGAAACACTTCGGGTACGGTCAGCACGGCCGCAAGCGAGGTGTCCTTGACGAGCGAAATAAACGAGTTCGACAAGGGCGGCAACGCCACCCGTGCCGCCTGCGGAAGGATGGCGCGGCGCAATGCTTCGCCGCGCGTCATCCCCATCGAATACGCCGCCTCCCACTGCCCTTTCGGGATCGACTCGATCACGCCGCGGATCACTTCGGAGTTGTACGCCCCGACATTGAGCGAGAAGCCGATGATGGCCGCCGTCAACGGATCGAGCACGATCCCCACGTTCGGCAGGCCATAGAAGATCACGAACAGTTGCACCAGCAAGGGCGAACCGCGGATCAGCCAGACATAGAAGCGCACGATCGCCACCGCCCAGCGCGGGCCGAACAGGCGGATCAGCGCGGCCGCAAACGCCAGCAGCAGGCCGAGCGCGAACGAAGCGAGGGTGAGCGGCACAGTGAACACAAGCCCCGCGTAAACGAGGGGCCACAGCGACTGCGCCATCAGATGCAACCAGGCTGGCATGATTCGAACCTATCCCGCGCTTACTGGGAGACGTCCTTGCCGAAATACTTCTGCGAGATCTTCGCGTAGGTGCCGTCCGCCTTGATATCGGCGAGCGCCTTGTCGATTGCCGCCACCAGCTCCGGGTCGCCCTTGCGCAGCAGCACGGCCGACTTGTCGCTGTCCGAAGCATTGTCGAGCGCGACGATCTTCACCTGCGCGTCGGGCTTGTGCTTCTTGAAGTCGAGGAACGACAGCGAATC
>Ga0114930_10001525_pt1 | contig 21970 bp, 16 predicted proteins | sample AnhtaG_FD_87300 | JGI IMG/M metagenome (GOLD analysis project Ga0114930, IMG submission 87300) | Deep subsurface microbial communities from Anholt, Denmark to uncover new lineages of life (NeLLi) - Anholt_01485 metaG | ecosystem: Environmental > Aquatic > Marine > Oceanic > Sediment | place... | reverse complement strand
TAACTGTGTGTATTGACCCATAAGCGCTCCTTTCACTTAGCGGTTTTAGGATGCTTATTATACCGCAGTTAACTCGCATCCTTAACCACTTTGTAGTGTTGCACTTATGAGTTGAATTCAGGCCCTTAATAATTTGCTATTTACCAATTTTGCTAATTCTGGCATTTTTGGTAAATAGCTACTACCAATTCTCTTATATCTTTAATAAATCGTATATCATTTTTGCTTTTAACGGCACAAATCAGCCAACGTTTTTAGCGGTCGGATGTATTTGTCTTGTTATATTTTTCTCATGTGAAGAGTTCCTTCTCAACATACTTCATATACTTATTCACATAGAACATGTCTGGTTCCCGCTTAATGGGACGAACTCTGATATCATATAAGGGGCTCGATGGAGAAAAGGAATCAAAAAGTATTAGGCCAATTCCAAATACCATACATAAAGAATCAAGACGGGCTATTTCATCCTGAGGTGCATGCTTAGGGATAACCAGATATGACTTGTGGCTGAACAGGCGGTACGAGCACGCCTGCCCAAAGGCTGTAACGAGCTGGTTCACTTCTGTCTTAATTTCTGCTGATACGATTTCAATGGGGCCTGGAATTATATCGCTCCGCAGTGATTCCTTCTTTCCAATCACATCAGGGGTTCCCCATTTGTCCTTGAAGCGATTTCCACCAAGGGCAATCGCTTTTGTGCATTCTTCTAATTCGTTTACCAGCCAGTCAGCGAAAGATGGATAGAAGTCTTCTTCTTTTATTTTCTTCGGCTGTTTGGGAACAAGCTTCTCTTCCAATTGATCTGTTTCTTGTGAGCGAAATTCGACAAGACGAAACAATCCGCGAGATGGCTTGTAGATTTTGTCTGGAAGCTGGGTGTGAAGATCCCACACCGTTCCATGAATCGTGTTGACTGGTATGTTGCCGAAGTGGTCAAATAAGGCTTTGACGAGTTCAGAATATCGGAGACCATCCGGATTATCTTTGAGAATCTGAAGTGCTTTCTCAGTAATTTTCTCCCTTCTTGTTGCCATTTTTTTCTCCTATCTGAAATATAACGTGGGTATTATAAATCCTAAAAGACGTAATGCTTTACGTCTCTGAAATGCAATATTCCAAAAATCGCTAAGAAAATGAAATAGTTAAAAACTGCACATAAAAGTTTATGCCTGAGCAAATACGGCTTCTTGTCCATTGCCGTAAGCAAGTGTTTTCTTCGTTATATGCTTTATACCTATTTTGATGTTTTAAAAATTAGTATTGTGTCCCCGGAATCAAGTACAGTAAGTTATTTCAGAACCAACCCCCCCTTACTAAGCATCTTATGGCCAATCAGCAATCCATCAAGAAACAATTCTACAATGTCCTTGTTCCATCTCGCGGCAAAAGAATGTTTTTTCCTTTTGTCTAATTCAATTAAATTACTATCAACGTAAACTCTACCGAGAGTTGGGGTAAATAATTCAAATCGCAATCTGTCATTCCACGTTTTCCATATTTTAAGCTGATATCGTCCATCATTGTTTGAATGATCATATAGAACATATGTTGGTGTATTCAGGCCCATGAATTCCTGATAAAATCCAAACCCAATTCCCACGTTTCCCTCATTATCTGGAATAGATATTCCTTTGTCATTAGAGCCAAGAATTGAAAAGCCAGGGGGCAACTCTGAACGAACATTCAAATTAGGCACAATATTATGTATGCAATTTATCGGAGTTTGACTTTTTTCATCAATAGTTACTCCCGATATGACCACCGCATTTACTCGATTACTGTCCTTATTGAGCTTGCTATAAATTCTATAATATGATTTATCCACAACTTCAATAAGTTGAGGACCTTTCTTATATGGGATGACAAAATGAATAATACTTGGCCCCACCTTTGGAATCTGCTTCGTAGCCCTTTTAAATTCAGATATGAGTCGTGGTGAGATGTCTCCTTCAAAATACGGTGAAACTCCAATTATGCGAGGATTTTTAGCAACAACTTTACCATTCTTTAATGTTCTAGTGGCTATTTTATGACACAAAAGCTGACAATTTGTGACAATATTTAAAGAACCTTCTAATTCCTCGTCCCACTCGGATATTTTGGAACATTCGATAATAAATTCACCACCACCGATTTCCCTTCTTCCCAAATTATTATTGCGGATATTTACAACACATTCAGTATGTATAAGATCTAAATCTTTATGATCAATTTGTTTGCCACATAAGATATTAATGTTCCAATTTCTATGATGTCTATCTAAGGCCTTGTGAATCCTCCTAAAGAGTTCTTGCCACTCCCTTGTTTCTTTTATTGAAAAATCTTCTAAACTCTTACATTCAATATATACCGTTTGTTCGCCAATCTTTATTCTAAAGTCACAAGTTTTTTCTGCTGTATTAGGACGTTCTTCTACTATTTCAACCTCATATCCTTTTATATGGTATGCAGAAGCAACAAATGCCTCAAATATTGCAGAATAAAAAGTACTTCTTTCCTTGATTGATTTTATGATTCTTTCGATATTTGGTAAGGTTTCGATAACCTTAAGATGGCAAAGCATATTTAATAAAAGATGAGATCGTTGTGATAACACCAAAGAGCCTCTACTCTTAGATTTTTCAATATCTTTTTTAAATGATTGCCACCACATTGCAAAGGGATGCAATTTTGCCTTAGTTGTCAATACTTTCATCCAAGACAATCCAATAGTGTTCATGCTTTCAATTTCATTTATGAAATCATCTCCTAACAAATTCCTAATTTCATTCTCATGATGTTCTAGATTGTCTAATATAACATCAATCATATGGTTCGCTCATTTTTTATCGTAAGCTTTGCAGTAAATGCACTTTATGAGAAGGGGGACATATTAAGAAAATAAGATAGATTTCAGTCTAGCCATATGTTTTGATTTTGATGTAGGCAAGCCCCTTATATCGGTCTACCTCTCTTTGAGCTAATTCAGTAACGCTTTGATACCTATGCTGCATATCAGGCACAAGACCACGTAAGAGCTTTTCCCGATCGTCCACTGACTGAGCAATATCCCTAAAAGCAGAGCCATAAATACGTACAAAATCTTTGAAAGGGGCAATCGCCTTTGAAGATCTCTTATCATTTTGCAAAAGCTTTTGTCGTATTTCATTTCGTCGTTTCCCGCTTATATTATTCTGTCTGGCAGCCCAACATAAATATTATAAGCCCTAAAAGGCGCATTATTTTACGTCTCTGCAATTCAATATCCCTAAAATCGATAAGAAAATGAAATAGTTAAAAACTGCACGTAAAAGTCTATAACTCAGCAAATATGGCCTTTTGTCCATTGCCGTAAGCAAGTGTTTCTTCATTACCTGTTTTATGCCTATTTTGATGTTTTAAAAATTAGTATTGTGCCCCTGGAATCCAGTAAGTTGTTCCAGAACCAACGTCCCGGTTTACCAGCTAACCCTGCCCCGAAGGACATAAATAGTTTGTCTGACATGATACATATTCTTTGTAATATTTTGTCTTATTTCCAAACTTTTTGTTAAGGCACATTATAAATTTTTAACAGATTTTTTCTGATAGTTTTAAGATCTAAAGGCTTTCTGTTGCTGCATAGATTTTTGTTAAGTGTTAGTTGAATATAATCGTTAGGAGTGTGCATAAATGGAGATTGATCAAGACTCATTTCTACTTTTTCTAATACAGTTCCATCTTTTTTTATAGTAACAATTGCGCTGGTTCGAGACATGCCAGAAGAACAATCAACTTGATTAATTGATATTAAATTAACACCGGATGGGGAGGATGTTACAAAAAGCCTTTTGTATTCAACCATGGTTCCATTAATATTTATGCTATTAATATCAATAAATCTTTTCGCATCGGTTGGTGTTTTATCTATTAGAATCCAATTTTCTGCATCTACTCCTGCTTTATCTGATCCTAATCTGATAGAATTTAAAAATTTGATTGCGCCAGGCGGAGGAAATATTTCCGCTGAAGAACCTACACGCAAGTGAATAATAGAATTCTTCCCCAAAAGAGACTTTGTAGAATAGATAACTGGAATACCGTCAATTTTTTTATATCCACGCAAAATAACGCCTTTCCCTAATTTATTTTTAAAATATTTTATTTCAGGTTTTTGGAACCCGTTGCTTTCTGCATATTCCTTAGCACCTTTAATTAAGTTTTTTTGGGGTTGTAAAAAGATTGGTGAGTATTTTGGAACAAGATGACCTTCAACAACAAAGAAAAAAGCATCTTCACGAGCTTTACCACTCATATATTCTGCATTTTCTACTTTTCCAATACCAGGAATATAAATGTCATGGATTTTCGGTTCACCCGGAAATTCCACTGAGAATTCACAACCACGTGGTTGAAAAATTAATTGAGCCATAATAGTAGGTGGCTGAAAAATTAATCGAATGAAAATTATCAATAATGTTATGAAAAAAGTTTTTCGCATTTTTTATGCTTTCTCAAAATTTTTTAAGCTAACATGTCGCATAACCGTCTGCCAACGAAGCGCAGCGTAGTTCTCCCCCGTCCCTTGCAGCGCTTGTTAGGTTCCCATTAAGCATTGGGTTTAATTTCAATGTCTTTGCGAGTCTTTCTCAAGCTTTTCGCATAGTTCTTCCGTATTTAGATCTCCTGCGAACCATCCTAGATTCGCATAATAAAAGAGAGACTTACGATAGTGATCTTGAAAGGTATCCCAAAACATTGGGAAGCAAGACTCGATAACATGAGTTGTTATGTTTCCTACATTGTAATCGGCAGTAATTTCTGGATAAAGCTCTCGCAAGGAATCCCAGAGCCACTCAATACTATATACCTCATCATCACGGCGTTCTGATTTAGCATACCACTTTGTTAGCTTGTCAAATCTTGTATAATCACCTGAAAAGACGTAGGTCTCAGTCGTGCGGGGATAAGCTTCTGCCCACGTTTTAAAACAAGCTTTCGATACTATCTCTATTTCTTTATCGGTCGGTCTCTGCTTTTTCCCCTGATGTATTACACGACTACATTTAAGTAATACCGGCAGACGCGACCAATAGTAGTCGAAGAACCTTGAAAGTAGGATTTCATACTCTTGTTCTTTCAAGAGATTAAGAAATCTTTCCGACGGCTGTAATTGTATAGCACTCAATAGATCTTCTTTATGTAAATTATGCTCGATAGCTTTTACAACACTGCCTATATCTTGGTCATAGAATCTGACTCTTACAACTTCCCAAATGGCAAGAACTCCTGTTGCCCCATTCCGCGCATAAATGATCATCGCATCGGCTATGCCCGTACTAAACTTCTCCAGGTATTTGTTCTTAAAAAGCATATTTTATTTGAGCCAATCTGCTATATCTGCAACCTAACGGCGCTCTTCAGTCGTAGCGATTAGCTGTCGGCTGCATTTGTCTTAGGCGAGAACCGTCTATTCTCGGTGTTTGAGCTCGTTTTCACTTTCGATGGTTACACTTACCTCATATCCCAATTGCCGGAGGCGACGGAGGAGTTGGCGTCGAGCTTTTTCGTTTCTTGCAAAGGTTTCAAGGATGGCTTTTCCACTTGATATATTGACTGGGCTTCCCCATTTAGTCACGTGCCGGAATAAAAGAGCTATCCCAGCGGAGTGCTGAACAAGAACAATTCGTTTGGTCCATCGGTTAGGAATCTCGTGGGTTGACGGCACAATCTGAATCGGAAACTCCGGTCCTTTAAGGACAAGCTTACCGTTCTCTTTGATTAGATTTCGAGGTGTAACAACAATGTCATACTGAATGGCAGGCGTATTCAAATCGTCGTTGCCCAATGCAGCTCGTAGCCACCCATCAGATCGAAGTTCATTTACAGCGGCAGTAATGAGATGCACATCTAGGCCATCAAAGATTCCACGGACTGTCCCCAGAAATTCATGAATATCTCGCTCTTTAATCTTTCGGTTCGCTGCGGGATTCGAAAAATGAGATGGCTCGTTCATTATCCTTCTAAAACGTTCGAGAGACCTCGGATATCTAGCGAACTTTCGGATACGTGGGCCGCGATTACGAGCTAATTCGAAATACGTCAGACAAGATTTGGAATCGGTTTGTCGAAGAGCTTGAAGAATTTTTCCAGCTGTTTGTAGTTCATTGTTTCGCCTTAGGAATTTATGTTTAGGCAGTCCACTGTAAAAAGCAAGAATGAATAGTATTTGCTCAAGAACTTGGCGCACTAAGTTACCAGCTGCAAGAAGAAAAGCACCAGGAAATTTTTCAGCTTGACGATTTGATAAATACCATTCGATTTGATCTAGAGCTTTAATCGGATCCTGCAATAAAGGCATATAGATCTCCGATCTAACTGTGTCGTCTAAGAGCTCACCGGCCCGGTGTAGCGCAGTGTTGAGCGTTATTCGGGATTAGTTCTCTCCCCCACCCCTTACTCACTATTTCTGCAGGAACACCCTGCGACAGGAGCTTCTGACGGAAAGTCGCCAAGTGGCTTTCGCCGCAGATAAAGAGGATGTTGCGATTCAGAGCGTCTTTTAGACTTTGAAGCCAGAATTCTTCACGCCTGTCGTCGTCAGAGATTCCTTGTTCCTTCCTTTGGCGACTCATAGGATCACAAAGGCGATATTCTACTCCTAGTTCTGACGCCACAGCCCCCACTGTTGATGTAGATGCGGAACTCTTCTCCAGGGCTTCTTCGCTAAATTCCTCCGCCAGAAAGGCGATGCTAAGGTCTTGAACCTTCTTCGTAAGAAACTCGGAGAAGTGCTCTATAGCCTGTGCCTTTGCGGGCCACAAAAACCCGTCATGCTGTATAATATGATCTACACCTATCAGAAACACCATTTTGTTCACTTTTCAAAAGAGAAGTTGCTGCCTCAGTTGATGTCGAGACACGTGATGATTCTGGAAGTAGAACTCGTAGCTCTTGCCTTGAGTGACATTGGTGAGCATCTCGGCTCCCAGTCCCGTTGCATTCTCCCAGTGAACCTCGTCTCCTTTTTCGATCGGGTCACCACCGAGGAGTTCGAAGATGGAGAAATCTCCGTCCTCGGTAAGAACAGCAACCATCCCTCGTGTCCAGTTTATTTCGTGCACCGTCCCTTTCATCGTATAACCTCTGTTTATTATTACGCCCAACAATCTCTAGATCACCTGCGCGCAAAAGCTCTTCAGGTAGAGCAAGCTATTATGTGGTTACAAACTTTATTTATTAGTGGTTCTCATGATCATTTCAATGATATGCCAAACCACGAAAAACAATGCCCCAGCAATTAAAAATCTGAACTGCCATTTTGCAAAAAATGAAATTTTATTGGAATTAGACTCGATTGCTTGCCTAATACCTTCAGATGCTGCAGCTACAATTTGAGTGTTAGCTCCTGCTTCTGGGTGTATACCTTTCTGAACCCTTAACAATTCGTAGTTTGCATAGATAGTAGAACTGACATAATTCAACTGCCTGCAGCCACAGAAAAAACTTAACCCCCAACCTATTATAGCGACCCCCAAAGGGATCATTGAAAAAGATAGAGTAGAATCTATTGTCAGTTTAACAGCAAATGCCACTGCAGCAGCCACCACTGCCAAAAGAAAATATGTATATTTATCCTGAACTGTCCTTAACTGTCTGTGTAATTCAATAATCTCTTTGTCTGGCATAATATATAATACTCATTTTATCTTTGTTTATCCATATAACACATGATTTCAGCCTCCGCTGTAAAGCGGTCAGTTGCGATAATTAGGCAATTCTTAGAATTGCATAGCAGTTGTGTTTGCTATCCCAAACCCTTTTCCACAATTTTAATCTCCTCATCTGTCAAGTTATATAACTCATACACCAACTCATCAATTTGCTTGTCCGTGGTCTCAATTTGGCGCTGGAGGAGAGTTTTGGCCTGGGGTAATTTTGACTCTGCCAGTTGTTTGTTCAATTCTAATATTTGTTGAACCAAATTGACCATTCTGTCGTGACAGACTTTGTCATTTCGCTCGCTAAAGTCAATTGTGCGGATGGGGAGGTGGCGAATGAAGCGCGACTCGTAGCTGTAATAACCACCACGCATTTGTGTGGCTGATTGATGAATAAACCATTCTAATAATTTGCTATTGAGAAGCCCCAGAATATATTCCCGCGAATATTCTGGTAAGACGAGAATTCCATATCCCCCTGCAACACCACCGGTAAAAAATACTTCGCCTGTTTCGTCCAAGGAAAACGATGAATGCGCAGCAATATCGGGAGTGAATATCTTTGGCAGTGAAATTACATCCAGTGCTTGATTACGGCTATAACCTAACCACCTCTTTCCACGCATTTTTCCTCGTTCACGGTTTTCTAAGTAGTTTTTATTCTCCGTGATGTAAGCCCAAGTGAGAGGATAGCTTGCCTTGAATATCGGTTGGGGAATTAATGCCACAGAACCTCCGCTTTGCAATGAGTATGGGAAGAGTATCAGCCGATTCGTGCGAGATAAGCAGAAACGCTTACTGTCTCCACCTTTAATTAAAGGGTGCAACAAATCAGGTTCAAGCCAGTACTTAGCATTTTTTTCTTTGGAATATACTTTGACTCTGTCTCTTTTTCGATCTATTTCCTCAACGATAAAAATTTTATCAGCCCCGGTTTTGATACCTTGAAAAATACGATCTGTAACATTTTCCAACTTGACAGGCATTTCACTCAATCGATTAAATAGGTCCGCACCTCCGCCTAAAATAAAGTTCCATTCTCCTGCACTAACTTTAGGGATAGCAATCTTACCTTCAGTGGATTCGCCAGAATTACGCCATGCAATTAGATTATCTACCTTTGAAAATTGAAATTGTTTATTATCTGCTTGGGTGAGAAAAAGAAGGCAAGTATAGGTGCTTGCTCCAGAAAATACTTGCTGATGGCCGAAATGGACTACATCATTCAAATGTTTACCTTCTACCAACAAAGCCCGTAAAGACTCACCATATTGTGAATTAAAAAACTTATGTGGAAGAATAAAGCCTAGTCGTCCTCGGTCATTTAGTAAGCTCAAGCCTTTTTCCACAAACACTACGTAAATGTCATAGTTCCCTTTGCTTGCAGAGGTATAATGCTTCTTGTAAAATTCAACCTCAAGTGGCGCCCATTCCTTCATCCCCTGGATTCGGATATAGGGCGGATTGCCAATTACTGCATCAAATCCCCCCTTGCCCCCCTTTTCCAAAGGGGGGTTGGTGGGATTTATAATCTCCGGGAATTCGGCTTGCCAGTCAAAGGAGTTGATGCGGTACATCTCTTCATCATCGAGCAGGGTCATTTGCTGACCTTCGTAAAAATCAGGGCCTATGAGGGAGTTGCCGCATTTGATGTTGTTTGCCAGGTCGGGCAGGACACGTTTATGAAACAGGGCAAGCTGCTGGGCTATGGTCTGCTCATCCTCTCCTTCCAGCACCTTGAGCAATAGGGAGAGTTTTGTCACTTCAACGGCTTGAGGATCTATATCCACGCCGTAAATGTTGTTGAGGAGGATGCGCTTGCGCTCGTCTGTGGTCAGTTTCCATTCGCCGTTGTCGATCTGATAAAGGCGTGGATTGCGTCCAGTGGCCCATTTTTGGGGGCCGTCCTTTATGTATTCATCCCTATGCCAGTCAAGCAGGAGCTGGTAGGCTCCTAAGAGAAAGGAACCAGATCCGCAGGCGGGATCAAGAATCTTTAGTTTGCTGACCGCACCGCGAGGGCCAGGTTTCTTGCCCTCCACCAACCTACCCACTGTCTGTTTAACAATGTAATCCACGATATAGGTAGGTGTGTAGTAAATGCCACCTGCTTTTCGAACTTCCGGCTTATCTTCAACAATAGCATGATGAGCAGGAGTAAGGCAAATGACCTTTCCAAGGAATTGTTCATACACCTGGCCTAGAATATCGGCGGGGAGGACCGAGAATTCGTAGGGGCTGTCCGGGTAGTAGAGATTTTTAAGAATATCTTTCAGTACCCTGTCATCGATACTCAGTTCAGGGGTGAGATTGTCGAGGCTGTCACCAGGCCGCTCTTTTTCAGGTCGAAAGTGAAAGAGCCCAGAGTTATAGCGGTCGTCGGCCTGGCGGAAAAGCTGAAACAGGCGTTGATAGATCCGGGTGCCGTTTTGCAAGGCCATAAGCTTGCCATAAAATTCAATCCCTCTGTCTTCGCAGATACGCAGGAAAATAATTCTGTCTATGGTGCGCTGGACGGCAAAGTTTAGTTCTCGTTGGCTAAGGTTAGGGTTTCTTAGGGCGATGTTACGGGCCAAAAGATCGCGCCAGCGTTCAATCTCTTGCAGAAAGGCAGAATCAACCTCGGCTGTACCCCTCTTAGCCTTTTTTGACTCAACATACTTATCAAATGAGCCTTTTAAGATTGCCTCTCGAGAGAAGATACCTGCTATTTCCTCCCATCGCTTCGTGTAGTCGGTATATGTCAGGTAAAGAATACGGGAATGGGAAGCCTTATCTGTCTTGACCGGCTTAACCCGGCAGTCATAGACTGCAAACTCCTCAAAATCAGTAAGGATGCTGAGCGGCAACTTTGCGCTCCAGGCATATCGGCGTAATTGATAGGCAGGGTGGGTATCTTCCTTGATATCGACTGACGGCTTCTTTGCTTCCAGAAAGAATTTGCGGACACCACCAATGCGAAAACTGTAATCAGGGGCCTTGGTAGCCCCACCTACCTTGATAGCGTCCTCATGGACCACTTCTTTATAGGCCTCAGCATAGCCCTGTTTATTTGTGATGTCCCAGCCCAGCTCTTCAAAGAAGGGATTTATAAACTCCATACGAACCTGGGTTTCATTATATTGGCCCTGCTTGTAAGCCTCCAGGTTTCGGTCGAAACGTTCAATTAACTCAGAAATTTTGGTAGAAACGGTCATGCTTTCCCTTAAGCAAACACACGGCGCGATTAACCGGCTGGAAAAGCCGCCAGGATTTTTCACGTCCGAGTAGAAGCGCTTGTTAGCCCGTTTTTCTCTGCTCGACAGTGACCAAAGGCTTGGGACAGCGACACACGAGGCGCTCAACCATCGTCTCCTGCGAAGCCTTTAAACGTTGAAAGTACTTTTCGGGATCCTGTTGGCACTCTTGTTCGATCTCATGCCGAATTTCTCGCACTTCTTTTACGATTGGATCGGTTATCATGCTAAACCTCCATAAGTTCTTCCGGAGTACATATTATTGGTGTGGCGATACCCCTGATTATGTTTATGTTATGAATGACGGCCTGGATACGAGCACTTAGGATATGGGTGAAGTTCCAAGATACAAGGAAATCGACCCCATGATAAGTCGCCACTGCCAAGTGATATGCATCGCCTCTTGCTTTCCCCGGAATCGGAATTTTTTCGAAATAAAGGTCGGCCAATTCGCGGACCTCATCAGTAATCTCCAGTATCGGGAATGCCGATATCTTCTCAAGACGCAGTTTTGCCGCGACTTCATCTCCCCTTGACGCTTCTTCGATAACAACGGGTGAAACGAATGGCTCCAGCAGTGGCAGTGCATTCTCCCACCACTCTATGGTGACTTGCTGATGCGCCGCTACAATGAGGTCTCGACTCGGCCTTGCAGTTACATAACTCACAACGGTTGTTTCAATATACACACTTTGCTTTTCCATTCAGATCCTCAAAAAGAAGTCACCAGGCTAATGATTGAACTAACCTTCCGTGAAGTTCACCAAGCGCTATACAGCTTTTCTAAGATACCCACTTCATGGAAATCTTGCGATGTGACTGAACGCAATCCCTCAAGTACAAATTGATAAGATTCTGATACGGGATTCCTGTTTCCTCTGCCAATTGCTTGAAGTAATCAATTATGTCGACTCCCATTCGAATAGTGACCTGCTTCTTCAATTTTTTAGCATAGGGATTCTTACGTCCTTTCATTTTTGAAAAATCATATTCTTCCCTCATTGTCTTCTCCCTGTATATGCATTTTGTTCCTTTTTCGTTGCTTTCCTCGCAGATATGATCCTGATCTCGGAACCGTCCTTAAGTAAACAGTAAAGCTCCCCGCCCTTCCGGGCGGGGCATCATAAGGGCTCAAAATATATCTCCTCCCCCTTGTCGAAGATCCCGTCTTTAGCGGGGATGGGGGAGGATTAAGGTGGGGGTGAAAATCCCGAACTTTCCCCCTCCCCTTGCCCCTCCCACCAGGGGAGGGGCATTTGAAGCCATTCATCCCCGCCCTTCCGGGCGGGGCATTCTGGTATGTCTTCGTAAACAGTAAGATACGACAAGGATGTGGAGACGATAACTGAGCCCCAACATCAAAAATCTGTCCTCATTTTCCGAGTGATCGGGATCGAAAAATTCTATGGCATTTCCATTAAAAAACACTGTCTGCGTTTCTTCAAATCAAATTGCTAAACTCGAAAGGCAAGGTATGTCTTTCTCTCTTTAGCCAGCTCTTCCACAAAATGCCAGCTCCCTCTTTCTACAAAGTCTGCTGTAAGAGGGGTGCCGATTTTAATATTCTCCGGATGAGCAACATCAACACCCAGAATCTGGGCACTAATCCTTGGACCTTCCTCCACCTCAACGATTCCGGCGCAGTAAGGGTTGTCTCTGTCATAACCTGCCTCTATCATTGGTATAGGACCAACACCTATTACAGTGAAGGCAACGAGTTTTCCTTTCCCATTGAGCTCCACCCATTCTAATTCATCGCTGTTACATTCGATGCATATAGGTCGTGGAGGCAACCATAATGCACTACATTTATTGCATCTGGAGGCCATTAGTTTCTTTTCTTTAAGAAATTTGTCAAACGAGGCAATGGTAAATGGTATCTCTTTCATCTGTACTATCTCCTTTCATAGATCTGGACAACGGCTGTAGTCCCATGGGCCCCAATATTATGAGTCAGAGTAAGGTTAATATCCATATTCTTGACCTGTCTTGGGCCTGCTTCACCTCTCATCTGCTGGAATATCTCTACGATTTGTGCAGCGCCGGTGGCGCCCACAGGATGTCCCTTGCACTTCAGTCCACCTGATACGTTGATTGGTTTTACGCCATCTCGGGCAGTCTTACCTTCCCCGGCCGCTATAGCTGCTTCTTTACCTTCCTTGAAGAAACCCAGGTCAGCTATTGCCATAATCTCAGCAATGGTAAAACAATCATGAACCTCTGCTATTTTTATATCCTGGGGACCAACACCAGCCATCTCATAAGCCTGCTGTGACGCTATCTTCGCTGCAGGGATAGAAGTCAGGGTATCCCTGTCGTGAAGATTATGACCGCTTGCCTGTCCTGAGCCAATGATATAGATAGGGGTATCAGTGAAGTTTTTGGCTATCTCCTCAGCCACCAGAAGGATACAGGCTGCCCCGTCTGTAATAGGGCAACAATCAAACAAGGTGTTTGGCCAGGCAATCACCGGATTATATCTCGGGTCATGAAGGAATTCCATTTCATCAGCCCAGCTTGGAACCGGCTTCCCCTTTTCTTTGGCTTTAGCTATACGCATATTCATAACATCTTTAATGGTCATAGGAAAATGTGCCTTGGGGTTCAGGACTCCATTACTGTGGTTCTTTATTGCTACTCTCAGCAAATCATCATGAGTAGTTCCATGCTTTTCCATGTGTGCAGTTGCCATGGAGGCATAAAGGCCGGGAAAGGTAAATCCGGCTGAACTTTCATAGGTTGTGTCAGAACCACAGGCAAGGGCCATTGTTGTCCAGTTGGTCGGCAAGATGCTCATCTTTTCTGTACCGCCAACCAAAACTATATCATACATGCCTGATGCTATCCCCATAATCCCATCTCTCACAGCAACTGAACTGCTTGCGCATGCATCTTCAATTTTACGTGCTGGACAAGGAGTCAAACCTACTGCATCGGCACATAAAGCTCCCATCACTGATTGCGACTCCCACATCTCAGCTCCACAATTTCCTACATATAAGGCCTCGATCTCCTTGGGGTCAAAACCCCTATCCACAGAATTTCCCATATCCAGGAAGGCCTCCACAAACAATTCGCGGTTGGTAACATCCGGTCGGATGCCAAATGGTGACATCCCTGCTCCAACCATAGCGACTCCTCTACCAAGTTTTCTTTTTCTTTGAGCCATTATTCCACCTCCAAAAAAATTAGCTATTGTGTAAATACTTGAAGCATTTCATATATACCATGTCCAGACTCAACACTCAATATCTCATTAATTGTCAACTTATTGTCAACCATCTTCTTTAACCGCAGGGATGAAAGGAGTAAGGAAAAACACGTATGCTGGTTAGTTTATAAACAAAAAACATTCTGTATAGCAACAAAATCATCGCCTCTTATAGGGCTACTGAGTATCGTGAAATATTTTTTGAAAAAATAATGTAACTGCTCAGGTAGCCACAAAGACACTAAGACACAAAGGATATATATGATTTATCACCTTATCTGAAAAGCCTGCCCGCCATCGCGAGCTCAGGCGAGGCGGGCGGGGAAGAAAACATTGCAATAAAACAAGTAACTACCCAGGTTGTCAGGTTCACAGTTCAAGGTTCAGGGTTAGCTACTTTGCGCACTTGATACCCGCCTGCCGGATGGTGGGCATGTTTCTTGAGATAGTTGATGAATCCACGAACGGCAATCCGCCGTGGCGGATTCGTCTTGCCTTATCGTAGACATCTTTGAATTCGTTGGACAATATGTACTCTTCATCCGGGGCTACATAGAGTTCGCTCTGGACTTTCGTGCAAGAACGCTTGGAGTATCACAAGAACCAGATGAACTCCGCATTCGTCTCGGAATCGAAATCTTCGGCAATATATCGCTTCTTAACCTTTGAACCGTGAACCCGGAACTTTGAACATGAGTAGTTTCGATATAAAAGCTTAAGGTCAGGATAAGATACAGGTTGATTTCTTATCTCTTCTTGGCTACATTAGCACTAAAAAATTTGGGTCATCATGGATTAGTGGTAATTTTCTTAATCCAACGTAGGGTGGCATTTTATATGCCACCGCAATCCAGGTCGGGTTTAAAACCCGACCCTACAATGGACTTTCGGCGTACCTAACTCATTTTTCCCACTAATCCGCGTTGAGAAAATTTTGCTATTAAAAGGTTACCCACCAACAAAGATGAAAAGTACCAATAAAACAATCTACGTAGTGGATGGAAATTCATATATACACAGGGCCTTTCATGCAATTAGAAATCTCTCCAATTCTAAAGGTCTGCCCACTAATGCCATATTTGGCTTTACAAAGATGCTTATTAAACTCCTGGATGATAAATCACCTGATTATGTGGCTGTAGCCTTTGATGTGAAAGGGCCAACCTTCAGGCATGAGATATTTAAAGATTACAAGGCCACCAGGCCCCCTTTGCCAGAGGATATGGCAGTACAGATCCCATATATTAAAGATGTGGTTGCCGGACTAAACGTTAAGATTTTTGAAAAGGAAGGATATGAGGCAGATGATATTATTGGAACCATTGCAAGAATAGCCGGAAACCAAGGCCTTAATGTTGTTATTGTTAGTGGTGACAAGGACTTTAGGCAACTCTTAGTGGAAAATACGGTTATGTGGGACTCGATGAGTGAAAAACTGACGGATTATGCTGCTATAAAGCGGGATTATGGGATTGAGCCTGAACAGATAATTGAAGTAATGGCCCTTTCAGGAGACAAAGTAGATAATATCCCCGGTATCCCTGGTGTTGGAGAAAAGACCGCCCTTAAACTGATCCAACAGTTTAATTCAACCGAAGAGCTTTTTGAAAATACGGATAAAATACCTAAGGACTCACTTAAGAAAAAGGTGGAGCAGTTTAAGGAGCAGGCCATTTTAAGTAAAAAACTCGTCACGATAAATAATTCTGTACCAATTGATATAACCATTGATGATCTCGAGCTAAGGTCACCAAAAAAAGAGAGGTTAGCTGAGATATTCCGGGAACTGGAATTTAAATCACTTATAGACAAATTCTCTGAATCCCCTGAACTAAGTAAAAAAGACTATAGATTAATCCTGAAAATAGAAGAACTTAATTCTCTAATAGAAATCATAAGGGAGAAAGGGATATTCTGCCTTGACACAGAGACCACCAGTAAAAACCATCTCTATGCAGAACTGGTAGGCATATCATTCTGTGTTGAGCCAGGGATTGCATACTATTTACCCTTGGGGCATACATATACAGACGCGGGGTCCCAGATAAATATCAGTGAGGCCCTAAGCCTTCTTAAGGATATATTCTGCAATAACGCCATAAAAAAGATAGGGCAAAATATCAAATATGATGCAGAGGTATTGGCCAGATATGATATCAATCTAAAGGGAATATGTTTTGATACCATGATCGCCTCATATGTTATTGATCCTACCTTGCGCCAACATAATCTGGATTATCTGGCTCAACACTATTTAAGCTACAAAATGATCAGTTATAAGGAGGTAACTGGCCATAATAAGGATAAAAGTTTTGCCTTTGTTGATGTCAATAAGGCCAGGGAGTATTCTTGCGAGGATGCAGAGATAACCCTTTTATTAAAATCTATTTTGGAAGAAAAACTAAAACAGACTGATAATTATACACTTTTTCAGGATCTGGAGATGAAGCTCATCCCGGTTTTAATGGATATGGAAATGACCGGAATAAAGATAGATGTGGGTTTTTTTAAAGATATGTCGGAAAAATTTGCTGATGAGCTCTCCTCTATTGAACGCAAGATCTTTGATTTGGCCGGAGAAGAGTTCAATATAAACTCCCCTCCACAACTCGGATATATCCTCTTTGAAAAGTTGAATCTACCAGGTAAGAAAAAGACTAAGAAAAAGACTGGATACTCTACAGATGTTGAGGTGCTAACTGAGTTAGCAAGCCAGCATGAAATCCCTTCCCTTCTTTTGCGTTTCAGAACCATCAGTAAGCTCAAATCTACCTATCTGGATGCCCTGGTGAACATCGTAAATCCAAATACAGGAAGGATCCACACCTCTTATAATCAGACAGTGACTGCAACCGGAAGATTAAGCAGCAGCAATCCGAATCTCCAGAACATACCTATAAGAACTGAAGAAGGAAAGGAGATAAGAAAAGGGTTTATAACAGATGATGGCCATTTTCTCCTTTCTGCTGATTACTCACAGATTGAGTTACGGGTATTTGCTCATTATTCTGATGACCCTGTTCTTCTTCGAGCCTTTGAGAGGGAAGAGGACATACATTCCAGGACAGCTGCAGAAGTATTCGATCTGGATCCGAAAATGGTCACACCAGATATGCGCCGGATGTCAAAAATGATCAATTTCGGGATCATCTATGGAATGGGCCCAGTGAAGCTATCCAAGGAACTCGGAATAAGCAGGAAGGTAGCGCAAGTTTATCTTGACAGCTATTTTGAAAGATATAAAGGTGTTAAAAATTTTAAAGAAAAGATACTATCCAAGGCACGGCAAAATGGATACGTGACCACCCTTCTTAAAAGAAGAAGATATCTCCCAAATATAAACAATGATAATGAAAGGTTAAAAAGCGAGGCAGAAAGGGCTGCTATTAATACGCCCATACAGGGAACGGCCGCTGACCTTATAAAAATGGCCATGATAAACATTGCTTCAAAGTTAAAGAAAGAAAATTTAGGCACAAAGATGCTCCTTCAGGTCCATGATGAGTTAGTCTTTGAGGTTCCCCAAGAGGAGCTTAATAATGCCACTAAATTAGTAAAAGATGAGATGGAGGGTGTTTATCCCTTGAACATTCCTCTTAAGGTAGATATAAACTGGGGTAAAAACTGGGGAGAAGCACATTGAAAATACAAAATTTAAAATGAAAAATGAAGGAAATGACCTGATCGTTTAGCTCTAAATCAAGAACCGTTTGCCCAAAACAAATCAGTTTTATGCTGTTTTTGAATTCCTGAACCTGTCAGGAACAGGTTTTGAACATTTGAATTTTGATATTATTTCGGATTTCGGATTTATTCACATCGGGGTAAAAACTGGGGAGAGGCGCATTAAATTTGATACTGGATGCTTGATACTTGATACTGGATATAAAAATGTGAATTATGATATACGAGGATTTGCGAACTTTAGGCCTGCCCGCAACGCTCTCGCTTGCGAGGCGGGCGGGCACTTTAGCCCTGGCCCAGACCTGGTAATACCTGACTCAACAAAGATAAACCAGGATTGGCGATACATCATAAGCAAGCGTATATTCAAATCATGTCGCACCAGGGCGGGCTCACTTTTAACTTTAGGCATTTAAATGATGGAAAACTACTATATTGGTATTGATGCTGGTTCTGTAAGTGTAAATGCTGTTGTAATAGATAATAAGGGTGAATTGATTTTTGAGTACCCATATAAGAGACATTTTGGTGGAGTGGAGGCATCTGTCTTTAAGGCTGTCAATGAGCTCTACCGTCGTTTTTCTTTCGAAAAGATAAGCGCCCTGGCCTTTACCGGAAATCATGGAAATATAATAAGTGATAGGATAGGTGGTTTTTATGAGTTTGAATCTATTGCTCAAATCCTTGGTTCCGTGTTCCTACAACCAGATGTCAGGGCTATTATCAGCATGGGCGGACAGGATACTGCCTTATATATTCTCAAGTATAATGGGGGCAATTGGGAACTTGATGACTTCAACACAAATGGCCCATGTGCCTCTGGTACGGGGTCCTTTATTGACCAACAGGCAGAAAGATTGGCATCATCTATATACGGGAAAGAAGATATATCGGAGGCCCATATATCTGAGATCCTGGAAGATTTTATTACATTAGGCCTTGACAGCAAAAACTCTTCCAGGGTGGCCTGTAGATGCACAGTATTTACCAAGTCAGATATGATCCACCTCCAGAATAAGGGTGAAAAACTCCAAGATATAATTGCCGGCTTACATGTTGGAAATGCATCAAACTACTTAAGCACCATTGTCTCTAACCGTGTGCTACCCAAACCCATAATATTTATTGGTGGTTTAGCGGCGAACCAGCTTCAGGTAAAGGCCTTCAAAGATCATTTTCCTGAACTTATTGTCCCCAAACACTTTACTTCAGTTGGCGCCTTAGGGGTTGCTCTTCAGGCCAAAGAATTAAATATAGTCAATAGGCCTGATCTGCAAGAGCTTAAAGCCATGACTGAAAAGGGATCATTCTCATTTTCATCGGCCCCGAGATTACAACTGGTTAAGACAGATTTTCCAGCAGATAATCAGATAAAAAGACAGCCCAAGACCAGGGGAAAGATTCCTGTATATTTGGGGATTGATATAGGCTCCACTACTACCAAATATGCCCTTATTGATCAAGATAGGGAAATTATAGACAAGGAATATCGGCAGACAATGGGCAAACCTATTGAAGTAACCCAGAATCTTTTAAGTATATTAAAGAAAAGATCTGGAAACTCGATAGATATCAAAGGTGTTGCAACTACAGGTTCAGGAAGAATGGTGGTTGGTGATTTCCTTAATGCAGACCTGATCATCGACGAGATAACTGCTCATGCACGAGGCGCTGTTGAAATTGAGCCTTCTATAGATACTATTTTTGAAATAGGGGGACAGGATAGTAAGTACATCTCTATTTCCAATACCCATCCACTTGACTTTGACATGAACAAGGTATGTGCAGCCGGAACAGGGAGCTTTCTACATGAGCTGGCAAATAAAAATAGCATAAACATTGTTGAAGAATTCCAGAACATAGCCCTATCCTCAAAAAACCCCATCAAATTGACCGAAAGATGCACTGTGTTTATGGAATCTGATCTTGTATCATATGCCCAAAAGGGAGGGCAAAAAGATGATCTTATAGCCGGCCTTTGTTATGCCATTGTTTACAACTACCTGCATAGAGTAGTCGGAAACAAAAAGATAGGCAATAGTATTATGTTCCTGGGAGGCCCTTCTCTCAATAAGGCGATAGTAGCCGCATTTGAGGCAGTGCTGGGAAAAGGTATTTTAATACCCAAACACAGGGAGGTACTGGGTGGATTCGGAGCTGCTATCAGTGTACAGGAAAAGATGGAGAAGCAGAATAAAAAGGCATCTGCTTTCAGGGGGTTAGAGGAGTCAATTAATGACAATCTGGATTACAAAGAAACAATATGCCATGCAGACTCCATGTGCCACAATGAATGCAAATTGAAGGTTTATAACTTCAGTGGCAGAAAAAGTATTTGGGGAGGAGAGTGTGGCAGATATGAAATAAGGGGCCAATATGGCGAAAAAAAAGAGGATTATTTTAAATTAAGGGATATTATCTGGGAAAGACATATCGAAGGTCTTTACTGCGATCTGGGAGATTTGAAAAAGGATCAGAAGGAGGATAGCAGGGCCATCTTTGAAGTTGATGGAAGGCCAACTGTTGGCATGCAGAGAGCATTATATAACCACCAGACAGCACCTTTTTGGGCATGCTTCTTTGACAAAATTGGACTAAGACTTGTATTAACCCCAAAAACAAACGATCGGATCTCAAAATTAGGTATTGAATCAATGACAACAGAGACATGCTATCCGGTTAAAGTCTCACATGGTCATGTTATAGATTTAATAGGCAATACTCGATACCTATTTCTCCCAAACATAATTAATCTTCCTTCTAAAGATGAAGAGAAAAATAGCTATTATTGTCCCCTGGTTTCGGGAAATCAATATATGTTAAAAACAGCATTGGGACTAAAGGATAGTGAGATCTTAAATCCTACTGTCCATCTCAAATATAGCCCAGATCTATTAAGCGTAGAGTTACATGAACAGATTGGCAAAACTTTAAGGGTATCCTTAAGTAAAATCAAAGAGGCATTAGATGTGGCATTTAAAAGGCAGCAGGACTTCGAAAATGAAATGTATAAAAAAGGCGCTGAAATTTCCTCCTCCTTGGGAGATAACCAACCCATGGTTGTTGTTACTGGTAGACCATATAACCTCTATGATGAAAGGATGAACCTAAGACTTGGACAGAACATGTCCAAAATAGGCATAATGGCCCTTCCTATGGACTTTTTTGATCTCAGAGGTATCGATCTATCCGATTTCCCGAACATGTATTGGAATATGGGTGTCAGGATATTAAAAACAGCAAAGTTAATAAAGAATACCCCAAACTTCTTTGGTCTCCATCTGACCAACTTTAGCTGCGGTCCAGACTCTTTTAACGAGCACTTCTACAAATACATAATGGGAGACAAGCCTTATCTCATCCTGGAATTGGATGAACACAGTGCCGTGGCAGGTGCAATGACAAGGCTTGAGGCATTCAAAAACGTGATACAATCTGTTCAAAAAATGGAATCTATGCAGCCTCAAAACGCAAAAGTTACTGCTATAGGGTCTTAAAAATGGAAAAAGTCACCAAACTGGATACATTTAGGGTTATATCAGAGGGGGTTGGACGATTTGATGTTCAGGGAAAGACATTCCTGATTCCGGAGATGAACAGGATTGGTAGTCATCTTTTAGCAGGGGTCTTCAACGGCTTTGGAATAAATTCTAAAGTTATGGAAACATATGAGGGCCTTGATCTGGGAAAAGAATTCACATCTGGCAAAGAATGCTTTCCATGTGTTGTAACCCTTGGGGATATTCTTCTGTATATGAAAAAGGAAGGAGAGAGGCTTGGAAATAGATTTAATCCTGAAAACTATATGTATTTTATGCCAGAGTCTGATGGCCCTTGCAGGTTTGGTATGTACAACAAGTATCACAGAATAGTCCTTGATTCCATGCCTGGTTTAGACAAGGTGAAGATTGCTACTCTAAGTTCAGAGGATGCATATTCACTGGATGGATTGATATCAAAGGAAAAGATGAAAGATTTCAGGAAGGCAGCTTATCTTTCTATGGTCGTAGGCGATATACTTGACAGGCTACTGTGGAGGATTAGACCGTACGAGAGAGAGGAAGGAACAACCGATAAATTTATTGATGACGCAATGGGGCGAATGACGGAATCGTTTTCTAAACACTCATCCGAAAAAAATCTCTCTGGTATTTTTA
>Ga0114930_10001524_pt1 | contig 21974 bp, 17 predicted proteins | sample AnhtaG_FD_87300 | JGI IMG/M metagenome (GOLD analysis project Ga0114930, IMG submission 87300) | Deep subsurface microbial communities from Anholt, Denmark to uncover new lineages of life (NeLLi) - Anholt_01485 metaG | ecosystem: Environmental > Aquatic > Marine > Oceanic > Sediment | place... | reverse complement strand
TCTGATCTCGGCGGCCGTTGGCGGGGTCGACCCCCTGCTCGTCGTAAACAAAATGGATCTCGTCGAGGCCGAGCCGGACGCCATTGGCTGGTACCGCGACCTTGACCTGACGGTCATCAACACCAGTTGTGTCACGGGCCAAGGCATCGACGCCCTACGGGGCGCGCTTCTCGGCAAGCAGGCCGTCATGGCGGGGCAAAGCGGCGTGGGCAAGTCGTCGTTGCTTAACGCCATCGACCCCGCCCTGCAAGTCCTCACACAGGAAGTGAGCGCCAGCACAGACAAGGGCCGCCATACAACCCCGGCGTCGCGCCTATACTTGCTCGAAGGAGACATCCGCGTCATCGACACGCCCGGCCTGAGGCAACTCGGACTCTGGGGCGTGTCCCCGGAGGAATTGGCGTTTTACTTCCCGGAATTCGACGAGGCCGCGGCCGGTTGCCGGTTTCGGAATTGCACGCACGTACACGAGCCGGAATGCGCCGTCCGCGCCGCCGTCGAGGCCGGGGAGATCCCGAGGCGGCGCTACGAATCGTATCGCCGGATTCGCGATAGCCTGTAGCAGGGCCGACCCGGCCCGCCGTACAATGGGATCACCCCATCTGGGGTTCACTGAAACGCGCAATGTGATCATCGAACAGGAGGAGAATCGTGAAACACAGGCCACTCGCCGTCGCACTCGTCGCAATCGCTTGTCTCCTGGCTGCCGGCGTCTCCGAGGCCGGACTCAAGGACTACGTCCGCCGGTCGGACGACACCTATGCCTTCCGGATTGACTCGACCGTGCCCTTCGGCAGCGGCACCGTGTTCTTCGTGGACATGACGTCGCAGACGTGGCAGGGGATCCCCTGGCGTCACTGGTTGTCCATCTTCAGACCCGCCGAAGTGGCCCATCCCGACAAGGCCCTCCTGCTCATCGGGGGGGGCAACAACAACGCCGACCGCCCCGACACCCAGTCGGACGAGGCGCGGGTCCTGGCCATGATTGCGCAGCAGCAAAAGGTAGTCGTGGCCGTGCTCGAGCAGGTGCCGAATCAGCCCCTGTTCGACGGCATGTACGAGGACGCCATCATCTCGTTTACCTTCGAGCGCTTCCTGCGCGGCGAGGGCGACGACTGGCCCCTGCTGCTCCCCATGACCAAGAGCGCCGTCCGCGCCATGGATACCGTCCAGGCCGTGGCCAAGGAGCACTTCGGCCAAGCCATCCGCAGTTTCGTCGTCACCGGCGCCTCCAAGCGCGGCTGGACCACCTGGCTGACCGCCGCGGCGGACCCGCGGGTCGCCGCCATTGCCCCCATGGTCATCGACGTGCTTAACATGGGTCCCCAGATGGCCCACCAGAAACGGGTGTACGGCGCCTACAGCCGGCAGGTCCACGATTACACCGAGCGCGGCATCCAGGACCACATGCAGACCCCAGACGGCCAGCGGCTCCTCAACATCGTCGACCCCTATGCCTACCGCAGCCAGTTGACGCTGCCAAAACTCGTTATCCTCGGCACCAACGACGACTACTGGACCGTCGACTCAGCCAAGTTCTACTTCAACGACCTCCGCGGGCCCAAGTTCCTGCACTACGAACCCAATGCCGGCCACGGACTCAGCCTCAACATCGTGCCCGTCATCATGGCCTTCTTGAACACCGCCATGACCAGCCAGACCTTCCCGAAGTTGAACTGGCGCACCCTCGAGGACGGGACCTTCGAGGTGACCTGGGACCACCCCGAGGGCGCCGCGACCCTCTGGCAGGCACAATCGCCCAACCGCGATTTCCGCCGCGCGCAATGGGGCTCCACGCCCCTGGCCGGGCCGCAGAAGGTCCAGGTCAACATCGCCGCGCCCGAACAGGGGTGGACGGCCTACTACGTTCAGGTGACCTTTCCGATTATGCTCGAAGGACGCACCATGCGCTATCCCTTGAGCACCCTGATGCAAGTTGTGCCTGACGCGTATCCCGCATACTAGCGCAACGTCCCCACTATTACAGAAGTAAAGATGGGTTCTTGGCGTCTCTTTGAGGCCGGGGGCTGCGTAAGTCGTTTGCCTACGACCGTCTGGGTTGGCGTAACCGTTCACGGGGCGAAGTACGAGTAGACCTACCTCAGGCGGCAAGAAACGGAGCAAGACAGGGATCGCCATCGTGCTCGTGCTCGTGCTCGTGCTCGTGCTCGTGCTCGTAATCGTAATCGTAATCGTCACTCGCAATCGTCATCGTGCTCGTACTCGTGCTCGTACTCGTAATCGTAATCGATGCCCACGCTCTGGGTACCAATGACGATGGCGATGACGAATGACGAGTACGATGATGATCGCGATGACGAGTGACCATTACGATGACGATGACGATTACGATTACGATTACGAGCACGAGCACGAGCACGAGCACGATGGCGATCCCTGGTTAGGAGATATGCGGACTACACGTGGGCGAGGTAGGACGTCGTGATGTCCTCGACGTACTCCGCCTGGTCGCGGGCCCAGTGCTCCTTGGAGAAAATCTCGACCTCATTGTAGCCTGAGAACCCCGCGGTCTCGACCCAGCCGCGGATTCTGGGGATGTCGATACAGCCGTCGCCCATGAGGGCGCGGTCCTTGAGGATATCGCGCGTAGGGGTGCGCCAGTCGGAGACGTGGAACGAGAAGATGGTGTCGCCCGCGCGCGCGATCTCGCGCTCGAGGTCCGGGTCCCACCAAAGGTGATAGACGTCCACCGTGACGCCGACCATGGGGTGCTCCAACTGCTCGACCATGTCGTTGGCCTGGCCGAGGGTGTTGACCGCGGACCGGCAGTCGGCGTACATGGGGTGCAGCGGCTCGATGGACAGCTTGACGCCGGCCTGCTTGGCGTAAGGGGCGATGGCAGCGACGCCGTCGGCGATCTGTTTGCGGCCTTCGGCCAGGGGCATGCCGGGAACCGCGCCACACACCAGCACCACGAGCGGCGCACCGATGGCCGCGGCCTCGTCCACGGCGCGGCGATTGTCGTCCAGGGCCTCGGCGCGGCCGTCGTCGGTCGTCGCGGGGAAGAAGCCGCCACGGCACAGGCTGACGACCGTGAGCCCGGAATCGCGCAGCATGTTCCCGGACTCAGCCGCGCCCTGGGGTTCGAGGTGCTGGCGCCACACGGTGATGCCCGCTACGCCGGCGCTTGTGTAGCCCTCGATGGTCTCGGCGAGCGACCACGGCTTGGTGCTCATCGTGTGGATGCAGAGCCTGGACAAGTCAGTGATGGCTGATGGCATGTTCATATCCTTTTCTCGTACTCGTACTCGTGCTCGCAATCGTGCTCGTGCTCGTGCTCGTAATCGTACTCGTGCTCGTAATCGTCATCGCGATCATCATCGTCCTCGTGATTCGTCATCGCCATCGTCATTGGTACCCAGAGCGTCGGCATCGATTACGATTACGATTACGATGACGAGCACGCGAGGATACGTCATCGAACTCGCGGGCAAGGTCCCTAACTGAACGGTATTGCGTCTAACCCGCAAACTCAGGCTAGCCCGGGGCGGATGGGAAGTCCCCGCGCCCTTCAGCGGCTTCTCCCGAATCACGCCGACCCGTTGCGTTCCGCCTGGGCCCGGATCCTCTTGAGCTTTCGCCAAAGCGTGTTGCGCCCGATCCCGAGCAGACGGGCCGCCTTGGTCTGGTTACCTTTGCACTGCCGCAGCACCGAGAGGATGTGTTGCGATTCGGCCTCTTGTATGGTCACGGCCTCGAGCCGGGGTCCCCCACGGCCCCCCGAGGGCCGGCCCGCGCCCAACGCCCGCTCGACCATGATGCCGGCCTCGCCGGGTTGGAACGGCACGAACAGATAGCCGTATACCCCCTCGCGCATCGCGGCCACGGCGTGGCGGACGTCACCCGCCTTGGCGAGCACTAAGGACGGGACTTGCTTGGCATGGGCCACGGCGTGCGCCGGGTCGTCAGCGATGGCCACATCCGCCAGATCACCGACCACGCGGTGTCCCTCCGCCTCGAGGATGGCCTCGAGGGTCAAGCGGCTCGTGGGGTCCTCGATGTCAAGCAGCACACGTGCCATGCGCCCCAGGCTACACGCTGCCTCGCGCGAATTCCAGGTCGGTGGCGGCGTTCGGCGACGAGGTCCGGCGGGATGGAGAGGGGGATGGGGGTGAAGATGAAGAGGGAGATGAAGATGAAGATGAAGATGAAGATGAAGAGGGAGAGGGAGAGGGGGAGGGGGATGAAGAGGGAGGGGCGGGGGGTTGGTCGAATGGGATCTGGCGGTTGCGAGGGTCCGAGTGTGTGTGGTAGGCTTTTTCAGTTTCTGTGAAGGAGCCTCTTGACACCTTCTCCCGAGGTCTCTGCGCCGGCGCAGGGCGGTTGTATGGCAGGCGCGCGGGCCGCGGCCCCGATTCTGAGAGCTTCTAGGAGGAAATTTGCATCATGATGATTTGGATGCGCAGGCATATGAAGGCCATCCTTATCGGGATCATGATCCTCATCATCCCGATGTTTGTGGTCTGGGGCGGCTACCGCAGCGGCAGCCGCGGCGGAAGCGCAGAGCGCGAAGGCCCCGTGGCCGTGGCGACGGTCGGCGACGTCCCCATCATGTCCACCCAGTATCGCCAGCAGTTGCGCGCGGAGCTCGCACGACGAGCCCAGCAGACAGGCGGCGAAACGCCCACCTTCCAGGAGGCGGCCGCGGACGGAACGGCCGAACGCGTGCTGGACGGGCTGATTGACTCGATCCTGGTCGGTTTTGAAGTGGACAAGCGGGGCTTCGATTTTGGCCGGGGCTTCCTCATCGACCGCCTCCGCGAACAGCCGGCATTCCGGGACGAGAGCGGCAGCTTTGATCCCGTGGCCTGGAACACGTGGCTCGAGCGGCAGGAGGAACAGAACTGGAACGCCGTGTACGCCGATCTCGCGGATCGCACCGGCCGCCAGATCCTATTGAGAGAGGTCATGGCCCCGGCGCGGGTCCTCGATAGCGACGTCCGCCGGCAATTCGAGGATAACTTCACCAAGATCCAGGTCAAGGCCGTGAAACTCGACCCGGAGATTGACCCAACGGACGAGCAGATCCAGGCGCAGTACGACGAGGACCCCACCCGTTATCAGTTGCCGGAAAGCCGGGACGTCGAGTTCGTCGTCGTGTCGCTGAAGCCGACACGGCCGGCGCTGGTGGACGAACTGGTGGACCGCATCCGCAACGGCGAGGACTTCGCGGAACTGGCCAAGCAGTACTCCGACGCACCGGGCGCCGAGACGAACGGCGGCGACATGGGCTGGACGGTCGAGCGTGAGGCCCTACCCGACAACCTCAAGGCGCTGTTCGAAGTGCCCGTCGGCACCGTGAGCCCCCCCATCGAATACGCCGGGGCCTACTTCATCTACTCCGCCGCCGAGGAGCGCATCAACGAGGAAACGGGGGAGCGCGAGGTCAAAGCCCGCCAGATCAGGATACGGCCCGAACTCGACGACGCCGAACGCCAGACCCGAGAGGAAATGGCCGACGCGCTCCTGATGGAGGCGCGCGCGGCCGGGGACTTGCCCGGGGCCGCGGAGCAGGCCGAGTTGCCGGTGCACACCCTCAGCGGCGTGTCGGTCGACAGCACGGAGCTCGAAAACGTGGAGAAGACGGACGTGCGGACGTTTTCTCGGGGACTGGCCGACCTCTACGAGGGCGACGTGTCCGACGTGATTGCCGGGCGCCAAGGGCTCTACGTGGCCAAGATCACCCACATCGAGCCGCCGGTCGTCCGGCCCCTGGACGAGGCCCGCGAGGAGGTGCGTGAGGATGCCGTGAACGCTATTCGCCGGTCCGCCGAGCGCCGGGCGGAACTCAAGGCCCTGGGCGAGAACATGACCGAGGGCGTGAGTTCGGTCGAGGGGCTCGTGGCCAAGTACCCCGACATGAACCTCGAGGTCAAGGAGACGAAGGAGTTTACGCGCCGGGACTTCCTGTGGAACGAGGAACTCTACGTGCAGACCGTCGACATCTTCGAGGCGGTTGGAAAAGGGGCGCCGGGCGCCTTTGGCGGGCCGCTTCAGGGGTTCCAGGGCGACGCGTATTTCGTGGAACTGGTCAAGAAGACGCCCCCGACGGACGAGGACTGGGAGAATGAGTGGCCGGGGCAAGAGAAGAGCCTGCGCGCGTCGGCACTCGCGATCAAGCGCAACCAGCTCCTCATGGACTACCTGGCCCATTTGCGCGAGCGCGCCGGCACCGACACGCCCGTCCAGCGCAACTACCTCGCCTTGAGCGAGATCCTGGGCACAAATGAAGGCGCCGCGCCGCTCGAGGCCCCCGACGCCGGCGCCGAGCAACCCGACGGCACCGGCGAGTCCCAGCCCGAGGAACCCGAGACGGCAGCGGAAGAGGGTGTCGAGGCGGCGTCGGACGGCGAGTAGGTACGACCGTCAGCGCGCGTGCCCGCTATTGAACGCGCTCGAGCGCCGCCGGCACGCTGCTGACGACCGACGTGGCGTATTCACCGAACGCTTCGGCGCACTTGGTTGCTTCCCGCCTGGTCCGGCAAATGCCGAATAGCGTCGGCCCGCTCCCGCTCATGGCCGCTGCGACACAGCCGTGTTCGAGGAGCTTCTGCTTCGCGTCCGCAAGCCGGGGGTGTGTCGTAAAGACGGGGCCTTCCATCCGGTTGAAGACAAGACCCGCCATGTCGTGCTGCTCCAACGCCCGAATTGCCCGGCGAAGCGAGCGGGTCCGCCCGGCGAAGGGCTTTTCGGCGGACCGCGTGAGCAGCGGGCTGTTGTAGGTGCGGCTGGCGCTGACCGCGATCGGCGGGTGCAGCAACACGAACCAGGTGCGAGGGAGCGGCGGCAAGGGGGTCATTTCTTCGCCGCGCCGCGTGGCCGCCACGGTGCCACCCACGGTGCAATAGGGCACGTCCGAGCCCAGCTCCAACGCGAGGCGCCGGATGCGCCCCGGGGGCAGCCTCAGGTCCCACAGGATGTTGAGGGCCGCCAAGGTCGCGGCGGCATTGCCGGACCCGCCCGCCAGGCCCGCGGCGATGGGTATGCGTTTCTCGAGTTGGATGCGGGCGCCCAGGCGGCACCCGGTCCGTTCTCGCAGCAGCATGGCGGCGCGGTGGACCAGATTGGACTCCGTGGGCTGCAGCTCGGACGCCGAGCACGCCACGGTCACCCGAGACCGCTGCTCGACGAAGGACAGCCCATCGGCCAGCCCCACCGTCTGGAAGATCGTCTCGATGTTGTGGTAGCCATCGCGGCGACAGTCCAGCACCTCGAGGTAGAGGTTGATTTTTGCGTAGGAGCGATAGTTGATCGTCGTCGGCACGGTCGTCGGCCTCTAGTAGTTCCTTGACCGCAGTATCGAGACCAGCAGCGACACGCCCAACACGCCCGCCGCGATGAAGCCGGCGATGCCGAGGGGATGCGCCCGGGCGCCGGTGGCGATGAGCAGACTCGAGCCGATGATGATGGACCCGGCGATGATGCCGAAGGTGATGCGGTTGCTCGCCCGGTCCGTCACGTTCGACAGTCGGTCGAGTCCTTCGTGACTCAGTTGGATCTTCAGGGTGCCGCGGCGGAGCATGCGCAGCAATTGGTGCAGTTCGACCGGCACCTGGCGCCCGAGCTTCATCAATTCGGCCATGCCGGCCTGCACTTCCATCATGATGTGCTGGGGCATGTAGCGGCGCGCCACGAGCTGCTCGACGTAGGATTGGATGATGGGCACAACGTCCATGGCGGGGTCCAACAGATGCGCCACCGACTCGATCGTGGCCAGCGCCTTGAGCAGCAGCGAGAACCGGGGCGCCAACTGCAGGCGGTTGCGCCGCAGGATCTCCACCATCCGCTCGATGCCGTCGCCGACCCGCCCCTCGGCCACGATCGCACGGCCCTCGAAGGCCAGGAAGTCGGCCGCCTCGTGTTCGAGGGCCTCGCGGTCCCTGGGCTCGCCGGTGGACAGCATCAAGAGGGCATCGACGGAGCTGCGGACGTCCTCACGGAAGACGCCGTGGAGGAGGTCGGCCAGGATGGCGGCGTCGGTGCGTTCCAGGTGGCCGACCATGCCGTAATCCAGGAAGCAGATCTGGTTGTCCCGCGTGATGAAGATGTTGCCGGGATGCGGGTCCGCATGAAACAGATGATGCTCGAAGACCTGCTGGCACACCACCCGGCAACCGGCCCGTGCGACCACCCCCGGGTCGCAGTTGCGCGCCGGATACTCGTCCAGGGCGTCGAGGCGCACGCCATCGACCCAGTCCATGGTGACCACGCGCTTGCTCGAGACCTCGCCGTAGACGCGCGGCACAAAGACGTCGTCGACGCCCTCGAAGTTCTGGCGGAAGCGCTCGATGACCCGCCGCTCGATCGTGAAATCCAGCTCGCGTCGGATCGAGCGGGTGAACTCCTCGACGACGCCCTGCGGGTCGAAAAAGGCGATCTCTTCGACGTGCTCCGCCACCCATTCGGCCACCCGCGTCAGGAGGCTCAGGTCGCGCTCGATGACCCGTTCGATCCCGGGGCGTTGGACCTTCACCGCCACCGCCTCGCCGCTCTTCAGCGTCGCCCGATAGACCTGGCTGAGCGATGCCGCGGCCACCGCTTCCTTGTTGAATTCCGCGAACAGCGCGTCGACCCCCGCGCCCAGTTCGGCCTCGAGCACCGCCGCCATGGCGTCGAAGGGCACCGCTTTGACCCGGTCCTGCAGCTCGCTGAGGGACTGGGCGACATCGACGCCGACCACGTCCGGGCGGGTGCTGAGGACCTGGCCGAACTTGACGTAGGTGGGCCCCAACTCGGTCAAGGCGGCGCGGAGACGCTGTCCTCGGGTTTCGGGCTCGCCGCTCGGCGTCTCGAGCAGGCGGACCTTGCGCAGCAGCCGGGCCGGCAGCCCTTCGTGAAGGCCCGCCCACTGCACCAGGTCGGCGAAGCCGTGGCGCACCAGCACCTGCAGCACCTCGGCCACGCGGACGGCGTCCTGCACCTGTTTGGCTAGGGCCAGCAACGGATTGCGCTCCTAGTCTCGCGTGAACTCGAACTCAAACGCCGTCGACGCGCCGGGCCGCACAAAGAAGCGCAGTCGGTCGGTGACGTCTTTCTTGCGAATCACGGCGCCGCCCGCCTTGCCGGACTTGAACGACCACCCCGCCGGTATGGCCACGTAGGCCTGCGCGGCTTTGCGATTGCTTCCCTTGAATGTGCCGTGTAACACCCCGGTCTTTTTGCCCGCGTTCTCCTCCCACGCCAGGTGGTTCAGGTCGTCCAGCAATAGGCCGGCGCCCTGCGAGGCGCCCATGAGGACCGGACGCCCCAGCTCGGGCGTGACCCCATAGACCGTCAGTTCGCCGGCCGCAGGGAGGGAGGGCTGTTGTGGGTCAAGGAACGTGCCGTCCTTCGCCCGCCACACCCGGGTCTCCTGGCCTTCCTCGAGGTCGATTTGGGCGATGGCCCACGCGGGCGCGCCCGGGAACGTGACCACGGCGTCGCCGCCACGCCGGTCCTCGCGGGCCGCCACGTGGACCTGCCACACCTTCGGGGCCTGGTGCGCCGCGTCGAGCGGGCGTCCCTGGCGCCGGCGCTGCGGCAGAAACTCGGCGAGGGCTTTCGTTACCGCAGGCTTCGGCTTCCCGACAAGCTCGATGGGGCCGTTGAAGAAGCCCATGGCCGCCAGCACGTCGCCGCCAATTGACGACACCCCCGTGGCGTCGAAGCGCACCGGCCCGACCTTCACGCCGTGCTCCGCCATGCGGCTCGTCGCGGCCGCGGCCTCAAGCCACTCGTCCAGGCCCCCCTCGAGGGTCATCGCCGCCGATGGCAGCACGGCCCGGTCGCCCGCCGCCTCCGCCATCAACGAAAACGCCAGCAGGTCCGCCTGGGGCCGCGTCAGGTTGAAGTGGCCCAGCACCTCGTCCGGCACGTCCGAGGGGTGGACCACGTAGAAGTCGTATCCCCAGCCCACCACTTTCTTCAGGTGCTCGAGGCCGTACGCCCTCCCTTTCGGAACCGACGGGTTCAGCCAGGTTCGGCCGTCGGGGGACGAGGCGGTGAACTCGGCCCCGCCGCCGAGCACCAGCAGCGGGTCCACGGTCAGGCCGGCCTTGAGGCCCGTCGCCCGGATCTGGTCCACCGCCTTGCCCATGCTTGCAGGCCACCTCGGGGCCGCCCCCTTGAGCGAGCCGGGGCGGCCCTCCCAGGGCCACGGGACCAGGGCGTGGGTGGGCCGTGCGGTGCGCCACCGCCCGATAGCGCGGTACAGGTCCTGGGCGGCGCTGCCCTGCTCGACGCTCACCCAGCAGCCGGGGACGTCCCCGCTGGGCCGGGACCGCACCGCGACACTCGTCGCCCACGAGTAGAACTCGTCTACCTCCGCCTGCGCCGGCGCCCCGATCAGGACCCACACGGGGTCCGCGCGCAGTTCGCCGCCGGGGTCGATCCGGACGGCGGGCCGGAAGGCGCCGGTGATGCCGCCCTGCCACGCGCCGCCGCTGGCCCGGAAGTCCACGCCAGTCGTGGCCACGCCCAGCGGCAACACCCCGAGCGAGAAGCTCGCGGCGTGCGCGGGATCGTTGAAGATCGCCCCAACGGCCGGGCCGTTGCGATTGAACACGGGATAGGCGCCCCGGATCGCAACGTGGCGCAGGGCCATCGAGGCCTGGCCGCTGAGGCCGTGGACCCCCTTCGGGCCCACAACACCCGGGTCAATGCGGGCGATGTTGATCGGTTGGTCCCCCGCGTTCGTGAGGGTGAGTTCCAGGTGGACGAAGGGCCGGCCCGAATGCACCGACAGGCTGTGGCGCACGGCCAGGCCCTCCTTCGGGGGAAACTGCACGCCAAAACAGTTGCCCTCGCCTACCTCGCTCTTGAACCGTTCCCGATCGGTCACGCCTGGCCCGAGTTGGGACGCGTCAAGCGTCGAGCCGTCGGCGAAGGTGATTCGGAAGCCCACGTCGTCGATCACCACCCCCACACCATCGGCCACGAGCTGCCATTCGGCCGTCTTCACGTCGTAGTTCAACGTCATGTTGCCCACGGTGACGGTGTACTTGTCGCGAAGCGACCAGGGCTTCGGGGCCGGCCCCGATGCGGCGGGGGCCGCAAGGGCGGCACTGGCCGCTGCCAGCAGCAGCACGCATACAGCGGTACAGCGGGAAGGCTTCATGCAGGATCTCCAGCGCGGGGCACGTACGTAGTCACAAGACGCGATTATACACGAGCCCCCGATCCTACAGAAGCCTCTCGGCCACCAGCGTCGCCGTGTGTGGGCCGCCGGGCCGCGAAAGCGTCACGGTCAGCCCGTCCCCTTCTTTCGCCTCGAGCCGCGCCGCCAACTCCGCATAAGAAAGGTGCGCCACGCTCTTGTCATCGACCTTCACAAGGACGTCGCCAGAAGCGAGCCCGGCCCGGGCCGCAGGCGAACCCTGGGCCACCCAGACGGACCATTCCCCGCCGTCGCAGCGGGCCGGGGTGAGGCCGAACCCGACGATGGGCGGGTCGCGCAACGGCGGTTTGGCGCCCGGCCTCAGGCGAAGCAGGCCGCGGTCGAAGTTCACCGTGGCGGTGAAATGGCGGAGGAATCCCAGCCCGAGGCGGGGCTGCTCTCCTGGCGCCAACACGGCGCACACCGGCTCGAGCACTTCCGCCCCCGCCACCCGCACGCGCTCGAGCCGGATCTGCGTGTGGCCCGTGGCCGTGCCGTCGGAAGGGGCGTCCAGTGTCAGGCGCGGCGTGTCGGGCGTGAGCAAGCCCAGCTCCGTGAGGGCCGGCTCGGGCAGGCCGACCGTTGCGCCGAAGGTCGTATCGATGGCCAGCGGGCGGACGTGGCGGCCATTCAGCACCGCGCTGACCGTGGGCGGGCCTGCGGCGTCCGCGAGCATCGAGATGGTGTTCGATGCCGTGTCGTCGAGCACGAGCGCTTCGGAGGCCCTTCGCACCGTGAAGGCGCGGTGCGCCAAGTCGAGGGCCGCCTCCGCACCCAGCTCCCTGCCGCTGAACACCCCCGCCACCCGCTCGCCGAAAAGCGCCGTGAACGGCGCGAGGTCCATGACGAGGAACGTGACGTCGCGGGCCATGGCGTCGCCGACCGCGAATCGCTCGATGCGGACCACCTGGGCCGTCACCGTGTGCCCCGAGGGACCTTGCGCCTCGACCGGCGGGACCGGCAGCTTCTCGGGATTGAGGAACGCGGCCACGTCCGCATCCACCACCGGATGCGGTGCGCCGAGGTCCAACACGAAGGAATAAGGTCCTGCGCCGTTGAGGGCGACGGACACGGCAACCGCGTTTCGGTGCCACGTGATAGACACCGGCCCCTCGCCTGCCCGGGCGACAAACGCAACGAGCAGAACCATCAACATGACTCGGCCCCGCATGGCCGGTTTATACACCCGGCCATCAACGATGGCAAGTCCGAGCGGGAGGGCGAGGCTCCGTCCGAGCCTTGCCCGGGCGTCTGGGCGGTTCATCGCAGACGCCCCCATGGCGTATACTCCCTGCGTACCCGAGCGGGATGAGGGGAAAGGCATCATGCGCGACGCCATCGAGCGGTTGCGGCTGGAACGCAAGATCGCGCTCCTCATCTTCGTGGTCCTGGCGGCGCTGGCCGCGCTGATGAACATGCTGCGGCCGGCGTCCGAGCGTGTCCGCCCCCCCGAACCTGAGACGCCGGCTGCCACCGAGGCGGCCGCGTGAAACCGCGCCTCGAATCCCTGGCCCAGCTCTTGCTCCTGTTGTGCGCGTTCCTAGCGCCCTGGGGTGTTTACGAACAGGTCCCCGGCGTGGGACTTCCTGTGTCCGACTGCCTAAGGCTGCTTCTTATTCTATTGTTCCTAGCGCACGTGCCTGTGTCCCGGACGCTCCGCGTACCTTTCGAATTCGCCTGGCCCATCGCCCTCCCCGCAATCGCAGGCCCCCTTCTATACCTTGGCATTGAACTCGTCGCCTCTCGGGAATACTCACTGCCGATTCCGATGCTTGTGTGGTTGCTGGAAACGTCTCGCGCCATACCGGCAGGGCTGCTCACCTTCTTGGCCGTGGTGCATTTCGCGCGATCCCGCGAGCTGATCGTGCAGTGCTTGCGCCTGTGGTGCCTGTCCACGGCTTGCGTGGCGGTGCTTTCGATCGGGGCGAGCCTTGGCGCGGTTGTGCCAACGGCGTTTTCGGCGAGTTCCGGGGCCGTTGTAGCGGGGCAGAGATCCCTTTCGAGCGGGGGCCGCGAATTTGTCTGCGCCCTGGTAGCTGCGGTCTACTTCGCTTCGTTCTACGAACGCACGCTCAGGCGCCGGGCCCTTTTCGTGGCATGCGCGGCCCTTCTGGCGGCCGGGCTTGCGGCGCTGCTCCTGCCCAGCGTGCCGCGAATCGCCTCCTGGCGCCTGCCGGACGCGGTGTCCCACACGTGGGTTCAGGTCATCTGCATCGGGCTTGTGTACTGGCTGATGGCTCGCGTCGCCGCGAAAGTCGAAGTGAATCGGCGCGAGGGGGAACCTGGGATTCACGTGCTGCTTCTGATTCTCCTCGGGCTCAAAGCCGTAGCGCACGTGGCCGGCATAGGACGGCCCTGCGCCGGCCTTCAGTTGGGCCTCATCGCGGCCTACGCCCTGCCCGACAGCAAGGAACCGTCGCGCGTATCCGGATGGCACAGGCTGGCCGTCCTTCCTTTCCTACTCCTCATTGCCTTCAACATCGGGTACGTGCATCCGGGAATCGTGACGGACGCCCGCAGCTATGCCGCTTTGGCCCCCCACCTCATCTATGACGGTCACGTGCAGAGGGTCGAATCCCGCATGGAGTTCTTCGCCCAGCGCTACCCCGCCGAACGGCAGACGCACTTCTGGCTGGGCCACGTCGAACTCGCCAGGGAATGCCCGTACCGCGCCGCGTGCGAGTTCGCCGAGGCCGTCAAGCCGCCCGAGGACCTGCGCCTTATCCTGCCCCCGCCTACGGCGGAGGAACGCGACGAGTTCCTCGCGAAGCTGCGCGACCACTGCTCCGCGCGGCCCGAGCCCGCATCATGCTACGCCCACGAACAAGCCCTCCTCGCGGCGGGCAAGCAGCGCCAAGCCCTCAACCTGCTCGAAATGCGCGGGACGACGTCGCCACCGCGGACGCCGTCCAACGTCCGCCAACGGGTGCATACAGTGGCCGCGGGCCTCGTTGTCGAGCTGCTCCGTGCGCGGGAAATCGAGAAGGATCTCCAGGCGTGGGACTTGGATAGGCTTCTTGGACTGCTCGAGGTCTGGGGATGCGTTGTGCAGCGCGCTCCCGAGACGGTCCCGAGGCGGCTACTGCCCCTGGCCTGCGTTGCGCGCCATGGGCCGCACACCCAGGAAGTGCTGGTCGTGGGCGCTCTGGGCGGGGCGCATGCGCGGCGCGCAACGTCCTCGAGAATCGAGGGGGTGTCGCTGGCCACCGGGCAGTGGTCAGGGCTCGAACCGGCGGGGTCAGGTGGATGGCGGACGACGCTGTCCTGGCCCGTTGGCGAGGGAGAAACGCCGCTCGCGACGGTTCACATCGACGTTGACGGGGACATCGAAGTTGACCTGGCCGATGCGTTGGAGTCGGGTGATGCGCCTGATGCGCCCGCGGTACGGCTGTGGCTTCCTTGACCCGTTTGAGAGGGGAATGGCACAATACCGGCTCTTACCCAGGAAAGCGAGGGAATGCGCGATGGCTTGTGTCGAAGAGACCGACGAACGACGGGAGAGACAGCCGATCCTCCTCGAGCGGCTGCTCAAGAGCCGGACCATATACATCAGCGGCGAGGTGGATGAGGAACTGGCGGAGCGCGTGATCACCCAGGCCCTGGTGCTCGACGGAGAGTCCCACGACCCCATCAAGGTCTTCATCACCACGTGGGGCGGCTCGGTGGACGTCGGATTTGCGATCCACGACATCTTCCGTTTCCTGGAATCCGACGTGCTGTGCATCGGCGCCGGGTTCGTGGTCAGCATGGGCGTCCCCCTGCTGCTGTCGGCCAAGAAGAAGAACCGCCTCGCGCTGCCGAACACACGCTTCATGATCCATCAGCCCCGGCTGGGCAGTGTGGCCGCGGGCCACGCGTCGGATATTCGCATCACGGCGCAGGAGATCATCAAGACGCGCGAACGGCTCAACGAGATGATCGCGAAGGAGACCGGCCAGCCGCTCGAGAAGGTGGCCGCCGACACCGACCGCGATTTCTGGATCTCTGCCGAGGAGGCCAAGGACTACGGCCTCGTGGCCAGGATCATCACCCGCGCAGGCGACCTCGCCTAGGCGCCCCGCGTGCAATAAGCCGTACTCAGGGGCCGGCGACGATGCCCGACTTGACGACGTCGGTGGGCCGTCCGAGCACGACCCCCAGGTCGACCTCGGGCAGCCCCGGCGTTCGCGTCACGATCTCCTTGCCCCCGTCGGGCAACAGGATGAACGTGTCTTCCGATTTGACGCCGACCGCGGACGGGTTCCAGGCGAATGCGTGGCCGAACTCGACGTCGATGCCGGCGATGTCCTTGACCAACGCGGCCCATCTCGCGTCCAGAATCGGGAACGCCTCGCCGGGAGCGCCCTTGCAGGTGCGCCCGGCGTATCCGGCCGTGCCGCCCTGGTGGTGGTTGTGCCACTCGTTGGCCGGGAATCCCAGGTCCGCATAGGCCCGCTGACACGCGGCGAACACCTCGCCCAGCGTCTCCCCGGGTTCGCTGGCCTCCTGCATGACGGCGTCCACCCCCGCCACGCGCGCGTAGGCGTCGGCGATGCCTTCGGGGAGATCGCCGACCTGCTTGAACCGCGTCATCGAGGCCACCAGGCCCTCCTTGAGGAAGCACCCGACAATCATCACGTAGCCATCGAGCGTTGTCTCGCACGGATCAGAGGCGAGCAGCGGCTGTTCGGTCGGCAGGGGGTGGCGGTGGCGCGCAATGCGTTCGTCCGCCGCGATCAGCGCCACCGGAACGATGCACCGGCGCTTGGCCCCCTCGGCGACGAGGGTGGCGGCCACGTCGGCCTCGGCCTGGCCCGCCTGCGTGGCCTCTACAGTGGCCTCCATGGCCTCGGCCGCCAGGCGGCCCAGACGGCGGTACTTCTCGAGTTCGTCCAAGGTGAGCAGCGCGCGCAGATAGGCCAACGCGTCGTGCACGTTCGCCCCCAGCGACCCGTCGTCCGACACCAGCGTGCCCCCGAACTCCCTCCGAACGACCTCCGCCGGCGAGTCCTCGAACCACAGGAACCCCCGGATCCCGCAATCCAGCCCCGCCAGCTCCTCGGCCATCACGCGGGTTTCCTCGATGTTGTTGCCCACGAAGAACGCCTGGCCCTTCTTCGTGACGAACAGCGAGCACGCACCCAGGTCGGACGCGACGTAGACGTAGTTGCGCTTGCCCCCCGTGGTCATGGCGAAGTTGTCGACCCGCGACAGCAGCACGCCGTCGTAATTGTTCTCACGCAGGAAGGCCTCGATCAACGCGATGCGCACCCGGAACAACCCTTGTTCGTCCATGCCGTGATCTCCTCTCGTGCTCGTGGCCCCGTGTTCTCTGTCCCGATCTCATTGTATCCACGGCCCCGCCCGTTTTCTACCCCAAACCGTAATCGCTGCGTAGGTCCTGTACCGCCGGCATCTTACCGGCTTTATCCGGGGCGTCTCGCCCGCCATAGAGCCGGCAAGATGCCGGCGGTACGAATCACCCGATTGGTGAGTAGTCGGTGGGGAACGTGGGACGCGGCCCGCCCGCTTCTTTCGTTGTGCTGCTCCGCTTTGTTCGCTATGATAGCCCTCGCTGTGAGTGGCAAACCGCGGGCAACCGACTGGAGGAATCACCATGGGATTCAAACTGGGGTTTATCGGCGCGGGGTTCATCGCGAAGTTCCAGGCGCAGGCGCTGACGATGGTCCGGGGCGCGGACCTGGCCGGCGTGACGGCCCTGAAAGGCGCCGAGGAACTGGCCGCCTTCGCCAAGGACAACGGCCTGGGTGATTGCCGGGTCTACCCAAACGTGGCCGAGTTGTGCAAGAACAGCGACGCGGTCGCGGTGTTTGTACCGAATTTCGTGCGCACCGACGTCGTAGGTCAAATCATCGAGGCGGTCAAAGCGGGGGCGGAACTCAAGGGCGTTATCTGCGAGAAGCCCCTCGGCCGCACCGTCGCCGAAGCGCAGGAGCTGATCCGCCTCGCCAAAGACGCCAACCTGCCCACGGCCTACTTCGAGAACCAGATCCACATGAAGCCCATCAAGGCGGCGCTGGCCCAACTCGCGCCGACCCAGAAGGAGATGGGCCCGCTCGCGCTCGCACGCAGCGCCGAGGAGCACGCCGGCCCCCACGAGCCGTGGTTCTGGGACCCGACGCAGCAGGGCGGCGGCGTCCTGTCGGACATGGGGTGCCACAGCATCGCCGTGGCCTGGTACGTGCTTACGCCGGCCGGCAAAGCGCCGCGGTTCCTCGAGCCCGTCTCGATCAACGCAGACACGGCGCTGCTCAAATGGGGCGTGCCCAAGTACCGCCAGGAACTGCTCGACCGCATGGGGGTGGACTACGCGAAGGTCCCGGCAGAGGACTTCACGACCGGCATCGTGACCTTCAAGAATCCCGAGACCGGCCAGAAGGTCAAGGCCCAGTTCACCAACTCGTGGATGTACGACAAGCAGGGTCTCCGCCTGCTCATGGACGGGCTCGGCCCCGGCTACGCCTTCGAGGTCAACTCGCTCCAGTCGCCCGTCAACATCTTCATCGGCGACAAGGCGGCGGAGGCGGTAGCGGATGCGGAAGCCGCGCTCGAGAAGGCCACGGCGAGCCGCGGGCTGCTGGCCATCGAGCCCAACGAGGCCGACCTCTACGGCTACGTCGACGAGTTGACGGACGCCGTGGCCGCTTTCCGAGAGGGCAAGGACGCCTTCCTCAACTGGGAGTACGGCCTCGAGATCACGAAGCTGGTTCAGGCGGGCTACCTGTCCGGCGAGCGCGGCCGGACCATCGACCTCACGGATCCGGCGATACAGCGGGAACTCGAAACCTATACCTCGCTCATCGCGCAGGGCAACGGCGGCGACGTGCTGTACTAGGTCCGGGCCCAGTAGGCCAGGTTTGCCAAACCTGGCCTGGCTGACGGGCTGGCTTCGGTTGGTTGGCGTTGACGGGCTCTATTAGCTCCGGGGTCCCCAAGCGCCCACGTGTAAAAGGGAGTCCACTTCGACATGAAGAGTTGTGCGACGCTTCTTGTTTCCATGACCGCTCTTGCGGTGCTGTGTGCGGCATCCTGGGCCGCCGCCCAGGACCAGGCCCCATCGACCTCGCCGAACGCTGAGGGCGCCATCGTGATCGAGACCGAGTCCTTTCGCTATGAGCTCGGGCCCGATGGCGCCAACCGGCACTTCATCGACAAGGCCACCGGCACGGACTACTGCGCCCCCGCGCAAACGCCCCGGTTCGCCCGAGTCAAGAAGGGCGGCCAGACCTACCCGTCGAGCGCGGTGACCTACGCCGAAGGACGGCTTGACGTGGCTTTCGGCGAATCCGGCGTTCGGGCCGGCCTGCGCGTCGAGATCCACCCCCGCCACGTCATTTTCGAGGTCATCGAGGTTGACGGCGACGACGTCGAGGGGCTCACCATCGTCGATGTGGGCCTCTCGCTTCGCGGGAACTTGGACGAGCCGTTCGCCGGTTGCGCCTTGGCCCTGAACCTGCGCACGAACGTCCCCGAGATACCCGGACCGAACCGGCGTTTGCGCGCCATGTGCTATCCCCGGTTCGGGTTCCAGGGCGCCAAGGTCGCCGTCATCGGCTGCCCGACGGGCGACCTCCGGGACGTGATGAAAGAGGTAGTACGCGCGGCGGAAGATCTGCCCCAGTCCGACATCGGCGGCCCATGGGCGCTCGATGCGGAGAGCAACCGGGGCTCGTATCTCTTCGATTTCGGCGCGCTTACCGAAAAGACCGTGGACGACTGGATTGCCCTGGTTCGGGACCTGGGTATGAACCAGATCGACTTTCACACGGGCCGGTCCCTGCGCTTCGGCGACTGTGCCCCCAATCCCGACCTGTTTCCCAACGGCCGCGACAGCGTCAAGGCCGTCATCGACAAGCTCCACGCCGCCGGGATCGCGGCCGGCCTACACACCTACGCCTTCTTCATCGCCAAGAACACGCCCTACGTGACGCCCGTGCCCGACCCGCGGCTCGGCAAGGACGCCGTATTCACGCTCGCCGAGTCCCTGACCGCCGACGCCGCTGCCGTGCCGGTCGTCGAGCCCACGACCGACATGTCCACCACGACCGGCTTCTTCGTGCGCAACAGCGTCACGCTCCAGATCGACGACGAGCTGATCACCTACAGCGGCGTCTCGAAAGAGCCCCCTTACGCGTTCACGGGCTGCACGCGCGGGGCGTGTGGGACGCGCGCCGCACCGCACGACAAGGGCGCGGCAGTCCATCATCTCAAGGAGTGCTTCGGCCTGTTCACGCCCGACGCCGATTCGACGCTCCTGGCCGAGGTCGCCGCCAACACCGCCGAGACCTTCAACGAGTGCGGGTTCGACATGATCTACCTGGACGCGCTGGACGGCGAAGACATCCTGGGCGGTGGCGAGAACAGTTGGCACTACGGGTCCAAGTTCGTGTTCGAGATCGCCAAGCGGCTCGACAGGCCCGCGCTGTTCGAGATGAGCACGTTCCACCATCACCTGTGGTACGTCCGCGCCCGCATGGGGGCCTGGGACCACCCGAACCGCTCGCACAAGCGCTACATCGACCTGCACTGCGCAGCCAACCGCGCCGGCAGCCGCATGTTCTTGCCCATGAACCTGGGCTGGTGGGCGGTCAAGACCTGGAGCGAGGGGCCCTCCGTGACCCAGATCGAGCCGACCTTCCCCGACGACATCGAGTACCTGATGTGCAAGTGCCTCGGCGCCGACATGGGCTTCGCGCTGATGGGCGTCAATCCGGGCAACATCTCGACGGTGCCCGCGTTCCAGCAACTCGCCCCCATCTTCAAGCAGTACGAGGCCCTGCGCCACGCCGGCCACTTCCCCGAGTCCGTCAAGGCCCGGCTCCGAGAGCCCGGCAAGGAGTTCACGCTCGGGCAGAATGACGACGGCGCGTGGCAGTTCCGGCCCGTTCAGTACGACAAACACAAGATCCAAAGCAGCGACCCGCCCAGTATGACGTGGACCACCCAGAACGGCTTCGCCCCGCAGCCCCTGCAACTGCGCATCCAGGCGCTCATGGCCGCCGCACCCTACGACGCCCCCGAGGCCGTCACCGTGGTCGACTTCAGCAACCCCGACGCGTTCTCCGACCAAGCCCGAGCCGAGAACGTGACCGCCGACCTCGCGTCGTCGGCAGACCCAGTGAAGGCCGGCGCGGTCAGCGGGCGCTACACGGCCACGAGTTCGCGAAGCGACCCGAACGGGGCGTGGGCCAAGGTGGGTACGGTGTTCGCGCCGCCGCTGAACGTCGCCGAGCGCCAGGCCCTCGGGCTGTGGGTCCACGGGGACGGCCTCGGGGAGTTGCTGAACGTCCAACTGCGGAGTCCCGAGCATACGGTGCACGGCGGTCTTGGCGACCACTACGTGCGGGTGGACTTCACCGGCTGGCGCTACTTCGAGTTGATCGAGCCCGAGGGCGGCCGCATCGAGGAGCACGCGTGGCCCTATGGCGGTGCGTACGCCGTCTATCGCGAGACGGTCGACTACGGGCAGGTCGACCGGCTCTCGCTCTGGTACAACGACCTGCCGCCCGGCAAGGACGTCGCGTGCTGCCTGAGTCCCATCAAGGCGCTGCCTCTTGTGAAGGGCGCCGTCGTCAACCCGAGGGTGACCATCGGCGGCAAGACCCTCACCTTCCCGACCACGCTCGAGAGCGGGAGCTACCTCGAGTTCCGCGCAGGGACCGGCTGCAAGGCCTACGGCCCGAAAGGCGAACTGCTCGGCGAACTGACGCCGCAAGGCGACGTGCCCACGCTCGAGCCGGGCGAGAACACCGTCGAGTTGGCCTGCGATACATCCGACGACGCCAGCGCCCGCGCCTACGTCACCGTCATCACCGCCGGCGGGCCCTTCCGCGAGTAACCTACAATGTCATTGCGAGGAGGGCTTCAGCCCGACGAAGCAATCTCCTCGACCAACGCGGTCGCCCATGACCCGGGGGATTGCTTCGTCGGGCTGAAGCCCTCCTCGCAATGACACGCGCCTTTACCGCTTGCCTACGGCATCCCCCGGCTGGCCTCGGCGAACACCTCGTCCTCGCTCAGGCAGCCGTCGAACACCTTGACCTCGTCGAGCGCCCCGTGGAAGGCGTACGCGTTCTTGCGTCCCACGTAGTTCGCCACGATGGCGGGCCGCTTCTGGCGTGCCAGCCCGCCGTCCACCGACTGCTCCGCCGCCAGCGCCGCGTTCACGTACAGCCGCACGGTCTGGCCGTCGTACACGGCCGCCACGTGGCTCCAGAACCCCGCCGGCGTGGACCACTCGGGCGAGCTGACGCGGACCTGGCGGCCGTCTATCGTGCCGAACTCGAACGACACGCGCGACCAGAAGTAGCGCAACCGCCACCCTGGCCACGGCGGATCCCCGCTCTGGTCGCCCTTCATGCAGAGGATCTCGTACGCGGCCGCGCGTTCGGCCGGTTTGATCCAGGCCATCACCGTGAGCCCGTGCGGCATGTGAAAGTCCTCGGACTTCGCAACGGTGAAGCCGCCCTCGGCCTTTGCGTCGAACGCCAGCGCCTTGCCCACGATGCCGTCGACCACCGTCGGCCCTTGGTTCCCGAAGTGCGCGCCGTCGTGGCCATTCCCGGCTGCGTCGCGGAGCACCCCGGCCTGCACGTCCTCCATCTGCCAATGAGCGATGGGCTCTGCAGCGCCGGCACGCACGCCCACGCACAGCACCGCCGCGTTCAGGACCCAGAGAACGCTTAGCGACGTCAGGCCCAGGCAGTCCCGCATTTTCGTGTTTCCCATTGCGCCGCCTTAGGAGCCGTAAGACAATTACTCATCGTATTCGTAACGTAGAAGCGCCATCTTGGCGCTTTGCCAACGCGGCAAGGATGCC
>Ga0114930_10001520_pt1 | contig 22007 bp, 20 predicted proteins | sample AnhtaG_FD_87300 | JGI IMG/M metagenome (GOLD analysis project Ga0114930, IMG submission 87300) | Deep subsurface microbial communities from Anholt, Denmark to uncover new lineages of life (NeLLi) - Anholt_01485 metaG | ecosystem: Environmental > Aquatic > Marine > Oceanic > Sediment | place... | reverse complement strand
ATACTATTTCAGTATTAATTTTTTTCTCAGGTACTCATTTTCATGACGAACTAACATTTTTATCTTGTCAATCCTGTAATCCTGTCAAAAAATTTTAAGAGCGGAGTAAGAGCCATTTTAAAAGGAAAAGTCCACAAATACGGGGATAACGTTGATACTGATGTTATCATTCCGGCGCGGTACTGCACCAGTTTCCGCGCAGAAGACCTTGCTCCACATTGCCTTGAAGACCTGGATGCGGAATTTGTTAGAAATGTAAAGCCGGGCGATATTCTCGTTGCGGGAAAGAATTTTGGATGCGGCAGCTCAAGAGAAAACGCTCCAATCGCAATTAAAGGCGCTGGAATTTCATGTGTAATTGCAAAATCTTTCGCCAGAATCTTTTACCGGAATGCGATTAATATCGGCTTGCCTATCCTGGAATCACCGGAATGTGTGGATGTGACTGAAAATGATGATGATATTGAAATTGATCTGGATTCGGGTAAAATTGTTAATGTAACCAAAAAAAAGAGTTTTAACACTCCTCCATTTCCTCCTGTAATTCAGGAGATAATCCGGGCTGGAGGAATGGAAAGTTTTGTACGTAACAAACTCAAATCCCGCACTCGTGCTTTATATACACGAAAAAATGAAATAAGTCGAAGGTGAATCCCGAGTACTCGGGAGACAGCGAAGTGAAAATTATGTAAAATGCAACCAATTTAATGACCTGATTAGTAAGTATAGTTTTCACGTAGAAACGAAATGGAACAGTTAAAGGAAGAAAAGCTCATTTACGATTGGAACATCGCTGCCCCGGGTGAGCGCCTGAAATATAAAATAGAATTCGATGATGAAACGTTGCGTGACGGTCTCCAGTCGCCTTCGGTAACAGACCCTGCCATTGACGAAAAAATTGAACTGCTGCATCTGATGGATGAGTTGGGTATCGACACCGCTGATGTCGGGCTGCCGGGTGCGGGACCCCGCGCCTATAAAGACGTTTATGAGCTAACGCGGGAAATAGCCGACAGTAAGTTGAAAATTACACCGAACATCGCCGCCCGCACTATAAAACAGGATATAACACCCGCAATCGAGATCTCGCAAAAAACAGGCATCCCCATTGAAGTGAGTTCATTCATTGGCTCCAGTCCCATACGGCAGTATGTGGAAGAATGGACGCTGGATGAAATGGTCCGCAAAACTGAAGAAGCGGTAACATATGTAGTGCAGAATGGTCTGCCCTGTATGTTTGTTACCGAAGATACTACCAGGGCTCATCCTGAAGCCATCCGAAAACTTTATACTACTGCTATCGAATGCGGAGCAAAAAGGATTTGTGTATGCGATACAGTCGGTCATGCAACACCGGAAGGAGTAACAGCGCTTATCTCCTTTGTCAAGGATGTAGTGAAGGACACCGGTGAAAATGTGAAAATTGACTGGCACGGACACAGGGACAGAGGCTTATGCATACAGAATTCAATTGCCGCAATTCGCGCCGGTGTCAACCGGGTGCACGGAACTGCTCTCGGTATAGGTGAACGGGTCGGAAATACTCCTATGGACCTTCTCTTAGTGAATTTGAAATTAATGGGATATATTGATAATGACCTGTCCAAGCTTTATAAGTACTGCGAACTTGTGTCTAAATATTGTAAAGTCCCGATTCCTGTTAATTATCCTGTACTCGGAAGCGACGCTTTCAGAACTGCGACCGGTGTTCATGCGGCGGCGGTTATTAAAGCACAGAAGAAGGGACACAACTGGTTGGCTGATAGAATATATTCCGGTGTCCCTGCCGGAGAGTTTGGATTGCAGCAAAAAATAGAAATCGGTCCCATGAGCGGGCAGTCAAATATTATTTACTGGCTCCAGCAGCACGATATGCATCCTGAAAAGGAGTTAGTCGAGAAAATTTTTAACTATGCGAAACAGTCAAATACGTTATTGACGGATTCACAAATTTTTTCATTAATTAATAAACACAAAGCCAAACAATGAACCGCAGAGGCACAGAGAAATAAGGAAAAAATCAATGCAAAATGTATAATGCAAATTGCAAAATGTAAAATTTGGAAGAAGGTTCATTTACATAAAAAGAGTATAGCATATTCTTCATCACTTTTCATTTTTCATTTCACTGCGTCTCTGCGGTTAGAAAAAAAGCGGAGGTTACCATGCCCTTAGAATGGCTTCCAAGAGATGATGAGTTAAAAAATCATGAACTATTTGAAGACACGTACTTAGGAACAGAGCCGCCATGTACAATGTATGAATTGCGTCCTGTGTACGATGGTGACGGTAAAGAGGTCAGCGGACTGCATACTGCGTGGGTTATTCTCAACAATCCGAAGCAGTACAATTCATACACAACCGACATGGTAAAGGGTGTTATTTCCGGATTCTGGAAGGCGTCCATGGACCGCAGTGTGGTTGCCGTTGTATTTACAGGAATTGGAGACCGGGCATTTTGTACCGGAGGAAACACAAAAGAGTATGCCGAATATTATACCATGAGACCGCCTGAGTATGCCCTATATATGGACCTTTTTAACCAGATGGTGGACAGTATCCTGACATGTAAAAAGCCGGTTATCTGCAGGGTAAACGGGATGCGGGTTGCCGGGGGGCAGGAAATAGGTATGGCTTGCGATCTGGCAGTAACTGCGGATACTGCGATCTTCGGGCAGGCTGGTCCAAGGCACGGCTCTTCACCTGACGGAGGCTCAACCGATTTTCTGCCGTGGTATCTCTCAATCGAAGATGCCATGTGGAATTGCATCTCTTGTGAAATGTGGAGCGCATACAAAATGAAACGGCTCGGTCTAGTTTCAAAGGTTCTGCCGGTTATTAAAGAGAACGGGAAATTTATTCGCAATCCATCTGTCATCACAGATACATATCTGAAGGACGGTGAAATCGTCTATGGAGATTTTTATACGGGTGAAGAAGGTAAAAAAGCCCGTGAATATATGAAAACCGCCACAATAGATTTTGAACTGCTGGATAAAGCGGTAAATGAAATAGTGTGGAAGCTGACTAATTTGATGCCGGGCTGCACAATTAAAGCAATCGATGGAATCCGGATGAAGAAAAAGTTCTTCTGGGACGTAAGCAAATCTCTTCACCGTCACTGGCTCTCAGTGAATATGTCTACTGAAGCGTTCCTCGGTTTTCACGCCTTTAATACTCGAAAAATGACCGGCAGTGATGTTATTGACTTTGTAAAATTCAGACAACTTCTCGCCCAGGGTTTACCAATGGACGAGAAATTATTTGAGCAGGTACTGCGAAAACCGAAAGAAGATTAATAAAAAACTCCGGATAAAGGCATATTATATTCACAGCAATCTTATTCCGGGCAAAGGGAACTTTCTAAACAATAAAGTATCAATTAATACCTGAGAAGGTGATAAGATGAACGCAAACATTGATAAGATAAAATATAAGATTTTACCGATTTTGCAGCGGCATGGGGTAAAAAGAGCAGGGTTGTTTGGTTCATTTGTGCGGGGAGAAGCAGAAAAGGAAAGCGACATTGACGTATTAGTTGAGATTGAGAAAGATATAAGTTTGCTTGATTTTGTGGGAATTAAACTTGAGATTGAAGAGATATTAGGACAAAAAATTGACTTAGTGGAATATTGCACTATTAAACCGCTTATAAAAGAAAAAATACTTAAAGAGCAAGTAGTAATTCTATGAAAAAGAACTCAGGGAATATTTTGAAAACGTTTTAGATTTATAGTTTTAACAAAAGAGTATAAATTCAACTAATCATTTATTGAAGCTTTATAGCCTGATCTATTCATAAATCAGATTTCTGCATTATGTAACACTAAAAAAATATCAATCGATATTGATGTCATTCCCGCCACGAAAGTGCTACGAAGTCACTATGTGAGTGGCTTACGCCATGAAAACGGGAATCCATACAGTATATAAACTGGATTCCCACTTTCGTGGGAATGACAATAAAGGAGAAATTCAAAACCCGTTTAATGTAGGTTAATGCAGAATTTTTAATCCCGCTCAGCGGGATGGGTGTGCCACCCCTGCTGTCGTCCTGTCCCGAAGTTTCGGGATCAGGATCTTGTTTTTTTAAGTTATATTCTGTTCTTGCAAAGCAGGGCATAATGTTAGTAAGAAAATTTATGAATTAATCAGTATAGATAATCTTTCAACAGTAGGAGAATTATTATGAACCTTGAAGGTAAATCAGCAATCGTGACCGGGGGGAGTTTGGGAATAGGAACAGCAACAGCATTGAAATTAGCTGAATACGGCGCAAATGTCGCACTAAATTACCGTAAACATAGAGAAGAAGCCGAGGAAGTTATCAAACAAATTAAAACTATGGGCAGAAAAGGGCTTGCGGTTCAGGCGGATGTTTCAAGCTTTGAAGACGCTGATAAAATGGTTAATACGGTAATAAGCGAATTCGGCGGGCTCGATATCCTGGTAAATAACGCCGGAATTAACTGGGACGGCGTTATCTGGAAAATGACCGAAGAACAATGGGATACGGTAATCGACATTAATTTAAAAGGATACTTCAATTACATTCGTGCTGCAGCGCCGGTTTTTCGAGAGCAAAAATCAGGAAAAATTGTTAATGTCACCTCGATCAATGCTTTTCGGGGAAAGTTCGGTCAGGCAAACTACTCGGCTGCTAAAGCCGGAATTATCGGATTGACAAAAACTGTCGCACGGGAACTGGGAAAGTATGGGATTAACGTCAATGCTATTGCGCTTGGGCTTATCGAAACCGATATGGTCAAAAACGCTCCCGAAAGCGTTCGGACGATGGCGCTGGAGGAAATTGTCCTGAAAAGGATTGGTACACCGGAAGAAGTTGCAAATGTTGTAGCTTTTTTGTGCAGTGATCTGTCCCGACATATTACCGGCGATGTGATTCAAGTAGATGGCGGACAGTACATTTAAATTAAATAACAACAGAGAACAAAGAGAATTACAAATTACGAATTGCGAATTGCGAATGCCGAATTAATAAAGCCTCTCTAATATAATTCGCACTTCGACATTCGGCATTCGACATTCGACATTTCCGTGTCTCTGCGGTTAATAATGAAAACTTTAAATTCGAGGAATTATCTAATGGAACTTAATGATGTCGTAGCAATTTCAGCAGTCAGGACACCGATGGGCAGGTTTGGCGGTACGCTTAGAAATGTACCGTCTTTTGACCTTGGGGCGGTAGTCGTAAAAGAGGCATTAAAGCGTGCTTCAATAAACGGTGACCGGGTGGACGAGGTAATTCTTGGGAGCTGCCGGCAGGCGGGAAATGGTCCCAATCCGGCACGTACAGCTTCAGTAAAGGGCGGCATACCCGTCACAGTTCCCGTGGTTACCATAAACATGGCTTGTCCTTCGGGTATGAGGGCTCTTGCTTATGCTACTCAGTCTATTCGTCTCGGCGAGGCAGATATAGTGCTCATCGGTGGATTCGACAGCATGAGTACCATTCCTTACCTGATGAAAGGGGTTCGGTGGGACGGCTTTAAAATGGGAGATAAGGTTCTTGAAGATGGATGGAGCGATAGTATTGACCCATTAATTGGTCAGGGAATGGGTGAAACAGCAGAAAATCTGTATGACAAATACAAAATCCCCCGGGAAGAACAGGATAAGTTTGCGATAAACAGCCACTTGAAAGCATCTAAAGCACAAAAAAACGGGTGGTTTGATGAAGAAATTGTTCCTGTTGAAGTGCCCGGAGACCGTAAAACGCCCCCGACTACATTTGATAAAGACGAAACGATCAGGCATGAAATAGACAGAGAAAAAATGGCTAAATTAAAGCCTGTTTTTCGGAAAGAGGGCACGGTCACCGCAGCAAATGCCTGCCAGATGAGCGACGGCGCAACCGCTATGGTCATTACGCACCGGAACGTGGCAGAAAAACTGGGCGCTGAGCCGTTATTTTCAATCGTTTCTTATGATCAGGTTGCCGTTGACCCGGCGACTATGGGTGAAGGTCCCGCGCTATCCATCCCGGGTGCTTTAAAGAATGCCGGCATGGCGCTGGACGAAATGGAGCTTATCGAGGTAAACGAAGCCTTTGCCATTCAGGTGCTTGCTAATGAAAGGGTCTTAAAGTGGGATAGGGAAAAGGTTAATGTTCATGGCGGGGCAATAGCGCTCGGTCATCCGACGGGAATCAGCGGAGCGCGCATACTTGTAACACTGTATTATGCCATGAAGGGTCTGGACAAAACCTACGGAATTGCAGGAATTTGCGGCGGAGGCGGAGTAAGTATGGCTACCGTCATTAAGCGGGAATTGTAAAAATAATAAAAGTGAAATACACTTATTTCACTATAGTGAGAAACTTTATTTATAAAATTTAACCGCAGAGTTCGCAAAGTATATTAATAAATTACAAAGGTTTTCGTGGTAATATTGTGACTGAAAATGAAATATCAAAAAAAATTATTGGCGCTGCTATTGAAGTTCATAAAGCATTGGGTCCAGGACTTTTAGAATCTGCATATGAAATAAGTCTTGAAAAAGAAATGCTTTGTCAAGGGTTAAAAGTGCAACGTCAAGTCGGTCTTCCTTTAATTTATAAGGACGCAAAGTGTGACATAGGTTATCGCGTTGATTTACTTGTTGAAAATAAAGTTATTATTGAAATTAAATCTGTTGAAACAATTCATGATATTCATATTGCTCAGGTGCTAACATATTTAAAACTAAGTAATTGCAAATTAGGATTAATCATAAATTTTAATGTGCTTCAGTTAAAAATGGGTATAAAGAGGTTAGTCAATCAATTAATCGAATAGCAACTTTGCGTCCTTTTCCTTTTTTAAAATTATTAAAAGTAAGAGCATCTTATATATTATGTTATCTTTGCGTTCTTTGCGGTTTAATATTTTATGAGTTTCAGCGGAGGATTTCTGATGGCTCAGATTTACAAAAACATAAAGTATAAAATAATAAATAATATATCGGAAATCGTGCTGGACAATCCTCCGGTGAACATAATGACCCAGGCGATGATGGAAGAAATCAATGCTGTCCTAAATGATTTAATTAAAGACAATGATTTGCATCTGTTAATTTTTAAAGCAGAAGGCAAACACTTTTCCGCCGGTGCCGACGTCGCTGAACACACCAAAGAAAGATGCCCGGAGATGATCCCGGAATTTATGCGGTTATTTTTTAATCTGAACCGGATTTCCTGCCCGACAATCGCCGTAGTGCAGGGAATGGCGCTCGGGGGCGGATGTGAATTAGCAACCTTTTGCGATATGGTTATTGCATCTGAAAAGGCAAAATTTGGTCAGCCGGAGATTGGTGTCGGTGTCTTTCCGCCGGTTGGAGTGGTTATTTTTCCTCACCTGATCGGGAGAAACAGAGCATTAGAACTGCTGCTGTCCGGTGACATTATCCCCGCTGCCGAAGCTGAAAGAATAGGTCTGATTAACAAGGTGTTCCCCGAAGAAAATTTTCAGGAAAAAGTGGACGAATTTATATCAAAATTTACCAGTAAAAGCTCTGTCGTTTTGAAACTTACAAAAAAAGCCGTAGATCAGAGTTTTTATACACCTGTTACCAAGGCGATGGAATCTGCTGAATACATGTATTTACGCAATCTGATGGAAACTGCCGATGCAAACGAGGGGATTCAGGCGTTTCTTGAAAAACGTATACCAATCTGGAAAGGAAAGTAAGAAGTAAATTCAAAATGTAAATTGAAAATTGCAAAATGCAAAACGCAAAACGCAAAGAAAAAATTAGACGCTGAAAGACGCAGATTATTATGATTTTTTATGATAATATTTTTCAAGAATAAAATAAAAATGATCCCGCTTAGCGGGATCAGCGTCTTTCATAAAAAATCAGCGTTAATCAGCGTAAAATATGTTTTCCAAATAGTAAAGGAATCTTTATGGTAGATCAATTTCGGGATTGGGAACAAAACAGGCATACGTATGCAAAAGCATGGAAGGAAAAAACCGGAAGCAAGGTAATAGGATATTTTTGCACCTACGTACCCGAAGAAATTCTCTATGCAGCAGATATACTTCCCGTGAGAATTCTCGGAAGTCACGAGCCCCATGACGTTACTGAAGCCCATATTTTCGGGATGTTCTGCCCCTTTTGCCGGGACTGTCTGGCGCAGGGTTTGAAAGGACGGTACGACTATCTTGACGGGATAGTGATTGCGCAGTCCTGTTTGCATATAAGGCAGGCTTATTCAAGCTGGGAAAAACACATCCCTGTAGATTTTTCATACTATCTCCCCATGCCGAATAATGTGCAGAGTCCACGCGCTGTTCCTTATCTTGCGGGAGAACTCCGGGAGTTTAAATCAGCTCTTGAAAAGTGGATTGGGCGGGAAATTACAGATCAGGACATCAGAAACGGCATCCGGACTATGAATGAGAACCGGTCGCTAATGCATCAGGTATATGCGCTAAAAAAGAAAGAAAATCCGCCGCTCTCGGGTGAAGAAACCATGGAAATTGCGATCTCTGAGCAGATGGTTGATAAAAAAGAGCATTCTAATGAACTCAAAAAACTGCTTAATGAAATTCAAACTAAGCAGAATGGGAAAAATACGGGAACACGGTTGATGATCCTGGGGAGCGAAGATGATGACATCCCGTTCTTGCGAATGATAGAGTCTGTTGGTGGAACTATTGTTATAGACGATCACTGCGTCGGAACCCGGTACTTCTGGAATAATGTGCCGGAAAGAGATAATGTAATTGAAGCCATAGCCTGGCGGTATTGTGAGCGCCCAGCATGCCCCAGCAAAGACTGGATTGAACGTTCCCGTATCTCACATATACTCAAACTGGCGCAGGATTATGACGTCGGGGGAGCTATAGTTATTCAGCAGAAATTCTGCGATCCTCATGAACTCGACATACCCGCCATTACAAAAGCACTCAACGATGTAGGTGTCAAAACACTTTTTCTCGAATTTGATGTTACGGTACCCGTTGGACAATTAAAAGTCCGCTGTGAAGCATTTCTTGAAATGCTCCAGGAAGAAGATTTATTTGTGTAAAAGGGGAAAATTATGGCAGTTCCAACTTATAAAACAGAACCTTTGCAGTGCTGGAACAAGGCAAAAGAGATAAGAATCAATTTTTACAAAGATTATGCTAACGCCCATGATAACGGCGGTTTGCGGTGGGCAGGCGGAGCATGGAGCTTTGGAGCGATACCGGCAGGACTGGGGGACGATGTATTCCCCTTAACAGGTGAACCGTACGCGGCAAGCATCGCTTTTGATAAGGAATTTTCGCTGCGCTGCCTCGAAGCTGTTGAGAAAAAGGGGTATGCACGCGACCTGTGTTCGTACATGCGGAATTATTGGGGTTCCATTATTCTCAATGAATACGCTTTCGGGGGAAAATTTCCCAAGCCGGATTTTATCTGGCAGGACCATATCTGCTGCAGTCATGCGAAATGGTATCAGGTAGCTTCTGAATTAGAGGGGGGCATTCCTGCATATTGTATCGATGTGTCGGTCGGTCCTCATCAGGAGTTAACGGAAAACCGTATCGATTATGTTGTGGGGCAGATGCACGATGGTATAGAATGGCTGGAAAAAATCTCCGGCAGAAGATACGATGATGAAAAATTAATAGAAGCGGTTTATGAAGAATGCCGTGCTACATCGGTGTGGGCTGAAATATGTACGCTGAACAAAACTGTTCCGGCTCCGCTGGATGAAAAATCGATGTACTCTTTATATGTTCTGGGAACCCTCAAAAAACACAGCAAAGAGGTGGCGGACTTCTATGAAGAACTCCGCGATGAAATAAAATACCGTGTGGAAAATCAGATAGCGGCAGTTAAGCATGAAAGATGCAGGTTGATGTCTGATACGCAGCCTCCATGGGGATTCCTGAAAATTTTCAGGTATCTGGAAAAGTTCGGCGCTGTTTCAGTAGGGTCTTTATATACCTTTGGATTGATCGGAATGTGGGAAGATAAAGAAGACGGCACCTGGGGACCTCGAACAACTCCACAGCAAAAGGGAATCACCATTGATAACAGAGACCAGGCTTTGCGGATTCTCGCAGAATGGAACCTGAGTAAACCTGAATGGCAGCATTTTTATTCGCCTCACCTCAAGAGCGACATGATGATTCGGATTGCAAAAGAGTGGAAACTCGACGGCATCATGCTTCATTATAATCGCGGCTGTGAAGGACTGACCGTCGGCATCGCAGAAAACCGGTTAGCTTTAATCGAGGCGGGCTTCCCTGTAATGACCTTTGAAGGGAATATGGGAGATGAACGGGAATTCGATGAAGCCAGAACCGCTGCCCGTATGGATTCGTTTATGGAAACCCTGGGGTTTGAATTGATAACAGAATAGTCTTTAAAATAATCGGAGAAAACATGATTTTAGTTGGCGTTGATGTCGGCGCAAAAACAATAAAAACAGTCGTTCTGCAAAACGGATCAATAATCGCTAAAGGGAAAACCATTGCCGGGTTCGAAGCAAAGGAAAATGCAGAAGCACTTTTTGAGCAGGCATTGAAAGATGCAGGCATTTCACGGAATGATGTAAAGCATATCACAGCTACAGGCAGTGGAAGAAAAGAAGTGGTTTTTGCAACCAAAAGTGTGACCGAAGTTACCGCAGCGGCAGCAGGAGTAAATGCACTGCATCCTGAAGTACGCTCGATTATTGATGTCGGTGCTGAAGAAGGACGAAGCATCCGTTGCGACGATAAAGGCAAAATAATAGATTACGCAGTCAACGAAAAGTGTGCTGCCGGCGCCGGAGCTTTTACGGAAGCTATGGCACGTGCTCTCGAAATCCCGATAGAAGAATTTGGGTCTTTATCGCTTAAATCCACACAGGAAATACCTATGAATGCACAATGCGCTGTCTTTGCCGAATCGGAAGTGGTTTCTTTACTCCATGCTAAGACACCCTTGGAAGACATAGCGCGGTCGGTCAATGATGCCATTGCTTCGCGAATTTCTTCTATGGTGAGAAAGGTCGGCTTTGAAAAAGAAATCGCCCTGATTGGTGGAGTAGCTTATAATATAGGGTTTGTAGATTCTTTGAAAAAAGACCTTGAATCAGACATCATAGTCCCGGATGATCCCGAATTTATTGTTGCTTACGGAGCAGCGTTATTCGGCGGAAAATAATTACCTGTTGGTTTATTTGAAATTAATATAAATTTTGACGCTGATTAACGCAGATTTCTTATGATTTACACAGATGATTTTTATTAGATTTTTTACCGAAAATATTTATCATAATTAATCATAGTAATCAGCGTCCTTCAGCGTATCTGTTTTTACATTTTGAATTCCGTATAAATTTTGACGCTGATGATTTTTTTTTAGTATCGAAAGGAATATATATATGACAAAAGAGTATTGGCGCTGGAAGGAATACAACTGGAAAAATCCGGACATCGATTGGAATTCCGGAGCCGTAAGAAGCGCAGGAGTTGACGTTGGCTCTGTTAGTTCACAGGCTGTAATCATGATTGACGGCAAGCTGTTTTTATTCTCCAATATGAGAACCGGCTCCGACAGCCCTAAAAGCGCTGAAAAAGCAATGGATTGGGCTTTAGAAGATTCGGGCATGACCATAGATGATATTCATTATGTCGTAGGAACTGGATACGGCAGGGTCAATGTTCCGTTTGCAAACAGGACTATTACCGAAATAGCCTGTCATGCAAGGGGTGCTAACTTTATGTACGGAAATACTATCCGTACTATCCTCGATATGGGTGGGCAGGATTGTAAAGCCATTCATTGTGACGAAAAAGGAAAAGTTACAAATTTTTTGATGAATGATAAATGTGCCGCCGGCACCGGTCGCGGTATGGAAGTATTTGCCGACCTTTTGTCTCTGCCTATTGAAGAATTAGGCGAACTCTCGTTCCAAATTGACGAAGAGCCGGAACCGGTGAGCAGTACATGCGTTGTATTTGCCAAATCCGAAGCTACAGGTCTATTGCGGGAAGGATGGCACAAAAATAAGGTCGTTGCTGCTTATAGCTCTGCTATGTCACATAGGATTGTAACATTATTGGAAAGGATTGGAGTCGAAAAAGATTTTGCCATTACCGGCGGGATCGCCAAAAACATAGGCGTGGTTAAGCGGCTGCAGGATGAGATTGGTGTTACTATTCTGCAAACTGAATATGACACTCAGATTGCCGGAGCCCTGGGTGCAGCTCTGTTTGCAAATGCGCTCGCAAAAAAAGCCGGCAAATAATAAACAAAAACCTTGACGGAGGGTCTTCACCGCAAAACATGAAAACAAATTATAAGCAAAAAGCACACAAAGAACGGAAAGAGTGATATATTGATATCCTTAATAATTCATAAAATAGTTTTATTTTTTCTGTTAACTATTGTTATTATTATATTTGCTGCAATAAGCACCCCCAAACGAGTTTGGGGGTGCCACCCCTGCTGTCGTCCTGAACTTGGTTCAGGATCTGGTTTTTTGAATTAGATTCTGATCTTACAAAGCAGGACATAATGTTAGAAGAGAAATTTATGAATTAATCAGGATAATAAAAACTTTGTGCTCTTTGTGCTCTTTGTGGTTAATTTTATAATCATCAAGGAATAAAAAATAATATGATTGCGAATTTTGGGTATAAAGACGGTTCGGGGGAATATTTTATTACAATAGACACTGACAAATGCAGGGGGTGCGGAGACTGCGTTCCGGTTTGTCCGGCAGGCGTTCTTGAAATTCGTGAAAATGATTTTGACCCTTTATCCGAAGATAAAATGGCTGCCGTAACAGAAGAACACCGGAAAAAAATAAAATATTCCTGCGCTCCCTGCAAACCGTCGGGTGACCGCCCCGAACTGCCATGTGTAGCAGCATGCGAGCTGGGTGCAATAACGCATTCCTGGTAATTATGTCGAAATTGATTTAAATTGTGGAGAATTAACTTGCTTCGGTGAATACAACCCCCTTTATCCCCCTTTTTTAAGGGGGATTTACGAGATAATCCTATTCAAAAGGGAATAATAAATGTTTATTTTTTAGAGGAGAATTCACTATAAATCCTCCTTAAAAAAGGGAGATATTTTGCTCAGTGATCCCGAGTACTCGGGATTCACCTCGCTATAATTGAGTAAGTGTTTGGTGATGATGTAATGTCGGATGACTAAAATCTGAACTTTTGTAAATTTTGTAATCATGGTGAATCGATTTAATAAATCCCTCTTAAAAACAGGGGATTCAAGCATTTACATTTCCCCCTTTATTAAAGGGGGATTGAGGGGGATTTTTTGATTTAGCGGAACATTTTAAAATCCCCCCTAACCCCCCTTTACAAAGGGGGGAATTATTAAATTAAGGGGGAATTATTAATATGTTTCACATAGCTGACATTGAATGGGTACGTGTTTGTAATAAAAAACAAAAATGTTCGTACATTAAATTTTCACAAAAGCTCTGTAAAATATAAACATGATCAATTTATCCATTGATAATAAAGAAATAACAGTCCCGATAGGGACAACTATTTTAGAAGCCGCCCGCTCAGCCGGTATCTATATCCCTGTTCTGTGCAGCCATCCCGATTTGCCGCCGCTCCATGTAATTGAATTGTCCGAATTTATCTATCAGGGCACAAAAAAAATAGCCAACGACCCAGATAAAACAATAGATTCTATTGAGGGATGCGGTGTGTGTGTCGTAGAGCAGGAGGGTGTCGGGATGCCCGTGCACTCCTGCAAAACAGAGGTTGCAGAGGGGATGAAAATCCTTACCGATACTCCCGCAATCAGGAAGAAACGCCGGGAAAATCTGATGCTCCTGTTGGCGAATCACCCGCATGCGTGTTTAACATGCAGCGAACGGGAAGGATGCGTGCCACTTACGAATGTTTGTCCAGGCAATGTCCCCGTGGAAGAGAGATGCTGCCCGCTTCTCGGCAATTGTGAATTTCAAAAGGTGGTTGAATATGTAGGGATTGCACCCGAAACACCAAGATATACTCCTGAAGCTTCGGGATTGCCCAAAATAATGAATGATCCCCTTTTTGTTCGAGATTATAACCTCTGCATTGGTTGCGGCAGGTGCGTCAGGGTATGTCAATCTGTAAAGGGTGTTTATGCACTCGGCGCTGTAATCCCGAGTACTTCAGACGGAGAGCTGGTTATCGGGACGGTTAACGCACCGTCTCTTGATGCGGCGGAATGTAAATTCTGCGGTGCCTGCGTGGAAGTTTGCCCCACCGGCGCAATTCAGGATAAGAAAAAGCCCAGACTTCGGGGTGATTCCGAGCTTATTCCCTGTAGAGCTAAATGCCCGGGTGAAGTTGACATTCCATTATATGTTAAACTGATAGAGCAGGGAAGATATCAGGATGCCGGTGAAGTTATATCTTCAAAACTGCCCCTTCCATCGGTTCTTGGCAAGCTCTGTTTTCACCCATGTGAAGTCGACTGCAGGCGCGGTGAGTTATCCGAATCCCTGGTGAATAAAAAGGAGCCGGTCAGTATCCGGCTGCTAAAAGACTATGCGATGAGCAGATACTCCCCGGCAATAAACGATAAACCTGCTTCTCCAACGGGAAAGAAAGTGGCTGTTATCGGCAGTGGACCTGCAGGGTTGACCGCAGCATTTTTTCTCGCCCGTAAGGGGCATGAAATTACAATTTATGAAAAAGATGATGAAATCGGCGGAATGCTCCGTAACGGAATTCCCCGATACCGGTTACCGCTCGAAATCTTAGAAAAAGACATATATCAGATTTTGAAAAACGGGATTAGGGTTGAAACAAATGTTGTATTTGGAAAAAACATTACTCTGAAGACATTATCCCGAGTACTCGGGATGGACGCAGTGTTTCTGGCTGTAGGCTTGTCAAAGGGAAAGCGCCTGACGATTCCTGGGGCAGAGCCTGGCTGTTATCCTGATCCCGCTAAGCGGGATTCGAGTTCTAATGCGGTATTTAACGGGATAGACTTTCTGTACAGTGTTTCGAAGAACTCTATTCCGAATGACTATTTTAAATCAAGGGAAGTAATAGTTATAGGTGGAGGAAACGTTGCAACTGATGCCGCACGAACAGCCGTCCGGTTGAATGCTGAAAAAGTGACGATAGTATGCCTCGAAAAACGAAATGAAATGCCTGCATATCCATGGGAAATCACAGAAGCAGAGGAAGAAGGTATCCGGATTATGAATGAATGGGGTATTGAGCGGATAAATATCCCGTTTAATGGTAAAGACCCCGAGTACCTCGGGGTTGTATTAAAAAGATGTACACGTGTATTTGATGAACAGGGAAAGTTTGCTCCTTCTTATGACGAATCTGTCGTAAATTCCATTTCAGGAAATTCTGTAATAATCTGTATCGGGCAGGAAGCTGACACTGATTTTTTAACAGACAGTCTTTCTCTCACCGTGGACGGGACTATAAAAGTCGATAAAGAGACGCTTGAAACCCCGAGTACTCGGGGTGTGTTTGCCGGTGGAGATATTATTTCCGGTCCCGCATCCGTAATTGAAGCCGTTGCAGCCGGCAGAAAAGCCGCAAGCTCGATAGACAGATACCTCGGCGGCAGTGGAATCATCGATAAGGACGGCTATTCGTTTGAAGTCGGGAACGAATTATTCATCGGGCAGGAGGATGGATTTTCGTGTTTAGAGCGCCCTCCTGCACCTGTTATTGACGTAAACGAAAGAAAATCCAGCTTTTCCCCCGTAGAACAAACATTTGAGGAGGAAATCGCCAGAAAAGAAGCGCACCGCTGCTTAAAATGCGATCTACGTTTACATTTACAGCATAATCCTCTTCCACCGGAAAAGTTCTTTAAATTCGATGTAGAAACGATTGAATCTCTCCCCGCTGAGGAAGGCGTTATACAACTGCTGGACGAAAACAAAGAGGTGTTCTCTATAAAAGGTTGTGATGATATACGGTCTTCTCTTTTGAGTATGCTTGAAACCGTGAAAAATGCAGCATATTTCACGTACGAACTTGATCCTATGTTTACCAAGCGTGAAAGCGAACTAATGCAACAGCACCTGCAAAAGTACGGAAAGCTCCCAACCGCTGATGAAGATCTTGACGACTTGTATTAATATAATTTAACCCGGTTTTTTTACCGCAGAGTACGCAAAGAAAGCGCAAAGCACAATTCCAAAAAACATGTCAGAACCGCTGATACCTATGATTACAAGATTTTTATGATACTTCATTTATCAAACTCATCATTCTATCAGCGTGCATCTGCGGTTCAGACTATTTACAATTTTAACGCAGAGACGCAGAGAATGAGCAATTAACCCAAATATTTATCTATTTATAAAAACAATCTATTAATATTCTCCGCGTGCTCTGCGTGTACTCTGCGCTCTCTGCGGTAAAATATTTATCATGATTAGGGAAAATAAAAATACAGATTGGGTCAAAAGAAATATTGTGGATGAACCACGATTGAGTGAACTTACAGAATTGTATGAATCACTCGGTTTCGAAGTGGTGATTAAAGATTTTGATCCCGAAGGATTTCCGGAGGAATGCAGCGAATGCATGGCTGCATATCCCGAAAGGTATAAAGTAATTTATACAAGAAAGACGTAGGGGCAGGTTTTTCCGAAGGAACCGCTTCGCGGCAAACCTGCCCCTACAAAAGGTTAGAAAGGCAAAAAGTAATTTATGAATATATAAGGATAGTAACTATTAACCTGATTAATTTTAAATAATATTGTGCAACTGTCTTAATGGTTATTGAGCAATTAAAAACTCTTTTGTGGTAGCCGCAGTCCCGCTCAGCGGGACTGCGCTTATCACGCTATTATACGGTTTAATTCTCCTATGAGCGCACACTAAAGTGTGCGGCTACCCGAAAGGTTTTATGAATAATTCAGATTAATAACATTTAAAGCAAGGGAGTTTACAATGAAAGCCGCCATTTTTCTTGAAGCGAATAAACCGCTCGAAATTAAAGACGTTGAAAAGCCCGAAATTGGAACGGACGATGTGCTTGTAAAAGTTGCTGCGTGTGGTGTTTGTCATACGGATTTGCATTACATAGACCACGGTGTGCCGACGTATAAACCGCCACCGATAATCCTTGGACATGAACCTTCGGGTTATGCTGTCGAAGTCGGGTCAAATGTAAAGACCTTTAAAGAGGGCGATAAAGTGCTGATACCGGCTGTTTTAACCTGTGGTGTATGTGAATTTTGCAGAACCGGCAGAGAAAACATCTGTCAGAATATGGTAATGCTGGGAAACCACATTGATGGGGCTTATGCTGAATACGTTAAAGTACCCGCAAAGGATATTTTTCATCTTCCCGATGAAATTCCGTTAGAAGAGGGGAGTATTATTGCGGATGCTATCTCTACGCCTTTCCATGCCGTAAAGAACCGTGCACAGGTAAAACCGGGAGACACCGTGGTCGTGTTCGGATGCGGCGGGATAGGGATTAATGTAGTTCAGATCGCTGCTGCAGCAGGCGGAACGGTCATTGCGGTGGACATTTTAGATAAAAAACTTGAATTGGCAAAGAAATTCGGGGCAACAGCAGCAATTAACCCAACAAAGGTCGAAAAAATTGGAAAAGAGATTAAAATACTGACGGGCGGCGGTGCAGATATAGCTATCGAGGCAATCGGAAAACCGGAAACCATTCAGGAAGCTTTCGGAACACTCCGAAAAGGCGGAAGGCTGGTTATAGTCGGTTTCTCTGATAAAAGTATTATGTTAAGCGCCGGAAAAATAATGTTCTTTGAAATGGAAATAGTCGGTTCTCTCGGCTGCCGTCCTGTTGATTACCCGAAGATCATCGAAATGGCGCGGCTTGGAAAAATTAAAGTAGTTGAACTGGTAACGAACCGCTTCCCCCTGGAAAAAATTAACGACGCTTTTGATTTGTTACGCACCGGCGACGAAAATGTCATAAGATCAATTGTAATTCCATCTTAGGAGTGCACCGCTTGGAAACTTCAGGAACGTTCTGTAACTAAGTGGAATAACCTATCCTTGTAGCGGTTGCACAAGGAATATTTCAATATCATTGCGGTTTTGCGAGAGAAGTAATATGACAAATAAGAAAAAAGAAATATCAATCTATATCGATGAAAAACTGTGTAAAGGCTGTAATATTTGTGTTGAATTGTGCGGGAAAGATGTTTTTACAGTATCCGGGCACATAAACCGGCGGGGATACTATGTACCTATCCCAACCTATGCTGAAAAATGTACCGGCTGCTTGATTTGCGAGCTTATCTGCCCTGAGCTGGCGGTGATACTGGAAATAAAAGAAATATTAATGCAAAATGCAAAATGAAGAAGGAAATACTTTACCTGAAAAATTCTCTCGCAAAGCCGCAAAGCCGCAAAGAAAAAATAAATAATTGTTATTATTTAAGATAGAAATAAGTTGTCATTGTTAGCATCTAAAACTTTTTTATTTTATTCTATTCCGCTAAGCGGGATAATGAATTGTTTTTATTTAATATACTGCTTACTTTTTATTAATTTATGAATTATCCAAGTTTATAACAATATGAGTATTTCACTAACTAATTTTCATTTTTCATTATATTAGCGACTTTGCGGCTTTGCGAGAAAATAAAATGAACAGAATTCAATATTTGAAATCCCGGAACTTCGGGACGGATCACGTCCAATTTATTCAGGGTGATGAAGCCGCTGCCTATGGCGCAATCTATGCAGGGTGTAATTTTTTTGCCGGCTACCCAATCACACCTGCTTCCGAGGTTGGTGAAATGATGGCTCGGGAATTACCTAAAGCAGACGGATATTGTATCCAAATGGAGGATGAAATTGCCAGCATGGGCGCTGTTATCGGGGCTGTATGGGCAGGCGGTAAAGCCATGACGGCGACTTCCGGTCCGGGATTTTCTCTAATGCAGGAAAATATCGGGTATGCCTGCATGACGGAAACCCCATGCGTGGTCGTGAATGTCCAGCGCTCGGGACCCTCAACCGGTCAGGCTACCAAGGGAGCGCAGGGCGATATAATGCAGGCGCGGTGGGGAACACATGGCGACCACGAAATGATTGCACTCTCTCCAAATTCCGTGCAGGAAACATTCAATGTCATGATAGATGCCTTTAATCTTTCGGAGCAGTACCGGCATCCGGTAATGATAATGATGGATGGTGAAATTGGGCATATACGCGAAAAAATTGTTTTCCCCGATCCCGACGAGATCGACATATTGACGAGAAATTTATCAAATACCAGGAAGGATGTATTCGGTGGAATGAGAATTCCACCAATGATTGAATTCGGTTCGGGATTTCAGGTTCATGTTACCGGTTCGACACATAAAAGTAACGGAATGCGGGATGTTACAACGCAATCCGTCCACGATAAACTGGTGAGAAGAATATGCGAAAAGATTGATTCAAACAGGGATAAAATTGTTAAATATGAAAAGCGGTTCACCGAAGATGCAGAATACCTCGTTATCTCTTACGGAGCCTCATCGAGACCAGCGTTAGGGGCGGTTAAAAAGCTGCGGGAAAAAGGGATAAAAACCGGTTATCTCCGGCTGATTACCATCTGGCCCTTTCCGGACAAAGTAGTGAAAGAACTAAGCGCCCAGACTAAGAAGATTTTTGTTCCTGAAATGAACCTTGGGCAGATTTCACGTGAAATCGAACGGTTTGTACGTTGCGAAGTAATTCCGGTTTCTAAAATCGGGGGAGTACCACACTCAATCCATGAAATCGAATCGGCAATCGCAGATTCAATAATATAAGACAAGATTAACAGGATAAACAGGATAAAATTCAAAAATATATTCCCTGATTTATTCATAAATAATATTGTGAAACTGTGTTTAATGGTTGTTTAGCAATTAAATACGCTTTTGCGGTAGCCGCAGGCTTTAGCCTGCGCCTATTATACGGTGTAATTTCACTGTAAGCGCACACTAAAGTGTGCGGCTACCCGAAAAGTCTTATGAATAATTCAGGATAATAATGTAAATATATTACGCTTAGCTCCTTAGTTTTTTCTTTGTGATCTTTGTGGTTTATGAATTATTCAAATTCTAAATTTTTTTTAGTGGTGTTTATTAAACTACTGTTATAAATATCGAGAGTGAATCTATTAATGCAAAGAATCTTACGCATTGTTCATGTTTATAAAAAATCCTGTTAATCCTGTCTAAAAATTAACATTTATGCGACACAGGCACTTGAAATATCTTCGTATTGAAATGCTGCCTACCGCTTTCTGTGCAGGCTGCGGATGCGGCACTATTTTGAATTTGTTCTGCCATGCGATCGATGAACTTGAAATCAGCCCCGATGACATAATATCGGTTACCGGTATCGGATGTTCATCATGGATCCCGTCCCCGTATTTTGCCGGCGATACCATGCACACAACACATGGAAGAGCAATTGCATTTGCTACCGGTGTAAAAGTGATGAAACCGGAAAAAAAGGTCGTAGTTATTGCTGGCGACGGAGACCTTGCCGGTATTGGCGGCAACCATCTCATTCATGCCGCCAGAAGAAATATCGACCTGACGGTGTTTCTCGTTAATAATTATGTTTATGGCATGACCGGCGGGCAGGTAAGTCCTACAACTCCTTATAAGATAAACACCACCACTACACCGTACGGGAACCCGGAGCATCCGTTTAAAATTGCGGAATTGGTGGCTGCTGCCGGCGGCGTTTATGCTGCAAGATGGACAACTTATCATATATTCCATCTGAAAAAAGCCATGAAGGAAGCCCTGCAAAAGACAGGATTTTCGTTCGTTGAGATATGCTCACAATGCCCCACAAGTTACGGCAGGCGAATAGGTAAACGTGAAGGTGTTGACCTTCTTAATGATTTCAAGACAAATTCCGTGAATATAAAACACTGTAGTAAATATTCCCCGGAAGAGCTGGAAGAAAAAATAATAGTCGGAAAGTTTGCTGATAAATCCAGACCCGAGTTCGTGGAAAGCTTACGACAATTGAATAAGCGTGTTGCTTCTAAATGAATATAGATAAAAAGATTTAACCGTAAAGAACGCAAAGTAGGCGCAAAGCTCGCAGAGTTTTAATATTAATACTATTATTAAAATAGTAGTTTTTCCCCTTTGCGACTTAGCGGCTTTGCGAGAGATTAATGCTTTTATTTTACTTTGCGTGCTCTGCGGTTAATAATATTCAATGTAAATGATATGAATATACGGTTTACAGGTTTTGGCGGACAGGGGATTGTTCTATCCGGGGTTATTCTCGGATGGGCTGCCATACTCGAGGGGAAAAATGCCATTCAAACCCAGTCTTACGGCAGCGAAGCCCGGGGTGGTTCATGTAAATGCGATGTTATCATTGAAAATACGGAGATACTTGAACTGGAGCCGGCGCAGCTTGACATACTTATTGCTTTTTCACAACCTGCCTTTGAAAAATACCACTCATTTTTAAAACCTGAAGGGCTGTTATTTATCGATAAGGACCTGGTCAACCCCGCTGATCCCCGGGTACTCGGTGAAAACAAGAATGCTCGCCCGACGAAAACATTTGCCATTTCCGCCACAGATATTGCAGTTAAGAAAATGAAACACAAAATTATGGCTAATATAGTGATGTTGGGATACATGACGGCTAAAACCGGATTGATAAGCCCTGAATCAGTGGAAAAAAGTATCGAAAGACACGTGCCGGCTCAAACAGTCGAAGAAAACTTAAAAGCCTTCAGAACCGGCTTGACTTTAATTTGAAAATCAGTAACAAGTTAAATTCAAATGTTTCAGTCTAAACTTTAGCAAATTTAAATATTCTATCAAACTGCTTAAAACGCAGGTTAAAACCTGCGGCTACCATTACTATTTCTAAACAATCATGGTAGCCGCAATCCCGCTAAGCGGGATTGCGATTGATTTTACCAAGGTATTATTATTAACCTGAATAATTCATCCCGAGTACTCGGGATTTGTTCTGCTAACTATTGTTATTATTATATTTGCTGCAATAATCACCCCCAAACGAGTTTGGGGGTGCCACCCCTGCTGTCGTCCT
>Ga0114930_10001519_pt1 | contig 22008 bp, 22 predicted proteins | sample AnhtaG_FD_87300 | JGI IMG/M metagenome (GOLD analysis project Ga0114930, IMG submission 87300) | Deep subsurface microbial communities from Anholt, Denmark to uncover new lineages of life (NeLLi) - Anholt_01485 metaG | ecosystem: Environmental > Aquatic > Marine > Oceanic > Sediment | place... | reverse complement strand
GGCCGATATGTTTTGCCCATCCCTGAGCCTCCCGAGAAAAATGTGTTCTTTTCCTTAACCTACGAAGGCATTTTACCATCAATTGAGATGTATTCAACTATTACTCGGACAGGCTCCTAGAACGGATTGTCCTGGCAGGTGACCTGCTCCCAGAAGAAAGGATTCGGGAGATTGTTGATCGGATAGAATTGATTGAGTGGGTCGTGCCGAAGTACGGAGCACCGCAGCCAGATGAAGATGCGGCAGTGATCATCGCGTTAGGGGAAAGAGCTAGTGCGTCTCTTGTAGAGAGAATTACGGACGAGAAGCCGAGTCGTTGGCTGGCCTGGGGAAGCGTTGGGGACGTTGCCCATGTCATTCTGACAGTAATCCACAACCTGCATTGGCCTTCATACGAGTTCACGGAGATGCGGGGGCTTCGCGCGGATGACTCTTATCACGAGTACTACGTTGCCTTTCTCAAAGAACGGGGTCCGGATGAAAGGCGTGAGGAAAGGAAGAACCTACAGCAAGCTTGGAGACAGGTAATTGAAAGGCACTGCTGGCGGGAGTCGATAAAACGCTAATCTGCAGAATCAACTCAAAAAGGTTACTACAGATTATCGGACGGCACCTACGACCAGGCGGAATAGACGTACAACGACGCCGTATCAAAGTGGCGGCGTACAGCTATGATACGCCGGACGGCGGTCAAACCAAGCAGAGTGAAAAGACCAAGCTGTTCCTGATTGATTCTTACAACCACACAGGCTACGCCCAGGTCTTAGAGCAGTGGTCGCCTTCGGGCAGCCACCCGGATATTACCTACCGTCCGGCTTTACTTTTGATTTCGAACTTCGTAGCAGGTCCTTCGCCAGCCTTCGCCGGCCCCAGGATGACAGCTATGCCAGCGGCTCGTAGAATTTTTCGGGACGCCGGCCGAGGGTGTTTGTCAGTGTGCCGAGCTTTTCGATATTGCATTCTATACGGTCGCCGGCTTCGAGGAAGTCACCGGTCGCCAGGGCGACGCCGGCGGGTGTGCCGGTAGCTATGCAGTCGCCGGGCTCGAGTGTCATCAGGTTACTTAAGAAAGAGACAATATCGGCCACCTGGTAAATCATCTGCGAAGTGTTCGAGTCCTGGCGAACCTTGCCGTTGACGCTCAGGGTGACATTGAGATTCTGGACATCCTCGATTTCATCGGCGGTGAGCAGGTACGGGCCCATCGGCAGGAAGCCATCGGCCCATTTGCCGTTCAGCCAGTCGTAGAACTCGTCCCACGGACGCTCGATACGGCTCTTTTTGAACGTCACGGTGCGGGCCGAGACATCGTTGGCAATGGTGTAGCCGGCCACGTAATCCAGGGCCTCGTCGGCCTCTATGTTTTTGGCGACTTTTCCCATTACCACGGCAAGCTCGACTTCGTAATCTATGGTTTCGCTGTAACTCGGCCAGGGGATTTCTTCATCCGGCCCTGTCACCGTCGTAGCCGGCATAAGAAATGGCCTTGGTGTGGTCGTCTGGCGCGGTGAGTCGGACATTCCTATTCTTCTGCCGACTTCCTTTAGGTGTTTGGCGTAGTTGCCGGCCAGCGCCAGTAGTTTGCCCGGCCGAGGAATCGGCGCCAGCAGTTTGACCGAATCCAGTGGCGTAAAAGCATCAGCCGAGGCCGACAATTCGCCAAGTTTGTCAAGACACAGTGTGCCTCTGTGGAGGATTTCATTCACGCTGCGCGGCGTATTCGGACCTCCCCAAACTGATGGAATATCAATTATCCCGTTGTCGGTCAGCATTCCACAGGAAACTGACTGATTTTTTGAATAAGTAACTAATTTCATTTTGGCATCCTTTTAGGGTTATCTTACAGATTGCGCCGGTAATAGTAGCAAAAATAACTTGCGTTTGCACTAAGAAAAGCTTCTAATGCTTTGTTAAGGCTGGTAAGCGTTGAAGCTGTGGTGGTTATGATGATTTGAACCAAGAAGGCCTGTATGTATCTTTTTGGGACTTTGAAAATGACACTGAAGGATTTTTGGTCGAAGACAAAGTCGAAAACAAGCGGTTGGGTGCGGGCTCACAAACCATCCAAGCTGAAAGATTATCAGCCTCAAGTAGATGATGAAGGCCTAATCAGCCAGGAGGTTCAATCATCAGAGCCGGCTCCGGATCTGCAGCCTGTACAAAGTGATAAGGTTGTTGTAAAAGCGGTTCAGCCCAAGAAGAAACAAGAGTCGCTCGAAAAACTACAAGACGGTTTCAATAAACTTGTTGAGCAGCTCCAGGGCATCAACGAGCATTTGAATCGCCAGGTTACCCAGCACGAAGATTTGATGAGCCGACTTGAGCAGATGCCTAAATTGTTAGAGACTTTTCCGGAGGTTGCCCAAAACCAAAAGCAGATAACAGAACAGTTGCTCGAACAGCTAAAGGCAGCAGCCGCTAAGAATCACCAGTTTATGGATGCCGTTCAAAAAATCCCGGCTGAAACAGTCAAACAAACCGATGCCCTGGTGAATATCGACCATCAGCTTGCCGCTGCAGCCGACACCGACGTGCAAATGACTGAGAGTTTCAACAAATTTAACGAGACGTTGGACAAGCTAAACCAAACCACCCTCGGCCAGACTGACGGTATTTTGCAGATGAGCAAGACTTTTGCCACCAGCGACAGATACCTAAAATACCTCATATCCCGGCAGAACAAACGATTTATGTGGATATTTATGACCGCTATAGGCGTATGCGTGCTTGCCGTCTTGACCCTGACCGGCATCATTATTTATCTGAGGCATTAAAAAATTTTGTTTTTTGTTTGAAGACCGCCGGGTGGTCTGATAAAAGATTAGCATAGCGCTCTTTGAAAACGATATAGCCTGACTGCAGGTCCTGCACTAATCTTCGGTACCACAAGGGATACTTTTGGTCCTCTGGCCGGTGTCGAAGATTAGTGCGGGATAGTCAAACGGGAACGCGGTTAAAATCCGCGACGGTCGCGCCGCTGTGAGCGCCTGCTCCGAGTAATAACTCGGAAATCCGAGAGACGTTTGTATCCACTGTCCGGCACTTATTTTTTGCATCACGATATACTATCGCTGCAAAAAATGAGTGCCGGATGGGAAGGAGTCTCGAGGTAAGGTGCAAGTCAGAAAACCTGCCTGTCGTTAGTTGAATACTCTGCGTGTTCTCGCGATTTGGAACACAGTGTGTCTATCCGGTGCGTTACCGATAACAAAAACCGCTGTTCCTCTCGTGGGAACGGCGGTTTTTTTATTGTCTTGGGCGCCCTCGCGATAAGGGCAAAAGAACCGCAGAAAGGAGAGAAAGAAAGGGGCTCGAAGTGGAAAGCATAAAAAAACGTACAAAATGTAGAAATCTAATTCTGTAAATTTTGTCAGCAATAAGAAAAAGGGGAAACAAATGATGCGTTTTAGAAATCTGATTGGTTTAATCGTTGTTTTAGTGATAACAAGTTCTGCATCACTTGCAACACCGGTCAATTTCCACGGAACCTGGGTCGAAGTTGAATATTGGGCCGGAACCGGAAGTAACGAAGCAATCGTTGTAATCGATTTCGGAGTGGACAGCTATGGCTTCGGATATAAGTGGGACACCGGTACGAGGTATGGTAAGGACCTGATGGATGCGGTGGACGCCGCTGGCTCTTTGGATTACACCGAGACCGGTGGTTTTTTGAACACCATTAGTTACGATAGCTATTCTAATGTTGGACAAAACGGTTGGCCAACGGATTGGTGGGCGTATTTCACGAGTAGTGACGGTGAGAATTGGGAGACCTCGGGTGTAGGGTTCGCTACGAGAGAGCTGTCAAACAGCAGTTGGGACGGCTGGGCGCATCAGACGACCGATGCCTGGCCTCCCGCTCATTTGCCGATGACGCCAATTCCTGAGCCGGTAACTATAGCGTTGTTAGGCCTTGGCGGGCTGTTGTTAGCTGGACGAAGAAGAGCTTAAAGCTCTTAGCGACCTTGGGATGCCGGCAGAGATGATTTGTCGGCATCCCTGTCTTTGTTGTAGGGAGATTTATTATGTCAAGACAAGTAGCTGCGATTGAAATAATCATGTTTGCATTAACGGCTGTTACATATGCGGGGCCTTACACCGAGCCGGGAGTGAACGGCTATGTCGGTTTGGACTGGCGCCACGCTGACCCTGCGGACGACGATGCGATAATAAACCCGATATTCCGGGGCTGGGCCGCAGCGGTGGTTAGTTACCAACCTGCACCTGGAGTTGACCCTCAATGGGCGAGTGTGAACAAGGCGTTGGGGGAGGCGACGGGAGACAATTTCGATATTGTCAGCCTGGGTGACTTAGATGCTGGTGAGATAGCTGACGGCTGTCAGCCGGGACAGATTACCTTATTGTTCGGGGACCCGTGCGATCCGAATGATCCTAATCATATTCGCGACGTCAACGGCTACGATTTTGTAGTTTTCGAGAATGGCTTCTTATCAAATTACAATACCGGCGGTGGCTCCGTCAGCGGGCAAATGCTTGCAGAATTGGGATATGTGGAAGTGTCCTCCAATGGTAACGATTTTGTAAGATTTCCTGCTGTCTCCCTGACCCCGGAGGCGCCGGGCTCTTTTGGCACGATTGAGATCAGCAATATCTTCAATCTCCTGGGCAAGCATCCTAACGCGTATGGCCTCTGCACCGGCACACCGTTTGATTTGAGCAAACTTGCGAATCACCCGCTGGTTCTGGATGGGACTGTCGATACCAATAATATAAGCTATGTTCGAATAGTTGATATTCCCGGCAGCGGTGATTTTTATGACGCCGCAGCGAACCATATTGACCACAATACCTGGCCCAATTGGGACAATTTCGACGCTGACCATCCGGTCTACGATGCCTGGGTTACATGGGGTTCGGGAGGGGTGGATTTGGAAGCTGTCGGAGTTTTGAAAGAACAAGACCATTCTGCTGATATCAATCTCGACGGCATAGTTGATTTGTTTGATTTCGCCCTGTTTGCACAGGCGTGGCAAACCCATTTTGGCCAAAGCAACTGGATAGGCAGATGTGATTTGGACGGCTCAAAAGATTTGGTTATTGATGTTGGGGACCTTGGTGCGTTTGTCGGGCAATGGCTCAAGGCTGAGAAGTGGCGGGGAGGAATTGATTAGTGATTGGTATGTTCACCAAAAAGAGAGAAGCTTTTAGCCTGGTAGAAGTGCTGGTAGTGATTTCGGTAACCGCTTTGCTGATGGCTATATTGATGCCGGTATTAGCGGCCGCAAGCTCTCAGGCCCGCAGCGCTGTCTGCCGGTCCAATCTTCGCCAGCTCGTTCTGGCAAACATCGGCTATACCGCCGAAAATGCCGGCTTCTTTGTCCCGGCGGCGAGCGACCTGTGGAACAACTCCGGGTACCATCGCTGGCACGGCGTAAGGGACAGCCTCAATGAGCCGTTTGACCCGCTTAGGGGTCCGCTGGTTCGGTACCTCGCCGACGGCAAGGTCAAGCAATGTCCCCAAAGAGTTGAATTCGTAACCGGCCAGGATTGGGATATAAACTTTGAGCAGGGCTGCGGCGGTTATGGCTACAACATGCCTTATCTGGGCAGCCGGCTTTGGCAAAGTGGTTATAGTTACGGCGATGAAGAAGCCTATACCAGAACAACTCGTTTCTCAGAAGTTGCCAGGCCGGGTGAGACATTGATGTTCGCCGATACCGCGTTCTATCAGCATAACCAGTATATGATAGAATATTCTTTTGCTGAGCCGCGCTTTTGGATTTTCAACGGCCAGCTTCTAACGAACTCATACCCATTGCCGTCTATTCATTTTCGCCACAAGGGACGAACGCACGTTGGCTGGGTCGATGGCCACGTCGGCTCACGCCCAATGGGCGATTTCTACAGTGAAAATAGTTTCTATACTACCTTTGCCGAGATGAACTTAGGCTGGTTTGAGCCAATAGATAACACACCGTTTGATTTGAAATGAAGATGTTTTCAGCTTATAATCGCCGGCGTGGATACGGCAAAGCTAAAACAAAGTTGCCAATTTGCTCTGCAAAGTTTGCATCAGCTTCTTTGGCCGCCGGTCTGCATTAACTGTAAGCAGAGCATTTGTGAAACCGACAACAAGCTGTGCAAAGATTGCTGGGACCAGCTTTTGGTGTGCACGGCCGGCGATTACTGCCCGCGCTGCGGCCGAGATGCCAGTAAATATGCGCTGGTGGGAGGGGTTTGTCCGGATTGCCAGGGCAGAGAAATTCATTTTGACGCAATTGCTCGAAGCGGCGTCTATGGGCAGAGTTTACAAGAAATGGTATTGGCCTTTAAGAGGGGCCGGACAGAATTAGATTCTGTTCTTGGCTTTTTGGCCAATTCTGCGCTGCAGGGCAGCGGCTTTAATAACGACATAGAGCTTTTCGTTCCGGTGCCGCTGCACTGGTCAAGGCGATTAGTTCGGGGGTACAATCAATCTTTAGTTTTGGCTAAGAAATTAAAGCACCCGACAGCCCAGATCAGCACGGACCTTGCGCGAATCCGCCGAACAAAATGGCAGCCGATGATGGCAAGTGCTGCTGCTCGTGCCAGGAATGTTGCCGGTGCTTTTGCCGTGCGCCGCGGACACCAATTTGCCGGCCGGGCACTCTGTCTTGTCGATGATATAAAAACAACGGGCGCAACGCTAAATGAGTGTGCAAAGACACTCAAAGAAGCTGGCGCTTCGAGAGTCCTCGCCATAGTTTTAGCCGTGGCAGGGCAAAATATCAGCTAATTCGTCACGGCTGGCAATCCGGATCAAAGGGATTACCACACTCCAACCAGTCTCCGGCACATCAATCCTCCTAAAGCGCCGGTCTATAAGCTGTCAACAAACACGCCAAAGCGTCAGCCTCGGCCTCTTCCTCTTCCAGGAACCTTACCAGGTACATATCCACCCCATTGAAGTTGCCCTTCACCAGTCTGTCCCTCCGCGGCCCCAACGGCCAATGCAGCACACAATGGGCCAGTCCATGAGCAACCCCAAGCCTCTCTGCCTCAATATCTTCAGGATGCGGCCTGTAAAAGACAAAGTGGTGATTTATCTGGATAATTCCCGATTCTTTCAAAGACGGCCTTATACACGACTCACAAGTTGCGACACAACATGTACATTTGATATTAGGCCCCGCATTATCAAAAGGTGCTATGAATATCTGACATCCTTCTTCCTGCTCTATACTTTTCGCTATGCCGCTCAAATGTAACGACCTCGCGCTATCTATAAGCCGTTGACCCACATCCACTATACGCTTCAAAGCCTCTTCGCTCATAGCCATCATCTGCCTCCGAAGAAAAACGCAGGATACACTCCTGACAAAGCCTCAAGGCGGTAAAATCGCCATGCTATTGAGAGTCCCTATAAGCGTTGCGCTCCCATTGCACATATTTTGCAGCAATTCTTTCCGCCGTAATATTCCGAAAGCTTTCGCATCTCTTTGTTATCCTGTGGACAGCACGGCTCCTTCCTATGCTTCACGCCCCCTTTTCGCCGATGCGCCTCCCCACAATGAGACAGCTTTTCACACTCACTGAGGCTGACTTTTTGGTAGTGCTGCGTTCCGCAACCTTTACCATTCCTTTGGCCCCCCACTTTTCTAAGGTCCCATATGAATAACCATTCTACCGGAAAATATCGACAGCGTCCAGCAAAAAAGTAAAGATTTTCAGAGACTTTATTATTTCGGACGAGAATTTTGCCGAGAACTATTACTGACGCACAACAAAAAAGGGGAAAACGTTATTTTGAATACGTCACTGGGGGACTGAATATGAAACGCCCGGTCGATAAGAAAAAAAAACGAGCTGGCAAACCAACATCAGAAAGCACAACCAATGCGGTATATGACGCTGTGGCCAAGCAGGTAGCTCGATTCTATCGCCGATGGTCCAGGGCGGCTCGCAAACATAGTGCACGCCGGTCACGCCCGCCTTCAAATGTCAAATAACAACCTCAGACAAAGCACAAGACGGGAAAAAAACAAAAAATTAGCTGCCAGGCCACAAAGAAAAATTAAAGCCGCATTCCTGCCCGCGCACCAATGACAGAAAAAATCGCCTTTCCATTCACTATCCGCCGAACACCGTATGCTGACAATTACAGCTTTTCGTATTTTATGACGGCACGGTACAAACCGTTGATGCGGCCGCCTTCAACTATTATGGGCGAATATCTTTCGTTTCTCGGCTGGAGCCGGACTTTGTTGTCTGGCTCGAAAAATGCCCTTTTGAAACTTGTTTCGTGCGGCATTGCAAAACGGATGAAGCAATCGTCGCCATTGTGAACTTCGGCTGCCGGTGAGAAAACCACGATATCGCCCTCACGGAACTTCGGCTCCATCGAATCGCCCACAACCCGAACCGCAAACGCGTTAGGGTCGTGCAAATCCGGACATCGGACGTAATCATCTGCCACCCCAACGGGGTAGTCCAAATCATTGAAGTCGCTCGGATAACCGGCCGCAACCTTGTTTATCACAGGCACCAATCGACCCGCCGACAGAGGAAAACCGCCCTTCTCAGCGCCCAATTCACTCTCGGCAAGAAGTGTATCGATCTGGGCTGCGTCGGGTCTTGAGTTAATTAGATTCTTGATAAACTGCCGCCATTTCTGGTTCTCGGCCTCAGCAGACTCGTATTCCTGACGAATATCAGGCGGAACACGCTCTATATGGGCAATGTGCAGCAGAAGGCCCGGCTCAAATACAAGCATCTTCTCAAGCTTCGCCAATAACTCGTCACTGGGCGGATTTCTTACCTTGTCTGTCTCAATAGTTGACAGGTACGGCTTCGAAAACCCGACGCGGTTGCTGACCTCGTCCAGCGTCAGCTTTAATTCTTCGCGTTTTTTTCTTATTATTTGCCCTAACGACATAACGCAAATTATACCAGAACCCCCTGCCTAATACAAGCAAAAGTTAGATAAATATTTAACAATGCCGGATGCTAATCAACCTCCATAAGTTCATAATCACTGCTGCCCAAGCCGATAAGCTCGCCGTGTTCAAGCTGGTAACGTGGGTCGAGTTCCTCATTCTCCAGCAATTCTGCCAGTTTCTTGCCGCTTTTCGTTTCCACCAGCTCCAGCGCCGCCTTATCAACAGCCACAGGGTCGGTTGAGGCAACTATACCAATATCACCGACAATTCTGGGCATATTCGGGACGCCGAAACAATCGCAATCTTTTGTAACCGATACAACAAAATTGAAAAATGCCGCTTTACCGGCTTTTGCCTTCAGCACGCCCAGCGCGTGCTCAGCTATATTTCTTTGCAGGATTTCAGTCTCCCTGCCCCAGTTGCATTTTACCGCACCGAATCTGCACACCGCAATACACTCCGCACAGCCGATACATTTGTCCTGGTCGATGTGCGCCTTGGCCTCGTCGAGGCTGATCGCATTGGCGCAGCACTGTTCAAAACATTCACCGCAGCCGGTGCAATCATCGCCGATACTGAGCGTAAGAGCAGCGTGCTGGGTCATCTTGCCCTTTTTGCTGGCGCAGCCCATGCCGAGTGTCTTGAGAGTGGCTGCGGCGCAGGAAGCGGGGTGGCCTGTAAAGTGTGCCACCGAAAGAATGGACTGGCAGCGTACGAAATCAGAAGCGATGAAAACCTCTTTGTTGAGCTGGCCGTTGATTTGTACGGCGGTTTCGGAGGTTCCGGTCAGGCCGCCGGCGACAATAAAAGGTATGCCTAAAGCGTCGGTGTTGAAGCCGTGCTCGGCGGCGAGAATAGAATGGTCAATGGCATTGTGTCTTCGTCCGACATATAAGGCGTTTGTGTCGGTGAGGAAGGGTTTTGTTTTCAAAGCCAGCAGCTCCTGGACCAGGCCCTTAATATAAGGAGCTTTTATGTATGTATTGTTTGCGGCTTCGCCGACGTGGATTTTGACAGCCGTAAAATCATTTTCGCTGAAGCAGGCTGCGAATCCGCCTGCCTTGAACAACCTACGTGCCTTTTCGGAAAGCATTTGCTCGCCGTCGTCAACGGAGGCTTTGGTGAAATATGCTTTGGAAGTCATGAAGAATCACCTGTAACAACTTTCCAGTACAAAGAAACAACAGAGTTATTATATTGGTTCTGCCGTAGATGACAAGTATGTTGCTGGTGCGCTCTTACGTCTCAAAAGAAACAGTCAGAGTGTTCGGCGCAAAGAAAATGTCATTGCGTTTGTGTATACAGTTCATCTCTGATGCTTTCGAGTTTTCCGAAACAGACGATCTCATCGCCCAGAACAATCTTGGTGTCCGACGCTGGATTAGGGATGGTATCGGTTCCTCTGATTATAGCCAATACCGTGATGTTATGGCGGCGCAACTGCGATTCAGAAAGTGATTTGTCCAGCACCCAGCTGTTCTTGCATACCTGAACCCTGGAAACCCCGTAGCCGCCGGTGGCTATCGCAAGCTCTTCAAAAGAGACTGGTTCTATAATCTCTTTCTTAACAAGTCGTTCTCTCAAGGCATTTGTCAACTTTCGGGCTAATTTTGTGTTGGTAAAAACCCTATAGACAACGTATACCGCAGCTACGACGACCGCCAAGTTTATCCAGGGCAGCACCCAGGAGGGAATGGAGGCGGGCAAAAACGGGATGGACCACCTGGTGGCACGGGGCCTGAGGGTATTGGCAAAGGCTGCAATCATAGTCACCAGGCCGGCGTGACCCAAGACTATGAGCATGGATGCAATACGCCGTCTTTGGCGATTTGCCGTAACTAACTCGGCTTCCTTCGTGGTAAATCCGGTTGAGGTGAAGCAGGATAGTGCCTGAAACTTGGCGAGAGACCATTCCAGGCCGGTCATGTGAAATGCAATGGCACCTATTCTTACAATAACAAAGGATATGATGAGTACCGTGATAAATAACACCAGATTCATAATTGTTTCTCCTTAAATCGACTGGTAACAGGGCTGGGGCCCTCAAAGCCATTTCTTTTTTCTAAAATACATTAACATGCCAATCCCAATAAGAACCATTACCAGGCAGAACACACCGAAAGACCGCGGCCATTCCAGCCCCGGCATATACCTAAAATTCATGCCGTAAACACCGGCGAAAAAACCCAGGGGGATAAATATCGTGGCAATGATGGTGAGTACCTTCATCACCGAATTCATCTTGTTACTGATGCTTGAAAGATATATATCGAGCATCCCAGAAACCATATCGCGGAAACTCTCTATGGTATCTATAATCTGTATCGTGTGGTCGTATACATCCCTCAGATATATCCCGACAGACTCATTAATTAACGAAGATCCGCTCCTCTCTAAACCGCTAAGTACCTCTCGTAAGGGCCAAACGGACTTACGCAGAGATATCATTTCTCTTTTCAAGTTGTGGATTTGTTGAAGGGTACGCTCTGTGGGCTCCATAATCAACTGTTCTTCAAGAGATTCAATTTCCTCTCCGAGTTTTTCTAAAATCCCGAAGTAGTTATCGACGACGGCATCCATCAAAGCGTAAGCGAGATAGTCGGGGCCCATTTTGCGGATACGGCCTTTGGCATTTCTGATTCTGTCCCTGACCTGCTCGAAGACATCGCCAACAGCCTCTTGAAATGAGACCACAAAATTTGGGCCCAGTACAAGGCTGACCTGCTCGGATTGTACCGTTTGTTTCTCATCGTTGTAACTGAGCATCTTAAGCACGATGAATACGTACTTGTCAAAATCCTCGAATTTGGGACGCTGGCCCGTATTCAGAATATCCTCCAGTATAAGAGGATGCAGTTCAAATTGCTCGCCCAGTTTCTCTATAATATCTATCTGGTGAATGCCATCGATATTTATCCACGTCACGGTCGGGCTGGCTTTGAATGGAAAACATTCTTCTATGTTGGAGAGCTGCTTTTCCTGGAAGTTTTGCTCATCGTAGTCAATAACGGTAATTCGTACGGCTTGTTCTTTTTTTTGTCCTATATGCACGAGCGTGCCCGGGGGCAAACCGGCCTTGGTGGAGCGTTTGCTGATTGATTTGGCCATGGTTATTCACCTCGCTGTACCTGTTTTGAGCGTTGATTATTTTCCTTTTCGGAATATCTTAAACAAACCCAGAACATCTTTTGCGTAGAGAGATTTTCTCAGGGGGAATATGCCTTCCTTAACAAATCTGACGTCTTCGATTGAATAGAATGCTTTGGGATTAAATCTTTTAATGATTTCAACAGCCTTTTTCAGATCACCGCGTCTTATGATAGTGTAAATTATATGTACTTGCCCCGTCTTGCCGAGAGCAGGTATGCTCGTAGTTCCATAACCTTCAGAGTTCAAGGTGTTTATCAACTCAGACGCCTCTTTCTTGGTAATAATCTGAATGACGAATAAACCCATTGCGAGTTTTTCTTCGATCCAGATACCGATGAAATTTCCGGCTGCAAAACCGCCGGCCTTGAAAAGCTTACGGGCCTTTTCGGAAAGCATTTGCTCGCCGTCGTCAACGGAGGCTCCAATAAAATATACTTTCGAACCCATAAAAGCGCCCTTTCTAAAGGTGATTATGGTGTGCAGAGCACACGGCACGGGCTTATTATACGGTTTCGGGGCTCGACGGCAAGTCGGGGACGCTCCAGGCTGTAAACGATGCCTATGGTTGCGAGGAAAGCCACAGTGGCTGTCTTTTCGCTGGTTGCCATATTCTGGTACTGGCTTTTTATTAAGCCGTGGTTAGCCAGGTTTTCAGGAATGCTCCGTTCCGGCCGGAGCCGGTTTTATTCTTTTTGCATGAAAACATAGTTGAAAACGTGAGATTGGAATTTGCCGCTAATTTCAACTGTCCGCAGCTCGATTATCTGAAAATGAGGCGCGAATAGTTCTCTCAATTCCTCTTCACAGCAGAAGTATAGAACACTGCCGAGCGACGTTTTCCTGTATTTTCCGGAGGCCCCAAAACCCGTGTCCTTTTCGCTAAAACATACAGAAAGATATTTGCCTTTGCTATTGAGTATGCGACAGACATTCTCAACGTATTTCTCTCTTTGCTCGCCGAATATGTGATGCAACAAGCCCCAATCGTATACGAAGTCCCAGGTTTGGTCAAATTCGGCCGGCTCATCGACCACATCGGCCACGAAGAAGCTGCAGCTTACACCTTTTCTCTTCGCATTTTCTTTGGCTATTTTTACGGCAGTCGGTGAAAAATCAACTCCGGTAACTTCGAACCCCCTGCCTGCAAGATAAATAGCATAATTGCCCGTCCCGCAGCCTAAATCGATGGCCCTGCAGGGCTGTACTTTTCCGCTGTCAACCAATTCAACCAGAAGCCCGGGCGGAGTCTCCATATTCCAGGGAATCTCCTCGAGCAGCATATTTTTATAGATGTCATCCATGCCGATTCGGTCTCGTTTAGCCATAAGGAAGTTATTTTTGCACCGTTTTCAACAAGAAGGTTTTGCGTTTCCTTCTCTGATAAGCTTTGCAGGTTAACTTGTCACAATTCTTTTTCACCGCGGGTCAAATCTACGCCGTCGGCCCCAAGCGTGTCCTGCAGCTCGCGGACATTCAGCTCGCGGGGCAGACAGCCCTTTTTGGCTGACATGGCGGCCGCCAGCCCGGCTCAGGGTCGGTACCGTCGATGGGGCCATATTCCCTGGTGCCGGTATGGTTAATCATGTTCTCTTCTCCCCGTCAATGCCCGATACATCCGTTTCCAAAAGTTGCTTCCAGCCTCTGGCATCAAACCACAGGCCGCCACTGTTATTTCCTTCTTCGCAGCCCTGTTGTACATCATAAACGTGCTTTGTTCAACCCTGTTTTGAAGTTCACGCTGGAGCAGAAGAGAAACTCAGGCGAGCAGATGTTCAATTAGTATTTTCAGGCCGAGCCCGATGAGGACGACTCCGGCAAGGGCCTGGATTTTGTTTTCAAAGAAGTGACCGATTTTTTTGCCGATGAAGACGCCAAGATAGGACAGCAGAAAGGTTATCAGGCCGATGATTATTACGGCTGTTACTACGCTTGTTACCAAAAGAGACAGTGTTACTCCCACAGCAAGGGCGTCGATGCTGGTGGCGACAGAAAGAACGAGCAGGACAAAGATATTGGACGGATTGAGAGTGTCGTCGGCGCCGCTGATTTTGAACGATTCATAAATCATTTTGGCGCCGACGACGCTCAAAAGGCCGAAGGCTATCCAGTGGTCATAATTTTGTAAGTATTCTTTAACGGTTAAGCCTACCAGAGCGCCCATCAGCGGCATAAGCGCCTGGAAGCCGCCGAAAAAAGCAGCCATACGCAAAGCATGTCTTACCTTCAACTGCTTATAAGCAGCCCCGCTGACGATGGAGACGGCAAAGGCATCCATCGCCAGGCCGACAGCTATAAGCATAATGGTAAGAAAATCCATCTGTAGTTCGCACCTGAAAAAAAGTGTCTAACCGACCGGATTCTTTTTGGGCTGAATGTCGAAGACGGTAATTTCCGGCCTGGCAAGGAATCTGACTCTGGGGGCAATACCGCCTTCCGTTCCAATGCCGCGATTAACGTACAGGATTGTGTCGTTGACAGCATACATACCGGATTCGTACTTTTTACCAAATTTTGAGAGGGTAACCAGCGCGCCAAAAATCGGCAGTACCACCTGGCCGCCGTGCGTATGACCGCAGAGGTATAAATCAACATTCAGATTTCCCAAATCTTCGACCAAATCGGAATAATGATATAGAAATATGCTGAAGCGATTTTCAGGGACGCTCTCAAGTAACTCGCCAAAGGCCCGGGAGCATTCGCAGCTCAAACCTGAGACACAAATCTCTTCGCCGTTTTTCTGCAGCGTAACGGTCTTTTTGTCCAGTTCTTCAAAGCCGGTGTCGCCAAAGAAGTCAAGGTCCGGCAGATACCAAACATCAACATTGCCCCGGACCGCCAATTTCCCAAGATTGGCCTTGAGGTTTTTCATAGTCTCTTTGAACAGCGGCAGTGCCGAAGCAGTATTGAGGTTCAGAGTGTCGCCGGTAAAAACGATGATATCCGGCTTGCAGGCGTTAACCGTCTCTACGAGTCTTTTTTCATTTCGCGGTTTCTTGTCGCAATGCGTATCGGAGATTTGTACAAGGCGAATACTGGTTGCCGAGAGCTTATTAGTTTTGACCACTATCTTTTTAACTTCGACCCGGTAAGGCTCGATAAAATAGCCGTAAAGAAAACAGACTATGCCGGTTACGGCGAGCAAATGAACGATAACTGCAGGTTTGCTGAGCAGTATATTTTCAGTCTCCTGGGCTTCTGGGCTGTTGAATATAAAAACAGCGATAAGCAGTATCTCCACTGCGTAAACAGCGATAATACCAGCCACAAACGTCGTGATAATAAGTTTGTCTTTGGTTATCATATTCTCTGTTCTGCTTCTACTATCCTGTCCTTACTCGGCTCTAATGACGATTTTCCCGATTTTTCCGCACTTTTCTACAAAAAAGAACTCGGCGTTTCGTTTTCAACACCACCGCACACAAACAAAGCGGCAAAAAGCTGGCGGATTTCAGCGCGAATATTATCGCCGTGGAGGTTACAAAAAGGCTCAGCAGACGCCCTCGTTATCTGCTCGCAGGTGTCGATTTATTCTCAACCGTAAGCCAATAAGAAAGGCCGCCCTTCATTAAGAGCGGCCTTTTTGGTACAAGGCTCATTCTTACACCTATTGTCGTTCTTTTACTCTGGCAGACCTGCCATCCAGTCCGGCCATCCGCTTGCCGGTGCGGCGTCCAGGCACCATTCTTTATGCCACCTGAGCTTCCATAACCGCTTCAGTCCTATCTTCTTCGCAGAGAAATCCAGAAAACACGCCTGCACGTAGTAGTTGTGGCGGTTGATGCTGACACGCTTCATCTCGTTTGCATTCGGCTGCCACCAAAAGCCGTCGTATTCCGGACCTTCATCGTAGCATTCCGGCTGGGTATCCTTCCAATTGCCGTCCATAAGCAGCGGTGCATAAGCGCAGCCTTTGGCATTGGGGGTCCTCCAGCACTTGTCATTGTAGTCGCCACCATCCCCATTTCCAACCCAGAGATTTATGGTGTAGCTGGACTCGACCCTGAAATTCTCGCTTTCAGCCTCCCAGGCCGCAAACGGAGGCCGGGCTCCCGCACTGAAGAGTTTCATCGCTGCCGGGCAGTGCAGTATCGTCTGATCTGCGGGTAAATACCCCCCGTCGTATAAAACCCAGGGCCAGCCGTTCATCGTCAGCTGCTCGGGATTGGTGCCGCCACCCCTCTCGGGGAAATACCCCTCGTGCTCATCGGTGTAATACTTCCAGATAAGGCTGAATTGATGCTGGTTTGACATATCCACAGCTCCCTGAGCCGCGTGCTTTGCCTTGTTGAGCGCCGGCATCAATATCGACATCAATAATGCAATGATGGCAATTACAACCAGAAGTTCTATTAACGTAAAACCTCGTTTCTTGTACATAATAACGCTCCTTTCTGTTAATATTCCGCGTTGTTCTCATATAAGATGCGCAAAACTCACCTTCTGTTCCGTTAATTTTGCATTTTTTCCATCATTTTCATCCCGCCGCCCTCAGGACATAGTGCCCTTACTGCTCCGTAAATCCGATTTTCCCACAGCTTAAGGAACAGTCTGAACGTGAAATATCAGGCGATTCTTGGCAGAACATACTTCTGCCGAGCTGCTCTCAGTCATAAACCAATAATAAAGGCCGCCCTTCTTTAAGAGCAGCCCTTTTGGTACAATGCTCATTCTTACACCTATTGTCGTTCTTTTACTCTGGCAGATCTGCCATCCAGTCCGGCCATCCGCCTGCCGGTGCGGCGTCCAGAGTCCATAGTTGGTGCCACTTAAGCTTCCACAGGCGTTTTAGACCGATCCTTTTCGCAGAGAAATCCAGGAAGCAAGCATTGACGATGTAGTTGTGGCGGTTGATGCTGACACGCTTCATCTCATTTGCATTCGGCTCCCACCAATAGCCATCGTACTCCGGAGCCTCGTCGTAGGGCTCCGGTTCGGAGTCTTTCCAATTGCCATCCATAAGCATCGGTGTATAAGCTGCACCTTTAGCACTTGGTGTCTTCCAGTATTTGGCAAACTCGGACTCCCCAATATTCCGGTTTGCGACCCAGTAATTGACAGTATAGCTGCCATAGACGATGTGACCTTCGCTTTCGTGATCCCACGCGGCGTATGGAGGTCGGGCACCTTCCCGGTAGGGTTTTATGGCAGCCGGGCACATGTATATCTTGGGATCGATACTCGGCATATAATCGTACAGCACAAAGGGCCAGGCCCCCATAGTGACCTCACCCCAAACCTCGCCGCCGCCCCTCGGAGGAAAGTAGCCATCGTGCTCATCCGTCCAGTACTTCCAGACCAGTGAAAACTGATGCTGGTTGGACAAGTCTATGGCTGTCATTGCCGCGCTCTTTGCCTTGTTGAGCGCCGGCATCAATATCGACATCAACAGTGCAATGATGGCAATTACAACCAGAAGTTCTATTAACGTAAACCCCGTTAGAAGTAATCCCGGCAGATTACCCTGCCCGCCTTTGCTGCGGACTTCTAATGGGGTAAACCCTCGTTTCTTGTACATAATAACGCTCCTTTCTGTTAATATTCCGTTGTTCTCATATAAGATGCGCAAAACTCACCTTCTGTTCCCTTAATTTTGCATTTTTTCCACCATTTCTACCCTCCCGTGCCTTACTTTTACTCTGGCAGATGTTCCATCCAGGCCGGCCATCCACCGGCGGGAAAAGCATCCAGACTCCACTTTTTATGCCATTTAAGCTTCCACAACCGCTTAAGTCCTGTCGTCTTGACAGACATATCCAGAAAGCTGGCGTTCACTTTGTAGTTGTGGCGGTTTATACAGACGCGCTTTATCTCAGGACCACCGATATCCATATCGCCGTCATACTCGGGAGCCGGATCGTAGGGTTCCGGCTCAGTATCCTTCCAGGTGCAGTCTATCAGTAGCGGTGCATAAGCGCAGCCTCTGATATTGGGGGTCTGCCAGAATTTATCGGGGTCCCTGCTGGCTCCTGCAGTTGCTGGATTATAGCTTGAAACCCAGAAGTTTACGCCATAGCTGCCGTAAATTACCGGTGGCTCGTCCAAAGGAGTGTTCCACGCTGCGAAGGGAGGCCGGCCTCCCTCAATGTACGGTTTCGTCGCTGAAGGGCAGAACCACATGTTTTCATCGATGTTGGGCATGTAATCTGCAATCAGATATGGCCAGGCCGCCATTGCGAGCTGGGCCGTAGGGGTCGTCCCACTCCCCCTGGGCGGGAAATAGCCGTCGTGTTCATCGGTGTAGAACTTAAATATAAGAGTGAACTGATGCTGGTTTGACTTGTCTATAACGTCCTGGGCCGCGCTCTTTGCCTTGCTTAGGGCCGGCATCAGTATCGACATCAATAACGCAATGATGGCTATAACCACTAAAAGCTCTATTAACGTAAACCCCCTTTGTTTCTGCATAATAGTACTTCTATCTGCCAATATTTGGCTATCCACTGATAAGATGCGCAAAACTGACCTTCTGTTCCGTCAATTCCGCCTTTTTGCTGCCATCTCTACCCTCCCGTGCCAAAGACACACCACACTTAGTGGACGCTAAATCTGATTTCCTCGCAATATTTTAGAGCTCGGCCTTGACTGTTAAGATACCAGGCGGCTCATTCAAACTTGAACGCGTAAAGTTTGGCGTTCTGCATCTCAAACTTCAGCCGAACGACCTTGCCGGCGAGACTGCTGACGTCGGCATTTCCGCCCCAGGTGACAGTCTGTCTGACCGAGTCAGCTTTGATAGGCTCACAATCACCAGAATCGAAGCCGGATATTGCCCTGCCGTGCTTGTCAGTGATTGCGACTTTGGCCGAGCCTTTGGCCTCTATATTCAAGACAAGTTTGCTGCCCTTGAAGACAAGTCTTCGAGTGAGGACCGAACCTGTTGTGTCCCCGGCATCGAGAGATACGAAGCCGTCCAGTCGCTGACTAAAGCGGGCATAAGTCCTTTTTTTGCCCCCCCCGTGGGCGCCGCCGTAGTCAACATACTGCCAGAGTTCATCGCCTCGCCGAATCAAGCCGTAAAGCGACAGCACCTCTTCCGCATCGCCCCCGGTTATGTACCACGTATCGTCAGCGTAGAATTTCCAGTTGACACCGTCCCGGCTGACACCGAGGTCAACCTGCCTGCGCTCGCCCTCACCAAAACGCCAGACAAACGCCACATAAGTATCCGGCGCCCAGGGATATTTTATGGCGCGGGTCCTGTAAACCTGGCCGTTCTTGTTCGGTGCGAATATGACCGGCCCTTCCCCGGTGACAGCGGGCATAGGCCAGCCCTCAAAATAGGGCCTTTGCAGGACCTTGAAGGGCCAGGCCTTCAAGACCTCGCGCGTCTCGAAGATGCAGGCGCGGCGTCCACCTCCGCCGTATTCTTTCGTTCTGAAGCTGCTGTCGCGCTTTATGAAATCGACGTAGAAGCCTCTCTGGTCGTCCCAGTAAGTCTCGGCTCCGCCGCCGCTGACCAGCGGCAGCATGCACGTTTCGTTTCTTCGCCAGTGGAGGCCATCGGGAGAGAGATAGAGGTAGATTCCCCGATTGGCAACCCAGGCGGTCAGCTTGAATCTTTCTTCAGGCCTTATCTCAGGGTTGAGGTCTTTGAAGAAGGTGCCGTAGAGCGGCACGCCGGCGAAGACGTAGTCATTCTTGGCGGAGCCTTCGAACTCTATGAGGCCGAGACTCGGCGTTTTGAAGTTGATGCCGTCCTCGGAAATTCGCAGGCGGGTGATGCCCTTCTCGGAGCCGTAGCCTTCGGGGATATACATATAGACCTTACCACCAACGTCAACGACGCAGGCCCGCCAGGCTGATTTCTTTGGTCTGAAGTTGAGTTCCTGCTTGTTGGTTGGTGGATTACAAGTCAACCGGACGTTGAGCATTGTATCAACAAGAGCGGTGTCGATAAAAACGTGCTTGCGGGAACCGAGCTGTTTGGGACGCTTTGGTGAATCCGGTCCGAACAGCAGCGGCGGGCCGTTCGCCACAGAGGCCTTTGACGCGCCGGGGCCGTAATTACGCGAGAAACTTCCCGGCACCCCGAATTTGCCCACATAGCGGACGATATCAGACAAACGCAGTTCGTCAATCTCACCGTCCATATCTTTGTTCCCCTGGCGGTCGTGCCCTATGGTAAAATTGAATCGGTGTTGTCTTCGCCATTCGAAGCTCCTCTCTTTTGAAAAGCCCATATTGCCGTGCTCCCGGTCGTCGGGCTCAATGACTTCCGGCGTCGGCTGTTTCGGTATGGTGGAAACAGCAAGCCCGGCCTGAAGCTGCCCATCAAGATAGTGGCGGACCTGGCCTGTTGATGCCGAACGCGTCAAGGCGATATGATGCCACCGGTCGTCAGCCGGTATGGTGTCGCCGGCCGAGCAGACCGCCTCGAAACCGGCGTAGGAGTTTGTGATTTTCAAGCTCGCAGCCCCGCTTGAAAGTTCAACAGTGACTCCCGGACCGTAAGCCTGCCCGAGGTCAAAGACAACGACATCAGTGGTGGGGGCAGAGGCAAGCTTTAGCCGGAATTCACAGGTCCAGTCACCCGCGGCCAGAGCGGCCAATATTTCCCTCGGCGCGACGGTGGGTCCCCAAAGACCGCTTGGAGTTCCGTCATCCTCTCTCATCTCGTCAATGGCGACAGAACCTTTGAAGCCTGCGAAACTGATGGCGTGGTCTAAGTTGGGTGAAACTTTCAAGGCGTTGCCGAATTTGCCGGGGACTAATTTGCCGCCATCCTGCAGACGCAGGTCATATTCATATTTACTCGCGTCGGTCACCGTCGTGTGCGGATACTGCCTCTCGTCGAAAAGCCACAGACCTACAGTATTATCATCGGCGAAAGCCGCACCCTTTAGACAAGCCTCAAAGACCGGCAACGTAACCGTCCATGAGTCCGCTATACCCAACTCGCTATCCTCGGTCCCCTGCCAGGTATTGAACAGCACTTCACCGGTATCGTTGTTCACGGTAACCTCGAGAACGGTTTCGTGCGGGTCGGCGTGACTCTTTCGTCCGGCATTGCCTACATCCACCTCCCACGTGAACGTATCCCAGTTACCGTCCACCTGATAGCGAGCGTAGGTATGGGTGTGGGCGCATAAACCTGCGACAACCTTCCTGTCATTGAGCAGCTTCATAAACCGCTGCCAGCCGGGCGGGGAATTATCTTTGCCGCCTCGCCCCTCCGGAAAAGCCGGCTCGTGGTAGATGACGAAGACCACCGGCTTGCTGTTCCTGTCCAGGTCCTTGACCAGCCAATCATACGAGACGTCACTAAACGTGCCGTCTTTATCGTAGTCAGAGCCGTCATAGTACATATTGAGCTGCACAAAGTGTGCTGTCCCGTAGTCCCAGGAATACGTTGTCTCTTCACAACCCTTCGGGCCGGGATTGACTTTACCCTTGAGCGCGGTGTGGTAGTAGCTGCGAAGCCACCTCAAGTCGCTGCCGTTGTCTTTTAGTTCGTGGTTGCCCACGCACGGATACCATAACACATCCTCACCGAATTCAGCTTTCAAGGCATCGTAAAAGTCCGACGCCACCGTGCTTCGGTCCTCTTCGTAGTAGTCACCTGCCGAAATATGGAAAGCGCCCTCGTCGCCCATCTTATCGCTGATTTCGCTGAGCGAATGTCTGAATCTGGAAAGCCCGTCACGCGGATCACCTGTGACGGTAAACCTGAACGACGTGCCATCATTGATGTTCCGCTTCCCGGCGTCGGCAGACGTCGGGCCGGCTCCCTGGACAGCAGAGCCGGAAAGAACCAGCCAAACCGACATCACAATAAGTGACAATTGAGAATTTAGTGTCCGACACATGAAACCGCTCCTTAAAATTTACGGCAACAACTAAACACCATTACACAACAACTAATTAGTTCCTGTTGCGGAAAACGCATTTGTCATTCCCGCGAAAGCGGGAATCCAGCTTTTTCGCTCTGGACCCCTGCTTTCGCAGGGGTGACATCATCGATTTTTACTTTCCACAACAG
>Ga0114930_10001517_pt1 | contig 22024 bp, 21 predicted proteins | sample AnhtaG_FD_87300 | JGI IMG/M metagenome (GOLD analysis project Ga0114930, IMG submission 87300) | Deep subsurface microbial communities from Anholt, Denmark to uncover new lineages of life (NeLLi) - Anholt_01485 metaG | ecosystem: Environmental > Aquatic > Marine > Oceanic > Sediment | place... | reverse complement strand
TAATGACGATTGATTTGTTTTTATTCAAAAAAAGTATATATTGTCAAAGATTCCATAAAAATATATTTTCCTATTTACCATTTAATTTGAAGAAGATACCTTTGAGCGATCTTTGATGATGGCAGAAGAACTAGGAGACCGTCGTGGGATAGCTTCAGCATACCATCAACTTGGCATTATTAGTCAAGAGACGGGGGAATATGAAAGAGCCAAATCTTACTTTGAGCGATCTTTGATGATGGCAGAAGAACTAGGAGATCGTCGAGGGATAGCTTCAGTATACCATAATTTAGGATTACTAGCTCAAAAACAAGGTGATTTAATAACGGCAGAATCGCTATACATTAAAAGCCTTCAAATAGAAGAATCAATCGGAAACCTACAAGGCAAAGCAATCACCCTAAATAACCTAGGAAATTTATTTGAAAGAAATGGAGTTTTTGAACGAGCGCAGCAATATTACAAAAATAGTCTGGAAATTGCTCGATCCATTGGTGATTTCCAAGGTATTTCTAAAAGTCTTGGTAATTTGGGTAATACATATGCTGCCCTCGGTCAACTCCAAAAAGCGAAAGAATCATGGGCGGAAGCCATTTCAATACTTCGAAATGTTGACTTAGCATCTCCCTTAGCTTATTCTCTACTCAACTCTGCTTTAGTATTTTCGGAAATGGGGGATTATGAGGAAGCAAGAGTTCAACTTAAAGAAGCTATTGAAATTTTTGAAAAACTCAGAATAGAAGGACCTATAGAAGCAAACAAACTCTTACTACAATTGTCACATAATTATGAAATGATGGACGAAGACCGCGTTATCGTCTATTTTGATCAAATTGGATCATCTCAAATTAATAAAGAAGAAAGATCTAGATTGATTGAAATAATAAATTCTCATATTGAAAATCATATTTCAATATTAAGTGATGGGGATATGACTCCCAGTGGAGATGATTCAAATATTATTTTATTTAAAGATAAAGAAAACGCGCTTCGTACAGCTTTTAATTTAGTTGAAGAAATGCTAAAACAAAAATGTTTCCTAAGAATCGGAATAGCTTCAACAGAAATCACTCAAAAAATACTTCACGATAAGAACTCAAATATGATTTATGGTCCTGCTCTTGAAATTGTCGCACGTATTGCGAATTTTTACAAAGAAAATCATTTGGAAGAGCCAAAAGGATGCTCTTTTATATTTATGACAAGAGAGATTGAAGATATATTTTTTGAGATTGATTTTCCGGGATCTTATACTGTTAACAAAATGAAATCTGTAAAAATTAGAGGGGAAGGCTTACCAATAGTTGATGTTACATCTCTGACGATTTGTTAAACTCATCTAATAAGAAAACCGAGCATTAATCCCTGATGCCTCCTGCTTCTAGCAGGAGGTCCGTGACGTACACACACATTTGAATATCTAATAAATTTCACGAATTAATTTTTTAATGATCGGAATATCTGCTTCAGCAAAATCATATTTATTAAATTCATCTATTGAAACCCATTTAATTTCATCATGAGCGTTGAGTTGAAATTGTCCTGAAATATATTTAACTTTATAACACAATAATCTGATTTTTTTATCTCCATAATTGAATTCGTTCATTTCAAAAAAATCTTCAATCTCTGTTTCAACTCCAAACTCTTCAGTTAATTCTCTTTTGAGACAATCTTCAGCGGTCTCATTAAGTTCGATTTTACCACCCGGGAATTCCCATTTATTTTCTAAATGACTTCCTTTTTTTCTTTTGGCAATAAGGAATTTATCATCCTTTTTAATAATTGCAGCAGTTACTTCTATATAATCCATAATTTCGATATCCTCAAAGCTTGCTGATTTCTTTAAAAATTAACAATCTTATAAATTCTTCAATACTTAAAGTATTTTTGACCTTATGAATAATTCTGTGGCAATTTGCACAAAGAACCGCAAAATCATTATTTGGTGATGATTTAATATTTTCTTTATTATATTAATAAATAATGAGTATATTTTGTAAAAAAGTGCTTACCCAAAGTAATATCGAATTTAAAGCGATTTAATCACTTCTTTTGACATAAGATAGTTAAACACTAATTATCAAATATATCGCAAAATAACCATGAAATTGTCACGATAATCATGGTTGTAGGACGTAGGAACGGGTTGGAATTTACTGTGTTTGCAAAGAAAATAAGTTATACTATTCACTCCTAATGTAAACCTCTATCACATCCTTCCTAATTTCATTACCACATACAAGTCTAACAATATAACTTTTTTATCCCAAAATTAGCACAAATATAAATACAAATTATACTCTATAAAGGTTTAATGAGTCTATTAGCAATATTCAAATCTTGGAAAAAAATTGACTTCTTTATTTTTTTCATATTTGTTCCCGCTTTGCTTGAATTTTTTTATATTTTACCTGAAAATATCAAAAATAATTTTATTCTTCTTCCTTCAAATCCTACTATTATTAGTATATTTTTTTCTAATTTTGTACATCAGGATTTATTTCATTTATTAGGAAATCTTGTGTCTTATTTATTTGTAATATTTCTTCTTTTTAATTTTGAAGTAAATAAAAAATTATTTTACAAAACATCTATTTCAATTTTTCTAATCTTGCCCTTTGTATCTTCTTTTCTTATAATTTACCGATTTCCTTATTTACCACCTTCATTGGGTTTTTCAGCTATAGTAGCTGGTTTTATGGGGTTCTTGATTTTTTCTGCTTTTAGATATATTAAAAATTTTTATTATACAAAATCGAATTATTTCCTCCTATATTTGATATTAATAATTAATTTAATATTTGTAGAACGTAATTTGCATGCATCCTTTAATTTTCAAATTTTTACTCTCATAATATTGGCAATTCTTTTATTCTTAAATAGAATAACTATCAAAGAAATAGGAAAAAAATTCATTCAAGATATCAAAGATTCTCGCAATTTTGGAGTTTTTTTATATAATTATGTCCTTTTAGTTTTATCAATAATATTTATATTCTTTTTACCAAATCTCATTCCATCAAAAATAACCGTAGGAAATAGCATAATTAATATCGCATCTCATTATATTGGTTATATCTTCGGTCTTTTTATATCGATAATTATAGTAAATATTGAGGAGCTACACTCAGGAAAAATTAAACAAAAAAAAATGTTCAAAAAGATACAATCGGAACTTGCTGTGTTATCGAGAGACTGGACTCATGAAGACCTAGTAAAAAAAATTGAACAAAAAATTCTTGAAATAAAAGAACATTCTGCAGTATCAGCAATAATCGAAGGTATTTATTTCATTCGATTCATAATAATTTATCTCTTAATCGCGTTTGCTTTTATTCAACTGTTATCTTTAATTATTTCGCCTGAAGATAAAATAGATTTAATTTTTTCTTATGTTGAAAAATCTATAATAATTATTGCAACAATTGTGGTCTTAACTTTTACCTATTCTCTTACTTTAGATTATCCCAAGAATAAACTTGTTGCGAAAGGTGGAAATTATTTTTTAAGAAGTTTATTGAACTATATAATCAGCATGATTTTTTTAATTGGGTTTAAAGAACCATTATTCACCCTTTCTAATGTTTTCAACTTACCAGAGCTGGTATTTTATTTTTCAATCTTTGTGATATTTCTATGTTATCTCAGTGGATTAGTAATGTTAATTTTATCCGCATACTTTTTTGCTACCGGGATGCATTATTTATTGAAGTCATTGTGATTCCACCTCATGCACATATCTCAATAAACACAATTAGGGACGTGTAGGACTCACTCAGACAGAATCCAACTGCCACACCACTCACTCATTTTAATATATTAATTTAAATAATTAACAAATACTAGTTTGTTTATATAAAATATATCTTATTTTTTGTTTATATAGAAACTTGATTCTGTTAATTATTTATTATTATATTATAAAAATAGTGGGAAAATATCAGGAGTCAAAATGCTATGAGCTTTAAATTATTAAATTACAATCACATTCTATTGGGATATAAAATATGTTTGAAAAAACTAGGAAGGATTTGTTAGTTGCATTAAAATCTTCTGAAAAACTTATAACCGCTGATAATCATGACCCAAAGACTATTAAAATAGCAAGCATAGTGCCGAAAAGTATTGGTGTTTATTTATGGCGTTCCAAAACAAACAATGAAATAGTATATGTTGGGCGTGCTTTAGGTAAAGGAGGATTATACCAAAGAATCATACGACAACATCTTTACGATAGATATACAAAAAGTGTATTTAGAAAGCAAATAGCCGAAGAATATGGTCTTAATATGACCGCAGAATCCGTTGCTTTTTTAAAAGATAACTTTACATTTTCTTTTATTATTTTTGATAGAAATGATGAGAAGATTGTTTCTTTAATTGAAACCATATTAATAAATGAGTATTTGCCAAAATATAACCGTTCAGGTAAATACAATATAGATTGATTGGATTTTTTGAGGTGACAAATATTCATTATAGTAACAAGATTATTTCTGCATTTGAATTTGCATACGATGCTCATAAAGGGGATTATAGGAAAGGAACAACTATTCCCTACATCGTTCATCCAATGGACGTTGCTTCTACCTTAATGAAGAATCATGCATCGGAGTATGTTGTTATTGCAGGGCTGCTGCATGATGTTGTAGAGGATACGAAAATCAATCTTTCAGAAATTGAAGCTAAGTTTGGTAAAGAAGTGGCGACATTAGTAGAAGGTGCTTCCGAGCCCGAAGACCTAGTAAATGTAGATGATAAAAGCGAAAACTGGCTTGAACGTAAATCACATACTATTGAGACCATTAAAAATGCAAATCGTGAGATGAAACTGCTATCCTGTGCTGATAAATTAGCTAATATAAGGGACATTATCAACGATGAGAGGCAAGGGGAGAGCGTGTGGAGTATCTTTAATGCCTCAAAGGAATGTGTTGCATGGTACTACAAATCAATGGTGAAAACTTTTGCTAGCGGTGATGAAAATATCATTGACATGCAAGCATTCAACGAGTTCAAGAAATGTGTTAATGAGATATTTGGAGACCCGAATGTAATAGAGGAGTGTTCTTAGGCTATTATTTTCAAAAACCGTTCAGAGTATTCCTTATCAAGTCACTTCTCAGCATAATCCCTAATATACTCCTCCGTCTTCTTCCACACCACATCTGCCAACATCTCAGCATCATTGCCAAATACAAATGCACAGTGATCATTCACATAAAAAGCCCTCATCCGCACGTCACAGCCCTCAGGTAGTTCATCATTGTTGATTACCTCTTGCAGTACATCCCACACCCTAAATGGCAAATCTGACATTGACAAAGTATTATAAATATTATATCATACTATACGGTACCAACTGATTTGAAAAGGGATTGAATAATGAAAAAAAGCAAAAAGATGTATTACCTTGCAGCACTTGGAATAATTTTTCTACTGGCCGGCGTAGTTATTTCCTTAGATAGCGGTGAAGGGGAAGAGTTCATCTATTTCGGGGTGGGGACGCTGATAGCTACTGCAATATATTATGGGATTATGGCTAAAAATCCGCAGATAATAGCTTTCATAATAGGACTGATTGTACTGCATACCGGTGTACTGCTAATTGTAAAAGGTGAACTTACCTATCCTGCGGAATTTGGGATAGTAACTTTCGTAGCAGGTATCCTGGTACTGTTAAACTCAGGCTTTTCAGAATTTATGCGAGATAGAAAGAAAAAGGATTAATCATTCTATATGATAGTCACTTTTCATAACCTTCAATAATTCAAGTACTGAATATCCAGCCCTGGTAATTCCCATACTTCGATTATCAGCATCAGTTCCTGCAATGTATAGATTCTTTATCGGGGAGCGTATCTCTGCAAAATAACCATTTATTGTCACTGCTGCTTTCTCAGGTATGGTCACCTGGTAATGTACCATCTCAATGTGGTCCTCTATGCCTGGTACTGCCTTCAGTATGGTCTCGTACATCAGCTTTTTATCTTCCTTCAGGGGTATCGATTCATCCACCACAAAGGTAAAACCTACAAGCTGCTTACCTTTGGGCGCTATGGAAGCATCGTAATTACTGATCGGCATAGCCCAGTATGCCCTGGATTTAAACCATATCTCAGAACCAATATAATCGAATTCCGGCAATTTTGTATCAAGCCCTATCCATATTGTCATACTAAGAGTCTGGACAATATTTTCAAGGTCTGTTAGATACGATGCCGGCAGATCGTCCATAATTAAGGACAGTTCTTTGGCAAAACCTGTATAGACCACCACATTTGCATTATAAACACCTTCAGGAGTGACCACTTCTGTTACAACACCATTCTCAGTATTTATCCTGGTTACCTTTGATGAAGTCTTGATCTCAACTGTTTCAGGCAATGAATATAAGACAGCATTGAGAAAAGCTTTGAGACCTTTTCTGGGATATGCCTGGGAGTATCCAATATTATTCGTAGTCAACCGGCTCAGTACAGACAGATGTTCCCTTATCTGACTGCCTGTTAAATGGTCTGTGATCAATTCCAGGTAGGATTTAGCCACATCTCCATCTTCCCAGAAATTTTCTGGTACACTGTCCCTCATAAAGCTGCTGCCTGTCAATATCCTGTGTACTGAGGTCTCTTTCATGGATTTTCCTGATAATGAATAACTGACAGAATCAATAAAATCCAATGAGTCCTGAGAAAGCCCTTTTGGAACATAATCCAATACTGACTGGGTGCTCAGATCGACCCCAAAGGTGGTCTGGGTTACAGCCCTGGTAATAGCCTGGCTCAATAGCAACCGATCCATTTTCGGTAAAACATCGAACATGGCAAACTCTTTTAAATTGGAAGGTAACTTGATAAGACCTTTATTTGTTCTGATATGATATTTTCCATGATCCAAAAATACGGGGATATAGTTGAAATACTGGTCCATAAGACGGCGTAAGGGGCCTGTCTTGAGGTGGGATATTGCATGGACCCCGGTATCTACCTGGAAACCGTCTACATTGTAACTATTACAATTTCCCCCGACAATACTGCGTTTTTCAAGCACCAGCACTTTTTTCCCGTGTTTTGACAGAGTGAGAGCAGACATCAACCCGCTGATACCTCCACCTACTATGATCACATCATAATTGTCCATATTAAATCAAGTCCTATTCTGGATCAAGTGTTAAAATCTTTTTGTGCAAGCCCATTCAAAATAGCATCATAACGCTGGCACACCCGTTCAATAATATCATCCGATGCATTCTGGTGCGTAGGTACCAGAATATCGGCTCCTTCTGAAACATTCACACCCTCGCTGGAAAGCCCGTAATCAGGAGCTACTAGCAACCCTTCATGGGATACATTGAGTTTCATATCAGCGATAAGACGGGCTATCATATCTGTAGCAGGTTTCACCCTGGCAGATACTCCCAGCGATCTTGATAAATATTCTGATTTCAATTTCTTGACCCGTTCGATAGCTTGAAGTCCCTTGTCTTTCTGTCCCATTGGATAAAGTATATCCAGTGTTTCCAATAGATCATCAAAGGTTACTGCTCGTACCTCAATAATTTCCCCGGTAAAATATTCCGCCAACTTTTCTCCGTAACCTTTTGAGAGCACCAGTTTTCCAATTCCCTTCATACGCTGCTCTTCTTCCGGTGTGGGTTTATAAGGCTCAACAACTTTGAAATCCTCGATACCTAAAAGGAACATCAGGGACATGTACCCTCTGGTCACGCCAATGGGTTTTTTAACACCAAGCCATTTATCCAGCGGGGTCTGACCCTGTTCCTGGGCCATCTGGATGATCTTTTGTTTGATATATTCGGGATCGCTGGATTCCAGGCCGAAATATTCTGAAAATCCAGGGGATGTGGTAATGATCTTGCTGCGGCCTAAAGGTTCCCTCTTTATCAGGCCCCTCTCTTCCAGTTCCCTGAAATGGTCATAGGCAGAACTCCCTCTGATCTCTACCAGGTCACTCTGAAGAATGGGCTGGTGATAAGCTATCATGGATAGGGTCCTGAGCACCGGAGATGGCAATTCCTTTGGCGCCACGCTTCTCACCAGTTCCGCATATTCGTGTTTGACCTGAATTACATACTTACCTTCAAGTTCAAGGATCTCAAGTCCAGTATCCCGGGATGAATATTCCTCAATCAGCGATTTGATGATCAGGGCGACTTTTTTTCGCTTACTTACCAGTTCCTTTAATGTAGCTTCATCTAACGGAGTACCTGCCGCAAACAGGGCTGCTTCAATTATCTCCCGGTCCCCTATGAGCATACCTCCGCAGGATAACTGATAAACAATTCACCAAAGAGTTCTTCCTGCTCAAGCCATATTTCCTTTGAATTTGCAAGGAATAATAACGAGACATAGGTCATCAATTTATGCGACCGGTCCCCTTCCGCTATTTCTGTCAGGGTGGTATAATTCTTATCTTTCAATGTTGATCTGAGCTCTTTCTGCAATTCCTTCATCCTGCCTTCAATATCCTCTTCATGGGCTATATCCAGCACCTGTTCTGTGGTAGGCCGGTTCATTTCCAGGTTTTTCCTAACATCCCCGCGCAGGGAACGGCGGCGTTCTACCACTTCTGCCTTCTCAAGTTCCATTATCAGTTCATCCAGGGTCACCGGACGCTGGGAATGACGGCGAATAGGGATCATGGGAACCGGGTAGTCGTCGACATCCATAAAATCATAATCATCCACCCAGGAATCATCATATTCAATAACAGGTTCTTCAACCAGGATCGCGGATTTCATCCTGAGCAATATGGCTGCATAATGTAGGGTCCTGCCCGAGATCCTCAGATCCATTCGCTCCATCTCTTCAATATGCTGGAAGAATTTATCGGTCACATCAACAATATCGATGTTCCAGGGGTCAATTTCACCTTCCTGTGCAAGTTTTACCAGGATCTCTACAGGTTCCTCATACATATCCGGTTCAAGACCTGTAAAGTCCTTTGTAATCGGTATACCGATTATTTCATTCATATTTCATCCCCTCAGATTTAAATATTATATGAATATATTTCTTTTATAATATATTATCTTTTTCAATATCACCATCTTCCACCATTATACGGGCCACTGCCATCACTTTATCGCTGCCTTTTACATTCATGATCTTGACACCCTGGGTATTGCGGCCCTGTACCCTGATATCAGATACGGGCAACCTGATAATAATACCGTTGGATGTGGTCACCATGAGCTCATCTTTTTCACTCACAGCCTTCACATCCACCACAAGTCCATTACGGAAATTCGTGGTGATTGTGATTACGCCCTGCCCGCCCCTGTTAATATTCCTGTACTCTTCAAAGGGCGTGCGCTTTCCAAACCCGTTCTCAGTAATTGTCAAAAGTGTAGTGTCTTCCTTAACAATGTCCATCCCTACCACGTGATTATCGCCTACAAGCCTAATACCGCGTACACCCCGGGAGCCTCGTCCTGTGGCCCGTACATCTGTCTCTGAAAACCTGATGGCTTTGCCGTGGCGGGTGCCTATAATAATATCCATTGACCCGTCTGTCAGTTTGACAGTCTGCAGTTCATCACCCTCGTCCAGGTTGATGGCAATAATGCCTCCTCGCCTGGGGTTCTTGAACGCGGATAGTTCGGTCTTGTTAACCACACCACATCTGGTAGCCATGACCAGATTCTGGTCACCTTCAAAGGATTTGACAGGTATCTGAGCAGTGATCTTCTCATTGTTGGCCACTTCGATCAGGTTGATTATGGCTTTGCCGCGACTTTGCCGCGACGCATCAGGTATCTCATATACTTTAAGCCAGTGTACCCGCCCCCGGTCAGTAAAGAACAGGATATAATCATGGGTGGACGCCACGAACAGGTCCTCCACGAAATCAGCTTCCTTGGTATCCATGCCGACAATTCCCCGGCCGCCACGATGCTGCTGTTTGTAGGTATCGATCGGTTGTCGTTTGATATACCCGCTGTTGGAGATGGTCACTACCACTTCTTCTACAGGTATCAGATCTTCATCTTCCAGTGATACCCCGCCTTCAATGATCTGGGTGCGCCTGGGATTCCCGTACCGCTCCTTGATCTCTGAGAGTTCCTCTTTGATAATTTGCAATATCTTGTACTTGTTTGCCAATAACTCAAGCAACCATTTGATGGTCTCCATCAGTTCCTTATGCTCGTTATCGATCTTCTCCCTTTCAAGACCTGTAAGCCTCTGCAGTCTCATATCCAGGATGGCTTTAGCCTGTTCCTCAGACAGTTCAAAAGTAGCAATGAGGCATTCCCTGGCTTCATCTGCCGTAGTAGAGGCCCGTATCAGGCTGATCACCTGGTCGATATGGTCCAAAGCAATTTGGAGCCCTTCCAGGATATGGGCCCGTTTTCTGGCTTTCTCAAGTTCGAACTGGCTGCGGCGGGTAATGACCTCCACACGATGATCGATAAAATGCCGGATAAGCTGCTTTAATGTCAGTACCAGTGGCTGGTTGTCCACCAGTGCCAGGTTGATGATACCGAAGGTAGATTCCATCTGGGTATGTTTATATAACTGGTTCACAATCACATCAGCGTTGGTACCCCTGCTAAGTTCAATTACTACACGGATACCGTCCCGGTCTGATTCATCTCTCAAATCGGTAATACCAGATATCTTCTTGTCCTTGACCAGTTCGGCTATGTTCTCGATGAGCTTGGCCTTGTTGACCTGGTAGGGTACCTCATCTATGATGATGGCCTCTTTATTCTTCATCTCCTCAACCCTAGTCTTGGCCCTGATCTTTACAATCCCCTTTCCGGTCCTGTAGGCACTGATTATCCCGGCAGTACCAAAGATATTGGCCCCTGTTGGGAAATCCGGGCCCTTGACCACGCTCATCAGTTGTTCGAAACTTACTTCAGGGTCGTCGATGCTCATATGTATAGCATCAATGATCTCACCCAGGTTGTGGGGCGGCATATTGGTGGCCATACCCACTGCGATCCCTGTACTGCCGTTCACCAGCAGGTTGGGCAGTTTTGAAGGCAGCACCACTGGTTCTTCCATGCTGCCGTCATAATTGGGTATGAAATCCACAGTATCCTTGTCAATATCAGCGAGCATCTCTTCTGCAATGCGGGACATCCTGATCTCGGTGTAACGCATGGCTGCTGCAGAATCCCCGTCAATGGACCCGAAGTTACCCTGACCGTCTGCCAGAGGGTAGCGCAGGTTGAAATCCTGGGCCATCCTGACCATAGTGTCATAAATGGCTGCATCCCCGTGGGGGTGGTACTTACCCATAACGTCACCCACGATCCTTGCAGATTTCTTGTATGGTTTGTCATGGGTCATGCCCTGTTCTTTCATGCCGAACAGGATGCGACGGTGGACAGGTTTTAAACCGTCGCGCACGTCAGGCAGCGCCCTGCCCACAATAACGCTCATGGCATAATCGATATACGAGTTCTTCATCTCGTCCTCGATATTCAGAGGTACGATCTTGTCCGTTTCCTGCTCTTCTTCATTATTCGGAGCTTCTTCCCCGCTAATATCTTCCCCGCTAATATCTTCCCCGCTAATATCTTCCCCGCTAATATCTTCCCCGGTAATATCTTCCTCGAACTCATCAGATGTCAAGGTTCTTCACCTCCTGGGCATGCTTTTCTATAAATTCACGCCTTGGCTCGACCTTGTCACCCATTAGTATAGTGAATATCTCATCAGCCTCTATGGCATTCTCAAGCATGACCTTGACCAGTGTCCTGGTATCTGGGTTCATGGTGGTCTCCCAGAGCTGGTCAGGGTTCATCTCGCCCAGACCCTTGAAACGCTGTACACTGACACCCTGGTTCCCTATTTCCTCCATTTTTCGGTCCTTTTCAGCATCATTGTACACGTAGTGGGTGACCTTTCCCTTCTTTAAACGGTACAGGGGCGGCTGGGCTATATACACGTACCCGACCTCGATGAGCTGTTTCATATAACGGTATAAGAATGTTAACAGCAGGGTCCTGATATGGGCGCCGTCCACGTCAGCATCGGTCATTATAATGATCTTGTGGTACCTGGCCTTTTCAATGTCAAAATCATCACCAAGACCTGTGCCAATGGCTGTGATCAGAGCCCGTATCTCATTGTTCTTCAATATCTTGTTCAGCCTGGCCTTCTCTACATTCAGGATCTTACCCCTGAGAGGCAGTATGGCCTGGAACGCGCGGCTTCGGCCCTGCTTAGCCGACCCGCCGGCACTGTCTCCTTCCACCAGATAAACTTCACATTTGGAAGCGTCCTTTTCGCTGCAGTCAGCCAGTTTACCTGGCAGCGCAGAGATTTCCAGCGCGCTTTTTCGCCTGGTTAGTTCCCTGGCTTTACGGGCTGCATCCCTGGCCTGGGCAGCTATCACTGATTTTGATATGATCTTCTCAGCTTCCTTGGGATTCTCTTCCAGGAACTCGCCCAATCCTTCGCCTACCAGGGTCTCAACAATACCTTTGACATCGCTGTTGCCCAATTTCGTTTTAGTCTGGCCTTCGAACTGGGGATTGGTGAGTTTGACACTTATGATAGCGGTCACACCCTCCCTGATATCCTCACCAGAGAGTTTGTCACTGCCTTTTATAAGCCCCCGGTCCTTGGCATAATCGTTTGCCGTTCTGGTCAGGGCAGCCTTGAACCCGCTGAGGTGGGTGCCGCCTTCGTGGGTATTGATATTGTTGGCAAAGGAAAAAACGGTCTCTGTATAACTGTCATTGTACTGGATGGCTATTTCGACCTGCGTGTTGTTCTTGGATTTCTGGAAATAGATGGGGGGTGCATGCAGCGGATTCTTATTCTTGTTCAAATGCTCCACAAAGGCCACGATACCGCCCTCATAGTGGAACAGTTTCTCATCGCCGGTCCGTTCATCTTTAATGAAAATCTTTATTCCTTTGTTCAGGTAAGCCATTTCCCTGAGGCGTTTGGAAATAGTCTCAAAACTGATGTCCAGGGTCTCGAACACTTCATAATCTGCTTTGAACGTTAGCTTGGTCCCGGTTTTATCAGTATCACCACGAACTGTTAACTCGGTTGAGGGTTTACCCCGCTGGTACCGCTGGAAATATACCTTACCATCGCGGTATACTTCAACTTCCATCCATTCGGACAATGCATTGACCACAGATACGCCCACACCGTGCAGTCCTCCTGACACCTTGTAAGTATCAGTATCGAATTTGCCGCCCGCATGGAGCATGGTCATTACCACTTCAAGGGCTGATTTCTGGTATTTTGTGTGCAGGTCAACGGGAATACCCCGGCCGTTGTCCTCCACGGTCACGGTATTGTCCCGGTTTATGGTCACGTCGATATTTGAGCAAAAACCTGCCAGTGCTTCATCGATGCTGTTGTCCACGACCTCGTACACCAGATGGTGAAGGCCCCTGGTATCTGTACTGCCGATATACATGCTGGGCCGCTTCCGGACCGCTTCCAGTCCTTCAAGCACCTGGATCTTGCCGGCATCATATTGTTTATCTGTCATTAATATCTCCAAAAAAATATAATTAAATAATCCCCATTTCAGTTAGCCGCTCTGGCAGGTACCGCTGGGTTACGAAATCCAGACCCTTGCCTGCAAAGGCCTGCTGTTCTGCCTTTTTCCCTATATCGAGCTGCAATTTTATCTGGGTTTTCCAGTACTCGGAATCGAACCTGGGGTCTGACAACTCGCTGCGCAGCGCCTTGATGTCCTGGTCTGTGAGCTTATCAGTTGAAAGATCGTATTCCACAATATCGCTGGGCTGCACGCCTATGAACCGGGCTGCAGGAGTGGCCATGTATTCTGACATGTGCGCGCTCTTAATGGCACCGTAGGCCACGCTGGCAAATATGCGGTAGCTCCAGGGGTCGCTGTCAGTGAACACCACTACAGGAAGGTTCATCTCCTCGTTAAGCCGCTTCAATGTCCGACGCGTGCTTCTGGCAGGCTGTCCCTTCAGGTGGACCAGTATGGCATTATGCTCCTCATCGAACCCGTTCTCGATAAGCCGGGCATACATACCGCCGGTCTCTATGGCTACGATGAATTTCGCATCGTGATCTAAAAATTCCACATTATCCACACTGAACGGGATCTGGTACCCGCCTTCACCCACATCGTTCCGGCAGTGGATGATGCGTTCGCCCCGTTTGGTGGTCTCTTTTAGCCGAAGGTCCCCGAATATGGTGGCCCCGTCTTCTTCAGGTCTCATGTGGAAATCCTCTCTCTGCAAGGACGTGACGATCTCAAGGTCCTCGATCATGCGGTCACTTTCAGGCTGTTCATTGAACTTGGCAATGTCCCAGTTCTCAGAGATGTAGTACAGCTCCCTTAACGTAGAACCCCGGTTGTTCTCCAGGTGTTCCTTTATCAGCAGTTCTGCTGTATATGACATTTTCAGGATCTGCCTGGCACCCTTAACAGTCTTGGCACTGCGTTCACTCTCTTTATCGCCATACACCCAGACCTCACTCTCATCGTTATATTCGATATTGTTCTTGGTACGGGTGGGTAACATAAGTGTCGGGATGTTCTGGTCATCAAGCTGCTGGTAGAATCCATCTACAATACCCAGCAGGGCCTTCTTTGCCAGTTTATCCCGTTGTTGGCGCAGGGTATTCAATCCACGTACCCCCGTATTGCCTTTGCACCATTGACCATTGCTTCGTCCACACCCTCCACGATAAGAGAAGGCAGACTGTTCACCTCATCCTCTGAAACAAAGGGTAAATGATATTGTATGGTCAGGTTACTGCTGGATCTCACGTCCAGTTTCCAGATATAATCGGTATCCTTGCCAAGAGAGATCACCTTTGGATCGGGTTTTGCATCCCGTATGGGATACTGGTGGGTGTCATGGAGATTGATGGTCATGTTAGCACTCGAGTAATTTTTAATCAGAATATCTACCAGGTACCCGTCCCCGTTTTTGGATACTGTGCGATACACCAGCAAATTACCCATGATCTTGGCTACGATGGGTGTGATGTCTGGCATGGGTTTTTCCACCACCTGGGAGACCTTTTGCGCAATGCGGGGCAGAAGCTTCTTTATGATCTCTTCCTTCTCCCGCCGCTTGGACAGGCTTACCTGTTTGGACAGGTACATCTTGAGTTTCCGGGCCACTTCCTTGAGTGCCAGTTCGACCTCGTTCATGATCTCGGGTACATCAGCCACCGCGTCCTTGCTCTCAGACGTGAACGGGATATGGGTGGATGCCACGTGCACCACGATAACTGCCGGGCCTGCTGGTATGCTGCCTCCCGGCTGGTTAATGGAATAGTTCTTCCACCTGATGTTCTCTATGGAATGGGTTATGGCACAGCCTCCCTGCTGGTACATCAATGGAACCCTGTTGGCGAATCTTAGGATGGCAACCCTGTCCTCCTTGCCCAGGCTCCCACCATAGGCAATGCCGGCTTCCACCAGAAATGGATGGCCCGAATGTACAGAAGCTGGCCTGGTGACGGTAGCTATGAAATCAACGCTGTACTCCTTTTCCAGGCCTTTATAAATGAGGGATTCTGTGATTGGGGATAAGCAGTCTGTAGGAGGTGCCATGATCTTGACCTTCTTGAAAGCACCAATCAGTTTCTTTGCATCTTCCAGAGAAATATTAGGGGGTTCGGTATCAGGGTCCAGATGCGCAGCCTTGCAGATCTCTTCTGCTGTGTGCAGGCCGATCCTGGAAAAGCTGTAGCGCAAAAACGGTGCCAGTTTTTGCCTGTCAGTATAGCGCAGCATCTTGATCAGGGTACCCAGTTCGATACCTTCAGGATGGGGAAGGATCTCCTGCGCAGGCTCGGGCAGTAAATCAGTAGCCCTGTCGAACACTATGGTGTTGCCGTCCGGCTCTACTAGCGTAAGCCGGGCATGGGTATTGACAATGGCCGTGCTTTTCAGGTATTCGACCACACTCTGGCGCCGGCCTTTGATATAGGCAGCCTTCATTTCCATTTCCACGCGTGTACCCCTTGGCCGGTCCCATTCAACCTCTTTTTCTTCCAGGATCTCGGGTTCGTTGGTACTGGTATTGATCACCAGTTTACAGAAATGGGCAGGTTTGTCCCTGTCGATCTTGGATATGATCCTGGTGGGTTTACCTGTGGTAAGCTGGCTGTACAGTACAGCTGCTGAGATGCCGATACCCTGCTGGCCCCGGCTCTGTTTGATTGAATGGAATCTGGAGCCGTACAGCAGTTTTGCAAATATTTTTGGTATCTGCTCATTAACAATACCTGGCCCGTTGTCCTCTACGATGAGTGTCACGTTATCGCCACCTGCATCTTCGATACTTACCAGGATATCGGGTAGTATGCTTGCCTCTTCACAGGCATCCAGCGCATTGTCAACAGCTTCCTTCACTGCAGTGAGCAGACTGCGGGGTGCAGAGTCAAAACCCAGTATCTGGCGGTTCTTTTCAAAGAATTCGGCGATACTTATGGCACGCTGTTTTTTTGCAAGCTCTACGGCTATTGGTGCTGCCATTAATTCATCCCCTCAAGTTAGAAAATTGCATCAATTTTATTTCAATGACCTGTTGTATTCATTTTATTAAAAAATAATTTTAATATTATCAAATATTGTTATGTAATATTAAAATAAATCAGAGTTCTGCACCAACTACAGTTTGAGTTGCGGTGACGTTTTCACTCTCTCGAATCATGTCTACAAGGTTGTTCAGTTTGCTCAGGCCTTCCACTTCGCTGACAACTACAAAGTCGTATTCACCAAACACATGATAGATGTCCTTGATACCATCGATCTTCTGAAGTTCGTTATATGCTGTCTTCTCCTGACCAGGTACTACATTGACCATCGTAACTCCAATTACCATAAAAATTGTCACCGTCCTATAGGTTGGTATTTGATACCAATTTTAATATGCTCTTATTGGTTTTAATGGGCTTTAAAGGGTTCGGTTTGTGAGGGTTTTCGAGCTCAAATTGTGATAGTATCACGATTATTAATTGCAGTTGAAACAGGGGGGTGAATGAAATAATTCTGCACATATTAAAAAATGTCTGGTAGTTGGGACGGTAAAATATTTATAACGTAAATTTATACTATCAAAGGTAATTATAAAAAAGAAGCATATAAAAAAACAATTTTCCAACAACAAAAAGGTTCTCGAATGCCTGGACAAGTGACTGAGTTTTTACAAACTCAATTTGAAGATGAGATCAAAAAGTTCATAAGAAATAATCCTTTTCCTTCAGATGAAGAGATCACAGACTTTGCAAAATATTTGCGAATAAGTGGTTGCATAAATGATTTGACCCGGGAGAGCCGATTAACTAACAAGTTCTTCCACCAAGATAAAGAGGTAGTAATCGAAATTGATAATTTCCTTGATAATTTCAGCTCACCTTCTGAATCAGATATCATTGATTTTTTAAATTACCTGCAAGAAATGGGATTAGATTTTGATCGATCAGAACTTCCAGTTTGGATCGAAAAGCAGAAACTGTACAGAAAATTCAACTCAACAGAAAATGAAGGAATCGGAGAAGGAGAATATTCATTTGCAGATTTAGAAGACTCATTAGTACATGATATCGGCAAACCCGATATAAAAATTCTCGAAGATACACTATCTGAGATGGGATTTCATCACATTATAAGAAAAGACTGATCCTGATTATATTTTTATTACAGTACTCCTTTGGTACTTGGCACGTCTCCCCCGTTCAATGCAGCAGCCCGTTTCAGCGCAACAGCAAAAGCCTTAAAAAGCGCCTCGATCTTGTGGTGATCATTTTCCCCTTCGACCTTCATATGCACATTTATACCCGCATTATTGACCAGCGACTCAAAGAAATGTCTGGTCATCTGGGTTCCAAAATCACCCACTTTCGGGCTCATGAATTTAGCATCAAAAGTAAGGTAACTCCTGCCGCCTAGATCCAAAGCAACTTCAGCAAGTGACTCGTCCATGGGTATCCTGGCCTCTCCATAGCGTGCGATACCTTTTTTTTCACCCAGTGCCTTGGCAAGCGCGCTTCCCAGTACTATCCCAACGTCCTCAATGGTATGATGCTCATCCACCTGAACATCACCCCTGGCAGAGATTGTCAGGTCAAGACCCCCGTGACGGGTCAGGGATGTGAGCATATGGTCAAAAAATGCAATGCCAGTGTTAATATCTGCTGATCCGCTGCCGTCAAGGTTCAGTTTCAGTTCAATATCAGTTTCTTTGGTTCTTCGTTTCTGTTTTGCGATTCTCATGACCTGCTCCTCACTTTTATATTTATTATTGCCTCAATACAGTATAAAATCATTGGGTAGCTGCCTGAATGGCATCTGACAAAGATAGGCGTCCTGTATATAGTGCACTACCGATAACCACTGCCCAGGCTCCCGTGTCCTTAATGGTCCTGACATCAGCAACAATGGTGACTCCGCCCGATGCAACTACTGGGATATTTACCGCCTCTATGAGCTTTCTTGTGGGTTTAGGGTCCACACCCATCAGCAACCCCTCTGAATCGATATTGGTGAAAAGGATACTGCCTGCTCCCATTTCCTCCATCCTCCTGCCCAGTTCGGGAGGTGAAAAAGCAGAGGTTTTGGCCCAGCCGTGAGTGGTTACTTTCCCGTTCTTGGCATCCAGAGACACCATAATGTGTTCCTTCCCATACAAATCAGACATTTCTTTCACAAATTCGGGGTTGTTCACTGCAGCCGTGCCGATAATCACCCGATCCACACCAAGACCCAACAGATCATCAACATCCTGGCTTGTTCTAATTCCTCCACCAACTTCTATTTTGACATATGTGGCATCCAGAATACTTGCGATCACGTTGCTGTTAATTCTTTCTCCCAGGATTGCCCCATCAAGGTCAATAAGGTGCAGTGTTTTGGCTCCTTGATCAATCCATCGTATAGCTTCAGCTATTGGGTCATCCAGGGAGACAAGTTCAGTTCCCGGTATACCCTGGACCAGTTGGACACATCGCCCACCTTTAAGGTCTACTGCTGGTATAATTTCCATGGTTATCTATTCCCTCCTTTGTATTGTAAAACTTGCCATATAACATTTTCATCATTAATCATCCCAAAAAGAGGTTAATCGAAAAGGTCAGACCAGGTTCATCAATATCAGCACTGCCACAAAACATAATGCACCAAATGCATCGATAATACTGGAAAGCAGAGGTATGCTGTGAGTATCAGGGTCAAGTCTTAATTTATAGGTGGTGATTGAAATATAGTAACCCACCAGGTTTACAATTGTAACAGCTATCAAACCAGCAAAAGTGCTAATAAATATCATGTTGAAAAATCCTGGCGAATCGATTCCCAAAAGCAAACTGACCACAAATGCCGAGATCCCGACAAGCGGGAATACTACAATGGAATAAATGTAGATCATCAGGAAATTGGGAAATATTTGTTTTCCAGGTAATATGTTTGGGGTGAACATACCTGTATGGAGCATGGAGGACAGTCTTGAGGTAAGAATGCCGCCCAGTGCATTATTATTTTCCAAAAACAATGGCACCATCACAAGTAGGGCAGGCAAGACCAGAAATGCGTCAAGTTTTGAGTTAATGATAAGTCCTGCCACAGTGCTCATGACCCCTGCCAATAGCAGGACAGGGATACTCTCATACACGATCCTTTTCATGAGATCAAGTTCGGACCTGACAGCAAACAGGATGGTAATTATTCCCAATATAACGAAAAACCCGAACAGTATACTGTGGGTAATGGAAGATTTTCCTCCTATCAACAGAATAGCTAACAAGAGGGCTGGCAGGGTTACCATATCTCCTGCCGCTGTTATGATGGGGGCGCTCATATTATCCAGGTCCCATTCACGTTTATATCCGGTTACAGCAACACCTACGGTAATTAACAGGACAAAAATACTTGAAATAATACCACCGATCATGGAGATCAACACGAATTCAACCAGGCCGATGCTTTGTATTTTTAACATAAAAGCGAATCCACTGGCCATTACACCAAGGGCAAAAGATATCAGAATTGTATTTACCATCGAGGCAAAGATATTCTGGTTCAGGACGCTGTAGGATTTCAATGATGTGCTGAACATTCCTGTATGCAACGCAGTACCCAGCCTGGACCCCATGGCACCAAAGATATTACCTCGCATTCCAATAGCAGGTGTTATTAGCAGGATCAATCCAGGTAATGATTCAAGCAATCCGGTCATTTTTCCCAGTACCATGCCGGCGACCAGACTCATGAGACTCATAAGTAATAGGCCTGAAAAACCTTGTTTCAATGTAGAATAATTAATGTTATATTTCAGGGATAGTGAGAATGTGATGTCTTCAATGGTCTCGTCTTCAAAATCTGGCACTGGCAATCCCTCATCGGTGGTTTTATGTACCGTTAATTTAAATAAACTGCTATTTATAGGTAGATCTAATATGCCCAAAAAGATTGAGCACTGTTCTCTTAATATGAAAGAACTCCTGGTGGGGATGAAAGACACTTCCGAATTGATGCTTGATCTGGCTTATTCTGCTATGATCTATGACGATGAGGATATAGCCGAGGAAGTGATCCGTCTTGAAGAAAAGATGGATACCCTTGAATACCATATGAAGATCACAGCCATGCAGGCAGCTCGCCGTATCGATGAGGCGCATCAATTATCAGGTGTGTTAAAAGCCGCATCAGCTGCTGAGATTATTGCCAACGCTGCAGGAGATATTGCAAATATAGTCCTTCTGAAGATGGGGATCCCTATGGAACTGAAAGCCGATATAAGGGAAGCTGAGGAGACCGTTACCAGGATCACCATAAATCCTGACAGCCCTATTATTGGAAAATCCCTGGGAGAACTGAAGCTAGAGACAGAAACCGGGATGAGTGTAATAGCCATACGGCAGGGATCCTCGTGGTTATATGACCCTGATAACGATACATCCATTCTGGCTGGCGATATTCTGTTTGCCAGGGGACATGATGAAGGAGTGCCTTTGTTTACGGAATTGGTAACTGGCAAACCCTTTGTAAAACGCAGTTACAAACCTGCCCGGACCCTGGATGACCTGGAAAGGGCTGTGGACATTGTTGTTGAGATGAAGAACAAATCAGAACTGTCTGTGGGTCTGGCGTATTCTGCTGTGCTGTTCTATAACAAGGATATTGCTGACGAGGTTCGCATTCTGGAAGAAGAGATGGACCAGATGAAATACGAACTGCAGCACTGGGTGCTTGAATGTGCCAGACATGTGGAAGATGTTGACAGTTTAAGGGGTCTATTGCACCTGGCAAATGCTTCAGAGACGATTTCTGATGCTGCATACGAGATCGCAGATATTGTACTCCGCGATATTGAATTGCATCCTATTTTCATGCTTGCGGTCCGTGAATCTGATGAAGTGATCACTAAGATCAATGTGGCTGATTGTTCACCAATTGTGGACAAGACCCTGGGTGAGTTGAAACTGGAGACTGAGACCGGTATGCATGTAATGGCCATAAAAAGAGGCAGCCGCTGGATATACAGGCCGAGTTCAAGGACCATGATAAAAAGCGATGACTTGCTGATTGCCAGAGGTTCTTTGGACGGCGAGACTACCCTTTTCGAAATGACAGCTTGCCCGGTTCAGACACCAGAGTAATCAAATTATTCAGTAATTACATCGAAACAGTTTTCTGTTTCCCACCCTAATCCGGCAAATAGAGCAATAGCAGGTTGTTCAACAAGATTGTCTTCTGAGTAGTCATTTACCATTTTTAGTTTATCCTTCAATTTTGACTATCTATTTTCAGATTCACGTCTTTTGAGTTCGTCAGCGATTTTTTTGTGCTATGGTTTTGTGGTACATTCTGCATAAAGTAGAACGAATTGGAAGGTTATACCCCCATTGGCTAGATTCGGCTGGCCTGACAGCCTTTTCAGGTTGGACAATTGTTTCCCAGGTTACGTCAGATTGTGTAAAAACTATTTTTTTATAATGTCCGAATTTCCCAACTAATCGGATTTTTTATCTAATATCCTCTGTTCCAAATGAACTAATCGTTATGTAGCGAAGCATTTATATGC